>Ga0315307_1001240_pt1 | contig 11381 bp, 8 predicted proteins | sample TDP2_MG_FD_203079 | JGI IMG/M metagenome (GOLD analysis project Ga0315307, IMG submission 203079) | Freshwater sediment microbial communities from Lake Towuti, South Sulawesi, Indonesia - TDP2 | ecosystem: Environmental > Aquatic > Freshwater > Lake > Sediment | place: Indonesia: South Sulawesi... | reverse complement strand
TGAAGCAGCGCGAAGATCGATAGTGCTATTGAAAAACGAGGGCAACCTCCTTCCTCTGAAGAAAGACATAGGGTCGGTAGCGGTCGTAGGTCCATTGGCAGACGATCGTTCTGCGCCACTCGGTTCGTGGTCATGCCAGGGAAATTCGAAAGATGTGGTCACTGTCCTTGATGGCATTAAGAGCAGATTCTCTCCAAAGACCAAGGTTCTCTATGCAAAGGGTTGCGAGGTTGAGGGGACTTCCACCCAGGGCATTGAAGATGCGGTAAGGATTGCCAAGGAATCCGACGTGGCTGTTGTCGTTGTGGGTGAAAGCGCTGAGATGAGTGGTGAGGCAGCCTGCCGAGCTTCCCTGGATTTGCCGGGAGTCCAAGAACAGCTGGTCAGGGCAATCTGTGGAACAGGTGTGCCGGTAGTTGAGGTCTTGATGAATGGGAGGCCTCTGTCTATCTCTTGGTCAGCAGAACACGTACCAGCAATCTTGGAGGCGTGGTTTCTAGGAATTCAAGGAGGTAACGCTATTGCCGATGTACTTGTCGGAAATCACAACCCAGGCGGTAGGTTACCGGCCACATTTCCTCGATCAGTGGGGCAGGTACCGATCTATTACAACCACAAGAACACGGGAAGGCCGCCATCCCCCGACAAGTGGACTTCCAAGTATCTTGACGTACCTTCTACTCCTCTGTTCCCGTTTGGACATGGACTAAGCTACACAAGATTTGAATATGGTAACCTGCAAATAGGTCCTAAGAGAATAGGACCCGGGGGAAAAGTCAAGATTAGCGCAGAGGTAAAGAATATCGGTGATCGTAAAGGTGACGAGGTTGTACAACTATATCTACGCGATGTTGTTGCCAGCGTGACCAGACCAGTCAAAGAACTCAAGGGATTCAAAAAGACAACACTTGAACGCGGAGAGAAGAAGACAGTGAACTTCACGCTCAGTTCGGAGCAACTGTCATTCATCAACCGTAATCTGAAACGCGTTGTAGAACCGGGGACGTTCAAGGTCATGGTGGGCAGATCATCGGAAGACATACAGCTAACCGGCAGTTTTGATGTAAAGAAACAGGCGAAGGTTTCTGGAAGGAAGCGATATAGGCCAAGAAAAAAGAGATAAGATCATGGAATATTGAAGTCGACCGATCGACTGCAGAGGCTGTAGAACGGACATTGCTGGGGTTCATTCGCGGATAGGACTTTTCAAGGCATATAAGGGAGATCGAAGCTTTTCATTTTGGGTCGATCGAATTGAGGAAAAGCATCAGTTTTCCCGAGGGCTTTCTTTGGGGAACAGCTATGGCCGCCTTTCAAGTGGAGATGGGCAGAGGCGAAATCGATCCAAACTCCGACTGGTTCGCTTGGGTCCATGACAAGAAGAACATCAAGAATGGATTGGTGAGCGGAGACCTGCCTGAAAATGGCCCAGGGTTCTGGGAATTATATGCGAGTGACTTGAAGCTGGCAAGGGAGGAACTAGGCAGCAATGCCATCAGGCTTTCCATGGACTGGAGCAGGATCTTCTCCAGCCCAACAACAGACATACCAGCGAAAATCAGCCTTGACGGTCAGGGAAACTTGAGCGAAGTGAGCATTCGTGAGGACAGCATGCAGCTATTGATGGAAAGGGCTAACAAGAACTCGGTCAAGCGATACAGGGCAATCCTTGAAGAAGCTGGAAAGCTGGGCTTGACGGTCATGCTTACGCTCTATCATTGGCCTCTTCCCCTCTGGACACACGACCCCATCGCCTGCAGAGACGACGTTCTTCACGCCACACGCCGCGGCTGGATCGACCAAACGACCATAATCGAGTTCGCCAAGTATGCTGCGTTTGTCGCCAAGACCTTTGGAGATCTGGTGGACCTGTACGCCACTTTCAATGAGCCTAGAGTTGTGAGTGACCTAGGATATCTGACTCCTGGTGCCGGTTTTCCTCCAGGCGTAGAGGACCTCGGCTTGTTTGTAAGGGCTACAAAGAACCTCGCCATAGCCCACGGAATTGCATATGAGCAGGTGAAAAAGTGGGACAATGTTTCCACGTCCAGGTTTGGGCCTGCTTTCGTGGGCGTCGTCTATGACCTCCAATATTTTGTGCCTAAGGACGAGAAAAACCCAGACGATGTCAAGGTTGCCAAGTTTAGGGAGTATGTTTGGAATGAGTGGTATCCAAACGCCATTTTCAAGGGCGACTATGACACTAACCTCGACGGAATAATCGAACCAAGTGAACATTTGCCTCACTTGGTGAAGGGATGCGACTACTTGGGCGTCAACCACTATTCTAGGTCCAAAATAAGGTTCGCTGATAAGGGCGGAGACCCACGATTCAACTTTGAAGAGGTTCCATGTAAGGAGAACTGCACGGACATGGGGTGGGAAATGCATCCTCCAGGAATAAGATATGTGGTCGACTGGGCATACAAGAAATACAGGAGGCCCATTATGATAACAGAGAACGGTATGGCAGATGCCAAGGACACGCGAAGAAAAGAATACCTGCTTTCATACCTGCAGGAGTTGCACAAGGCGATAGACCAAGATGGAGTGCCGGTGAAAGGATACTTCCACTGGTCTCTGCTGGACAACTATGAATGGGCCAGAGGCTTCAAGATGAAATTCGGCTTATTCAAAGTAGACTACAAGACTAAGGAGAGGACTCCCACACAGGCGGTCCCCATCTACAAGGGAATAGCCACCACCAACGCCCTAACCGGCTAGACCTCTACTCTCCACTAGATCGATCGAGATACTTGAGGAAGGCGTCTCCCGCGGCTGGGGCTTTTGGGTCAAGGACCATGAGAAATGGCCGGATGGTGTAGAGGACTGCTCCGAAAATGATGGCAAGGGCTCCCACCCAATAGCAGCCTTTCCATTTTGGATCAACCGACCGACTTGGTTCTTGCGAAGGACCCTGTTGTGTTTTCACTCGGATTTCTCTCGTAACACGTCTACAGGAAACCAATATCTGGTCGCGGCTCATAATACATATGAGTCGCCGGTCGAGGCGCGTTTGTCATGGAAGCGATTGAGGCGCTGATAACGAGGAGGTCCGTGAGGGCTTTTGCGTGGCAGCAGGTCACGGAGGAGCAGATCGATACCTTGCTGAAGGTTGCGGTCGCCGCTCCCAGTGCAGGCAACTGTCAGCCTTGGCGCATCGTTGTCGTACAGGGTTCCGAGGCTAGACTCGGTCTTGCTCGGGCTGCGCTAGACCAGATGTTTGTCGCTGAGGCGCCTGTGGTTTTTGTGGTCTGCGCCGTCCCTGAAGATTCAGCTTGGCGCTACGGCCGTCGAGGCGAGTCTCTGTATTGTCTGCAGGACACGGGTGCGTTAACCGAGAATCTGTTGGTGGCTGCCCATGCCATCGGGCTGGGTGGGTGCTGGGTGGGGGCCTTCGACGAGGCTGCTGCTGCCCGTGTGTTGAACCTTCCTTCGGGTACTCGCCCGGTTGCGCTGGTGCCGATAGGGTATCCGAGAGACCGGTCACCAAAGCCAAGTCGCAGACCTATGAGTGAGGTGGTGCAGCGGATTCTCTCATAGGATCGACTAGAACTGTTTGATGGCAAGATCGCGTGGAAGCCCAAGTGGGCTGCATCCCCTGTCTCCCTGATCTCGTTCAACGCAATGTGAATCGTTTCGTGGACTATCGTCTTCACTGCTTCCCCCGGTGGGGAAGCAAACAGCCTTCGCCCCAAGAAAATCGTGTTGCCCTCCCGGCACCCGTAGATCCATCTGTCTGTCAGCCCCAGCAACTCTTCAGGAGCCTCCTCGCGTTCTCCCTGCGCTTCGTCGGTACGAAACAGCGAGCTCACCACCGCTTGAGCTTGCACCAAAGAACTGGCTTCTTCTTATTCCTGACGGAGGCAACCCACCGGTCTTCTCGATCAAACAGCTAGGAGCTGGCTGCGGCTGTGTGCACCATCCAGTTTCGGTAGGCTTGCACCCTCCTCGAAACGATTCTCGCCAACAGGTACCCGGCTAGGAGCCCGACGATCAGCCCACCTCCATGCGCCAACACGTTAGTGCTGACGGTGATGTTTAGGACGAACATGACTGCGGCCTCTGCGAGTGCTCCGCTGATCGAGCCTGACCCAAGCTTCCCCGAGTACATGACGACCGACCCGAAGAGGCCGAAGACCGCGCCCGATGCTCCGGCTGAGAGCAGTCCTGGCCCTGCGACCAGGGAGAGGAGGTTGCCGGCGAATCCGGAGGCCAGGTAGATGAGCAGGGTCAACCGCGTCCCGAAGTACTGCTCAGCCTGTCTTCCGAAAAGATAGAGGAAAACCATGTTGAATCCGATGTGAGCTATGTTCACGTGGACGAACATGGCGGTCAGGAGCTGCCAGTACCACCCATACCTAATCACAGCGTAGTTGGACTGACCCAGCAGAAGGAGCACATCAGTGTTAGTTGAGACAGGGTCGCCCCCCAGGAACGACATCAAGAGATACATCGCCGCGTTCACGAAGATGAGCAAGGCTGTTGCCGTCAACGTTCCTCTACGGGATGCCACAGCTTCACCCCCAACCGTGAGAACCACCTCCTCACCAGCCCATCTATACGTCTTGCGAAACGGGTTTTCACCTGTGGCTGAACCTGCCTTGGGGTCGTCAGGCACCGATATGCATGGCTCTCCGTGGGCCGTACCCTTCTCCGCGGCCCCAATCGGCTGAGATGCTCCACGGCGACGCGTCGATCGATTGATCCCAGAAGTCTGCCGGGGCTGATGGGCTGTGCGAGGCTGCTAGTCCGTACTCGACATCTCTTTCGAGAGTTCCTTGAGGAGCCTTTTCTGTGCTCCTGTGAGGCGTGTCGGCACTGTAACCCTGACCCTGACCAACTCGTCCCCTCGACCCATCCCCCGTAGGTGCGGTATCCCCTTCCCCCTGAGGCGGAAGACGGTCTCCGTCTGGGTTCCCGCCGGGATGTTGACCTCTGCCTCTCCATCCAGCGTCGGCACCCTCGCCTTGCCTCCCAGCGCCGCCACCGTGAAGTCTATCGGGGCCTGGCAGATTATGTCGTCGCCTCGCCTCTCGAAGACCTCGTGCGGCTTGACTTGGACAACCACGTAGAGGTCGCCCGGGGGGCCTCCCCTCACCCCGGCCTCCCCCTGGCCCCTGAGCCTGAGGTGAGCGCCGGTGTCGACGCCGGCCGGGATGTTGAGGTCTATTCCCCTGAAGCGCTGAACTATGCCAGAACCCTTGCAGTCCCTGCACTTGTTTGTGATTATGGTTCCTGCGCCTTGGCAGCGGTCGCAGGGCTGGATCTGGATGAAGCGGCCGAACCCCGAGACCTGGCTGCGGCGGATCTGACCGGATCCATGGCAGTTGGGGCACTGTGTGGGGCTGGTGCCGGGCTCAGCCCCCGTGCCGTGGCACCTCTGGCAGCTCTCCGTTCTGGGAACATCGATCTTCGTCCTCAAGCCCGAGGCAGCCTGCTCCAGGGTGATCTCCACGTCGTGTCGAAGATCCGGGCCCTTCTCCGGGCCGTAGCGCGGTCGAACCCGCCTGAAGAACATGTCGAAGATGCTGTCGAACCCTCCAAACCCGAAGCCCAGGTCTCTGAAGATCTCGTCGAAGTCCGCCCCCCTGAAGATGTCGTCCCAGGTGTAGCGGCCCTCGATCCCAGCCATCCCGAATTGGTCGTACTGTGCTCTCTTCTCCTCGTCGGAGAGGACGGCGTAGGCCTCCGAGACCTCCTTGAACCTCTCCTCAGCGCCGGGCGACTTGTTTCGGTCAGGGTGGTACTGGAGAGCCAGCTTCCTGTAAGCCTTCTTAATGTCCTCCTTCGAAGCGTCTCTAGGAACCCCGAGTGTCTCGTAGTAGTCGGCTTTCGATCGGCCGCCTCGATCGCTCACTGCTGGACCCTTCCACTTCACCGATCTCTTCTTCTATTTAATGCTCAGACCCCCACTTGCCGACGCGGCTTCCATACGGAGCTGCTTGGTCTGACACAGCTTAGTGAAACAAGCGGCTCGGCGACAATAGAGCGTATGAGAGGAAAATCGAGTTCCGGATCTTTGGCTACTTCTTTTCTTCGTCCACCACTTTGAAGTCTGCGTCCACGACCTTCTCCTTCTCGCCCTTCCCCTCGCCCTCTTTTCCCTTCGGCTCTTCCTCTTTCTTCTTGGCGTACTCCTGAGCTGCCCTCTGGTAGACGGAGGCGCCAACCTCTTGGAGGATCTTGGCGAGCTCCTCGCTCCTCGACTTTATCTTCTCCAAGTCCTTACCGGACAGAGTCTCCTCGAGCTCCTTCACCTTCGAGTCGATGCCGTCGACCTGGTCCTTGGAGAGCTTGTCGCCGAGCTCCTCCTTGGTCTTCCTCGCGGTGTAGATCAACGACTCTGCGTTGTTCCGGGCCTCAACCTCCTCTCTCTTCTTCTTGTCCTGTTCGGCGAACTGCTCGGCGTCCCTGATCATCCTCTCCTTCTCGTCCTTCTGGAGCTTGGTTGAGGCGGTGATGGTTATCTTCTGCTCCTTTGCCGTGGCGAGGTCCTTTGCGGTCACTTTGAGTATGCCGTCGGCGTCGATGTCGAAGGTCACCTCGATCTGGGGCACCCCCCTGGGGGCCGGCGGGATACCCGTGAGGTTGAACATCCCCAGCGAGACGTTGTCCGCAGCCATCGCCCTCTCCCCCTGGAGGACGTGGATGGTGACCGCCGTCTGGAAGTCCGCCGCCGTTGAGAAGATCTGGCTCTTCTTGGTAGGTATCGTGGTGTTCCGTTCGATGATCCTGGTGTGCACACCTCCCAGCGTCTCGACGCCAAGAGAGAGGGGTGTGACATCCAAGAGGAGCAGGTCCTTGACCTCGCCCGCTAGAACCCCTCCCTGGATCGCTGCCCCCACGGCAACACACTCCATGGGGTCGACCCCCCTCTCGGCAGGCTTTCCGATGACGTCTTCCACAAACTTCCTCACGAGGGGCATCCTGGTCTGGCCGCCGATGAGGATGACCTTGTCCACGTCCTTGGGCTCGAGCTTTGCGTCGGCCAAGACCCTCCTTATCGGCTGCTCGACCTTCTCGACTATGGGAAGCGTAAGCTCCTCAAGCCTCGCCCTGTTCAAGGTCACGTGCAAGTGCTTCGCTCCCGAGGAGTCGGATGCGATGAAAGGCAGATCTATGTCCGTGGTCAGGAGGGATGAGAGCTGGATCTTCGCGTTCTCCGCAGCCTCCTTCAGCCTGGCCATAGCCATCTTGTCACCACGGAGGTCGATGCCCGTCTCGCCTCGGAAATGATCCACCAGGTATTCAAGCACCGCGTTGTCGAGATCCGTTCCACCGATCTTGGTGTCTCCGCTTGTGGAGAGAACCTGGAAGACTCCTCCACCGAAATCCATGAGCGTGGTGTCGTTTGTGCCTCCCCCGAAGCTGAAGACCATGATCTTGAGCTCCTGGTCCAGCTTGTCTATCCCGTAGGCTAGGCAGGCCGCCGTCGGCTCGTTTATTATCCTGGCGACGGAGAAGCCAGCGATCTCGCCGGCGTCCTTGGTCGCCTGTCTCTGGTTGTCGTTGAAGTGCGCGGGGACGGTTATCACGGCTTTGGAGAGCTTCTCGCCAAGGAACGTCTCTGCGTCCTTCTTTATCTTCTGAAGGATGAAGGCTGAGACCTGTTGCGGTGTGTAGTCCTTCCCGTCTATGTCAACTGTGTAGTCTGTTCCCATCTTCCTCTTGATCTCGACGATCGTTCTACCCGGGTTGGTCACCAGCTGCTTCTTCGCAGGCTCACCCACAAGCAGCGTGCCTTCCTTCGTGAAGGCGACCACGGACGGGAACATCTTCCCAGCGGTCGTCGGCCCCTCTGCGCTAGGGATGACGGTAGGCCTGCCCGCCTCCATTATTGCGGCAGCCGAGTTGGTTGTGCCCAGATCTACCCCCAGGACCCTCTCCCTCTTGGTCTTCTCCTCGCTCACTCACCATCACTTTCCTGAAAACTCACGCTTTGAGGATGAAAGAACCGGATCGATCTATCCATCTCTTTCTCCTGTACATGCTTCAGGACAGTGGAGCACAGATCGACTCGATTCGACATCTTTTCTCCGAGAAAAACGGCTGAGGCCCGGTTATTTATTATCCTTGCGTCGATTGAACCGACCGATCACTAGATCGATCGATCGATTTCCCCGGATGAGAAGAGGCGGAGGTGACGACCATCGATCGCCGAATCACCTTGCCCTTGAAGGTGAAGCCCCTCCTTACCTCCTCAACCACCTTTTCCTCGGCCTCGCCTTCAGGTGCCACGCGGTCGACAGCTTCGTGTTTCTCGGCGTCGTAGGGCTGTCCAAGGGCTTCGATTGTGTCCAATCCCTCCTCCTTCAAGGTTCGCATGAGCATCCCCAGCGTCATCTCTACCCCGCTCAGAAGGCTCCTCTTACCTCGGCTCTTCCTTCCCGCGGCCACTGCGAGTTCCAGCGAGTCGACGATGCCGAGCAGCCTCCTAAAGACAAGCTCCTTGGTGAGGTCGACGATCTCCGTCGTTTCCTTCTCGCTCCTCTTCCTGTAGTTCTCGAAGTCAGCCTGCAGGTACTTCAGACGAGTCAGGTACTCCTGGGAGCGCGACCTCTCCTCCTCCAGGTCTCTCTTGAGCTTCTCAACCTCGCCCAGCTCCTTCGGCACTATGGCCTGACCCTTCTGCTCCTCCTTCTTCTCCGCTGAGTCCGTTGAAGTCATCGCTGTTCCCCTCCGAACCTGTCCATATACATGAGTTGATGAAGAGATCGGGCTTCAGGGCTGACAGACTATATTTAAGCCTAGCTCGGTGAAAGAGCGCACCGACACACGCAGATGCCGCATGGATCTCAGCGCCCCGAGTCCAGCCTGACCTCTTCCCTCCTTCTGTTCTTGAAGATGAAGTAGCTCTGATACCCCGCTTCCCTGAGGCCTAGCTCTGCCTGGTCGAGGCCTTCCGCGACGCCTTCATCAGCTCCGTGAAGATCGGTGCCCACGGTCACCTCGACCCCCAGATCTGCTGCCCGCCTCAACAACCATCCGCTCGGGTACATTTCTCCAGTGGGATGTCTAGTCAGACCTCCGGTGTTCAGCTCGATAGAGACCCCCGCCTCCGCTATCCTATCCAAACACATTTTGGCAGCATCGACGTACCAGCCTGACCTCTGGCTGAAGTGTCGTTGCCCGGGGTTGTACTTCTTCACCAAGTCCAGGTGAGCCAGGCAGTCAACCAAACCGCTCTCCGCAAGCTCAGCAACGGCGTCGAAGTACCTCCGGATCGCCGTCTCCAGGCTGCCGAAGAACTCCCCCGCACGGAGGAACTCGGCCTCTGACCAATCAAGCATCCAGTGGCCCAGAACATGCACCGCGCCCAACACAAAGTCTGCGTCAAGGCCCTCGAGAGATCTCTCTAAGAGGTCAAGCGGCTCCATGAACTCGACTTCAATCCCCCTCAGTATAATCAAGCGACCCTCGTTCTCGCTCAGCCTCTTCAAACGTTCCAGCCGCCGAACCAATTGGTCTCGGCTCAGCTTCCAGTCCAATGTTTCGGGATCTCTGTCTGGATAGGGGTAGTGATCCGTCACAGCGATGCCGAGGAACCCCTCATCGACCGCTCGCCTCGCGAGGTCGCTTGCACTCAGCTCTCCATCAGAGTCCGTCGTGTGCGTATGGAGGTTCCAGCGGATCAACTCACCCACTCAACGAACGGCAGGCGCAATGTCTCCCTTCACTTATCCTTGTTGCTCGCCTAGATCTCGATGACTCATTCGATCGTGGCGACCAGATTCAAGAACATCTGCCGATAACGCCGCTAGCGAGAGTGCAGACAATGGCTTCTCGTCAGAGTTCCTTGAAGCCGAGGTTCAATGACATTGACTTGACCAACATCTTTCGGCTAGAGATGTCCGTCTCCCAGAGCCGAAGGCTTATGTCTTCACAACCCACCATTGACAACGACTGCGAGATGTCAGGGTATACCGAGGCTGCTAGACCTTTTCATGTCGGAGCGGGCAAGAACGCAGTCCTACTGGTACACGGCTTCATGGGTAGCCCGTATGGGCTGAGAGAGTTTGGAGAGCATCTGGCAAGCCGAGGTTTCAGGGTCTACGCGCCTCTGCTCCCCGGCCACGGCACCAGCAAAGAGGACATGATCAGGACTGGAAGAGCGGACTGGATTCGAGAAGCAGAGGCGGGGTTGAAGATGCTTCAGGAAGAGGCGCCTGAACACCTCTTCGTCTCGGGGCACTCCATGGGAGGCACCCTAACCCTCTATCTCGGCGCCACGCATCCGGAGGTCGATGCCCTCGCCCCCATATGTGGACCCCTCTACCTTACGGACTGGCGGCTGCGCTTCCTGCTCCCCATCTTTAAACCCTTCTTCAAGTACTCCCCTCTAGGAGAGGAACCCCCAGACATACTGGATAGAAGAGTGCTCGAAGATCCCGTCGTCAAAGAGAGTAGGCGGCGGTACGATCGACCGGCCATCCCATGCGTAACCGAGTTGCTCACCCTCATCCATGAAACCAGGGAGAAGCTGAGCGAGGTTCGGCAGCCCATCCTCGTCATACAGGCCAGGAAAGACGGAGTAGTTCCACCCGGCAACGCAGAGCACATCTTCCAGCACGTAGCTTCAACAGAGAAGCGGATCCTGTGGCTGGAGAACTCAGCTCATGCGGCCACAATGGATTTCGAAAAGCAAACGCTATTCAAGGAAGCTGCTGAATTTTTCCACTCCCTCACTATTGATCGACGGAGATCGATGACGTAGGGGGGCTGAGCAGCAGATTTTCTGAGGGCAAGGGTAAGGCATGAATGAAATCGTTTTCACCTCGTACAATAGCCCTATAGGAAAGATGCTGATCGCTTCAACAGGAAAGGGCCTGTGCAAGCTGGATCTGCTGGTTGGTGAAAAGCAGTTCATCAACACGGTCTCTTCTAGGTTTCGTGCGAAGGTCACCCGGAACGATGAAGCCATGCAGCCGGTGATCAAAGCCCTTGAACGCTACTTCGAGGGGGACCCGATGCCAAGCAACATAGCTCTAGACCTAAGAGGAACTCCCTTCCAGAAGAAGATCTGGTCACAACTCCTCAAGATTCCCCACGGAGAAACCCGAAGCTACAAGCAGATAGCTATAGCGATAGGAACACCGACAGCACCTCGAGCGGTTGGAAACGCTGTGGGATCGAATCCAGTTGCGATAATCGTTCCGTGCCACAGGGTTCTGCGCTCCGACGGAAGCCTGGGAGGATTCGGGTACGGCGTCGATATCAAGAAGAAACTGCTTCGACTCGAGGCTTTGCGCCGACCGATCGAACGACATCGCTAAGACTCTTATCTTCGCAGCGTGCACAAGGACCGAACACGTTTGTTCGACATCGTCTTACAGAACTGCGTAGTGATCGATGGAACCGGGCGGAGACGGTTCAAAGCT
>Ga0315307_1001236_pt1 | contig 11388 bp, 14 predicted proteins | sample TDP2_MG_FD_203079 | JGI IMG/M metagenome (GOLD analysis project Ga0315307, IMG submission 203079) | Freshwater sediment microbial communities from Lake Towuti, South Sulawesi, Indonesia - TDP2 | ecosystem: Environmental > Aquatic > Freshwater > Lake > Sediment | place: Indonesia: South Sulawesi... | reverse complement strand
GGCGGCAAAATTGTGGCTGGAATAGAGGGCATATTTGGCGGTGAAGTAACATCTTATACATCTGAGTGTGAAAAAGCTCGAAATGAGTCATTGCAGAGGCTTATTGAAACCGCGAGCAGAATGGGAGCCAACGCTGTTGTTGGCGCAGACTTTGAAACAAGTGACATATTGCAGGGAACAGCCACAACCTTCTCAGCGTATGGAACAGCAGTGGTTATCAAACCAATCGAAAAGAAAGAATAGGCTATCGCTAACTGAAGCATTTCCAGTACTTTCTCAGAAGACGCTTTAGATTTCTAAGCGTGTCTTCAACCTCTCTGCGCACATAATCGGGTTCAACAGGCGGCGTGTAAGGGTCACTCACCTCAATCTTTTCTAAGCCAACAACTCCAGCAGCCAAAGCATACCAGCACGGTGGCAACACTGTTGGGTTGTATCCGCTACCAGGCATGAGCACAACCCTGCCCTGAGAAACTTTTTCCGCAGTTTCCACTATTGTGCGCGAAACTTTAAAGAAACCTTGCACTGTCAAGCCTAAACTGCCGAGCATGTCAGCGAAGTGGGAGTCGCTGCCTCCGTTGCCCACAATTATCTCTGGCTTAAACTCTTCAGCTAATGGAACAAAAATTTCTCTCAAGGCGTAAAGATAGGTTTCATCGCCTGTTTGTGGCGGCAAAGGCACATTGACTTTGTAACCCATTCCAGCGCCGCGTCCAATTTGTTCAATGAAACCTATGCCTGGATAAATGGTTCTTGGGTCTTGATGCAACGAAATGAACAGAACGTTGGGGTCCTGATAGTATATGTCGCTGGTTCCGTTTCCAAAATGCACATCGTAGTCAATTATCATGACACGCTTGAGCCCAAACTTCTCTCTCAAATACTCTATCATAACGGCTATGTCGTTAAACAGGCAGAAGCCTCCACCGTAGTTTGGACCAGCATGATGATAGCCACAGCCCAACGCCACAGCACGCTCAACTCGCCCATCGTAAATAGCCTTTCCAGCTTCAATAGCGCCTCCCAAAATCAGCATAGTAGCTTCCAGAATCTGAGGAGACACTGGCGTCTCAATGTCATAGGGACGACTCTGCTCACCCAAACGAAAGATTAAGTTGACGTAGTTTTCGTCGTGAACCCGCAACAAGTCATGCTTGCTCGCAGGTTCAGGTCGTAACATGACCACATTTGGCTGACGGAACAAGCCTTGCGCTTCAAAAAAGTTCACGGCGTTTACGAAGCGGTCGCCTCTGAATGGGTGTCCATGTCCAAGGTCGTATTGGGCGTATTTTTCATGGTAGGCTAAGCCGACTTTCAGACGAGGTCATCTCCAACAAGAATCTAAACTTGCGCTTATTTATTTTGAGCTTTAATTGATAAAAACTCTCTACTTCCGACTTGATTGCGTGCCTAAAAGTTAACAAAAAGAAAGAGGTGTTAGGGATAGCGATTGCTGAATCTATCCTTCCTTCTTCTCCTCTTGCTGGGAGGGATTTTCACCCTCGTCACGAAAGGGAGTCTGTTCTCCCCCTTCTGAAGAAGGTTCTGTTGTTGTAGTGGGTTCAATGGGCGTTTCGGTAGTTGTCTCCGCGGCTACTTGACTCGGCTGTTCAATGGTGGTCTCTCCAGCCACAGGGGTAACTTCAACAGGTGCTTCAATAGGGGCACTAGAGGATACTTCAGGCGCATTTTCTACGGCTGTTTCGGTTGGAGTGGCTTCCACGCTCTCAACTGTTGAGGGAGCAGTCGTAGTAGGCATGGTTTCTTTTGGAACAAGCTGGATGATCACTTCTTTTATCCAATTCAATTCCTGTTTTGTGGCTTCCATTCCTAGGTTTAGGGCACTGCTCTCTTGTGCGTACAATTCTGAGTTGATTTCTCCCGCTGCGTAGGCCATCTCAGAGTTGGCTAGAAAGAACTCCAAAGCTTGCAGTTGCTTCTCTAATTCATTGAGTTTGGAGGCTATTTTCTCCGCTAAAGATTTGCGGCGAAGTTCGATCTGGTTGATGTCTTCGTCTAGGTCCTTGCAGAGGCAGTCATGGGTGGACTGGGAGATTCTGCCGGTGCTGAGCAAATCGTCGAGGGTTTGTTTCTTTTTCTTTGTTAAATCCATTTCGATGTTTATTTTTTCGAAAGCGTCTTTCCACGCGACCATTGTCAAACATCTCATGAGGCAAATGCATTAAAAGCCTAAAATAATTTTATTAACATGCAGATATATCGCTGACAGTAATAATCAGCCTATTTTTAGGTTTTTTTCAAAAAATATGTTTAAATATACGCTTGGCTTCCACTTGTAGATAGGCTTAAACAATTATATTTTAACTCTCCAATACACGTTTTTGACTCTTACATCTAATGACCTCTGCCCTTTCAAAATGTTCGGAAAAACTTTTACAGTTGTGAATGCGGTAACTTTCTTTTTTATTCTGATTTCGATTTAGATTTTTATTCAGAGTCTAGACATTTATAAGAAGTTTAATTAGAATCGAAAAATTTATATTTGATTAGACATGATTATACGTAAATCGGTGATGGTTTGGAAACTTCTGTTGTTTTAAAAAAGATGCATAGAAGGATCATTAAGAACTTCTTGGATGTTTTGGTTTTGGCAGAGTTGCGCAATGGTCCACTAAGCGGCTACGATGTCATTGCTTTCATCCACAATAAGTTTCGTCTTTTGGTGAGTTCGGGCACAGTCTACTCTCTACTTTACTCGCTTGAGAGAGACGGCTTAATAGCTGGTTCTTGGAGCCAACGAAAGAGAGTTTACAAACTCACAGACAAAGGTGAAGAAACGATTAAGGCTATTATGAACGCCAACGACAGAATTCAGTATTTAATGACTAGTCTCCTGAAAGTAGCAAAGTAAACTAGGCAAACAAGCTATTGCGAGGGGTTCTGCCCGAAAAGTTGGGGCGCGAGTCTATCTATGGCGCTCTTTACTTTTTCCCATTCTTGTGGGTTTCTTATCTGAAACTTGTGTTTGCGTTTCCATTGTCCGTCTCTGTTCTGCCACAGGTACATGGCTATTGAGCGTCTTCCAAAAGATTCGATTATGACTATGGCTTCCCACCATTTTTCACTTCTAAAGATGGTTACGTAATCTATGACTTTGTAGAAACTGGACAAGGGCAAAGGTTCTGATTCTGTCTGTTCGGTTGGTTTGTTTTGTTCGGTCATTGGTGTTTAGTCTCCGTACTAATGATGGGTTTAGTTGACTTTTAAGGGCTTTTGTTAGGGCGTTGAGTGAAGAAACAAATTTTGTTTATGTGTGTGCGCAAGGGCTAGACCGCCCTCTATTTGGATCCAAATAGGCTCCAAATATGAAATCTATCATTTGAAAGGAGAATGTAGGCTCATCTAGAGAGGGATTTTTGCATTTAAATGTTGTTTATTTTGGAAAAAGATAATAGAAACGAGTATAAGTTAGAGAAAATGGCTCTGCTAAAGGCGTATAGGTGCAGGGGTGGCAGAGCATGGTCAAACCCACACTATACACGAAAAGAGGGGCTAAACGCGCGGGACTCAAGATCCCGTCCCGTAGGGGTTCGTGAGTTCAAATCTCACCCCCTGCACCAAAAATTGTTAGCTTGTGGTTATTGTTACTTTTACTGGGAGTTCGATTTTCTCTGTTTTCTTCTTCAACCTGAATCTCTGCATGAAATTTAGTATTACAATGCCTACAATTTCTCCGCTTTTAGGATCGACCCTAATGGCTATGTCATTCTTTAATTCTTTAGCGACAGCTTTCCTTGGCTCTCCGAAAGTGATGTCTAATACATCGCCTTCTTCGTCGAAGAAGAAGTTTATTTTTCCTTCCAAATCTCTTCACCTATCTTAACCTTGTCTGTAAAGTAGCTTGTAACCACGAATCCTTCATTGTTGAATACTCTCGCAGCGACCATTAAATACTTTTCAGTAACTGGAGTATCTTCAAAGAAACGATAAAACAACCAAACCTTCTCATTATACAAGCTTTTCCTAACTATATGAGGCGAGGCTAAAGTCTTCTTCATTTTATTAGTTTCACCGAGCACCTCGGGATGTCTCTTACAAACATGATCATATTTACCTTCGGTGAGAATTATCTTCTTACTGAATTTTGCAACCACTTCGAAAATGGTCTCGCTCATGAGCGTACATTTGACTTCTTGCTTTGTAAGACTTACGTCTGTACGGCGTTCACCAGTTCAAATTCTGCTCGTTGCACTATTCAGAAGCACGTTGTATTGACTAGCTGTTGGGTAAATTGCTTCATCTAAAGAATATTTCACGTTTAACCCTACAACATTTCTTTTGATGAAGCCCATCTTTTCTAAACGGCGCATTTGCCAGCTCAAAGCCTGCGAAGAAATGTTAAGCTGTAAGGCTAAGTCCTTGTGCGCCATCTGGGGTTTTTCAAGCAAAGCAACTAATATTTTGCCTGAAGTTCCGTTTCTGAGAACAGAAATCACCTTCATTTCGGTTTCTGTGAACCTTTTTGATTCAAAGTATCTCTTGTATCGCCCGTTCTGATAGGTTGACAGTAAACCACCGTTGACAAGCAGACCAAGATGATATTGAAGAACTCCGATGGGCATGCCTAGAAAGCTTGACAATGCTCGAAAATGGAGTCCAGGATTATCTTTGATAAAACTGTAAATATCCATTCGTGTGGTCTGATTCAGAAGAGTTGAAGCCTCATTGAAGCCTCTCCCAAAAATTGACAATGCAGGAAGCATCAACGCTTCGTCTACGTGCACTTTAGGAATTTTTGACAGCAGCCCGTGGTTGTATGGAGCGCAAGTCAATGCCAAGAATGCAAAGAAGAAAATCATAATCAACAATAATGCAGTTGATGATGTTCCCCTATGCTCTCTCAACCAGAGAACCCTCACATAGAAAAAATTATTTTCCTTGCATTTATTAGTATCCGTAGACAATTGTACTAGAACGGTAAGGTTACGTACCAGAAAGCCTATTTTATTCACCGAACCCTTTTATCATTTATATGACTCGGAGATTTTGGCGCAAAAAATGGTTCTTTGCCATCATAGTCATCATTGTTCTATTAGCAACTTCGCTGTCGCTCATTTCCCTGAAATTCGACTATGAACGTGAAAGAGACGCTGTTTTAGAGTATTTTTCCAAGCAACCTGGCATGCCAGACGCTTTCTCTAAGCTTGAAAACTTAACCTCTTCTGGTTCGGTTGTGCTCTGTTGGTGGGACTATGGTCGAGCGGTGAGAGAGTGGAGTCATAGAGACGTGATTGAAGCATCGCCATCCAGAGACATATGGTACACGGTGGGCTCTACCAGAACTTTTCTGGGCAACTTGAAGGCTCAACTCTTCGGAACATGGGGTTCATCTGAAAAGATTCATGACTTAGCAAACATTTTCATGCTATCCGAAGAGCAGTCTCTGCCCATTATGAGAAAATATTATGTGACCTATGCATTGGTTTTCACACCTGACGACTTGCAGAAGTTCCCTTGGATTGCCGAGATTGCTGGATACAAAAATTCAACTGAATTCTTAACCCACAACACTGAGAACGACACTTACGAACCCACGGCACGCGGTTCACAGGTGACGTTGCTGCGCCTTCTATTTGACAACACCTTGCATCCGCAACATTTCACAAAACTCTACGATAACGGCAAAGCCAAAATATACCGAATTGACTATCCATAGCTTTTTGAAAAATTTAATCAGTAAACCATTTATCACAATTTATACTAAAACGAATCTGGATGGACAACACATGAAGACTTATCTCACAGTTTGGTTTAGCAGTGAAGGAGCCGAGCCTTCGATTGTGGCGGAGAAGCTTCAGTCAATGGGCTTCAAGCCGATGAAAGGATATTACGACCATGTTTATGATTGGAAAAGAGAAGCCACATTAGCCGAAGTGCTACAATTATGCAACAACGTGCATCAGACACTTAAAGGCTTGAAAGTTATTTACAAAATAGAAACCATCTAAACCGTTGCCCGCAGTTTTCTGAAGTCACGTCTAGATTAATACGCCTATCAGTTTCACTTTTTGCAGCATTTCTTCTCCATGCGGCGCCAAAGCCATTTCTTCTGTTAGGTCTTTTCCAGCCTCATGCTGCCCCTGATGGTCGCCGTCTATCCAGAGATAGCTTTCTGTGACATCGTAGACCTTGCCCTTGTAAGCGATGTAGGCTGGACGTCCATCTCTACCATCATACTGCTTCAATTCTTCCAACGTAAACTTCCTCTCAGCACCTTCCAAAATTATCAACCTTCCTTAGTCTGTTTTTGCTTCAACAGAATTTTAAGGGTTTTGAAAATAATTTCATTCATCCATGATTTTGGCGTAGGGGTCTTCTGCTTTCTTTGGAAACTCTTCTTCTTCACTGTCATATTTTATCAAGCGCTGTTTGCTTTTTGAGAAAACACCAATTGCTTTGGCGTTAAGTCCAGTTTTGAACAGGGCACTTATTGCTTTTTCTGTGTGGCTTGAAGACACTGCTGCGAGAAGGGTTCCAGTGGATGAGGTTGCCAGAATCTGTTCTCTGCTCAGTTGAAAGTGTTCCGCAAGTTTCTTCAATTCAGGTAGAATAGGAAGTTTGGCGAAATCCACTGAGAATCCAAGGTTTGATGCTTCAGCCATTTCGTTTAGGGCTACGACGAATCCTCCCTCGGTGGCATCGTGCATGGCGGTCACGCCTCCTGTCTTAGCTAGGAGGAGAGCCTCATCTACACACGTCTGCATTTTGACTTTTCGCGCTAGTTTCAACGCTTCTTTAGGTCCAAACAATTCACTTGCAAGTTTTTTGTGGATTAATGTGAAGTTAATTAGGGTTTCAAGACCTAAGGGCTTGGTGCAAATTAAGTAGTCTCCCGGTTTTGCTCCCGCAGGCGTGATGAGTTCATTTCGATTTATAACGCCATAAGCCGTGCAAGTTCCGACCAAAGTGGAAAGCCCATTGTAGGTTCCTGTGTGCCCCGTAATAATTGTCATTTTCAATTCGTCTGCGGCGTCGCAAGCTTGTTTCATGACCCGTTTAAACACTGTGTTTTTGGTTTTGGGAGGCGCCAGCAAATTTATGGTGCAGTATTGAGGCTGAGCACCAAAAACAGCTACATCAGAGGCGGCGTAATGTATGAGAAACCAACCGAACCATCGCTGGGGCACACCTATGCATGGGTCTGTGGACACGACAATGCACATGTTGTCTCCTATCTTATGGGCGCCTGAGTCAAAACCTAGCGTTGGGGGAACAATGACGCGAGAAGTTTTCCTTATGTATTTAAGCAAGTCTTTGAGGGTTTCAGCTTCAAGTTTTCCCACTTTAGGGTTCTCCCTAACTGCTACTTTGAGACTGAAGGGCAATTATGTCTTTAGCATTTAAAGGAAGATTTTTAGTAATTTGGTTTCAACGATTAAGTAGGTTAAGTAGATGCTTACGACAAGCTCAGGAAGCAGATAGCTACCATTGTATATCGCCGAATAAACTATTGGACTCATTCCTTCAGGGGCGAACGCAGCGAAGAACACCACTCCAGAAACAAAATGCGCGGCAAAACGTCCTGCTATACCTAAATTCACGCCCAAGAAAGGATGATTTTGAAAGACCCCCGCGAGACCTAAGGCTCCGAAAGCTATCGGATAGTCGAGTAGCACTTGAATAGGATGGAATATGAAGGGCTCCACAGCCAGTTGAACAAAACCGTACACAGCGCAAGCAAACAGACCGACTTTACCACCTCTTCTCAAGGACAGCCACAGGACAGGCACCATAGACCCTGCTGTTACTGACCCCCCTTGAGGAAGGCTGAACAGTTTGATGAAACTGAGAGCAGTTGAAAGGGCAACAAAAGCAACAATTTCTGCAATTACTTTAGTTTGAAGGATAGGTTTACTCATGTTTTTTCCCTCCGCCAGTATTACCTGGATCAGGTTCTTAGGGTCGACGACGCCGTTTAGTCGTCCTCTCAGCCGGGTTAAGCCCAGCTCCCCTAGATTGCAAAGTGAAATAGAGATTCAACTATTTAACATTAACCATTCTATAGATGGTGATGTGTCGGCGTTGTCTTAGTAGAAACTTGTGTTGGAAGAAAAGAGAAATAGTGCGCTGATTCTGTTTGTTGTTTTTCAACTTTCCTTTATATCAGATGTATTGTTCTAAGCTGTAGGATTAAATACTGCTGGGTAAAGATTAGTTTGGAGAGCATCTATGAGAATTAGAGGTAATCTGCTTAGAATACTATTTGGTATAAACCTGCTCTTTTTCATCTATTCCATGTTTTCGCCTTGGGCATGGACGAATAGGCAATTAATGTTTGAGCGCCCTTTTGTATATCGTTCAGGAGAAGAGCTTTACTGGTCTTTTCAAGTGGTTTTTTATGGTCCTCTTGACGGTTACGAAAATAGGCTGATTTCGTGGGATTTCTGGTTTGGTCCTCATGAGAGAGTTTTGCTGTGGGATTTTTGGTTTTCACGAGAAATGTACTATTATGGATTTACTTACGAATGGATTAGCATATTTGTTTTTCAATTGTTAACCATATTTTCCGGGATATGGGTGATGGCTCGCAGATGGCAAAAAACAACTTCCATGCTAGCGCCAAGTTCCTTTTCTCTTTTAAGCGTGTTTCTAGGATTGCTGTTATTGGCTAGATTTATGTTTGTGTGGTATGGCTATGCTAATTTTGTTTGGGGGCTTCTTTTTGCGATGTTTTCAACTCTTTTCTTTTGGCTATTGTTTTTCTTCCGATACACTTTGGAAAGGAGGAAACGCAAGCAAGCCTTACAGGATTAAATGTTGCATCAGTTTTTAGCGGGCTCTCGCTTGGACTCTTGGCTCTATTAGGGTCCAGAGCCAGTCTACGAATTCTCTTAGATTCTTGGTTTGAATGTAAACTTCGCCTGGTCCAGTTATTTCAGTGACTAAGCCTTCGCCGCCAAGAATGGTTTCTTTAAGTCCACCGAATTTTGTCACTTTGTATTGACATGTGTCGCTGAAAGCAACTAGGTGAAAGTTGTCCACAATCATTGTTTCCCCTGCTTGCAATGTGTGTTTGTCGATGGCGCCGAAGGTGTTGATGAACAATGAGCCTTTACCTGTGACCTTAATCATGAATAAGCCTTGTCCGAACAAGCCTTTTGTGAAGCCTTGCCACTGAACGTCTAAGTCCACGTCTTGCGTGGAGGCGATGTAAGCTGATTTCTGAACTATGTAACCTTGATTGGGCGTAACTTCGAGAACTTCGATGTCTCCTACAGGTGCGGAAACAAAGGCAGCTTCTCCTTGTTCAGATGTTGCTGTGTAGTCGTTTACGAAGAAAGACTGTCTGCCTATGAACTTCAATCCAAGTGTGCCTAAAAAGCTCTTTTCTCTCATTCGAGTCTTCACGTCGATGTTTGGATTCATGTATGTCATGGCGCCTGACTCGGCGGTTATGGTTTCGCCTTGGTTGAGTTGCACGACTAACATGGAGTAAGATGGTTTATACCGTATATCATACTTCAAAGCATTGTCAACCTCCCAAATTCATTTTGAGCAGACGTTTAGGCTTAAGCACTTATAAGTCCTTTGAACCATGTCTCATTGTCTTCTATCAGCTTTTGCCATATTACTGATGTTGAAATAACAACTTAATTCTTGTAAACCAATGTTGCAACATGAGAATTCCTCATGACGGCTTCGAAATCGAATTCTCACGCCTACTTTGGAAAAGAAACCGAGACTCTTGAGCGAATTGTGAATGGGAAAAAGGTTAATGTGAAGTGGGATTGGGACAATTTTAAGAGTACAGAGGGCTTTCCAGTTGACGACAACCTCATCTCTTGGGTGATTGGTCAAGACAGAGCATTGCAAGAATGTTTCCTCTGCCTAGACGAGTGGGCGCACAAGCTGAAGTGGCTGGAAACACAGAAATGGTATGAAGATTGGAAAGACCCTATCAAACCCAAGCCAGCAGTTAAAACCAAACTGAGCCCAGGACCATATCTACTTCTATTAGGCGACCCTGGAACAGGCAAGTCATTGCTTGGAAGAGCGCTGGCTGAGAAACTCACTCAAATCTATAAAGAAAACAGCATTGAACTTTTCGACGTGCTCTGTTGGAAGAACAAGACCGTTCCAAGTGAACCCAAGATTTCTATGCAAGAGGCGGGAAAGGCCAAAGATGTAATAAGAAAGGAGAAGCTGAGACAAGAGAAAAGAAAATTTCTTCTTTCTATGGGTTTAAGAAGCATTCAAACATTTCTGATAACGTTTGGTCTGATACTTCTCTTCATCGGCATGTACGGTATTTATCAACTCTTCGCAACATGGTCTGTTAACCCACCGATAAATGAGGAGGGACTAACCCTTCAGGCATCCTTCGGCTACAACTTCCTAGAATATTTTGTCAAGTCTTTTCCATCCCTAGTACTGGTTTTCGTACCCGCTGGCTCCCTGTTGTTTTTCGGCATATTCATCTGGTGGTTCGGCAAGCTGGGAGGCGGCGCCATGAACCTATCTGGAATCGGCGGAGCCCAACAGTCAGGTATGCCAAAGCTCATCGTTGACAACGCTTCTAAGCATGCGCCTTTCATTGACGCTACTGGTCACGCTTCGTCTCAGTTGTTTGGAGACATTGCTTGGGATCCGTTTCAAACAGGCGGAATGGGCACGCCAGAACATCAGAGGGTAACCGCCGGCGACGTTCACAGAGCTTCTTTGGGTATTCTTTACATTGACGAGATTAAGAATCTAAATCCTATCGAAGCCGTGACTTTGCTAACTGTTTTAGAAGAGGGTCAACTGCCCATCACCACACGTGGTCATCTCATCAACGGCGGCACAGCTGCCATGGCGGTTTCAACCGAACCCGTGCCCTGCATGTGTTTCCTCGTTGGCGCTGGAAACTTCGATTCGATTGGACAGATGCATCCAGCTTTGATGGACAGAATATACGGCTACGGCAAAGTTGTAAGAATGAACAATGATATGCCGAACACTGAGGCAAACAGAAGGAAGTACGTGCAGTTTATAGCCCAAGAAGTAAAGCGTTTCCACTTAGTTCCTTTCAGTAGGGAAGCCTGCGAAGAAATTGTGGAAGAAGGTAGACGCCGAAGCAACAAGCGAGACGCGTTGACCACCAAGTTTAGACCATTAATATCCATAATTAAAACCGCTGCAACTCTGGCTATGAACCAAGGCTTAACCATGGTTGAGAGACGTCATGTCCAAGAAGCCATTGAAAAACACTGCAAGACCATACAAAAACAGATATTGGAACACCAACTGAACGAAAGAGGCAAACTGCTCGAAATCGAACCGAAAGGTCACAAACTTGGACAAATTTATGGGTTGGCTGTGGTCACAGACCCATACAGCGGCGAAATGACTGGCAACGTGCTCACTGTGAAGGCGCAGATGGTCAAA
>Ga0315307_1001234_pt1 | contig 11406 bp, 12 predicted proteins | sample TDP2_MG_FD_203079 | JGI IMG/M metagenome (GOLD analysis project Ga0315307, IMG submission 203079) | Freshwater sediment microbial communities from Lake Towuti, South Sulawesi, Indonesia - TDP2 | ecosystem: Environmental > Aquatic > Freshwater > Lake > Sediment | place: Indonesia: South Sulawesi... | reverse complement strand
GGCAGTTGCGAGATCGAAATCAACCCTGTCCACGATCCATAGGCAATCTCACGGGTTTTCCGCTCTCGGCGGATTTTCTGGCGGCCATTGCCATCTCTAGAACAGCTCTTGCATCGTCAGCGGATACTGGAGATTTTGTATCTTCAAGTATGCACTTCGCGAATTCCCTTATCTCTCTCAGATATGCTTTGGCGAACCTGCTTGCGAACCAATAAGGGTAGTCATGCTTGGCCCTTCCTTCATCGAAGATGAGCAAGTCGAGCTCTTTCTCTTTCTCTATCCTCACCGCTCCCTTCGTTCCGAACACCTCAGTCCTGACGTCGTATCCGTAGGCACAATTCCTGCTTGCGTCAACCTCAGCCATCGCTCCTGACCTGAATCTTATCATGACCATGACATTATCCGGGTATCCCAGCTTCTTCAGATCCTCGTAAACAAGGAAGCCTTGGGAAGCGTACACTTCTTCCGGCTCCGATCCAATGAGCCACCGGAGGGTGTCGAAATCGTGAGTGCATGTGCCGATAAATATGCCGCCACTCAGCTTGGGGTTCTTCTCCCATCCACCTGGAGGAACCGGATCCCGTGTGTTCGATCTGGCAAGGGTAATCGCACCCAAGCGCCCCCTTTCGATCAACTCCCTGGCCCTCATGTATGCTTCATCAAACCTTCTGTTATATCCTACTTGGAACTTCATCCCATATTTGTCGATCATCGATATTACGTCATCGGCCTCCTCGAGCGTCAACGCCATGGGTTTTTCGCAGAAGATGTGTTTGTGGCTTTCGGCGAAGGTCTTTACAGCCTCGCAATGCATGAAATTCGGCAACGCTATTATGACCGCATCAACATCTTCATCCTTGGCCAGCTGAGAGTAGTCCTTATACCTCCTTTCAATTCCATACCTATCAGATATCCGATTGAGCACATCTTCCCTAGTTTCCGCAAGAGCGATGACTTCTGCCTCGTCCATGCTCCGCTGGATATTGTCCACATGCAAAGCGCCTATATTGCCGAGACCCACAACACCAAACCTCACCTTCTTGACCATCTGTTTACCTCCTTCCTCACTCACAGATCTTTGGCCCTAAAAACGTTTTCGACCGATCTTGTGAATGCACTCTGCTGAAGCCGGCATGCCAGAGGAAAGCCGCAGGGAATCATTCATCCATCAAAACGAAGTGTCGATTACGCCAAGTCAACTTTAAAAGAGAGAGCAATAGATCGAGGTGAAGAAACAACAAGACAGAACTAGGAGAATGAAAGAAGAAATGGGAAAGCGGATGTGGATTGCGACGGAGAACCCGGCTATCGTTTTTGAGGATACCGGTGTCGGGAGGCTGAAGAAGAAGATCTGGGACGCCTCCGAGGAGCAGATCGACAACATTCTCGCCGAGTACGAAATCCCGTCCCCACCCGAGCTGGGGAGACCAGGAAGCTATCTGCAGACAACGATACGGCAAAGGGTGATCGAGAACCGGAGAAAGAACGACATAGTTTTCATCCCTGTAGGCTGTACAGAAAACCATGGGCGACACACCATTTCCGGTTTGGACAGCTTCATGGTGACCCAGATTGTTGAGGCGGTCCGACGGTACACTGCCAGGAGAGGGGCCCCAGTAAACCTGGCTCTCAATCCCTTGAACTACGGAGCCCATCCCTATCATCATCTGGGGATGCCCGGCACAGTGGTCATGCCGGAAACGGTGGTCAGGGAAACCATGATCAACGTGATGTTGGGTCTATGGAACGACGGTTTCAGAAAACAGATCGTAATCAACAACCATGGGCAGCTCTGGGTCTTGGAATCTGCTCTACAGGAATTCATGAAGCGGTATCAGCTCCCCGGAATCTTCCAGGTTCTGGACTGGCACCGCGCCGTCAGGGAGTTCTTCGGACCCAGCGGCAAGAAGGACGCCATGGAGACCGAGTTTGTTCACGCCGACGAGGCGGAAACGTCCATCGCCCTACTCCTCTTTCCACAAGAGATGGTTGATATGAGCCTGGCCCAGGATACAGAAGGTGAATCTTACATACCCGAGGGACACTTCGACAAAGCGGTAGATCCATTCCGGAGACCTCACCGGTGGTCGGAGGGAGAGGGACATTTCGCAATCGAACTCAGGGCCACCCCGGAAGGAGTTGTAGGAAAATCTTCACTCGCCACGGCTCGAAAGGCGAAGAGGCCAATCGCAGCTATCCTAAGATACCTCACCTTGGTTCATGACCAGATTCTGGAAGCCTTCCCCCCAGGAACCCTCCCTCCGGTGGAGAAGGTTACCCTCCGATCGGCCGAGGAGATGAAGCCCTACTTGAAAGAGCCTCAGAGCCCGGGCTGGAAATCGGTCTACGAGCTCCCAAAAATCGGCTTCTCCGAATAAAAGGGACATCTGGCGATTTCCTGAAGAGATCAGTCCAGTGATGCCTCACATGACTGCCCCAAATTCATCATCTCCAAAAACTGATGACCCATCTTTGAAGAAGATCTACAGGGCAATTTTCGAGGAACTGCAACGCAACCTAAGGTCTCCATCAGGTTATTTGAACGGAGTATACGCAGTTCCCGGTGGGAAATATCAGAGATCTTGGCTTTGGGATTCCGCCTTCTTGAGTCAAATCTGGCTGCTGACCGATGCCAGCGTAGCAAAGGAAATTCTTCTCACACATACTTTGACCCAACGCAAAAACGGAATGATACCTCACATGGTTGGACCTGACTACAAGAGTTCCATAACCCAACCGCCCCTACTGACTTGGGCGGCTTGGAGAATCTACGAACAGACTCGGGACAACGAGTTCGTTTCAAAGATCTACCCGTACCTGAAAGCTTTCAATGAGTGGTTCCGCAGAAACAGAGACTTCAACAATGACGGGCTCTTCAGCTGGGTGCGTCCAGACGAAAGCGGATGGGACGATTCCCCCAGATTTGATGGCATCAGGAAATCCCAAGCATGCGAATATTATCCGCACCCCGACCTAAAACCCTCCGAACGGATTCACCCCGAATTCGGGAACCTCGACATGAGGAGCATTCAAGCTTTGGATTTGAACTGCTTCTTGGTGGTCGACATGTCCTGCCTGGCGAGAATGGCGAATATTCTTCGGCTGAAGGTGGACGAGGGAATATTCAAGGAAAGGGTCGCTGGTCTCAGTCAGCGAATTCGCAGCAATCTTTGGAGCAACGATGATAATTTCTTTTATGACCTAGGCCCCAAAGGTCTAATTAGGGTCAAAACACCAGCAGCTTTCCTCACTCTTTTCGCCGAAGTTGCGGACAAAGATCAAGCCAAAGCCTTGATTCAACATCTAATGAATGAAGGGGAGTTCTGGACGCCTTACCCAGTGCCGACTGTCGCGATTAATGAGCCGAGATTCTCTCTTAGATATTGGCGCGGCCCCGTATGGGTCAACATAAATTACTTGGTGTACTTAGGCCTGAAGACGTATGGATTCGATGGTGTGGCTAGCCAACTCAGCGACAGGACGATTGAAATGGTTGCGGATGCCTACATGAAGAAGGGCTGCTTTTGCGAGTTCTATAATCCCTTCGCTCCAACTTACGTTGAAGGGTTCTCACCGCCGAAGCCAGAGAAACATTTCGCGGGCTGGACAGGTCTTGTCGCAAATCTTTTGGTCAACAACCACTCAGGTTAGATTTCTGTCCGGGCAACCTTGTTTCCGCTAGAGACCCGTTCCGACCCGGCTTGAGATGACTCGTTTTCGATCGATCGATTTGTTGGAACGGGCATCCGCTGGGAAATGCTCGGATTCCAAGTACTCTTCATGGCCTTGACGTTACCGTCCTTAAGGTTCTATGCACTCACAAGAGAAAGATGCGACGAGATAGCTGGAAAACTTGGACAGAAACGCACACACAAGGCAGAACATGAAACAACTGTGTGCATGCAAAAGGTTATAGCCCTTGGTGGGATGCCCTACGGCTAAACCGTGTCGGGGAATGCCTCAACGAGCTACATGGTGTGGGTTATGAGTGTAGCCAAGCCAATCCTCGAATACGTCAAGACGATCAAGACAGAGGCGCAGCTTTCCCGTTCCACAGGAGCCTTCAAGAGGATGCTTAGATACCATAAGCCATATGCTCATGTCTTCATTTTCATAGCGGCGCTATCTGTCCTGAGGTCTTACCTGTTTGTACTCGAGCCTCTCCACACATCGCAGATAATCGACCAGGTTATTATAGGCGGTAGGTATGAGCTGCTATCTCAGCTTGTATTGAACATAGTGTTTGCGGTAGTAGCCTTTGGAATAGTCAACTTCGCAATAACATATGTACACGGATATATCGCGCAGTTTGTCATAAGGGACGTAAGGTCTGACTATTACTTCTCTCTCCAGAGTAAGTCGTTCAGATTCTATGATTCCACTCCTGTGGGAGACCTCGTTTCGAGAGCTACAATGGATCTGCAGGCTGTAGAGATGTTCCTCAGAACATGGGTTGGAACGCTGGCCAACGCTGTATTTACGGCTGTTATTGTGTTTGCGGTGATGTATTCGATTAATCCAACTATGAGCGTAATGTCTATCATACCTATGCTATTGGTATTCTACTTCACAACCAAGCTTTGGATCAAGACTATGCCCCTCTTCAGGAAGATGATGCTTATCCTGGGCAGGCTTGGCGCCTACGTGCAGCAAACCATTCTAGGGATGAAAGTAGTGCGGATTTTCCAGAGAGAGGGGGAAATGGAGGACGGCTTTGAGCAGGTTGAGCAGATATTTGTGGACACGGCGATCACAGCTGGCAAAATTCAGTCTATGTACATGCCCTCCTCACAAGCCATCCTAACTCTGGGGATCACAATGGTGTACATTTTCGGCGGTAACCTGATAGTTTCGCCATCATCCATCTTGACAATAGGGGAGCTCCTACTCTTCGCAAGATACATGATGAGGTTGAGCTTTCCTCTACGTGACTTGAGCATGCTTTCAGGAATGTGGATAAACGCTTCAGCTGGAATTGAGAGGGTTTATGAAATCATGGACATGCCCGTCGATGCTGAGGATGGACCTAATGCTAGAGAGATCACTATAGACAAGGGCGGAGTCGAATTCAGAGACGTGACTTTTGGATATGTTAAGGATAGGCCTGTGCTGAGAAACGTTAGCTTCATGGCCAATCCAGGTGAGAGAATAGCCGTTCTCGGGGCTACGGGCTCCGGCAAAACATCCCTAATATACGTTATCCCCAGATTCTATGACATTGACTCCGGAAGCGTCTTGATCGACGGCAATGACATTAGAAGCTTCAAGATCTCAGCCCTGAGGAGGCAGATAGGCCTTGTTCTGCAGGATGTATTCATGTTCACAGGCACGATTAAGGATAACATTGCGTTCGGCCGGCCTTCTGCATCTATGGATGAGATCGTGCGCGCGGCCAAACTTGCAAGAGTACATGATTTCATAGACACTCTTCCAGAGGGCTATAACACTATTGTTGGCGAGAGAGGCGTAACCCTCTCAGGTGGACAGAGGCAGAGAATAACTATTGCCAGAGCACTCCTAACGAACCCGAAGATCTTAATTCTTGATGACTCTCTGTCCTTTGTAGACGCTAAGACTGAGCAGGGCATCCAAGAGGCTATCGAGGAAGCTATGAAGGGGAAAACATGCTTCATAATAGCTCAGAGGCTTTCAACCATAAAGAACGCTGACAGGATAATGGTTCTTGATGATGGTCAAATTGCTGAGTTCGGGACACACAGCGAGCTCATGCATAGGGACTACATATACAGGAGGATATATGAAACGCAGTTCCTTGAGAAGGCCCCTCATGAGATTCTAGAGGATGATGTGGAGTAATGTCGAGCCCCTTCGGAGTTTTTTCGAGCTATGAGGAGTCTAGGAAAAGAATAGTTCCCGATAGGGTTCTGCTACGTAGGATATATAGGTACGCGAAGCCCTATAGGAGAAATCTTGTAATAGGCGTGAGCGCGATTCTCTTGAGTGCCTTGACGGGGCTGCTTTCACCCTACCTCCATAAGGTTGCAATAGATCAGATAATTCAGCCGAGAAACCTTTCAGGGTTCATCTGGTGGATTCCACTCTTCATATTCGTGACTCTGAGCAACTACTTGCTTCAGTATGTTCAGGTTTTTCAGATGCGCATAATCGGTGAAAACGTTGTTGCGAATATGAGAGATGAGATGATATCCAGACTGCACGCTATCTCCCTCAGATACTTCTCCGAGGGTGAAATTGGGAGAATAATGTCAAGACCAATAAATGACGCGAACAGTGTCAGGATATTCCTAAGGATGGGGCTAACAAGCATCATAATCGATACGGCTTCAATTCTAGGCTCCTTCGTGATAATATTCACTCTGAACGTGAAGCTTGCTCTAATAGGTGTTGCGGTTCTCCCTCTCGCTGTGGCGTTAGCATGGTTTCTTGGAAGATTCTCAAGGACAGCGTACAGAAGAACCCTCTCAAGCCTATCAGGATTGACGGCTAAGCTGCAGGAGAACCTTTCAGGTATGAAAGTGATAAAATCGTTTGTTCAGCAGGAAAGAACCACCGAAGAGTTTAAGGAGGTTCAAGACGGAAATGTCAAAGCAAACCAGACCGCCATCGGGATTTCAGCGTCATATCAGCCTATTGTCTTCTACATGAGGATAATTGGGACAGCCCTAATACTTTGGTTCGGCTCATTGATGATTGTAAATGGAGACATGACCATAGGGACGCTCGTGGCATTCATAGAGTACCAGTTCCTATACTTCATGCCGCTCATGGATCTGGTAACCGTTTACGATCAGTATCAGTCGGCCATGGCTGCTGTTGAAAGGATGTTCGACCTAATCGACACAAATGTGGAGGTAGAGGACCCATCTCCCGATAAGGCTGTGAACATAGAAACAATAGAGGATATAAGATTCGGGGACGTTACTTTTGGGTACGACCCTAAGATTCCCGTTGTCAAAAATGTAAGCTTCTCTCTCGAGGCATCTAGGAAACTAGCCATAGTTGGACCCACAGGTGCTGGCAAGAGCACAATAATAAACCTCCTGGCAAGGTTCTATGATCCCCTTCATGGAATAATTGTCATCAACGGTTACGACATCAGAAATATTAGGATCAACTCTCTTCGCAAGCATATGGGTATAGTTCTTCAGGACTCCTTCCTCTTCCCCACGAGTGTGAAAGATAACATAAAGTTTGGGATTCCAGAAGCATCCGATGAGCAGGTTGTAGAGGCAGCTAAGATCGTTGGTGCACACGAATTCATAATGAAACTTCCGGCAGGGTACGACTACATCATACAGGAGGGTTCATCAAACATTTCGATAGGACAAAGACAGCTCATAAGCTTTGCGAGAACTCTCCTAATGAATCCTAAGCTTCTGGTATTAGACGAGGCCACTTCAAGCATTGATCCATATACCGAGCTAGTTGTGCAGAATGCGCTAAGAAAGCTTCTTGAAAACAGGCTGGCCATAATAATAGCTCACAGGCTTTCGACCATAAGGCTCTGCGATGAGATCATAGTTTTGCATCAAGGAAGAATAGTGGAAAAGGGAACACACTTCGACCTCATGAGAAAGGGCGGAACTTATAGCTCATTCTACAGGATGCAGTTCAGAGAGAAGGAAGGGTTCTAGAAGCCGATCGATCGATGTGCTGGTGCACTGGAGAGCTTGCGATAAGCTGGGATCGATCGATCATGCGACGGTGCAATCTGAGGGCCTATGATGGGGAAGCTGCATTTCTGTCGAGGCAGAAATCGCCATGCTAGGTGATCAATAGATCAGGTCGAGGTTAAGTCTTTGGTTACGTCATCACCGAAAACGGCGATCGCATCCACCACCCGCCGGCTCTGAAGCCCCACACCACCCACACCAGTCCGAGGAAACCTCCCACAATGAGGAGGGAGATCAGGCCTACGACGATATTCTGGAAGAGGCTGAAGTTACTTGACCAGAAGAATGTGTACCATAGGATGAAGATGCACCATCCGATTCCTGCGAGGATGGATATCACTATCGGGATGAGTGGGCTCGGATGTTTCTCGCTCATGGAAATCGATTCGCTCGCCCAATGATCCGACATATAAGGATATACCAGGTTCGTTCGATCGCGTGGGTCATTTCTCGAAATATTCTCTTAGAGGTCGCCAGTAGAAGTCGACCCATCCCCGTTTGATATCGGCAGCCTGTTCTGCAGGGACCCCCGAATGGACCATCGAGATCTCCGTGCCCCCTTTTGTTTTCTTGAAAGTCAGCGTCAATTTCGAAGGAGGATAGCCTTTAGGCCATTCCGTTGTGGTCCACTTCTGAACTATTTTCTTTCCCGCCCCTAGTTCCAAGTTCTTTCCGGAAATGTACCCGTCCCATGCGGTAAACTTCCCGCCAACCCTTGCATCACATGTTGCTTTGGCGCCAGTAAACTCCGAATGCTTTCTTGCATCCATAAAGGCTTCGTAAACCTCGCTTGGTGTGGCCCAAACCAATGCCTTCTGGCGTATTGTTGAAACTTTCATTCTCATGAACACCGTCGCATCAAATGATGAAGGCTTCGCGGCTACGCGATAGTTTATAAACCTTGGCACGCGCAGGTCGAGTCTGTTCCTCGTGTCATGCCTGCATTTCGTTCGATCGATTTACCGAATCTTGGAGTCCCCCGACTTGGACCAACCAGCGGGCATCGATTTGTTCTCCTTGAACAACATTAATGAACTGGGGTACAAGTCCCTGCGATATTCCCTGATAGGCTCGTGGGATTCTCTCTAGAGCATGGGCTGTTCTTGCACGTATCACGTCATCAGGTTCATTGAGACCGTTAACCAACTTGTTGAGTAGCCGGGGCCTTTCGATTACCTCTTCTGCCACTTTGTTGGCCCCTACCGCCTGAGTGTAGATCGCCACCAGATAGTTTTCTCAGAAGCTCGTTCATCATTTCCTCTCGGTTGATGACCTCATATAACGTTTCGATGATCGATCGCTCGCGAAACCTCCACCAGATGACCTTAAATGCCGCTGGAGGAGGGCAAGGCCCGGGTTTGCGAGAAATGAGTCCGAGCATCGAGGAAGCTCAGAGGGCTTTTGAGAAGGATGACCTCGAGGCGTCAAAAAGGGTCCACGCTGAAAAAAGAACCGAGGAGGAGGCTTTTCACCGAAGGACCGCTGGCAGGTACATTGGAGATTTTGTGTTTGGAGCGCTTGATGGGATCATAACGACCTTCGCAGTTGTAGCTGGGGTCGCTGGCGCTTCTCTACATTCATCGGTCGTTTTGATCCTTGGTTTTGCGAACCTGCTTGGGGACGGTTGCTCGATGGCCTTGGGCAGCTACTTGAGCACCAAGTCTGAGCAGCAGTATGGCGAGCGCGAACGGAAACGTGAGGAATGGGAGGTCGAACGGATCCCAGAGTTTGAGCGTGAGGAGATAAAGCACATCTATAGTAAGAAGGGGTTCCAAGGCAAGGACCTGGAGAGAGCGGTAGAGATCTTAACATCCAACAAGAAGGCTTGGGTGGACACGATGATGCTCGAAGAGCTAAACATCGTGCGTGAGGAGAAGTCACCTCGCATGAGTGGGCTGGCAACTTTTGCAGCGTTTACGACTGTTGGCTTTGTGCCGCTCCTAGCATATGTGGCGGCGCTACTCGCGCCCGGGCTCAAACCCGTAACCTTTCCGATCGCCGTGGGCATGACGTTCGTAACGATCTTCATCGCCGGCTCGGCGCGCTCGTATGTGACGGGAAAACATTGGTGGAAGGCCGGGATCGAGATGACCTTGGTGGGCGGGTTAGCCGCGTTGGCTGCTTATGTAGTTGGGTATCTGCTGGGCGGTTTGGCTGGATAGGAAACAACATTTCCTGGCATATCTGCTAGTTTTGACGGCTGCGATCTCCCAAAGCGTGGGCTTCTCTTTGAACCGTGTCCTACCGATCGATCGATTCGAGTTTGTACCCGCATCTGAATGACGGGGGTTGTCACAGGTGCTTTTTCAAGTGTTCCTCAAGAAGCTCGCGGTAGCTCTCACAAGGTTTGCCGCAGACTTCACATTTGAACGACTCGATGACGAGCGCATTCCCGTCGGGGTCAACGAAGGTAGCAGTTCGGCCGCCCCATGCTTGATCTCTTGGTTCAGTAACGAATTTGGCTCCCTTGTCTTTAAGGTCTTGATAGGCTCTGTCAACGTCGTCAACGAGCAGACAAATCTCCGTTCTTGCTTTCGGCTCCAAGCCAAGCTCTACCCCGGCGATGTCGAAAATTGCGTAGGTGGGCCACTCGGCTATTTTCTCAAGGCCAAGGACATCTTGATAGAAAGACACAGACTTTTTTGTATCTGACACGCCGATGGTGATATGAGGCATCCTTCTGATGCGACTGCTTCCCCTCACAACAATTCTCTCCTTGCTTTCACTCATATTCGTCAAAACGTTATAGATCTTTCGTAGATCTTCATAACAATCGCTTTCGATCCATCGAGATGAACTGAAATGACTGTTTCAGGCCTATCACCGAGAGCATCGGCTGGAACGCGGGACTTCGCCAGGCAATGCAATCGATCGATCGACTTAGTCATGCTCAGAATATATATGAGTCGCCGGTGTAGGCGCGTTTGCCATGGAAGCGATTGAGGCGCTGATTACGAGGAGGTCCGTGAGGGCTTTCACGTGGCAGCAGGTCACGGAGGAGCAGATCGATACCTTGCTGAAGGTTGCGGTGGCCGCGCCCAGCGCAGGCAACTGTCAGCCTTGGCGCATCGTTGTCGTACAGGGTTCCGAGGCTAGACTCGGTCTTGCTCGGGCTGCGCTAGACCAGATGTTTGTCGCTGAGGCGCCTGTGGTTTTTGTGGTCTGCGCCGTCCCTGAAGATTCAGCTTGGCGGTACGGCCGTCGAGGCGAGTCTCTGTATTGTTTGCAGGACACGGGTGCGCTAACAGAGAATCTGTTGGTGGCTGCCCATGCCATCGGGCTGGGTGGGTGCTGGGTGGGGGCCTTCGACGAGGCTGCTGCTGCTCGCGTGTTGAACCTTGCTTCGGGTGTTCGTCCGGTTGCGCTGGTGCCGATAGGGTATCCGAGAGACCGGTCACCAAAGCCAAGTCGCAGACCTATGAATGAGGTGGTGCAGCGGATCCTCTGAAGGATCGATCGATTGATCGATGACCGCTCTTGCGCTTGTCTGGCTGTTCGTAGTTTTTCCATTTGAGTTTTCTTATTCAGCCGACGTGCTGCCGAGTTTCCTTCAGTTTCTGTTGCAGTGGGTTTCCAACGATGTCGCCAAGGCGATTATGGCGATAGGGATTGTTGCTGTCCCTGCTGTCACAGTTTACATTGCTGCGCTGTACGTGTCTGTCCGATGAGAACCCAGGTCTTAGAAAGCCAGCATCTTGTCTCGGGCACCTGAGATCGATCAATGTTCTCCCCACACCACACAGCGAATTCT
>Ga0315307_1001233_pt1 | contig 11411 bp, 9 predicted proteins | sample TDP2_MG_FD_203079 | JGI IMG/M metagenome (GOLD analysis project Ga0315307, IMG submission 203079) | Freshwater sediment microbial communities from Lake Towuti, South Sulawesi, Indonesia - TDP2 | ecosystem: Environmental > Aquatic > Freshwater > Lake > Sediment | place: Indonesia: South Sulawesi... | reverse complement strand
AAGAAAAGTCAATCGACCAAGCCGTAGAGCTGCTTAATGAAGTCGCTGAATTCAAAATTCGTTCCAACGCCTTGAAAGAAGCACATGAAATACTTAGCCAGGCTAAAAAAATCAAAGCTGACGACTGGAGAACGTTGGGCAATCTCATTGACCTGCTCAAAAGAGAAGACAAGAAGGATGAGGCCCTTGGCCTTGTCAACAATATTCTGAAGAAAGACGAAAATAACATCAAAGCTCTCAGGATCTTAGGAGATATTTATTTTGAAGATCAAGATTTTGAAAAGGCTGAAGAGATATACTCCAAGATCATCTCCCTGCGGCCAAAGGATGTGGATGCACGAGTGAAGCTGGGAAAGATCGATATCTTTCATAATAATCTTGACCATGCCTACGAGCTTTATGAGCCGATCATTGAAATTTTGATCAAGAAGCAGAAAACAGGCAAAGTTGTCGGCCTTTTAGGGCTCATTCTCTCGGCCAAGGAAGTCCACCTCCCCACTCTCGAGAAATTATCCTCAATATATAGATTAAGTCATCAAAAAGAGAATCTGGAGCTCGCTTATCGAGTCCTTCGCGAGGAATATTACAAGAAAAATATGTTGAATGAAGCCTTGTCTGCCTTAGCCGAGCTTGTCAAGCTCTGCCCTCAAGACGAGGAGTTAGGCTATGAATACAGCCGGCTGAAAGAAGAAATGGGCCTTCTCGGGGAGGAAACAAAGGAGGAAGAGCGAGTTGAGAAGCCAGGAAAAATTGAAGGCCCTCCTAAAGATGAAAGACTCGCGCTCGAGAGGGAAAAGCTCGATGAATTGATCTTCAAAGAAAAAGAGGAAGCGGCGGAAATGGGAGAAGAAGCGGAGATATCGAGGGCTGAAGCCAAAGAGCCAGAGATACCAGTCGCGGAAGAAGAACGGCAGGAGATCCCAGTCGTTGAGGAAAAAGAAGTCAGAGAAGTTCCTGGTGAGGAAATTGAAGGAGAGATTGAAGAGAAAGTTAAAGAAGAGAAAGGTCTAGAGACGTTTCACGGAACGGAAATGAGAATGGAGGAACCTGCGGCAAAGGAGGAGGAAGAGGAGGCGGTGGAGGAGCCTCCGCGAACAATGGTGGCCCAACAGCCTCCAGAGTTCGAAGAAGCGTCTCAGGAGATGTTGGAGTTGAACTTGGCTCAGGCTGACTTGTATCTGGAGCAGGGATTGATAAGAAATGCAAGAAGGATTCTGGAGAATTTGAGGTTCGAGTTTCCTGATGAAGCTCGAGTTGTAGAGAAGCTTGCAGCCATTAAGGATTTGGCTTCGGGAGTGAAAGTGGATGAAATTCTTGAGAAAGTAGAGAAAATCGCCAAAAAGGAGACCAAGCTCTTCAAGAAGAAAACTGAACCTGCACCAGAAGAGGAAGAGAAAAAGATTTCCGCAGCAGACATTTTCGCAGACGTGGAGATCAGTCCTGCCGTATTTATAGGGGACGGAAAGAAATATTATGATTCCGCCGCAAGAATAGAGGAGGAACTAGAAGCAATCAGCACTATCTTCAAGCTTCAAAAGAAGGGAAATACAACGACTGTTGAGAAAGACCTATCGGATATAGTTGCCGAGTTCAAAGAAGGTGTTAAAAAGAGCGTCGATAAAAAAGACCATGAAAGCCACTTCAACCTAGGAATTGCTTTTCTCGAGCAAGACCTCCTCGATGATGCTATTGAAGAATTTAAGCTGGCCTCTATGGATGATAGCCCGAGCGTGGAATGTTACAGCTTGATCAGCAATTGCTATAGGAAGAAGAAAGATTTTCAGGAAGTTGTGAATTGGCTGGAGAAAGCTCTTAAGCTTTGCGAAGAGGGGTCCAGTCAGTACCTCGCTTTAAAATATGAATTGGCTTCGTGCTATGAGGAGCTGAACGAGAAAGATAAAGCAATGGCGATCTATGATGAGATAAAAAATTGGGATTCAGAATACAGGGATGTAGCCAAGAAGATAAAGGCACTGATTAAGAGCTCTTAATTAAAGATTTTTTTTCTTTCCTTTTCGGTTTTTCCCTTCTCCCCACCTTCAGTCTCCTTGAATTGGCCCAGTAAAGAAAGATTTCATGAGAAAAACTCAGAGGAGCAATCGTTATTTGTTCTAAGAAATTCTTGAAACAAATCGACCAGGCCGCCTCGATTGCAGCCAAATGAGATATTCTAACTCTGATCAAGAGATAAAATTGTCTCAGAGATGCTCCAGACTTGCCAAATTCCTTGATTTGATCCTGGAAGAGATTCCTTCGAGCTCTGTAGCCGCACTCTTAGTCGATGAGAAAAATCATATTGTTTTCAAGGAGATGCGCAGGATTTCTCCAGCTGCTGATGAAGACATCGATCGAGAAACAATTAAAAAAGCGCTGGCGGAGAAGCACCTCCTTATCATCGAAAATTTTAATGAAAATCCCTTAAGCGGGGAGCAGCAAAAGAGCTCGAAGAGTGTCCTTTGCCTTCCTCTCGTCATCGATAATAAGGCTGCAGGCGTCATCTATCTTGAAAGAGAGTTTGCCATTGTCCCTTTCTCCCTAGCAAATTTGGAATTTTTAATAGCTATCTCAAAGCCTATCAAGCTGATCTTAAAAGAGCGGCATGAGTTCCGGGAGATCAGCGGAAAAGGCGCCGAGGCTTCGAATCCTCTGCTTGCAGGACAAAGCAGACCTTTCCGCCGCATTCTGACTTTGATCGACAGGGTGAAGGATAGCGATGCCCCAGTCTTCATTTGGGGAGAAAGCGGCACCGGAAAGGAGCTGGTCGCGCGGGCCATCCATCAAACTGGCGTCAGAAGAAAAGGAAAATTCGTGGCCGTGAATTGCGGAGCCATACCCGAACAGCTTTTGGAGAGCGAATTGTTCGGCTATACGAAAGGAGCCTTTACTGGGGCGGTGAGGGATAAGCCGGGCTTGATTGAGGAAGCGGATGGCGGGACATTTTTTTTGGATGAAGTCGGCGACCTCCCCCCCTATCTCCAGGCAAAGCTTCTCCGCCTGCTCGAAGAGAAAGAAATAAGAAGAATAGGAGAAAACAGGTCGAGGCCGGTCAATGTCAGGTTTATCAGTGCCACAAATAAGAACATTGAAGAGGAAGTGAAGCAAGGCAACTTTCGAGAAGATTTGTACTATCGCCTTAAGATTATCGCCATTGAATTTCCACCTCTGAGAGAGAGAAAAGATGACATTTTTTTTCTTCTGAATCATTTTCTCGAAAAGTACAGCAGGGAGATGGGGAGGGAAAGGGTGTATCTGTCGCCAAGGGCCTTAGAGTTTCTGATGAATTATTCCTGGCCAGGAAATGTCAGAGAGCTTCAGAATGAAATTCGAAGATGCTTGATCCTTGCAGCCGAAGATGAGCTTATCACTGAAGAACACCTCTCCCTCAGGATCAATCCTCAAAGAGAAAGCAGCCCAGCCTCCCCATACAATTTCTTGGAGGCAAGAGCCGAATTCGAGAGGAGATTTCTAAACCAAGCTCTGGCCCGCTGGAATTACAACAGGGGTAAGACGGCAGAGGAAATTGGTTTAAGCAGGCAGGGGCTCTTTAAGCTGATAAAGAAACATGGAATAGATATTCCAAAGAAGAAAGAAACAAACTTGCTTGAGCCAGGTGGCTCAGGCTAGGTGTTGAGGCTTTGAATAGCTAAGGCAAAGCGGCTCGTCAGTACGCCGCTTTTGCCCCATATATCTATGCGAAGGCCAGTGGGAGAAAAAACCGTTTGAAGGCTGAGCGGGCATGGTTCCTCGACCGAAGGGAGAGGAGAGTGAAGCCTGAAACCGAACAGCTTTTGCCGCGCTGGGGCAAAAGCTGTGTGTTTTTGAACCCACTGACCTGAGCACCCACACGGCTTCCTCGCCACTTTGCCTTAGCTTAGTAATAAAAAGCCCGCGTGTTTTCGAGAAACCTAGCCTGAGCCTTGGCCTAGTTTTCTATCTTGGAAGAAAGATATCTACTCAACAAATGGAGTTTCTTGTCTTGAATTATTTTTTTTGGTAAAGTTATTAAAAATGGCCAAAGAAAAAAAACAGGTGTTCCAGATCAAATGCCCCTGCTGTGAAAGCCTGCTCTGGGTCGACCCCTTGGCCCAAGAGGTGGTTCAGCTTGAGAAAAAAGGGGGGAAGAAAAAAGAATCCTTGGATGAGCTTCTCATGAAGGAGAAGAAGAGAAGAGGTGAATTCGAGAGAAAGTTTGAAGCCACGGCTGAATTGGCAAAGAAGAAGCACGAAAAAGCAGAAGAAGGGTTCAAAAAAGCCTTCGTTAAAGCTCAAAAGGAAGAATAGCTGCGAAGCCCTCTCAGCTCCCTGCCTGCGTTTCATCCTCCCTTATTCTTGGAGCCATGGTGAACTTTGTGAAACCGAAAATGATCAAGATCAAGACTGCAGTATAGTTCATTATGGCCCAGGGACCGTAGGAGAAAGCCGAGACCCCTAAGGTTCCCTTGATATAGACGCCGGCCATGCTCCAGGGAATCAAAGGAACGATGATACCGCCGCTTTCCTCGATGATCCGGGAGAGATTTTTTGCAGCCAACTCTGTCTTCTTATAGATGGGAGATAGTAGCTCTCCAGGGATAATCATCGAGAGGTAAGAGCTTCCGGTAATCAACGCCGAGATTATGCTCGTACAGACGGTGGTCAAGACGAGGCTCCAGACTTTGTTGGCAAATTTCATCACTCGCTCAAGGATAACGGAAAGAAGGCCGGTGGCTTGCATGATCCCGCCGAAGCTGAAAGCGGTAAAAGCCACAAGCTGGGTCTCCATCATGCTCATCATTCCACCCTTGGAGAGAAGCTGGTCGACCTGCTGGATTCCGGTCTGGGATTGATAGCCGATGTTCATGGCTGTTGCCACTTCTGTGACAGAGGCTTTCTGAAAGATGAAGGCCAAAATTGCCGCGACAAAAGAGGAGAGAAGCATGGCTGGAATGGTTGGTCTCTTGGTAAAGGCAAAGTAAAAAATAACGAGCATGGGAAGAAGAAGGAAGAGATTAAAGTTAAAATTTTTCTTTAACGTTTGGAGAATTAGGATTATATCCCCTCTTTCAACCTTTCCTCCTCCATATTTAAGGCCGAATAGGAAATAGATGAAAAGACCGATGAGCCAGGCCGGAACTCCGGACCAGAACATATGCTTGATGTGGTCAAAGAGGTTTGAGCCGGCGACGACCACGGCCAGGTTTGGAATGTCTGAAAGAGGCGACATCTTGTCTCCAAAGTAGGCTCCGGCGACGATGGCACCGGCTGCCGGGGCGAGAGGAATCCTGAGCCCCATGGCGATTCCGATAAAAGCCACACCCAGAGTGCCGATTGTCCCCCAGGAAGTCCCTGTGGCCAGGGAGATGATGGAGCAGACAAAGCAGGCTGTCAGCAGGAAATACTTGGGAGCGATGAGCTTCAGCCCGTAATAGATGACCATGGGGATGGTGCCGCAGGCGATCCAGGAGCCGATAAGGATGCCGACGCTGAGCATGATCAGAATAGCCGGCATGGCTTTGTGGATGCTGTCGACAATTCCTCGTTGCATGTCATTCCATTTGAAACGGAGGATGAGGCCCAGAGTGCCGGTGATAAAAGCAGCGACAACGAGCAGAACCTGGGGCCTGATGTGGTAAATGCCATATCCCACTCCGAGAAGAAACCCCATAGCAATCACCGGAATGAGGGCAATGCCCAGGCGCGGTTTTTTGGATTTTCCTCTTTCATCCTCTGCTTCTTTTTTCATTGTTCCTTCCTTTTCGTTCATGCTTGTCATGTTTTATCCTTTATGCCTTGAAACTCGAAGAAAATGTTCCTTTGGCCACCAGCTTTCTATCTCTCATCATGATCTTTCCCTTGGCAAAAGAATCGGTCAAATTGTAATTCTTGTCGAGCAAGATCAGGTCGGCATCTTTTCCAGCTTCAATCCTTCCTTTCTGCTTGAGCTTATAAAAAGTGGCCGGGTTAGTGGAGAAGAGCTTTATGGCATCTTCAAGACTCAGAATTTTCTTCTTCAGCAGATAACGGAAATTCTCGAGCAAGCTTTTTTGAGTGGCAATAGTCAGTCCTGAAAGGTTCCCTTTCTTGTCGAAGACGGGCATGCTTCCGTTGCTGTCAGAGCTGACCGTAATCTGGTCGATAGGCGCCTTTTTTCCAAGGACAAACCTGATTGCCGCTGGAATGCTCATCTCCCCGTTGCCAGCAATTTGAGGGTCGTTTCCTGCGGTTAAATCGAAATATCCGCCTTGGAGCATGAATTCGACCGCTTCTTCGAAAAGCGGACGATTGCGGTTGACGTGAGTTGGGATGACTTGAGTGGCCGGGATCTCTGTCTCCTTTATCAGACGGAAAAGCATCTCGAGTCGGCGCGGCCCGTCGCCGAGATGAAGATGCAGAACGCCTGCCTTTCCTCCGAGCATGCCTCCCACCCGGCATTCAGCGGCCAGACGGGCGATCTCTTCGAAGAGAGGCTGAGAAGAACGATGGTCAGAAATGGCAATCTCTCCTGCTCCGATGACCTTCTCGATAAGAATGAGGTCGGAGAGGACGCTACCGGTGATTGTCACCACAGGAATTTGGTAGGAGCCCGAGAATATATAAGTTGTAATCCCTTCCTTTTCCAGGCCTCTGGCTTTGGCCAGGAGAGATTCCATATGGCGCGTTGTCCCATCCGTCCCAAGGCAGCCGATGACTGTCGTCACTCCGCTGGAGATGACCTCTTCTATTGTAATCTCAGGAGCTCTGGTTTCCGGGCCGCCCTCGCCGCCTCCGCCGAGGATGTGGACATGGCTGTCGATGAATCCTGGTATGACGATTTTTTCTGAGGCGTCGACTAGGTCAAAATCAACTCCGTTGATCCTGATCTTTCCTGGCTCGCTGATAGCGCCAATTTTATCGCCAAGAATCAAAATATCCTTTTTTCCTAAAGGCTGCGGTACAAAGACCAATCCCTTCTGGATTAAAGTCACCATCTTTTCCTCCATCCTGATAGAGTCCGCAAAAGAGGTTATCGAAAAATTTAGAGCTAAGGTATCATGATTCGTTTTTGTTTTCAAGTAAGGCTCAGCCTTTCACACGGCTTTCTCACCACTCTGTCTTCGCCAGGTGATATAAAGCCCGCGTGTTTTCAATCCATTCAGCCTAGCGCCCCTTAAATGGTTTTTTCAGCCACTGGCCTTCGCTTATGATTTATCAAATGTCTTAGATGAAGATCTAATAAATTGATTCTCAATGATAAAAATGGCCTGAGTTTTTTGAATTTTTTTTAAAGTTTGCATAGAATATAAAATTAGAGACAATGCTATGGCGAGTTTTGAAGAAGAATATAAAAAACAGGAACCAGTTGTCAGGACGTTGAGTTTCATCGCTCTTATTGGAAAAAGAGTCATGGTCAAAGGCCATGAGAACTTTGTCAAAAAAGGGCCGAACATCCTGGTTGGCAATCATATCGGCTCCTTTAAGGATATAGCCACGTTAATGAAAATTGTTCCCAGACCAATCTTTTTTACAGCCAACAAGATGATCTTCAGCAAAGATGAATTCAATTTTCTCATCAGAAAACATGCTCAGAGACATCTCAAAAATTTCGGTCTTTTCTTGGACCTTATCCTTAATCCCATCAAATCGACTTTTGTCAATTATATCTCAAGCACCATGGGAAAAGTCGGAATGATCCCGGTCGATATGTACGGCGGAAAAACTCTAGCTATACAACAATGTCAAAATCACTTGAAAGAAGGAAGAGCCATCGTTGCCCTTCAGGGCAGGGGGAGGGTGGAGAAAAGAGAGCCAAACCCTTACGTGAGATATTTCAGGAGAGGAGTTTCCATTATTTCCTACAACCTTCAGCAAGAAGGAATATCGGTTCCCGTAACGCCATTGGCAATTTTCGGAACTCATTTTCCCTTTCTTGTTCCCACCAAGGTCAGAGTCAACGTCGGAGAGCCGATGTACATCAGAGACCACTTGAGCAATAATTTTTCAGAAACCATTGAAAGGTTTAGGATAGCCCAAGAGGAAAGAGTGAAGAGGCTCCTTCGAGAGATTATCCATCTCTAGAGGATCGAGCAGGTTTTCTCTTTCCTTTTCCTTGTTTTTTCAAAATCTTCCCGGCTGACTTCTTTCCTGCTCAGAACTTTTAGCAAGGCATAGCCGTCTTTAAACTCAATGGGTTCGACTAAACGAAATTGAAGGCGATAAGGCTGCCCGACGCGCCCCGTCTTATTTTATCCTTTCTTAATGGGCGTGATCACCAGGATAAGCGCCACGACGAGAAAGAGCAAAGCCAAAAGCGGAAAACCATAAGCAGCTGCCCGGCTCAGCCCAGACGGTTTTTCCGTCCGTCCCTGTTTGACCAAGCGGTCCTCGAGCGGCCCTCCGACTATCGTCATCCCCAGCATCGCCATAAAACTGGAGGCGATGACGAATGTTAAGCCGGCCGAAACAAGGTAGGTCTTCCCGGAGGCAAAGGCGAGCAGGACCTGGATGAATCCCAGGAGGGAGCCGATCAGCCCGGTGATTGCGAAGGCTGGCATCAGAATCCTCCCTGCGCCGTCGCCGCCGACAAACAAAACAAGGGCGATCGTTCCTCCCACAACCACGAGCAGAGCCGGCCAGTAGATGATCAAATCAAAGGGCGAGAAATTGAGGTGGGCCGCGCCCAACACCGGCTTGAAGACCATCCACGATATGGCGACAAGAAAAAGTAGATAGCCGACGGCATTTTCGAACCGCAAGGATTTAGCCTCGGCCGACGCTGGATTTAAAGTAGTTTGCGAGATATTCTTGGCTGTCTGCAAACGCAGAATTTCCCCCAATTTCCAGGCCGGAACAGCGCAGATTACTGCGAGGACCATTCCATAGACAGTAGCCAGGAAAGACGCCGCCATCCTCGTGGCGACATCGGCGATTCCGCCTGAAAGGGTGCAAAGGGCAACGATGAAATTCAGAATCGTTCCTAGGACGCCGGTCATCCAAGCATTCCGAGCAGCCGCCTCCCAAAAAACCATGGATTTTCGGATTGCCTCCGGCTTGTCCAGAACGCCCGCCGCGTTCCTGAAGGCAGCGCTGATTTCAGGAAAGGAAAAACTCGCCAGGACCAGGGTCACACTTCCGGCCAAGACAAAAAGCAAGCCGCGCACGTTCATGAACCCGCTGAATTTGCCGCTAAAAACCACAGCCGCAACCAAGGCGGCGACGACCAAAATTCTGGCCAAAATGAGGCCAAGCTTTTTGTTATTTTTTTCTTTTGACATGTTCATTGTTCCTCCTCATCGACTAATTTGACAATTGATCAAGCGCTGCCCTTTTTTCCGGCGAATTTCGGAAACATCATCCACTGGGTTGAAGTCGGTTGATTCCAGGTGAAATCAAGCCGCATGAGTTCTTCCGCCGGGCCGCCTTTTTCCGCACTCAGGCGCAATCGGGAGATTCGGATCGGCAAATAAGAATCAAGGTCGACGGTCATCTTAAGATGTGACCCTTTTTCATGATCTGTGAATATGAGTGTTCCCTGACGGCTCCCGGTTTCCTGCTCGAACCGCTCGAGCTGCCATCTCTGATCCATATTCTCTGCGATCTTGGCGGGCGAAAGAAATCCCATGACCGGTTGAAACGCGGAGTGCTGAAGCTGTTCGAGACTGGCGAGCTTCTTCGACATATTTTTTAGATGATCGACAACAACCAGGTCGCCGTTCGTGATCCACAGCGTCTCTCGAACCTCCCCGGGCTTTTGGACATCTACTCGCGCCATGCCGGGTTGGATCCAGCGAATGACATAATCCGAGGGAACTCCCTCTTTCGCAGCCACTTGGACCCTGCACTCCATGGATCCAGACCGCCGAATGCTGTCCGCGACGGATACCGATGTTCTCAGGCTCGTTAGATTTTCCGCCACGACGCTGCGGAGGCCGGTGGCCTGGAGGAATCCGCCGACGGCCAGCATGAATATGGATAAAAACACCAGGGCTTGCTTATTGAATATCCAGCGCGTCCACAGCCAGGCTTCAGGCCTGAACAGCTTCTGCCAAATTCTCGCGGCGCCCGTCTGCCTTCCCTGCTCAGGCCGCTCGATCCTTTTCCTGAAATCAGCTAGGCGTCCTTGCATCCGGCGCTCGGCTTCAGCCGGGAGGCGTTCATCCAAGACGTTTTTCAGAAGCCCATCGACGTCCATGTTTCGAAGGTTTTCTTTTTTCATCGGGACCCCTCCTTCAGGGAATCGGGCCGCAGATATGAGAGCCAGCGACCCAGCCGCGCCCTGCCCTTGGAGACCAAGATTCTGGCCGTAATTTCGCTGCATCCCAAAGCTGCGGCGATCGTGTCGTAGGGCTGGTCTTGGACGATTCTCATCAAAACCGCCGCTGCCTGTTTCTTGGGAAGGCGGATGATGGTTTTCAGAACCTCGTCTTCCAGCTGCTTCCTTTTTTGGCGGCCGATTTCCGAAGGATCAGCGATGTCCTGTCTTTCAGCAGACAGCGAGGCCGTATGCCGAGGGAGAAAGCGGTATCTCTTCCTTAAGGAATCGCGCGCGGCATCCAGGCACATCTTCAGGATGAGCGCCCTGGGATTGGGGTGGCGACGGATAACATGCCGCTTGCGCCAGATGATGGCCAGGGCGTCCTGGAGAGCATCTTCGGCAAGCTCCGACTGGCGAACGACGCGCCAGATGGAGCGCATCATCTGGGATTCAATCGGCGCGATCAAATCCTCGTAAAAAGTCTTGTCGTCCGGCACAGGGTTCTCCGCGAGATGAATCGGGCCGGCTTCTCCGCAGCAGATTCCGTTTTTTTGAGACGCGAGCGTGATGTCCATTGCTCTTCAAAACAAGTAACCGTTTCATGGGGGAGGAATGTTTACGGGCGGCTGACATATTTATTTTTATTGCGGATCCGAGTTCAGGCCTATTTTAGCTTTTCATCATGATTTTGCCAATTGTCGTAAACAAAACGGTCGGACCGGACGTTTCCGAGCTATCATTTCCTACCGAGTTTGATGAGAAGATGACAGAGGCCAAAAGCTTGTTCGAGAAGACATCGATATTCAATCCAGAAGGAATTGCCCTGCCCAACGAGTGTTTTGTCCTGGTCCACTCCGGCCGGAAATTCATGATGCCCGCTGAGATTAAGAACCTAGCCGCAGCTACAGAATATGCCCGGCGGCGACTCCAAACGTCCCGGTCACAACTTCAGCAAGGAAAAGCAGAGGAGTGCGCAAAGATCCTGATCGAGATCGCCGTCATGGTCGTCACACCGATGACCGTCGATTGAATTATGGGGACAGGTTTTATTATGTAATCGGCTTGGCGGTAACGGCTGAAGTAAAGAGACTGAAGTAAAGAGACTTGACAAGCCCTACCGGCCTGACTAAAATCGGGCCATGGGAAAAAACAAGGAAAACAGGATCCTCAGCCGGCGTGACGCGCTCAAGCTCGCCGGGGC
>Ga0315307_1001232_pt1 | contig 11411 bp, 10 predicted proteins | sample TDP2_MG_FD_203079 | JGI IMG/M metagenome (GOLD analysis project Ga0315307, IMG submission 203079) | Freshwater sediment microbial communities from Lake Towuti, South Sulawesi, Indonesia - TDP2 | ecosystem: Environmental > Aquatic > Freshwater > Lake > Sediment | place: Indonesia: South Sulawesi... | reverse complement strand
ATGGCGAGGGCAATGATGTACTTGGCTGATTTTGCGAGTAAGTAACCTACGAGTATCCCGACGACGAGTAAGACCAAAGCCATTGCCTGAACAGATGAGACGCCCAGAATCTGAGGAAGAGCATCAACCGCGCTCGTCACGTCTCGTCGACCACCTCTCAGAGGATACCTCTATGTATGTGATTTTTCCTAATAGCAGTTTCTCAGTCGCTCCGTCGATTTTGACGGCCGAAAGGGATATCGTCGATCGGTCGGCACACCACAGCAAAACCGATATATGGCAATGTAAAGCAAACGTTACGTAAAGCCGACCAGAGGCAGGCACCTTGAAGAACCGCATACGGCGATTTAGAGTGAGGTCCAAGTTGACTCAGCGGGAGCTCGCGGATGCGGTCAAGGTGACTCGACAGACCGTAATTGCCGTGGAGAAGGGGCGCTACGATCCGTCCTTGAAACTTGCTCTGAGGCTGGCTCGGTTCTTCGGTGTGTCCGTCGAGGATCTGTTCCCGTTCTCGGAAGGAGAGCCGAGTGGTCAGTCTTGGCGAGAGGGTTCTCCAAGCCCGGCCAAGAACCTGTGACAGGAGATTCTCTTGAGAGGTTCGCATGCCACGAATCGATCGATCATTGAATGAGATGCCTGTCCTAGAGGAGATCATCCAATAGTGTCGAGTTAGCTCTGGGCTTTGAGATGGGCCGAGGCTGTGTTGCTCTCAAGCGTTTATCTCGATATGCAGCGTTCGAGCAGGTTGTGAGCGGCTGCCTGCAGTTAGGTGGGCGCTTCCCTAAGCAGCTTGAACGCCCGTGACACAGCGTATCGGTAGGAAATGTAGACCAGCGTTGCCGTGAGGATGATCGTGGCTGCGAGAGCCGTAGGCAAGGTGAACAAGGTGAGGTGAAAAATCTGTCGCAGCAATGTGTAGATTCCCAGCGGAGAAAGGATCACGAGGCCAGCCACGGCTCCGACGATCATTCCGAGGATACTTCCCGTCACTGTGACAAAGCGGCTGCGAGGGACTTCCGAGAAGTCCGGGAAGGCGGTGCCGACCGCGACCCCAACAAAGCTCTCTTCGATCACTAAGCATATCGCTACAACCAATGCAGCGAAGAAGGCGTTAGCGCTGAACCCACCGAAGAGAGATATCAGCACCGTCATCGCTGCAGCGGCTGGAATCGATATGAGGAGGACGGGGGCTGCCTTCGCCCTTACCAAGGTCCTGGAGTCTATAGGTAAAGAGTATATGTTCCAAATGGCTGAGCCTTCTTGGCCTATGCTGGTCATCGATATCAGCAGGGAGAAGATCCCCATTCCCATGAAGAGGGCGACGGCTGCAAGCTCATAGAAGCTAGGTCCAGACGACGTTTCACTGAAGGAAGGTAGTACAAACGGAAGAAGCATCGCTATTACAATCACTATCGGGACTGCGAGAAAGCGCGCCATCTCTCTCCTCCTCACCATGGACCTGAGATCTTTCTTGATTATAGCCGATTCAACGGTTCCGAAGCCCACCCTGCTCAGCGCGCTGCGTCTGGGGGTATAGACTGATGAGGAAACCTTCACAGAGACATCTACTGGAACCCAGTACGCAGCTCTCAGTCTAACACCTATCCAAAGCATCACGAGCAGGAAAGAGACTGATCCCACACCGTAGAGCACCACGTTTACCTCTAGTCCCCTGAATGCATTGATTATGGTCAGTGAAGGCCACACCATTGGGATGAACCATGAGGCATCCAGCCCACCAAGGAATGTCCTCATGAAGGCAAAGAGGAAATTGGGGTTGAAGGCTATTTGCACAGAGACAAGGACCAACACGGTTATGAGCAGTCTCACGACGAGGGTGGCTCTTCCGCTCCTTCGGTAGAAGGCGGAGGAGATCCTATTTACCGCAGCTCGCAATATCTCGATTATGACAGACCCTAGTAGGAAGGACAAAACGCTCAGGCCAGCTACTAGAAGCCAGATGCTCGGGGTCCTCAGCGATGAAGCCATGGGGAGCGTCGCAGCCAGACCGATGGAAAGGACTACGGAGTAGATGAATGATGTGGAAAGCACCGACGCCGAGACGTACTCAGAGGATGAGATCGGCAGGAAATTGACGATATCGCTTGAGGCGAATTGAGAGGACTGGCTCATCTCAAACAGCAGCCCTGCTAGTACCGTGAATGACAGCATGAGTGCAGGCAATCCCTGAAGGGTATCCTTGGCGAAACCCGATGCAAGGGGCCAAAGATCAGGTATGTCTGAAGCGATATCAAAGGCGAAGTGTGCGAGGGCGAAGACGGCTGCAAAGACCACGAGGTCAATCACCGCTATTACCAGTGGTCTTCTGAGTCGGCTCAGCGAGGCTCCTCTTGTGGTCGACCTTAGCTGAGAGATTGCGAGAACGGAGGCCAGCCTTATGACAATTCTCGACCTCACTTGACCAACGCCTCGACGATGGGTCTGATGTCGCCTGACCCGGTCAGCTTCAGGAAGAGGTCCTCAAGGCTTGAACCGGGCATTCCAGCTCTCTCTCTAAGCTCAGGAACCGTTCCCTCAGCCAGCACATCTCCCTGATACAGGATTGTGATCCTATCGCACATGGCTTCCGCTATCTCGAGAACGTGCGTGCTGAATATGGTTGTCACCATCTCAGCCGAGAGTTTCTGGATGAGATCCTTGACTATCCTTGCGGACCTAGGGTCTAGGCCGGTCAGGGGCTCATCCATTATGAGAAGCTTTGGCCTGTGTAGAAGAGCGCCGATTATGGCTATCTTCTGCTTCATCCCATGTGAATATCCGCTAATCATCTCATTCTCTCTGCCCTCCAGCTCTAGGGCGTCCAAAAACTCTGTTACGCGTTCCTTCTTTATATCGGGCGGCAGGTTTTGTACATCTGCGACAAAGTCCAGATACTCCAACCCTGTCAAGAACTCATAGAGTCTGGGGCTTTCAGGGACGTAGCCAACCATGCTCTTGACATGCAATGGATTGCTCATGACATCGACCCCATAGACCTTGATGTTCCCCGCGTCTGGCCTGAGGAGGCCCAAGATCATCTTCATGGTCGTGCTTTTTCCAGAGCCGTTTGGACCTAGCAGTCCATGCACGGTTCCCTGACTAACGGTCAGTGTGAGATCTTTTACTGCCATGATCGCACCGAAATTTTTCTTGACGGAATGCATTTCAAGTGCGGGCAACTTCATCCCCAACCAAAGGCAAGGCTGAGTCGGCTTGGCTCATATAAAGGGTTATTCGAAGAGCGACCCTGACAGTCAACCTGCCTCCTTACTGTCGAACAAGAGATTTCAGTGCCGGGATACTCGCTTTGGATCGCAATAAACTATCTTGGATGTTGCTGGAGGGTTAAAGGATCAATCGAAAACTATTTGAAGAGGCTTCGAATCCGGGGAGGAGAATTCGAGGAGATGAAAGGAAGATGGCGGAGAAATGCGAACAGTGTGGGAGAACCGTTCGAGAGACACTTCCGCTCATGAAGTCTCACTACGATCCCGCGCTAGCTCGAGAGTATGTTGACAAGATATCGTGGGTCTGCCAAGGCTGCTTCAACAACAAGGCGGATGCCGACTGAAAATAGCGGTCGATTTTTCAATTGATCGGCCTAGCGGAGCATGAGCGTTCTCGATCGAAGAAGGGGAAACTAGAATAACCGACGTACCATTCCACTCAGTGTGGATGTGTGCGGAGTTAGCAACAAGACTGCGCGAAGCCAAACAGGTTGATGAATGTTCACCGGTAGCAGCTTCGCTCGACCGATCGACGATCGAGAACACAGTGCCGTGGGCATCGATGGGTGGGGTTGAAATGGGGTGTCAGGGGCCTATTACGCTTACTATTCTCCCTTCAGCTTATATAGTGAGGCAGTGTTTCATTAGATGTCTTGACTAAGGAGACGACGGAGACAGCGCAGAACGCGTCAAAGGTAGGCGCTAACACACAGAGCGAGGAGTCTCCTAAGAAACCCGGAGACACGGCAGTACTACCCAAGGAGATCAACATCAAACGGTTGAGTGATCAACTGGCGGCTCTGGTCAATTGGAGGGTGAAGTTAGTTCGCATGCTGCTCACCCGGGAGATGAGCCCGGATCTCTTCAGCGAGATATATTCTGAGTATCTCGTGAAGGCAATGGATTTGGATGAAAACAGAATTAAGTTATTCAAGACGGCCTCCGAGAGGATTGAGACTCTTGCCTTTGAACTACTGCAGTTGAAGCTTGGATGCGAGGCAGGGGAGGTATCGGCCAGGGAGTACATAGAACGCAAGTTGAAAGTGGATCGAGAAATGTGGGCATTGGGGCCGAAGCTCGCCATGCTTCAGGACCCATACAAGACAACGAGCTTGAACGTCTCCGACTCTCATGAGCATATACTTGATCTGGCGGACCACTTCGAGAGAGAAGCCCCCGCGTTGGGTCTTGAGGCACGAACAGTCACCGCTGTCGTGAAGGACCTGAAGCGGATCCATATGGCGATGAGTGCTGGCATCGAACCTTGAAGCGGCAGCGCCGTCAGGAGTTTCAGCGAATTACTTGTCTTTCATCGGCGAGGTCGTGTCCACCGATCGATCATTTGTGTCCGCGATTTCTTTGACTCTGAGTTTGATTTCGGCTCCATCGTGTCTGGTGAGTTGTTCTTGTAAATCATGGAGAAGGCGACCAATATCTTCATGAAGTGACCTAGTCGTCTGAGAGACGTGTTCCTTCTCCTCTCTCAACTTCCTGATGAGGTGTTCCGTATCGGACAGATCCTTCTTGGCTGCGTTCAGGTTCCTTAGGACAGTGGAAGAGGAAACCTCGCCCTCGATCTGTTTGAGTTCTTGTTTCAACTCCTGATGTCTTAGCTTCAGAGGCATCAAGCCGTCAGCTAGAATCTTGTCTATGTTTGACAGGGTCTTTTCTCGACTTCTCTCCCGCAACTGGACCTTCCCATTGGTAACCTCTTTTCGTATCTCTGTGAGCAAGGCCTTGAGTCGTGGGTATCCATAAGCCTCGTTCAGGAAAGTTTGTGTCGGTTCTCCGAGGTATCCTTCCAATATCTTTCTAGAGTCCGTATTCATTTGATGGTCTGGTCTTTCAGTTTGCTTGATGTATTTCCTGAATGTTCTCGACAGTAGGCTGAGTTGTCTGTAGATGTCTTGCTCGAGGTGACTTATGTTCTCCCTGTACTGCGCGATCTGCTCTTGCTGGTTGGCAGCAGCGAGATACTCACGCGCTCTGCTAAGCTCGTTCGTCCTTTCCCGAAGCTCAGCGGCTGACCTAGTCATTCTCTCTACATCAGCTTCGATATCAGCCTCCCTGCTCTTAGATGCAGCTAGGAGTTGCAGCTTCTCGTGCACCAGATTCTTGTTGGATGAGACCTGCTGAAGTAGATCAAACATTTCCTTCTGGTCGGCGAGGATGCGCTCGAGTTGTTTGGCCAGCAAACGGAGGCGGTTTACCTGATGTAGGATCTCCCTGTATACGCCCGGGAAGAACTCCGCGACATAACGGCCTTGGTGCATCCGAAGTTTGTGTACGGAGTTCAAGGCATCGTTGGTCGTCGACTGCAGGGAAACCACGTCAATGTACGAGGTCGGTTTCTTCAGTTCCATATTGCCTACGATCGTCGCGACTCCTCTCGCAAAGTGTCTCCGGGCGTTCTCGGCAGGTGCCCGAAACGCGCTCAACACGTCGTCTGGAACGTGATGCTGAAGGAGTTCCTCGGAAAGTTTCTTGACCTTTGTTTGCAGGTCCAGGATCTCTGCATGAACTTGCTTACCAATCGGGACGGCTCTTTCATCCAAGGCTTTCGTCTTGTCCTTCAGCCATTCGTCTAGGTCCTGGAGGTCGATGGTTCTCGTTTCCCGTTTCTCCCTGCCCCCAAGTATTCGTTTGAAGAACCCCACTGGATAACACGTCTCCGCCGTGTGTTCAAGTAGGCACGGACTCAGATATAATGGCATCCCCTCACCTCCAACGCGTCTCGACGGTTTTCACGATCCTCCGATCCGTCACTGCTGCTAAAAATGCAAAGATCCTCCGAGGAGGAGAGTTTCTCGACCGATCACGATCACGACTGCCGCTTCATGTATCACCTCAGCCTCTTTGCTCAAGACTTAAGTAGGCGTCGGACGCTGGTACCTTGAGTTCCACTCGCTTCACTTATGGAAGTGATCTCCATGCGCCAGGAGAAGAGGCATCCTACCAGGTATTTTGGAGAGGAATTTCAACGCCTTGTAAGCGAGAATCTGAACTGGGAGCTCAGGACTCTGCAGTCACCCAGCCTACCTGAGTGTGTGGTCGATGGCAAGAAGGTAATCATGCTCTGCGCCAACAACTACCTGAACCTAGCGACGCATCCCAGGGTTGTCGATGCTATGGTACAGGCTACCAGAAAATACGGAGCCGGCGCTGGCAGCGATAGATCGATCTCTGGCAACATGGACGTGCATGAAGAGCTTGACCGTCGACTTGCGGCATTCAAGACAGCGCCCGCTTCTCTGACTTACCAGACAGGCTTTATGGCGAATGAGGGCCTGATCCCTCAGCTAGCGGGTAGAGACGACCTCTTCGTGTCCGACGAGCTCAACCACGGCTCCATCATCGACGGAGTTCGGCTGTCACACGCAGAGCGCGCCGTGTTTAAACACAAAGACGTGGAAGACCTAAGACGCGTGATGGAAGAATCCGAGAAGCACCAGCCGCCCTACGAGCACATCTGGATATTGACGGATGGCGTCTTCAGCATGGACGGAGACCTAGCTCCCCTAGGGGAGATAGCCATGATCGCCAAGGAGCACGGAGCTGGTGTTTACGTCGATGACGCTCACGGAGAGGGGGTCCTGGGAGAAGGTGGCCGCGGCATCGTTTCGCACTTCAACCTTCGTCGAGATGAGGTCCACGTGGAGATGGGCACCTTCAGCAAAGCCTTCGGGGTTGTGGGAGGACATGTGAGCGGCGGTGAAGAGTTGAGGAACTTTGCTTTCAACAAGAGCCGCACCTGGCTCTTGAGCGGCGCTTTGCCGCCCGGGGTTGCAGCAGCCTGCATTGCAGCCATAGACGTCCTAGAAAGTGAGCCCGAGCATGTCAGGAAGTTATGGGAAAACCGCGACTATTTCCTCAAAGCCATGCGAGACCTGGGTTTTGACACCGGGAACACTGAGACTCCCATCGTCCCTGTAATGTGCGGTGACAGCAAGACCGCAAAGGATCTGGCAGCATTCATATGGAAGAAAGGGATCTTCGCCCTACCAATCGTATACCCCATGGTTAGTCGGGACAAAGCCCGGATTCGGACTCAACTATGCGCCAAACACACGACGAAACATCTGGACAAAGCCATCGAGGTTTTCGAAGAGGGCGGGAAGAGGCTAGGGCTGATCTAGGCCTCCCTTTCAATTCTCCGCCAACTCCTTCTTGACGGCTGACCAATCCGAGAGTGGCTACAAGTCTCAGAAGGATCAGATGTGGCGTGAAATCGTCGGTGCGCCAGGGCATGCTGTTCAATACCAGTTGAGTTTGAGGGCCACCTTACCTGCCTGCTTGTTGACGATCAAGTCCATGCCCTTGGCAATGTCGAGGATCGGAACTCGATGCGTTATCAGCTGTCTGATCTTACTCTTAAAGGCGGGTTTTGAGAGCAGGCCCTTTACCTGATACCAGGTCTGAAACATTCGTCTCCCTGTAATACCGTAGACTCGGGCTGCTTTGAAGATTACTGTATCGTTAAGGTCAAGCTCGACACTTTTGTCGAACACGCCAAGTAGGGAGACACGTCCTCCAGGAGTGAGAATATCGAACGCCTGCTTTAATGCCAGTGAGCTGCCTGACATCTCCAAAATTACGTCTACTCCTTTGCCATCGGTCGCGGCAAGAATCTTCGAGACGACCCGCTCACCTTCCTTCTGTGCATCAAAAACCAGATCTGCCCCCATGGCGGAGGCGAGATCCAGGCGTAACTTGTTACCGCCTCCAGCTGTGGCTAGGACTTGGCTTGCTCCCAACTCTTTGACGACGGCGATCGCCATTAGACCTATCGGCCCGCATCCGAGAACTGCCACGGTGTTGCCTGCTATGTCTTCAATGTTGTCTTTGGGTAGTGCCGCGTGAACTGCGTTTCCCAAGGGTTCCTGGAGGGAAGCGATCTCCGGTTCAAGGCTCGGATCATTCTTCCAGGCATTCTCCTCCGGGAGCGCAAGATACTCTGCGAAAGCGCCGTCCCGATCCACCCCTAGAATCTCCATGTTCTGACAGACGTGCCGTCGATCAGTCCGACACTGATAGCAAGTGCCGTCGACAACATGGGTTTCACCTGATATCATGTCGCCCTTCTCAAGGGTGCTGACGCTGTGTCCAACTTCGACTACTCTCCCCGCGAACTCATGCCCAAGAATCAGAGGCATCTTCTTGATCCGCTGTTCCGCCCATTGGTTCCACTGCCAGATGTGAACGTCTGTTCCACAGATCGCGGCTGCCTCAACCTTCGCCAACACATCACGGTCACCCATCTTCGGCGTCTCGACCTCGGCAACCGAACCCCCGCGGCCACGTCTGGTCTTTACGACAGCGTGCATGCCTTCTATCACCCCCAAAGCACCAAAACACGGCCTAGTCAAGATGGATCTACTCTAAAGGTTTTCGCGAGTATTGATGACCTGGCTCTGTTGCGATAAAGACTAAGAGCACGGGAGTCGGCAAACTCCTGGGTGTGGGGTGGCAGTCAACCAGCTTCGAGTCTCAGCGACGATAGGATTCCTTATCAATCCCATTGCAGGTATGGGTGGAAGGGTGGGACTCAAAGGCACAGACGGTGTTGTTTCCAAGGCGCTCGCGTTAGGTGCGCAACGCGTCTCGCAAGCGCGTGCAATCACATTCCTTCGAGGTCTAAAGAGACTTTGCGGAGACAAGGACTTGCGGGTCTCGACGTGTCCACCCCCCATGGGTGAGAGCGAAGTCACCTCATTGAAACTCAAAGCCGACGTACTGCCCCTTCCGATAGTAGAACCCACAACCGCCGATGACACCAAGCTGGCGGTCCAACGGATGATGAGTCGCGGTGTGAGTCCAATAGTCTTTGTGGGAGGTGACGGAACCGCCCGAGATGTGTTGGAGGCTTCCCAGGCGAAGGGAGAAGCGCTTTTCCTAGGTGTTCCGTCAGGCGTCAAGATGTACAGCGGGGTCTTTGCAACCACCCCGGAGGATGCGGCTGAGGTAGTGGCGGCTCACCTGCGAGGCGAAGCCCAAGTGATGAATTTCGAGGTTGTCGATACAGATGAAGAAGACGTGCGGAGGGATCGGTTCTCTATGAGAATATGCGGCTATCTCAAGGGTCCGTTTGTTCCCCTCCGCCTCGCCGGGGTCAAGCAGATAGCCCCGGACGCGCCTGGCGAACGCGAGGACCAACGCGCGGTGGCAAGGTCTGTGCTAGAGAGCATGGACCCAGATGGCGTCTACCTGCTTGGGCCTGGCAAGACCGCTAAAGTGTTGGCTGATCTTCTGGGTGTCGAGAAGACGCTTCTCGGTGTGGATATCTACTCGAGAGGAAGAGTGATCAAGGATGTTAGTGAGGCGAGGATTCTGCAGGAGGTGAAGGACTTCGGCAATGTCTGGATCGTGGTCTCGCCGATCGGTCGGCAGGGAATACTTTTCGGTCGTGGCAACCAGCAGATTAGCCCAGAGATAATCAAGCAGGTCAGCAGAGACAGGGTCATTGTTATCGCCACGAAGGGAAAGATGCAGGAACTCGGAGACACCGCTCTCCGTGTTGACACAGGTGACTCCGAGGTAGACCGATCACTACGCGGCCACATCAAAGCCATCGTGGGCTATCGGGAGTGGCGGATGGTGCAGGTATCTTAGATCTGCCAGTTAAGCCCTTCCGATCAATACAGCTGGTCATCATTGATATGTTTCCGATGCCCGACCTGTAGATCGCTGGGTTGAGCGTGAGTCCGTGCGAAGACGCCTCCAGATAGAGCGGAACAGAACCCTTAACCTTCACGATTTACTCTACCTGTCGGCGTTGTGCGGTGAATAGAGGTCTGGCGGCGACCGCTGTTACAGCAGTTGTCATTGCAGCCGGAATGGTGTTTGGGTGGTTCTATGTTGTTCAAAACGCATCAATCTTCAAGACTAACGAGCCTAGACCATCGCACCTGGCCCCATCCATTACACCCGAGATGGAACAAGAGCCGGGAGCCATCGAGCAGCTGATCCTGTCGAACCCTTGGGCTGAAGCTCCAGGGACATCCATAATATTGCATATCCAGGTGAAGAATAGCGGAACTCGGCCTGCAACCATAGCCGATGTCCTCATAAATGGTCGTCCCTCGGCTGAATACGGTTCCGGTGCCCGTGTTACCGTCGGTGATGCGCCTCTCGGACAGACTCCCATCAATCCGGGCAGCCAGGCCAAGCTCACCATCTACCTCTCGAAGAGTGATGTAACATCCGGGCAACGCCTCGACTTGACCGTTCGTACGGAATTGGGCAACGAGTTTCCCCTCCACGTCATCTTGCCTTAAATCAAGAGTCGTGGACTTAAAGAACTCGAGGGGAAGCGAAACACTTCATGAAGCCCCTTAACCATCGATCGCTCGGTGGATCGATCGATTGGATAGCCGAAGTCGTCAAGCCAATTTTCGAGCGGATAGAGGAGGGAGAGACCTATCGCATCGCGGTGGAGAAACGTCGGAGCCAGCTCTCCCACAGAGAAGTCATTGAGCACTTGGCCAAAATGGTCCCCAGAAAAGTCAACCTGACTCAGCCGAACTGGGTCGTGTTGGTCGAGATCATCGGGCGAGGAACAGCAGTCTCGGTCCTCCATCCGTCTCAGATCTTCAGCGTACACAAGCTGTATCAGGCGCAGCTCATCGCGTTGGGCCGGGCCCGCCTCAAATGTGGAAGCATCATGGTGGAAGTTCCGCGGGTGCTTCATGGGTTCGGCGATTGGGATGGCCTCAGCGCCGCGATCGATCGAATATCTCAAGATGCCAGCGGATCAAGAGTGAAAAATTGAGAACAATCGATTGAGACTTCTGGAATCGATTTATATGTCGTCTGTACCGTGTCTATGTAGGTGATCTCTAAGCGATGGAATCATTCCTCAAGTCGTTTCGTCCCCTCTTGATGTTGCCTGGGGTTCCTGGTGGTGAATGGGGTGTTACTGAATGGCTGCATGAACAGGTGAAGCCTCACGCAGACGAGATCCGCGTTGACGCGCTGGGCAACCTCATTGCCGTGAAGGAAGGAACACGGAAGAACAAGCATCTTATGCTGCTGGCCCACACGGACGAGCTAGGCCTCACAGTGTCAAACATTCTTGAGGACGGGTTGCTCAAGTTCAAGAAGTTGGGGGGAATCGATGACAGGGTCCTAGCCTCAAGACATGTAACCGTTCACGGGGCGAAGGGTCCTCATGACGGAGTCATTGGA
>Ga0315307_1001227_pt1 | contig 11419 bp, 8 predicted proteins | sample TDP2_MG_FD_203079 | JGI IMG/M metagenome (GOLD analysis project Ga0315307, IMG submission 203079) | Freshwater sediment microbial communities from Lake Towuti, South Sulawesi, Indonesia - TDP2 | ecosystem: Environmental > Aquatic > Freshwater > Lake > Sediment | place: Indonesia: South Sulawesi... | reverse complement strand
GTCTTGTGGATCGATTCTGGCGTGAACCTCCCGTCGCCGTCGGCCTTCGAAAGGAGCAGTTCGACCATCTCCGAACCCCTGAGCCTCTGCTTCGCGCATTCAAACTGGGACAGGGCATCCAGAAACTTCAGGATTTTGTAGTCCGTGAACGGGTACTTCAGCTTCTCCCAGTCTCTCCCTATCTGGCTGTCGTGGCCGGCGTATCTTATCCTGCGCCTGTTCTCATGGCACTCGAACATGAAATCGACTCCCCTCACGGCGACCTCCGAATCTCGAAGGTCGGGGTTCTGGGCCAGCGCCCCGAGCACGAACATCGTCGCCATGGCGCAGCTCGGCTCCTTCTCCCTCGGACCGCCGATCCGGGCGGTGTCCTTACACCAGAATCCCCCGTCGATTCGCTGCCTCTTGATGAGCCATTCATAGGCCCTCTGTATCCTAGGGTCTCGGAGGAGTCCCAGCTTCACCAACGATTCGATTATAATCGAGCTATGGCAGTCACCCGGCCACGTTGGAGGAGACCACCCGAATCCACCCGACGGCAGTTGGGTGCCGAGCACGTACTCACACGCCCTCGCGATTCTCTTGTCCTCTATGGTGAAGCCGAAGTCTGCCAAAATCGGGAGCAGCCAGAATGTCGTGTCTTTCCTCGGCCACCAGGTGTGAATGTCCTTTGGGCTACCCCAATAGCCATTTTGGTTTATCCCCTCAAAGATTTTCTTTATGAGAGGGTGCTCGGCGATCGACAACCTGGCTGCCAAGACCCTATCATCGCCCTCACCTCTTTCCAGAAGATCGATTAACGTGCGATAAACTGCCCAGGGATCACCGCTCAGCAGCCAATCCAGGAGGTCATCTTTCAACAATGCTTTCCAGTTCAATTGGCGACCTCCTTACTCCACCCAGCTTGTACCACCACATCCGATCATGAAATTGCCTCTGAGGCACGAAAAACTATCCGTGTATTGATAACAAATATTCTTGTAACATTCTAAAATGAAAAAAGATGAAGGAGATAAATTACCCTTATCCCCGCGGGGATGTCGGGTCGTACATGTCGGGGTACTCGTACCATTCGTGTCCCTCCCTCATGACCTCATAAAGGGGTGGGTCTCCCCCCATCTCCTCCCAGAGCCGTTCCCTCATCGTGCCGCGGGCTGCATGCCCGTCGTCTGCGATGTTCACCATCTGCTCTGGGTCGCGCCTCAGGTCGTAGAGCTTCTCCTCATCGCCTCCTATCCGGGTCATGTAAGCGTAATCCTGGTCCTGACACCAAAGCCATGGGTAGAAGATGCAGGTGGCGTACTCCCGCGTCAGGGTCTCGTCGCCCGTCGCCCAGGCCCAGACGTCCTTTCCGTCCAAGGACGACGGTGGCTCGATGCCCGCCATCCTCATGAGAGTGACTGGAATGTCGTGGTGGGCCACATATGCGTCGCACTCCGAGCCACCGAGCGACCCGTCTGGGCTGCGTATTATGTACACCGGGTTCATCAGCTCCGGGTACATGTGGTCAGGCATCTTGTGGATCACTCCGTGCTCCATGAGGTTGTGCCCGTGGTCCGAGACCAGCATCACAATAGTTTCGTCCCAGAAGCCTAGCTCCTTTGCCCTCTCGAGCAAAACGCCAACGTACTTGTCGCAGAGAGTCACCTCCCCGGCGTACTGGGCACGAGCGTACTCCAGCTCGCCCTCCTGAAATTCGTACGGGCCAGTGCGTGTGTTGATCACCCTCCTTCCGCGATAGGATTCAGTGTTAAAGTAGAGCTTAAGAAGGTCGCTGGGCGCGTTCCATGGCTCATGGGGGTCGAACTCGTCAACAACCAGCAGGAATGGCCCGTTCCTACCATATTCATCAAGCCATTGAACCGCCTTCCCGAAGGTTCTGGATGGGAACCAGTCCTCCTCGGCTCGCCAGCCCCTCATGTTCGCGAGGCAGTAGTTTAGGGTGTGCCCCACGCACCCGTATGCCAGATCGCATGGTAGGTTCGCCACGTCTTCAACGTTTCCCTCCAGCGGCACCCTATACCGATCGGCCTCCTGCCCTCTGATCCACTCCCAGGTCTTGAATCCCCTGTGGAAGTTCATCGATGGCTTGAAAATGTGGGGGGTCGAGGCGAAGAGGGCGGTCTTGTACCCGTGGTGGCGGAAGACCTCCGCCATCGTCACCTGCTCCTCGGGTATCGGCTGCCAGCCCGGTATCAGTACGGTGTCCCCCTTCGCGGGCCTGTAGCCCCTGCAGGGAAATGTCCTCATCCCAGTGTGCATCGCCCTCCTCACTGGGATCGTGGGGAGCGCCTCAGGGTGGGCGTTCGTGAACCTCACGCCCTCGCCGGCGAGGGCGTCCATGTTCGGGGTCCTGATCCAGCTATTGCCGTGGCACCCGACGTGGTCGCTCCTTAGGCTGTCGAGCATGATCAAAATCACGTTGGGCAGGGACATCACCTGCCTCTCCAGTGCATTGTGATTATTATTAACTTTCGATTATACCGATTGCTGCGGCGACAGAAAAGAAGATTTATCGTTTCCAAAATCCGATGAGTAATTTTCAAACGGCTTAGACGGTGGCCCTCGTGAGGGCGGCTCTCTTAAGGGCCAGGGAGTACATGGAGGGTAGGCTCGACCCTGAGAAGCTTGATGGCGAGGAGACGTTGATGTTGAAGACTCTATCTGAGCTGCTGAAGGGGACGGTGCCAGCCCACATACATACCTCGAACATGCCCGATGAGATCTTCTCCGTAATCAGGATAGTTGACGAGTTTAAAATCAGGGCGACGATGGATCACGGTTTCGGCTCAGAGCTCGTCGCAGAGAGGGTAGCCGAGTCGAAGATACCAGTAATATACGGCCCCATGATGATGGCGAGAAAATCATCTGGGCTGAAGTATGTCTCTGATAAGGCCCCGGGCATCCTAGCCTCGAGAGGGGTCATGACTTCGATAATGACTGATCACCCCGTTATCCCCGAGAAATACCTTCGTCTCTCTGCAGTGGCTGCGGTCAAGAATGGTATGGAGCCTACTGAGGCCCTCAAAGCCATTACCGTCAATCCAGCCCAGGCTATAGGGATTGGCGAAAGACTTGGTAGCATAGAACTTGGCAAAGACGCTGATCTAGTTATCCTGTCAGATATGCCTTTGAAGGTAAGGTCCGCGGTTGAAATGGTTTTGGTAAACGGCGAGGTAGTTAACCAAAAACAATAAAATGAAGTTGCGGTCGGCCTTCAACGAAACCGCTAATGTGGTTTGCCACGCTGGAGGGGGCCTCAGGATGGGCCGTTAGCGCACGCTCTAACGAGCTCACATGCGGGGCCTTAACTGCCGAGCTCCAGCGATGTAGAACTTACCCCTGATGATCCCCTTCCTGAGGTTCGAGATTATCGCGTTCCTGACTGCCTCTGGTTTTGTACCGTAAAGATTTCCGGCTACCTTCATGATTCTCTCCTCGTCAAGCGCCTCCCCCTCCCCCCACAGCTCCACGATGAGGCGCACCCTCTCCTCTATGTCGATCTCCGGTGCACCAGAAACAACGTAGCTCTGCTCTTGCTCCATGGTATACAGTCTGGCGCAGACGACTAAAGGGACGCGATGAAACGATTAGGAACAGATGTTCCATATTCCTGTTCTAGTTTTTTGATCAATCTTATTCGAGATCGGTTAAAGGGTTATGACCTGATACTGATGCACGGCCCAAAAACAATACCCTCGGTCGATGAATGGCTCTCCCCTGGCTAGCCGATGTAAGGTTTCTTTTCTTGTAATTGTTTATCTCTGCAGCACCGGTATTCCTATATAGATTGCGAATGGTTTCACGTGGAGGCGTGAAAGTGCCATCCTCAAAAGGGAGCCTTCTAGATCGGGGGAGCCTCGTCAAGCTTAGGGCCTTAAAAAATCCACATGTGATCGAACTCGTCGAGAAGTTCACGGCCCTCTGTAAGCCAGCAAAGGTGACAGTAATTACAGACGATCCTAAGGAGATAGAGTACGTTCGACAGCTCTCCCTCGACAACGGCGAGGAGAGCAAGCTGCTGCTCAACGGCCACACAATCCACTTCGACGGGATCAACGACCTGGCGAGATCAAAGGGCGAGACCGCCGTTCTCCTGCCCGAGGGCCAGAGGCTCAGCAGGGGCATAAACTCGATCGAGCGCGAGGCCGGCCTCAAGGAGGTGCTCGGCCTCCTCGACGGGGCCATGAGGGGGAAAGAGTGCCTTGTGAGGTTCTTCAGCCTCGGCCCGACGAACTCCCGCTTCTCAATAAGCGCCCTCCAGGTCACCGACTCTGCATACGTTGCCCACAGCGAGGACCTCCTCTATAGGACGGGCTATGAGCAGTTCAAGAGGCTCGGGGGGTCACCGGGCTTCTTCACCTTCGTCCACTCCGCCGGGGAGCTCGACGAGAGGAAGTGCACTAAGAACATCGACAAGCGTAGGATATACATCGACATCGTGGACGGCAAGGTGTACTCCGTGAACAACCAGTACGCCGGGAACAGCCTCGGGCTGAAGAAGCTCGCCCTCCGCCTCACCATCTACAGGGCGAACCACGAGGACTGGCTCTCCGAGCACATGCTAATCATGGGGATCCACCCCCCGTGGAAGGACAGGGTCTCGTACTTCACCGGCGCATACCCCAGCGCCTGCGGAAAGACGAGCACAGCCATGATCCCGGGGCAGACAATAGTCGGCGACGACATCTCCTACATCAAGATGGACGGAGAGGGGAACGCCAGGGCAGTGAACATCGAGTCGGGCATCTTCGGCATAATCAAGGATGTCAACCCCGTCGACGACCCCCTAATCTACGAGGCCCTGACAACGCCGAGGGAGCTCGTCTTCTCCAACGTGCTCATCGCCGACGGAGTCCCCTACTGGCAGGGCATGGGCGACATCGAGGTCCCGAAGAGGGGGTTCAACTTCTCCGGCGATTGGTGGGAGGGGAAAATGGACGACAAGGGCAACGAGATCCCCTTCGCCCACAGCAACGCAAGGTACACGATGCGGATAAGCGAGCTTGAGAACGCCGATCCCATGGTCAACGACCCTGAGGGGGTAATCGTTCAGGGCATCTTCTACGGGGGCAGAGACTCCGACACAAACACCCCCATCTGCGAGGCCCTCAGCTGGGGGCACGGGGTCTACCTGGGGGCAACAGTAGAGTCCGAGAGCACATCGGCGACCATCGGAAAGGAGGGAGTTAGGAACTCGGATCCCATGGCGAACATGGACTTCGTCGTGGTACCCCTGGGTACATACATCGCCAACCACTTCAAGTTCGGGGAAAGGCTCAAGAACTGCCCTAGGGTATTCGCAACCAACTACTTCCTCAAATATGAGGGCAAGTACACCAACGAGAAGGTGGACAAGAAGGTCTGGGTCATCTGGGCCGAGGGACGAGTTCATGGCGAATACGACGCCATCAAGACGCCCATCGGATTCATCCCCGAGCACGAGGACCTGAGGAGACTGTTCAGGCAGGTCTTTGACAAAGAATACAGCCTGGAGGATTACGACCTTCAGTTCTCGATCAGGGTCGACAAGTACCTGGAGAAGATCGCTAGGATGGAGGAGATCTACAGGCCCGAGCCGGGTATGCCCCCTAAGTTCTGGGAGATCCTAAACCAGCAGAAGAAGGAACTCAAGGCTCTTAAGGCCGAGAGCGGGAAATCCGTGCTGCCGCCGGGCTACTTCCTCTAAAGTCCATATCATCTCGATGATTCGATGAGCCCGTTCGTCTTACTCCTATACCTAGTCAGCTTCGGGAGAAGGAAGCCCGCCTTCTCGGCGCATAACATGTTCTACGGCACGGAGATGGTAGGGTACACCAACTCAGACACCGTGATGAATATGTACGCGAGCCGCCTCGCAGGGGCATGCACGGGCAGGGTGAAGATGGTGAAGGTCGAGAGTGGCCGGCACGACGGATGCGGCGGCCTCCTTGCAGAAGTCCTCGCGCCCTTCGACGTCAGGCGTGTATAGGGAGAATCAATCGTTCATCTAATGCATTGTAAGATGAACTAGATTGAAAATCATTTTTAACCAGTTAGCATAAATGTGGAAGTATCTGAAAATGTCCAAACCCCTAGTCAAATGTAAGGAGATCGTAGAAAGGGACCGGAGGGTCATATCGCAGGCTTGCCGGATGGCATACTACCCACTAGTTGTCTCGAAGGCTGAGGGCACTAGAATATGGGATGTCGACGGGAATGAGTATTTGGATTTTCTTTCGGGGGCTGCCGTGACCAACATCGGCCACTGCCATCCAGAGGTCGTCAAGGCCATCGAGGATCAGGCTCACCGGTTGATCCACAACACCCTTGGCTACTCATACTACGAGCTACCAGTCACCCTCGCCGAGAAACTGATATGTTTAACGCCTGGGAAATTTTCTAAGAGGGTTTCCTTCAGCCTTTCCGGCTCCGACGCGAATGACGGAGCGATGAAACTGGCGAGGGCGGCGACTGGAAGGCCCAAGATACTATCCTTCCTAGGTTCTTATCATGGGACCACGTATGGCGCCCTCACCCTCTCAGGTGTGGGTCTGAACATGAAGAGGCGTTTGGGCCCCCTCGTTCCAGATGTCTACCACGTTCCCTATGCCGACTGCTACAGATGCTACTTTGGGCTTGAGTATCCCTCTTGCAACATGAGATGCATCGAGTATATCAAGACCGTTCTCGAGATGCTGATACCCCCCGACGAGACCGCTGCATTTATCCTTGAACCCATCCAGGGGGATGCTGGAGTCGTCATCCCGCCGAGGGAGTTTTGGTCAAAGATCAAGAGGCTGTGCGAAGAGCATGGAATCTTGTTCATGGATGAGGAGGTGCAGACCGGATTCGCGCGCACGGGGAAGATGTTCGCCATAGAACACTGGGGGATCGAACCGGACGCTGTGATCTCCGCTAAACCCGTAGCCTCCGGGCTACCCCTAGGAGTCATCGTCTCAAGGAGCGAGTTTATGGAAAGGTGGGCTGTACCCGCTCACCTCTTCACCACCCAAGCGAATCCCGTAGTCTGTGCCGCAGCGGTAGCAACGATCAACGTCATCGAACGGGACAATCTGGTGGATCGAGCCTGTCGCATGGGGGAGATTGCCATGAAGCGTTTCACAGAGATGAAGGACCGATTCGACTTGGTTGGCGATGTCAGGGGTAGGGGGCTTCTCATCGGGGTAGACCTCGTTAAGGACCGCGAGACGAAAGTACCAGCTCGCAAGGAGGCGATGAAAGTCGCCTGGAGGGCTTGGGAGAAAGGCCTCGTAATGATCTCTTTTGGGAGGCACGGAAACGTGCTTAGGGTAGCCCCACCACTCACAATTGGCGAGGACGAATTGGAGACTGCCTTGGGCATCGTTGAGGAGTCTATAGTGGATGTCACCAAGGGAAGGGTCCCAGACTCGGTTCTCAAAGGCATGAGCGCCTGGTGATCCCCTCATTTTTTATCACACTAATCAATTTCAGGCCTAATCATATTCTCAGGGGGGAGAAAAAAAGTCTGCTCAACCCACTGTTCGCCAATATCTCTAGATCAGCTCAAACTTGGTCATATGGCAATCGTACCTACTTTCTTGTCCCGCCCTATCAACATCTCCGCCTTGAACAGGGGCGCGTGGTCCACTCCAACATCATAGACGTCGGTGATGACTTTAAGCCTGCCCAACCCAATCTGGCCTGTTCAATGCCAAAATTAGGAACTCTTGAATGCCTAACCTCTTCATTCACGCTATAGAAAAAAGATAAGTTGTTAAACTTCCTTCTCAACTTCTGAGATAGCGCCCTCGAGTATGTTCAGACAAGCATCAACCTGTTCCTTATTTATAATGAGAGGCGGTGCCACTCTCAATGCGCGGGTTCCGAAAGCCCCCATGTTTACGAGATACAGGCCCTTTTGAAATGCTCTCCTGCATATCTTCTCGGCTTCCTCTACTCCGGGTTCTTTCGTCTCTTTATTTTTAACGACCTCTACGCCTATTAGGAGGCCTACACCACGGACGTCGCCTATAATCGCGTGATCGTTCATCATATCTGATAACTGCTTCTTCACGTAGGCACCCATCTTGGCGGAGTTGTCGATGAGTTTCTCCTCCTTGATCACCTCGATATTCACCAAGCCTGCAACACAGCCCAGCGGATGGCCTCCAAAAGTATGCCCTGTCTGTAATACTTCGCCCGTGGACTTTTGTGTGCATAGTTCCTCCTTTAACACACTCGCTGCATTAGGGACACCACACGAGATTGCTTTACCCAATAATAGCATGTCAGGCACTACGCCCCAGTGTTCTACCGCAAACCATTTACCCGTCCGTCCGAACCCAGTCTGCACTTCTTCTGCGATCAGAAGTATTCCGTGATTATCACAGATTTTTTTTAAAGTTGGTAGCCAATCGTCAGGGGGTACGTGCCAACCAGCGTCGCCAGCCACCGGCTCGAATATGACTGCCGCCACTTCTTCTGGTGGCAAGAAGCTCTTGAAGGCATAGTCCTCAATATACCAGAGGCATGCAAGATCGCATTCGGGGTATTCCTTCTTGAAAGGACACCGATAGCAGTAGGGATAGGGCATATGATAGATGCCGGGTAGATTTGGATAGAACCCCTTTATCATGTATGGTCTATAAGAGGATATAGAGAGGGCGCCATACGTAACGCCGTGATAGGCGCCCGCAAATGCTACTATGTAGGGCCGCTTTGTCGCCCATCTCGCAGCCTTTATACCCAGATCGTTCATCGCAGATCCAGATTGGCCATAATACACCCTTTTAGAGAAATCTCCGGGAGTTATCTCAGATATTTTTTCACTCAGTCTCAAACGATGCTCTGTAAGCCCATGGATCCCCTTAGATGCTTGAGTCTGAAGAGCCTTCACAAGCTTGGGGTGGCTGTATCCTATATTGGTGACACACCGGCCAGAGATGAAATCAACGAAAATGTTACCATCTGGATCCTTTATGAAGATGCCTTGGGCATCCTCCAAGATGGGTTGAGCGTATTCGTAGGATCGAAGCCCTCCCAACTCGAAAATTTCCCTTACTCTTGGCCCGGGGGGCTCGACTACGATTTTTGGTTTTATTAAATTTCTGAAATCATTCAATAGAAGAACCCTCAGAAAACGATCAAATGAATCAAGTATTTAAGACAAACGCAAAGCAGGAAATAATTAACTCAAATTGCTTATTAAACAGATTTTACACGCGTGAGAATTATACTATACTCTTGAGAGAATAGTTAATAGAGTATTTTGGATAGTTAAAGAAGCAAGCCTCTTAATGAAATCTCGGCCGAGACAGATAAGAAAGTTGTTGACATGATGAAGGATCAAAAACTAATGGAATAATTTGTATGCCTTTTGGAGTTTTTGGACCCTTTCTATGTTCATTTCGACTGTAAGAGAGCCTGAAGTAATAAGGGGGGATACGACCCCTTATCTCTAACTTTTCAGGGTTCGCCCGTGCCTCTCGAATATCTCGGCGAACTGGTCATAGGGCAGCTCGTGCCTGATGTTCCCCTCCTTGCCCACCATGGTTTCAGCCTTGAAGAGGGCGTTGACGATCGCCTCCTCCGTGGCCTCGACGGTCGCTCTGTAGACGAGGCTCAGGAAGTTATCCCCGCTGAGTGAGCTCATCTGGGCTGGGACCTCCTCCCTAAGCTTGTCAACCGTCTTCTTGCCCGTCGTGAAAGCTATGGTGAAGTCCCCGCTGCTGTTACCACTGTAGGAGCCGGTGCGCGCTAAACCGAGGGCAACCCTCTTAGCCACCTTCCAGAGCTGGCGGGACTCCAGATCGAGGTCCGTCGCCAGTATCATCATTATGGAGTTACCAGGTCCGGCCTCGGGGGGCTTAGGGAGCTCCACCTCCCTGCCTACCGGCACGCCGTCGATCCTGAGCTCGTCCTTAGCGCCGCAGTTGAGCTGCACCAGGATGCCGACGGTGAAGTTGGCGTAGACCCTCGACGCCGTGCCAATACCTCCCTTGAAGCCGTATCCGGTCATCGGCGTTCCTCCACCGACATTCCCCTCATTGACAGGCCCGCGCCCCTCGGGGCTCCTAGCCTTGTTCAGGGCCTCGAATACCTGCTTCCTCCCCACGTGCCTACTGAAGTTGTCGGTGAGGTATCCGCCGTTCGTCTCCCCTACCACGACGTTGAGGGAGCGGGGCGTGACGCTGTAGCCCTCCCTCATGTAGTCCAGGACGGAGTCCGCCACGCGCCAGGTGTTCAATGTCTCGGTGAGGAGGATGGGGGCCTCTATGACCCCCTCGAACATTATCTGGGGGAGCCCCGTCGACTTGCCGTAGGCGTTGAAGAGGTCGACGGCGGCGGTAACCTTCTCCTCGTAGGGGTTGCCCTGATGGGGCACTATCGCCGTGACCCCCGTCCTCACAGAGTCCCCCTGGATGAGGGTCGAGTGGCCCACCCCGACGCCTTCGACGTCGGTTATGGCGTTGTACCTTCCCGTCTCCAATAGGCCAATCTCGACGCCGAAATCCCTAGCTCTGACCCTTCCGACCATCTTATCTCGCTCCCAGCTATGAATCCTTCAGCCGGGAAAAGGTTTGGGTCTGAATTGATATTATCCGCCAAATGACACCGATATCGAAGCCATAATGAGAATGTAAATAGAACCGGGTGTTAAGAGGGCGGGGAGATCATCGTCGAATGATTCAAGAAGGTCTTTGGCTGATTCTCCATCCTTTCTCATTTCTATCCTTAGGCCACGAGATCCAACAAGGCTAATACAACAAGGTAATGGAACTCGGATAGGGGTCTACACCCTTCATTTTTAATGTACTTAATGCTCTTAATTAGCACATCCAAGGTGACAATTTTGAAAGAAAAGGCCTGGAACTGGATAGACGAGAACAAGGAACACGTTATCAATATAAGCGACACGGTTTGGTCTTACGCCGAGCTCGGCCTCGTGGAGCATAGATCGTCGAAGCTTCTTGCTGACGAGCTTGAGCGCCACGGCTTCAAGGTCGAGAGGGCCGTCACGGGGATGCCAACCGCATTCGTCGCCGCATGGGGAAGAGGCAGGCCAGTAATCGGCGTCATGGGCGAGTACGACGCCCTGCCCGGAATCTCCCAGAAGAAGGTCCCGCACAAGGACCCCCTGATAGAGGGGGCGCCCGGCCACGGATGCGGCCACAACATCCACGGCGTGTCAGGTATGGCCGGAGCCATCGCCGCGAGGTACGCCATGGAGGAGGAGGGGCTGCGTGGGACGGTGAAGTTCTTCGGAGCTCCTGCCGAAGAGAACTACGATGGTAAAGTCTTCATGGCGAGGGCTGGGCTGTTCGACGACGTCGAAGCCTGCCTCAGTCACCACCCCGGCTCTATGAATACAGCTAGTCTGGCTAGCAGCAACGCCGTGAACAACGTTAAGTTCCACTTCCATGGAAAGGCTTCCCACGCGGCAGGGTCCCCGGAG
>Ga0315307_1001225_pt1 | contig 11425 bp, 10 predicted proteins | sample TDP2_MG_FD_203079 | JGI IMG/M metagenome (GOLD analysis project Ga0315307, IMG submission 203079) | Freshwater sediment microbial communities from Lake Towuti, South Sulawesi, Indonesia - TDP2 | ecosystem: Environmental > Aquatic > Freshwater > Lake > Sediment | place: Indonesia: South Sulawesi... | reverse complement strand
TCGATCTTATGCTAGACCTCAGAGAAAATCTTGGATTAACCTATCTATTTATCACTCATGATCTGGCCATTGCAAAGTACATTTCTGACAGAATAGCTATAATGTACTTGGGAAAGATAGTGGAGCTAAGTGAAAAAACAGAACTCTTCACAAATCCCTTGCATCCGTACACAAAGGCTCTTCTTTCGGCAATACCTATCCCGAATCCTGAAAGAAAGCGACAGACAGTAGAGCTCAAGGGCGAGGTTCCCTCAGCGATCAGGATACCCAGTGGATGTCGCTTCCACCCAAGATGCTTCGCAGCCACAGCGGTATGTTCGCAAGAAGAACCCAAGCTTGTACGCATTAATGGTTCTGACCATTTTGTTGCATGCCATTATCCTGCTGCAGGACAAGGATAAAATGGATGGACTCGCAGGTGCGCAGTGGCGCGCGTTAAATTTCTCGCGCATAGCTTTAATTACATGATCAACATTTCTTTCGAAAGATCATTCAGAAGTTTTCCCTTCTTCGTTGAAACAACTATGTCATCTTCAATCCTCACTCCAAACTCTCCAACGAGATATATTCCAGGTTCAATTGTGAACGACATGTTAGGCTTTAAGACTGTCTTGTTGCCAGGAGCTATGTAGGGTTCCTCATGTACATCCAAACCCAACCCATGTCCTGTTCTGTGAGTAAAGTATCTGCCGTATCCTGCATTCTCTATAATTTTTCTCGCCACACTGTCGACTTTTTCAGCTTCAATGCCTGTTTTCACAGTTTTTATGGCCGCCTCTTGAGCTTTAGAAACAGTTTCATAAATATCTCTTTGAGAATTCGTTGCTTCTCCTACGAAGACTGTTCGAGTAAGGTCAGCATGATACCCTTCGTAAACCGCTCCCACATCCATCAAAACAACATCTTTTTTGCCGATTTTTCTATTTGATGTTTCACCGTGTGGAAAAGCAGATTTACTTCCTGAAAGAACTAGACAAAATGGAACACTTTCGCCTCCATTTTGCTTTATTGTTTTTTCTATTTCAAATGAAATGTTCAGTTCGGTTACTCCAGGTTTTATGAAGTCTATTCCTGCCTTTATTCCTTCTTCAATAATACTTGCTGCTTTTTCCATTTTTTCCAATTCTTCAGCGGATTTAATGCTTCTAAGCTGGCTGAAAAAGTTTGAAGTGTCTTTAACTTTTATTCTGTGTGAGCACTCAGCTAGCATTCTGTAGAATTTAAATGGGAGACTCCATTCAACTCCAAAGACAGCCTTTTCCAACATCGACTCTTTTATGATTTTGTGGAGCAATACAGCAGGATTTTCTGAGTCGTCGTAACTCCTAACTTCTTTAAACAAAGACTGTTCTCGAGTTTTCTCAACTTCCAGTTTAGAGACTACAACTATTGGGGTACTTGTTTCCACGGGAATAATTATGCCTGCAAATCTTTCCAGGGATAATGTTGAGAAACCTGCGAAATACTTCATATTTTTCTCTGAATTAATTAAGAAGGCATCTATCTGAGCGTCTCTGCCAAGTTTTTTCAAACTTTCTACTCTTTCTGTATATGTTGCCAACCTGTATCCTCATCCCTTATGATATAACCTCTCAATCTTTTTAAATTCTTTTAAAAGCCTCTACTAAATCTGCCCGCTCAACTGAATGGCATAATCTTGCCTAAATTATATGTTCGGTCGCCCCGTAACTATGTTCTCTCGTTCGTGTACTACTTCGCTCGGTATAGAAATAAGATCATTGAATTAAATTCTGAAAGAAGAAAAAGTAAGAAAATTTTTGTCTACAGTAGTTTCCCGTCTTTCATGACCGTTTTTCCGTCAAGCGTCCACGTTGGCTTCGGAATAATGAAGTCTTGATGTAAGTCTGAAGAAACCTTGCCGCCCATGTGAGAGTTATCTCCAATGGCTAAATGAACAGTACCTCTTATTTTCTCTGATTCAAGAATGTTATCTGGGCGTTTAGCGTTGGGGTTTGTTCCTATCCCTAACTCGGCAAGATTTCTCCGCGAAATATATGGTTCTTCCTTTTTCTTGAAATCCAGCAATCCCCTAAATTCATCGCCGATTTTTCCGCCGCCAATTATGTCGGTCACGTAACCTTTCTTGAATATCAAAGTCATTTTCTCCTTGAGATCAGGATACCAGTTCGGCTCGACCACAAGCTTACCTTCGGCGGTTCCTTCGACTGGAGCACAGTAAGCTTCTCCTGAAGGCAAGTTCCCCCAAGCCGCTTTATCTGTAAAGATTCCCGCATCGACCATGCCTTTTCTACCCTTCAAGCTAAATGTGATATCCGTGCCTCCAGGAGAGGTGACTTTCGCTCCATCAGCCTTTGTGATTAGCTCCGCAATCTTCTTTGTTTCCTTATCTATCTCACGATAATCTGCCGCCATCGGTCCGCTTGGATAAAACATTTCTGCAACAAACATGGGCATGCTTGCAACTCGCGCTCCAGCCTTACATGCATTTACCCGAGCATCTGTATGCGTCAGCGAGTAAGTCGTTATTGCAACAGCTACGTTTGTAGCTTTCATTTTTTCCTCAACTTCTTTTCCCGGGTAGGTTCCATGCTTACCTATCGATGGATAAGCAAAGAATTCAACTTTGCAATTAGGAAACTTTTCCTGTGCAATTTCGCTGACGTTTTTGGCTAAAAGTGATCTTTCCATAGCCTCAGTAAGTTTGGCGCTGTCCTTTGTTTTCCATTCTTCTGTTGTTGGAACATCAGTCACAACCAAAATTTTTTCGCCTTTCTTGACACCCATGTTTATCTTAAGCATGTTAACAATGCCATCAACCAATTTTCCTTTTTCAATCATATACGTCACCAATTGTAAAAAAAGAAAAGGAAAAGGCTTAGACCTTGCCGAGTTTCTTGGCTAATTTAGCAAGATCTGGATGCACGACTCTGCCTTTTTCGAAGATCTGTTTGCCGCGCGCGTATAGATACGCTGGTTTGTCAGCTTTGCCTTGAATTACTACACCGTCAAGCCCAGCCTGTTTCAGATTGACTCCACACAATCCCGAAAGTTCAGCGTCGCCCCACGCATTTGTTAACGGGGATTTGGCAACTAAAACAGATTTATTACCTAGGTATGGTGAAACCAGTTAACACTCCTGCCATAAAAACTAGCCTGTTTTCGGGATCAAAGGGTTTAACGTTCGGACCTACTTCCTCCAACATTATCTTTGCTGATAGCCCAACACCACTAGGCAGAATTTTTGCTAAAGATAAATCCCATTTCTCTTCATACACCTTGCACTTATTTAAATCGACTCTAAGAATCTTGCCATAACATATTTCAACCATGCACAGGCCCCCTTCCCAAAAAGGTTCGTGGCATACTTTTTATTTTTTTCCAATAACTGGTATGAAGTTTAACCGTAAAATTTATGCATGTTTCCAAATAACTAGACCGTTCTGTTGAAAAAGGAGGATAAGCAAACGAGCGAAAAAGTTAGCGCTGCTGTTTTAAAAGAATCTAAAAAAATTGAGATCATGAAATTCGATAAACCAGAGGTCCAAAAAGATAGAATTCTCATGCGGACGGAGAATTGCGGAGTATGCGGAACAGACATACATATTTATGAGGGGCGAATGACCGTTCCCTACCCCATAATACCCGGCCACGAATTTGTTGGAAAAATAGAGGAGATCGGAGAGATCGCTAGGACTCTGGAGATCAAGGGACAAGCGTTAACAGAGGGAGATCTGATAACCGTCGTCCCAGGTACAAACTTGTTCTGCGGGAAATGTTATTATTGCCGATTTTTGCCACATAAACCCAATCTATGCACAAATAGGCGTGCTTACGGAGTGTCAATGAGCTGCAAAGATCCGCCGCACTTGTTTGGAGGATGGAGTGAATACATATACGTTGATCCTGTACACTTTTGGGTATACAAATTGCCCGAGGATATGCCCCCAGAAGTTGCGGCTTTAATTGAACCATCCGCTGTTGCCACGCGCGCTTTAGAGAGAGCCTTTGAACCAGGATTGCCTCAAGCAGGCGAAGGGTTTGGCTTAGGGAAAAGCGTAGTAGTCCAAGGTGCTGGCCCTATTGGATTATTGGTGATAGCAGCAGCCAGAATCGCTGGTGCAGGCAAAATTATTGCGATTGATATGGCTGATGAGAGACTGAAAGTTGCAAGAAGACTTGGTGCTGACCATATAATTAATCTAAAAGAAGTAGACAAACCTGAACAACGAATTAGGGAAGTTCAGAAACTGACTCTTGGACTTGGAGCAGACGTTGTCGTTGAGTGCACAGGTGTTCCACTAGCCTTTCCTGAAGGTATAGAAATGACGCGCAACGGCGGAAAATACGTTGAAGTCGGACATTACGCTGATTCAGGAGGGGTTGAGATTCATCCACATAGAATCTGCAGAAAAGACATTGATGTTCTTGGAAGCTGGGTTTATCCGCCTACACAATTTGAAACTGCGATCAATTTATTATACCTAAATTATGACAGAATTCCCTTTAAAGAACTGGTTACACATAGATTCGGGATAGAAGAGACTGAGAAAGCTGTAATGACGATGAAGAAGCATGAAGGATTAAAAGTGACAGTTAAGCCGTAACATGCCTTTTTTTGGCAACACCACTAAAGATATAAGATAATCGATGAACTAACTGTAGACGGATGTATCATGAGACTTTTTGAGTACGAATCAAAAGAAGTTTTTAGAGAATTTGGTATTCCCGTTCCAGAGCGTTCGATTGTGAATTCTCCGGATGAAGTTGTTTCCGCTATTGAAAAGATACCACTGCCGGTTGCAATCAAAGCCCAAGTCCTTGTTGGTGGCAGAGGAAAGGTTTGGGGTGTCAAATTTGCAAGCAGCATGGAAGAAGCGGTAACACAGACGAGAATGTTAATGACTAAGACGATTAAGGGGCATGGTGTAAAATGTGTCTTGATCGAAGAAAAATTAGACGCGAAGTATGAGTACTACTTGGGAGTAACCATCGACCACCTGTCAGGGAAACCTATTGTCATGATTTCAACTGAAGGGGGAGTTGACATCGAAACTATAGCAATGAAGAAGACAAAAGCTTTCCTCTCCAAAAAAGTAAGCATTTCTCACGGATTTTCCGAATTGGAAGCTAGAAACATGTGTAAGTCGTTGGGATTAAAAGGTCCATTCATGAAAGTAAGCAGTATTCTTCATAAACTGTACGAAGTGTTTATGAAGTACGATGCCACTTTGGCTGAAATAAACCCTCTAATCATCACAAATGAGGACAAGTTATGTGCTGCTGATGCAAAACTAGAAATTGATGACAATTCCCTCTTTCGTCATCCCGATCTTGAGTCCAAACTAAGAACAAGATTCGAAGATGAAATAAAAATTGAGGCAATTAAAAGTGGGCTTTCCTATGTAAGACTCGATGGAAATATAGGAGTCATAGGGTCGGGAGCGGGATTGACTATGGCTACTATCGACCTTATCGAAGATTTCGGAGGTAAGGCTGCAAACTTCCTCGAAACCGGAGGGGGGATAAACAAGGATCTTATGGCAAAAGCTGTTGAACTTGTACTCAAAGATAATCGACTTAAGGCTCTACTTGTCAACCTTTATGGTGGTATAAACCCTATGCCATCAGCAGCAAAAGGTTTAGTTATGGCCTGTAAAAGGCTGAAGCCCAGAATACCCATAGTTGTTAAGCTCATCGGCAATGAACAGGAAAAAGCCTGGGACAGACTCGAAGACGCAGGCATCCCTGTCGTAAAAAGTATTCAAACGGAGAGAGCCGTCGAGAAGTTGATGAGAATGATAGCATAGTGATGCGGATGTGTATTCTGGCAGATGAGAACACCAGGGTAATTGTTCAGGGCATCACAGGTAGCGTCGGGAGCGTTCAAACGAAGCTCATGTTGGATTATGGAACCAAGATCGTTGCAGGGGTTACGCCTGGGAAAGGCGGTACAACCATTCACAATGTACCTGTCTACGACACCTTTAAGGAAGCAATCGCAGAAAACCCAGCAGATGCTTCAATATCCCTTGTTCCTGCCCGATTTGCGAAAGATGCCACTATTGAAGCCATAGACTCTGGCATAAAACTACTCATTGTGATAACAGAACACATCCCAATACATAACATAATGCATATGAGAGAATATGCCGAAAACAAAAATGCGATAATGATCGGCCCCACAACACCTGGACTGATATGTCCTGGGAAGATAAAAATAGGAATAATGCCTGCGAATGTTTTTTCGAAAGGTACCGTCGGAACAATCTCCAGAAGTGGAACCTTACTATACGAAATTGCAGGTAATATATCCTTATCTAAAATTGGACAAAGCGCCTGTGTAGGGATAGGCGCTGACCCCGTGGTTGGAACCAATATGGATAAGATACTAAAGTTGTTCAATGAAGATGAGCACACCAAAATTATAGTGATAGTGGGTGAAATTGGTGGGATACAAGAAGAAGAAGCTGCTATATTCATTAAAAAGCGAATTAAGAAGCCTGTTGTAGCATATATAGCTGGCCGTACAGCACCTTCTGGAGAAAGGATGGGTCATGCAGGTGCAATAATGCTGCACCAGAAGGGAACAGCCATGAGCAAGATAGAGAGCTTAAGAAAAGCCGGAGTAGAAATTGCAAACAAACCATCCGAAGTAGCAAGTCTTGTCAGAGCGCTTTTAAAAGACTAGATTGACTGTCAATTTTATCTCCGTGCTTTAAAAACAGTTCACAGTGATGGAACGCTAGAGTGATTCTACCCATTATGCGTTTGGAACTTTCTTAAATATTGCAGGGTTAGCAAGATATTTTGGGTGTTCTGCTTTCAGGACTTTGACAACGTCTTTAGCCACCGTTACCGCCATTCTCTCAAGCGCTTCTTCTGTATGCGAAGCCATGTGAGGTGTGGCAATTACATTATTTAGTGCAAGTAGAGGATTGTCTGGGTCAGGCGGTTCTTTATCGTATACGTCAAAAGCGGCACCTGCCAGCTTACCCTTAACTAAAACTTCATAAACAGCCGCTTCGTCTACTATTCCTCCCCGAGAGGTATTGATTAAGAATGCTTTTGGTTTTATCATTTCTAACTCACGTTTTCCAATCATTTTGTATGTGTCCTTTGTTAAAGGAGTGTGAATTGAAACAAAGTCAGACTCAATGAGAAGAGTTTCTAAATCAACTAATTTGACACCAATTCTCTTTGCGATACTGTCAGAAACATAAGGGTCGTATGCCAATACTCGCATCTTGAAACCTTTGGCTCTTCTAGATACACTGCGTCCTATTCTACCAAATCCTATTAATCCCAGATTTTTTCCATAAACTTCCGTTCCTATATATTCGTCCCTCACAGACCAATTTTTGTTTCGCGTCAAAGCATAGTGAGCCTGCGGTATCTTCTTTGCAAGACATATCATCAGACCAATTGTATGGTCAGCCACTGACTCAGTATTTGCTTCAGGGGTGTAAACAACGGGAATTCCATGATCAGTGGCGGCTTTCAAATCGACGTTATCAAGTCCCACTCCGTGACGCCCTATAACCTTCAACTTTCTGGCGTTTTCAATAACTCTGTTTGAGATAGTCCCGATAACCCTTATAATTACGGCGTCAACGTCCCTTGCCTCATGAACCAAAACACTCTCGCTAGCGCTTGACGCAAACTTTACTTGGGCTACCTCATCAAGAACGGCCACGCCTTTCTCATCAATCTTCTCCACCAAAAGAACAGTAAACTTCTTCCTCATTTCGACTTTCCTCATACTACGCTATTATAATTGAGAAATTTTAAAGAATTATGCAACAAAAACATCCCACCCGCTAACTACAGCGCAATTTGGGGTTATGGACTAAGGGGGTAAGAACAGATCATTCAAATGCTGGTAGCACTTTTTCCCCGAAGCGTTTAATCAGGCCGTGAACATTTTTTGGATAAATCATCTCGAACAACAAATATTGGACACCGACTTTAGCATACTCTTCAACCTTTGATATGCATTCCTCAGGAGAGCCTATAACGCTCCTCTCTGCTGCCATTTCCCATCCCTCCGCGGCTAAGGTTCTGGTGCCTCGTATCTTAATGATTGGCTCAGCAAATTCGCGGGCTGCTTGATGCCTCGAATCCAGATGCGCCAAAACCACACATGCTGAGGTCAGCTTCTCCAGCTTCCTGCCAGTTTTTTTCACCGTATCCACCAATTGTTCATGGTATGTGCGAAACTCTGACGGACTGAGGCAGTATGGAACCCAACCATCTCCGTATTTCGCAGTGGCCGACAGTATAGAGCGAGATAATCCGCCAAACCATATCGGAGGATATGGTCTTTGAATTGGTTTTGGACATAACGGAGCGTCCTGAAGCCTGTAATATTTGCCATTGAAAGAGGCAAACGGTTCAGTCCAGAGCCTCTTCATGGCCTCTAAACCCTCCAACATTTTAGCAATTCGTACTTCATGAGTATCCCAAGGGATTCCAAAGGCTTCAAATTCTCTCTTGTGCCACCCAGCTCCGCAGCCAAAAATGACCCGACCTCTTGAAATGAAATCAATAGTTGCAATTTGCTTGGCGAGGATGCCTAGATCTCGCATTGGTATGGGCGTGACTCCAACACCAAGTTTTATCCTCCTTGTAATAGCTGCAGCAGCCGCTATTGTGGTCCAAGCCTCCAAAACAGGTGATTCGCCTTTTTTAGGTGTCATTTTGACGGCTTCATAAAAGTGGTCTGGAAGGAATAGGTGATCTGAAACCCAGAAAGAATCATATCCTGCTTTTTCTGTTGCAACAACCATCTTTGGGATAACATCAACGTATGTTGCGCCGCCTATGAAAATGCCGAATTTCATTTTTACATCGCACCTAAGATATTTTTACTGATGCAGAATTATGGAAATAAAAATTTTTCTTTTGCTTAGCTAGAAAGTTAATACAATCTTTGTTGTTTTCTCTTTTTCCTTTTCTATAAGTTCAAATGCCTCGCAGACCTTTTTCATGGGAAGAATTTTTGATATGATTTTGTTAATGTTCACTTTTCTCTCTTGAATCAACTTTATAGCCTCCAAAAAATCTGCTCGAGTGTACATCAAAGACCCTAACAATTCGAGTTCCCGATCTTGAATCAGTGCCATGTTGACAAGTATTTTCCCTGGAAAAACACCTAAGATTATTATTTTTACACCCTTTCGCACTAATTCAATTGATTGATTTATTGTAGATTCTTGTGGACCACCAACACACTCGAAGACTATGTCCATCGCGTCTAAGCCAAACTTTTCATGCACCAATTTCACAATGTTATCTCTTTTGGGGTTGACTATAAGATTCGCGCCCAAATCCTTGGCTAATTCGAGTCTGAATTGCGAAATGTCTGCAACTATAACTTCTCTTGCGCCATAGGCCTTTAATACTTGAAGTGTTAGCAAGCCGATGGGGCCAGCTCCAAAAACTAGAACTCGATTGTCTCTCACTGAGCTAGCTCGTCTGACTCCATGAATAGCAACTGCGGTTGGTTCGACTAGAGTTGCCTCTTCATAAGAGATTGTTGCTGGAACTTCTAAGACCTTGTCTTTTCGAACAGTGATATACTCTGCGAAGGCACCATCAAGTTGGCACCCTAAAACTTTGAGTTCATTACAAATATTGTATCTTCCATTCTTGCAATTGTAACATTTCCCACATTCGATTGACGGCTCAACGACGACTCTCTTATCTGATTCGACTTCAATGCCTGAAAATTCATGCCCTAGGACTATTGGCGGAGTGATAAATGGATGCTCTCCATGAAAAGCGTGAATATCTGTTCCGCAGATTCCACATGAGTTCACCTTTATTAAGACATCATTTTTCGAGGGTTTCGGAGTTGTAACATTTTCTGCAATGATTTTTCTTGGAGCGACCAGTTTGTATCTTAACAATTTTCTCATCTTTTAGTATGTTAGAAAATCACATGTTGGCTACATAATCGAAATTCCAGTTTTCTTGTCAAATATGTGTATCTTTTGTTTATTGAAACGTAACCATATTCTATCGCCTGCTTTCAATCCTAGTAAATTCACGTTAGCAACTAGTGTTATTTTTCCTATCTGGACATGTACAATGGCGCGATGCCCCATAGGTTCGAGAATGGAAACGTCCGCTTGTATAGCATTTTTTTGTCGACTTACGTCTAATTCTATATCTTCGGGTCTAGTTCCGAGTACGATTTCTTGAGTAGTGCACTTTTTCCTAATTTTTTCTGCTTTGTCTGTTATTTCGTACTTGAATTCTGCAGCGTCCAGGTACGTTTTTTCGTTTTTTTCAACGAGAGTGCAGTCTATAAAGTTCATTGCGGGGCTTCCTATGAAGCCTGCAACAAACAAGTTTTTAGGATGATCATAAAGCGAATCAGGAGTATCGTACTGTTGCAATAGGCCAAAATTCATGACCGCAATTCTATCAGCCATACTCATGGCTTCAACTTGGTCATGAGTTACATAAATTGTCGTGGCTCCAATAGACTTGAATAGACGTTTAATTTCTGCTCTCATGTGAGCCCTAAGCTTTGCGTCAAGATTGGTTAGAGGCTCATCAAGTAGGTATACCTGTGGTTTTCTTACAAGAGCTCTCGCTAATTCTATCCTTTGCCGCTCATCAACAGTCAACTGAGATACGGTCTTTTCACGTAGATACTCCATTCCGAGCAATGAAGCAACTTCTTCTACTCTCTTTCTTATTTCACGTTTTGGAAATTTGCGAATTTTCAGTGGAAACGCTATCTGATCATAAGGTTTCATGTCAGGGTATATGACATAAAACTGAAAAACCATGGCTATGTCTCTATCTTTTGATGGCAGGCCTGTGACAGGTTTTTCATCAAAAAATATCTCTCCAGAAGTTGGGGTTTCTACGCCGCCGATCATTCTTAGCGTTGTCGTTTTTCCGCATCCAGAAGGCCCAAGTAAGCAGACAAACTCTTTGTCTTTTACCTCAAGGTTTAAGTCATTGACGGCAACAACATCGCCGAATTTTTTCGTTAGATGTTCAATTCGTACGCCAGCCAACTAAGACACCTTATCAGCGATTTCTTCTTTTGTTCGCTTATCGAAAAGAAAGATTTTATCGAATTTGACCCATACTTTGTCTCCCATACTCACATCAAATTCCACAGGCGCTAATGCCTTGATAATTCTTTCTCCAGCCTTTAAGTCAACTATGATTTCCGGTCTTACACGCTCGGAAACAAAAACTTCTAATTGGATGCACCCCTCTTTCATATTTTTACTTATCCCAATATGCTCAGGTCTTACTCCTAGAATAACGTCTGAACTAGCCATATGAGCCTTGATTTTTTCTGCTTTGTCTGTTATTTCGTACTTGAATTCTGCAGCGTCCAGGTACGTTTTTTCGTTTTTTTCAACGAGAGTGCAGTCTATAAAGTTCATTGCGGGGCTTCCTATGAAGCCTGCAACAA
>Ga0315307_1001224_pt1 | contig 11425 bp, 10 predicted proteins | sample TDP2_MG_FD_203079 | JGI IMG/M metagenome (GOLD analysis project Ga0315307, IMG submission 203079) | Freshwater sediment microbial communities from Lake Towuti, South Sulawesi, Indonesia - TDP2 | ecosystem: Environmental > Aquatic > Freshwater > Lake > Sediment | place: Indonesia: South Sulawesi... | reverse complement strand
CGACCTAATTTCCCGTGTGGACTGCGCTTTCATTGCAGCCTTGCTTGCCCATCCAAAAACGCAAACGCCCAATTTCGCTAGGCACGCTTCGGGGATTCGTCCGTTGGTGCGGGGGGTGGGATTCGAACCCACGAAGGGCTACCCCACGGGATAGCTCCCATGATCTTGAGTTTCGCGCTCCTTTTTCGATGGTCCCGCGCATTAGACCTGGCTCTGCTACCCCCGCGCCGCCAGCTAAACCAGACCGCCAGAGACAAATAGGTTTTGTCTACCCCGGCATTGATCTCTTTCAGTCTTGGTTCCTCTCACACCAACGACTTCTTCTCACGGTTTCACCTTCGCTATTGCAAGTACTCCGACAAGAGCCATCCCTGCGAGTATCAGGAACATTGGATCATATGACTTGAAGGCGTCCACGGCGAACCCTATCGCCAATGTCCCGACAAAGTTTCCCACATATCCGAGCATATCGATCAGCCCTGAGCCGGCCCCTACCTGCTCCGTGGGCACCAAGACGGAAGGATAGGCGAAGTACAGTCCTCCGGCAGAGTAGAACAGGGTGAACAGTGAAGCAAGCAACCATAATAGCAAAGTGAGGTCGCGAACCGACGGGAGGGCTATCAAGATCGGAACAGGTGCCAGAAGCGAAGCAGCGATCACTATGCTCTTTCTTCCCTGTAACTTGGTGTCTGAGATCCATGTTCCCACGAACATCGAGGGAATGCCAGGAAGGGAAATCAGGCCGGCGAGGGCTGAGGCGAACACGAGCGTCATGCCCGCGCGCTCGACTAGGAACGTTGGCAACCAGACCAGTAGTCCTCGGATCGCGCCTGAAAGCGCCAGATAAGTCGCCCCAACGAGCCATATCTCGCGCTTTCTCAACAGCTCAAAGAATGCTCTCCGAGACCATGTGACCTTGGGCAGCGAACTCGACGGATTGTCCCTTGCAAGCATGATGAACAGGAATGATGTCGTAACGAGTATCGCGGAGGGAACCTGAAATGCAGCCTTCCAACTGAGGAATGAGGCGAGATATCCTGTGAGGACGTATGCGGCTGGAGGCCCGAGAGCCGGTGGGATCGACAGGAGGCTCATCACGAATCCCATCTTCTCCCGGGGATACCAGTTCGCCATGAGCCTAGTCAGAGGCCCCCACGCCATCCCTTGTCCCAACCCGTTCACGAACTGGATGACCATCATTGAGGCGAAAGATGTGGAGTTGGCGAAAAGAAGGTTCATTGTAGCTGATATTATCGCGCCAAGAGCTATGATCACTCTTGGCCCTAACAAGTCGCCCAGAACCCCTGCGGGAAGAAGAATCAGAGCATAGGAGACGAAGAGCATCGAGCCCAACGCTCCGGCCTCGGAGTGGCTCAATCCGAGCTGCATCATCAGCATCGGTAGAACGGGCGGAAGATTGAACCTGCAGAAATAGTACGCCTGATACTGAATTGAGGCCGAAAGAAGTGTCTTCGCAGCGTTTCTGCTTTTCATCTGTTCAACCTACAAGTGTCTCTCGGATTCAGTATTCTGTTGTTATGTCGATCAATCCTTTGTCTCTTGCAAGGTAGTCCGCGAGTCTCAGGACGCCGAGTGATACTATGTAGAAGACGCCCGTATACGCCGCCAAGACGGCTATGTCATTCAGGATCTCGGCTGGTCCAACTCCAAACATCGAAGCCCTGACAGCCTTCATCCAATATGTCAGAGGAAGAACCTTGGACACGACCTGAGCCCACGGCGGCAATGCCGAGACAGGGAAGAGGACCCCGCAGAAGAGGTAGAAGATTCCTGCGACTGCCTCGCCCACCATTCCTGCTCCATGCCTCGCTGTCAGAAGTGCCACACTCGCCAGGATGAGGCCGAAAGAGGAGATAGCTACAAGCCCAATAATCAACGATAGCCCGAGCGCGGCATAGTTGATTAAGAATATGTCAATCGGCATCTGCAGAACAGCGACACCGAAGAGGAGAGAGATCGCGACTGAGATCAGCGCCATGAGCGCGGTGCTGAAAGCCCTGCCCAATAGGTAGACATAGAGGCTTGCGGGGGAGATGTAGATGCACTTCAAGACCTCGTAGTGTTCTCGGTCTTCGTGGATGACCCATCCCATCGAGAGCATTATCTGAGCCACAAGAATGAAGAACGTGTTTCCCACGAACACATATGAGAGATAGTTGGGGTCAGTGTTTTCTCCGACTTGGCTTCCTACAAGAAACAGGAAGATGACTATGAGCATGCCTGCGATGGGCCTGATCACCGAGTAGATGGCGAACAGCAAAGGATCAGTCCAGTTCGCGTCAACCTTCCACCCCAGCCAAACCGAATGCCTAAACGATCTGGCAACGTCTTTCACTGCCATCGCAACGTCAACCTTCCTTCTCTACGTCCCATATCCTCCATGAACCGCAGCGTCCACTTTGCAGCAAGAAGAAGAACAACCGTAAAGATCGAAAGAACCGCGATATGGAGGGAGACATCCGCAAAACCCGCGCCTTGGATCAGAATCTTCCTGACCGCGTCCAGTCCGAATGTGACTGGGATCAGTGAGGCAGCAACTTGGAGCCAGAAAGGTAGGAACTTGACAGGGAAGTAGAAACCCGAAAGGAAGTAGATAGGTTCCTGAAGAAGATGTGAGGTATGCCAGGCTTCTCTTCCATACATCAGAAAGACTGAGGCGAACACCATCCCCAGAGAATAGAGAGCAGCCATCGTCAATGCGAAGACGACTACAGCTGCAAAAGGATCGCCCATGAGGAACTCCACGTGAAAGGCGAGAACTCCTACTAGGAGAATCCCGAGGGCTCTGAGCGTAGTATTGAAGATCCCCCCGATCGCCATTCCCAAAAGCATGGCCATTCTGGAGATCGGAGCGATCAGAAACGGTTCGAGGTTTCCCGTCTCCTTCTCCCAATAGAGTTGGGCTGCCATATTCCAGAGAACATTCAGCCAGAACGCGATCATCGCGCCTCCGACAACGACGAAGCCCGTAAACTCTGGCGGTGCGTTCATGACCCTGTAAACATAGATGTAGGCGCTCAGGGTGAGCATCGGAAGAACGGTATCCCAGATTACCCAACTGGGCTCCCTGGCTCCCCCCATCAGCCGTACATATGTCCTGGCGATTATTGTGCGGAGATTTCTCTCTAGATCACTTGAGAGTGCGATCTGGCTCACTCCAGTCCCTTCCCGACAAGATGTATGAAGACATCCTCCAGAGTAGGCTCAGGCGTACTAATCGACAATATCCTAGAGCCTGATATCTTCAACGCGGACTCAATTTCCGAAGCGACCCCCTGATCCGACAAGACAAGCTTCAATGTTGAAGTGTCGCTCTCGATCCGGTGTGTCCACGACAGACCTACTACGCCTTTGATGGTTTTGAGCTTCGTGTAGTCACCGCCTCCGGCCACATCAAACTGGAACACCGTCTTATCCTTCACCATCGCCTTCAGACTTGAGGGCTTGTCACATGCCACAACTCTTCCCTCATGGATAATGCCAACGCGGTCGCAGAGCTCATCGGCTTCAGCCATGTAATGCGTTGTGAGAAGGACGGTCTTCTCTGGCTGGGTGTTCACCCAGTTCCTGATGTACCCTCGAATGTGCTTCGCCGAAAGCACGTCCAGCCCAAGCGTCGGCTCGTCGAGGAAGAGAACTTCGGGATCGTTTATGAATCCTCTAGCAACGTTCAGTCTCTGCTTCATCCCTGAAGAAAGTCTATTCATCCTTGTCTTAGTTTGATCCTCCAAGCCAACTGTTTCGAGAAGCTCCTTCACTCTGGGCTTGGCGACGTCGCCTCTGATACCGTACAGTTGAGAGAAGAACCAGAGATTCTCAGAGACGGTCAGAATACCGTAGCCTGGAGTCTCTCCCCCAGTTACCATGTTGATTTTCCTTCGAACAGAATTTGCCTCCTTGACTACGTCGTGCCCACGCACGAAAGCCGAACCGCTGCTAGGAAGAAGTAACGTGCAGAGAATCTTGATCAGGGTTGTTTTCCCAGCGCCGTTCGGACCCAGAAGGCCGAACAGTTCTCCTGTTCTAATTTTGAGGTTGACCTCATCGAGCGCTTTCACTATTCGGGCGGACCCGCCATTCCTTCCGCTCTTGAATATTCGTGAAACGTTGCGTGTCTCAACGGAGTTCTCCATGAAACGCTTCGCCAAGTGCTGAACTAGGCTCACCAGAAGTCGGGACGTGCCGTAGATAAGCGTAGCTCAAAGAATCAGTTCCGTGAATAAGGAAGACCATCCTAGAAGCGAAAAGTTCTGCCTAGACGAGTTCGATCTCCACGAAAACTGACTCAGGCGTCTTTATCCTCATCAAACGTTTGAGGAATCGCTCATTCGGGTCGACATCAACCAAGCGCTTGTGGATCCTCATCTCGTACTTGTCCCACGTGTGGGTTCCTTCGCCGCACGGGCTCTTCCTCGTTGGCACGACGAGCCTTTTGGTTGGAAGTGGAATAGGTCCCCTAAGCTTGACGCCTGTCCTCTCTGCCATCTTGCCGATCTCGTCGCATATCGAGTTCAGATCCTTTGGATCTGTGCTCGACAGACGGATCCTCGCCTTACTGACCATCCCGAAGGTTTACACTCCAACCTAACTGAATCGGACCAACTACTAGAACCTGGAGGTGTTTAAAAGTATTGAGGACCCGCTAAGCTTTCTCAGTGATCTGTTGAACAACACCGACTGCTATCGTTGATCCCATGTCTCTGACAGCGAACCTTCCGAGCTGCGGGATCTCTGAGTAGCTCTCGATAACCATAGGCCTCACAGGCCTCAGCTTCACCAAGGCACTATCACCAGTTCTGAGGAAAGACGGCTTCTCCTCTGTTACCTGCCCTGTTCTCGCATCGATCTTCTGCAATAGCTCAGAGAATGTCACCGCCATGGTTGATGTGTGTGCATGAAGGACAGGTGTGTAGCCCGCAGCGATTGCCGTCGGGTGCTGAATCACTATGATTCTGCCAACGAACTCCTTCACTACTGTAGGTGGCTTGTCAGGATGTCCCGCGACGTCTCCTCTGTGAATATCCGTTTTCGCGATTCCTTTCACGTTGAAACCTACGTTATCGCCAGGCACAGCCTGTGGAATCTGCACATGATGCGTCTCAATTGACTTGCATTCTCCGGTAGCACCTGCAGGATTGAAGATCAACATGTCGTTCGTCTTCAGGATCCCAGTTTCGACACGTCCCACTGGGACCGTACCGACTCCGGTAATTGTGTATACGTCTTGAACTGGAAGCCTCAGAGGCTTGTCCGTAGGCTTCGGAGGAGCTACAAACGTGTCTAGGACCTCGATAATAGTGGGGCCCTTATACCACGGTGTCTTCTCGCAAAGCTTCACAAGGTTGTCCCCAAGCCAACCCGACACGGGAATGAAGTTGATCTTGGATGTGTCAAAGCCAACTACCTTCAGGAGACCATCAACTTCCTTCTGGCACGCGTCGATTCGTTCCCTTGAGTAGTTGACTGTGGCGTCATCAATCTTGGACAATGCAACGACGAGCTGATTCACACCTAATGTCCTTGCAAGGAATGCGTGCTCCCTCGCCTGACCGCCCGGCCCGACAGCCACCTCGAACTCTCCTGTCTTCGTTGAGACGACAAGTATCGCGCAGTCTGCCTGGCTTGTGCCGGTAATCATGTTCTTTATGAAGTCCTTGTGGCCGGGGCAATCGATAATCGTGTAGAAGACCTTCGGGGTCTCAAACTTCCTGAAGGAAAGGTCAATGGTGACTCCTCTTTCTCTCTCATCCTTCAGGCTGTCCAATACCCAAGCGAACTTGAATGTGTCACCCATACCTGTCTTTTCAGATTCCTTTGCATAATCATCAATTGTCTTCCTGTCGACGTAACCTGTCAAGAAGAGTAAGTGGCCTGTCATCGTGCTCTTGCCGTGATCCACGTGCCCGATAACCACTAGGTTCAGGTGCGGCTTCTCCGATCCACTCAAGTCGGTATACTTCCTCCGAATTTCTTGCGGTTCTAGTTTAAGACAAGTCCGGCATATTTAACCTTTGACTCAAAAATCTGACTTCAAAAGAAGCAAAAAGAGGGAATCCATCAGGTCCTAGCGTGATGAGAGCGCGACTCGCTCTATTTCGTCTCTCTTCCGAATTGCCAGACTCTTGGTGTCCCTTTGGGCTGCCGCAACTATTTCATCGGCCAGGCACTCATCGACGGTCTTGGGATTGCTGAATGCTGCCTGCCTTGCTCCTTCGCTGATAAACCTCAGAGCCAGATCAAGTCTACGTTGAGGCGCCATATCCACGGCTTGATGATACACAATCCCTCCATAGCTCACTCTGGTGGTTTCCTCGCAGGGTGCAGAGTTCTCAATGGCATTGAGAAGAATCTCTATCGGATTCTTTCCCGTCTTCAAGTGGACAATCTCAAGCGCGTTCTTGACCATCTCGATTGCCTTGGCCTTCTTTCCCCCTTCTCTTCCATGCCTCATCATGTTGTTGACCAATCGTTCCACAATATTGATCGAAGACTTCATGAATCGCTTGTGTTCGTGTCGCCCGCCCGTGTGCGGAGTCAGAGCCGGCCTGAGCGAGATGTATCGCTGCAGTCCGCGATCTGCCACTTCTATACCTTGGGTGCTCCACTTTCCGAAGAGTCTGATTTCAGGTGGAGCTTTCCTTGATTCCCTACTCAACTATTTTGGGCACCTGTCAATTTGGAATTTTGGCTTGCTAAGTTGGCTTCACGTCTCAAATAAGCATTTGGGGTTAGAAGGTAGCGGTGGCGACATCCCCGCAGGATGAGCGCTCCTCTCGGCGCAGGTGTCTCAGCTCCCTCCTACACCTCGTTATCCTGCCAGCGCCGAGGTGTCTACTTTACGACTGTTCTCTTCCGAGCCTGGTCGGGTTCAGCAGCAAGCAAATAGCTTCTTTCCTTCGAAAGAAGCTTCTGCTCCATTGGCCTGACAGGGCAAGATGTCATTGTCAGCAACTGAGGCCTACATCCGTTCGGTGGCGCCTCTCCCGCAGGTTAACGGATCCCTGCATGTAGCCGATTTCAGGCAACAGGGAACGGCTATCTCCCCGATCCCTCACCACCGCCAAGATGAATTCAGCCAACTACTCGATATTAAACTCTCTTTCGTCTGACGCCCGTGCACCTGTTTCAGTTACCGATGGGACACTGCAATAGATATGTCTTGAATTTATGCGGTCCAATCATTCATCTCAAAAATGCCTCAACCCGTGCCCTATCGCGTAAAGCGGAGGGATCGACACGGGGAGTCTCCCTGCCGGCCTTGATCTCCCGACGATCACATCAACGGCAGCCTCGACTGAACACTCAGCTGGACTGTACGCTGCGACGTGGGCCGAAGCCTCTGGGACACATGCGACATCGTAAGGTTCTTTCATAGAGACTATGACAAGAGGGAGGCGGGCAGCTATCTCTCGCAGAATCTTGCCTTGAACAGCATTGTGCGTAACATCATAGCTCGCCGCGACTACTAGCTCCGCTTGGGAAGCGGCCCGCCGCACTCTCATGATCTGTTTCCTTGGAGGCCTGGGGTCACATCGGAAGTGACGAATCCGAATATGCGACGGCGTCTTTCTCCGCAGTGTTGCAGGGAAATCCGTTGAAGATCTCGCAAATGATGAAGGTACGAAGCATATGGAGAGTATTGTCTTCTTTCTTTCTGGCTTTAGGGGAAGAACGCCTCTATTCATCGTAAGGGTGATAGATTTCTCAGCCATCCTCGCGATGAGCTTTAGGTGATTTCTGGTTCCGACGTTCCCAATTCGATATGTTGGTGCATACCTTTTCTCTGCAAAGGCCTTGGCCTTCAATACCCTCAGTACAGATAGGTCGATCTGTTTCTGATTGATCTCTCCGCCTCTTAACGCGTCTTGAGTAGCTCTGATCGATTCAAGCTGCCTCTTCAGTGTGTGTGAGACCATTACTAAGTCGACGCCCGCCTTCACAGCTTTCACCGCAGCCTCTCCTGATTCGAAGTTGCTGGTGATAGCCTTCATTTCCATACAGTCTGTCGTCACGAGACCTTGGTGCCTGAGGTCCCGCCTGAGCAGGCCGGTGATAATCCGTTTAGACAGGGTCGCTGGGGTACCATGCTTCCTGTCGATTGTGGGAATCGACAAGTGGCCTACCATGACCGCCATGACACCACGTATGATAGCGGCTCGAAACGGCCTAAGCTCTACCTGTTTAAGTCTTTCAAGCGGATGTGGAAGAACTGGCAGTGTTTCGTGCGAGTCGTGAGATGTGTCGCCGTGTCCCGGAAAGTGTTTCGCTGTAGCTATGACTCTGTTCTTCTGCAGTCCTCGTATCATAGCGACGCCAAGCCTAGAGACTAGAGTCGGGTTTTCGCTGAAAGATCGGACGCCCACTACAGGATTTCTGGGATTGCTGTTCACATCAAGGGCGGGTGCCAGATTCATGTTGATTCCCATCGCTCTGAGTTCCTTGCCGGTGATATCTCCAGCTGCATAGGTCAACTCATCGGATCTTGTCGCGCCTAGGGCCATTTGACCAGGGTGAACGGATGTGCCCTTTCTTATTCGAGCCACAATTCCCCCTTCTTGGTCCGTGGCGACGATCAGAGGCAAATGGGGTTTGGACTTGATGGCAATATCCTGAAGCTTTTTGGTGAGCCGCGCTACTTGGAGTGGGTCTAGGACGTTACGGGAGAATAGGATTACTCCTCCAATATGGTATTCCTCTATGAGATTTCTGATGTCACAGGATGGTGTCGTTCCACGAAATCCCGCGACCATCATTTGGCCTACTTTCTCTTCAGGGCTCATTTCGGCCATAAAGGAACCGGGATCTGAGAACCATTTGGCCAAGCTACGAAGCGACTCCGCCTGGGCATACAGTGCCTAGGACGACAGCTCTTGAGGCGCCGGTTGCGGATGGAACGTTCCCGGGTCTGCCTTCTAAGGTCTGGTTGCCAAGAATGGCGAATGCTATGGCTTCCTTCGCTTCGGATGGAATTCCAAAATCCTCGTGGAGCAACATTGGGAGCTTCAGTCTTTCTCGTAGCATGCTGACGAGTGTGGTGTTCTTGGCTCCTCCTCCGCCGAGTATCACTTCGTCTATGCAGCACTGAGGATACACGAACTTACTGTAGTTGTAGGCGATTGCTTCGGCTGTGAACGCCGTTGCAGTCGCCACGATATCTGCGGTACTCAATCTCTTTGCTCTTGCCTTCCTCAGATAGGCCTGAGCGAACTGCTCGCCGAACTCCTCTCTTCCTGTTGTCTTTGGAGGTCTCTTCCGGATGAATGGTGACTGCATAAGATATCTCAGTAGCTGATGATCGACGCTTCCTCTGTTAGCCATAGTTCCGTTCTTGTCCATCGAGAGGCGTCCCCTGGTCAAGTGTCTAATAACTGAGTCTATGATCATGTTCCCTGGCCCAGTGTCAAATGCGAAGACATCATGGAACTTCGCTGAGCGTGGAACCACCGTGACGTTCGCTATTCCTCCGATGTTCTGGATCGCACGTGCTCTACGATTACTTCTGAACAGGATGAGATCCACTAGGGGGACCAACGGTGCGCCTTGGCCGCCAGCAGCCACATCTCTTGCCCTAAAGTCAGAGACAGTTGTGATGCCAGTTCTTTCCGCTATAACGGCCGCTTGGCCAATCTGCAGAGTGGAACGTGGCCCCGACGGAATATGATAGATCGTCTGGCCATGCGAAGCGATAAGATCAATGTCTTTCGTTTCTAGACCACCTTTCCGTATAATTTGCAATGCCGCCTCGGAGAACCGGTCAGCCATGATGAAGTTCAACCGGCAGATCCGGTCAACAGTGCCTGTTCTAGGAGAGAAGAGTTGGAATATCTCTCTTCTCAGGTCCCGCTCATACGGGTAGGTGCCCCACTCCAAAACTTTCACACATGTTCTCTCGTCTCTACCTGAAACTTGAACCAGCGCTGCGCTGACCCCGTCTGCAGATGTTCCGGATATCAGTCCAACGATTCTCCTCATCGTTCACGCCGGCCATCGCCATTTTTTCCGACTGCGTTTCTGGCAAGCAAGATTGCCTTCTCAAAGTCTCCTCTCGCCTTTGCCAACATGACCTTCGCCCTCATGATCGGGACACCGGAACTTAGCATGACTATGGCGAGTTTCACATCGTCATTCGCCTTCGTGAGTGCCTTTCTAGACGAAGCATAATCGACCCCTGCAACCTCAGAAACGATTCGGATGGCTCTTCTCCGAAGCTTCAGGCTCTTGGGCTGAAGATCTATCATGAGGCCTCTCCAGACTCGGCCTAGCCTGATCATCGATGTCGTGCTAATGGTGTTGAGGGCCATCTTCTGCGCTGTTCCGCACTTCATCCTTGAGCTTCCACTAACCACTTCAGGGCCAACTCTGAGGACAAGGGTTTCATTTGCTCTTCGAGCCATCTCTGAACTCGGATTGCAGGTGATTCCGAATACTCTTGCTCCCATATTTCGAGCTCTCAGCATCGCTGCCAAGACGAAAGGTGTTCTTCCGCTTGCCGACAGTCCAATCAATACATCTCTTTTGGAGAAGCCTCTTCGATCAAGTTCTTCCCAAGCAGCTGCTTCGTTGTCCTCAGCTCCTTCAATGGATCTTCGAAGAGCTTTCCACCCACCTGCAATGATCGCCTGTAACTTCGAAGCTGGCAGTCCGAAGGTCGGAGGCATCTCGGCTGCGTCTAGCACTCCAAGCCTTCCACTTGTGCCTGCTCCAACATAGAAGACTCTTCCTCCGACTCGTAGAGTCTCAGTGACTACATCGACAATGCGTGCTATTCCCCTAGCTTGTTTCGAAACTGCAAGAGGGACTTTCAGATCTTCCTCGTTGATCAGGCGGACTATTTCCAGGCTAGTCATCATGCGCATACCTTTCGACTTAGGATTTCTCCTCTCCGTAGCCTCCAGATGCATTCGGGCCGTCAACCCCAACTCCTTTTTCCGATAAGGTTCCTGAAGCCTTCGTATATATGTCGAAGTGCACTGCGCCGCCACTAGTTAATTATGCCGAGGGCAGATCAATATCCGGTTTGGAATGGTTCGGATGTCAAAGGAGTCGCGTCTAGGATCATCCATAAAGACAGCAGTTCAGCTTGCCCCGTCCGTGGGCCAAGGACCAAGAAGAGCGATACCGGTCGTCATTCCCAAGAGAATTCTTATCTTCGCTCCTCACGCAGACGATGAGGTACTCTCATGCGGCGGGGCAATTCTGAAGTACGCCCAATGGGGAACTGAATCGGTCGTTCTTGTAGCCACACCGGGAATCGGCGGTAGTCCGAATCTGCGAAAACCCGGCAAAGTTGAGAAGACTAGGCGTAAGGAGTTCGAAACCTGCAAGAGGGAGCTACACTTGTCAGATCTGTCAGAGTTTCTCAGCATTGATGAGCCTCTTGTCTGCCAGGCCAATGTTGAGCTAT
>Ga0315307_1001223_pt1 | contig 11430 bp, 14 predicted proteins | sample TDP2_MG_FD_203079 | JGI IMG/M metagenome (GOLD analysis project Ga0315307, IMG submission 203079) | Freshwater sediment microbial communities from Lake Towuti, South Sulawesi, Indonesia - TDP2 | ecosystem: Environmental > Aquatic > Freshwater > Lake > Sediment | place: Indonesia: South Sulawesi... | reverse complement strand
GTGAGATTAAATGTGCTCAAAATATGGGTTAGATGTTCATTATATAAATTAAAAGAATTTATTATGTTGCATGAATATTGAGCTATAGATTAGCGAAATCGAAAGTGGGTAAACTGGAAAGGGAAAGTACATAGGCCTTGAGAGCCATCTCACAATAATGAGGAATCGCAAGTAATCTGCAATATTATATTCACGATGCCACATGAAGCCCTCTAACCAGACCCATTCCATCGGTCTTGATCCCATTAATCGGGAGTCCTCAAATCTTAGAAAGGGGTTCATAATTTTGTATATTTGGTCCCTGTCTAAAAAGTGAAAACATTTATACGTTCATGCGGTTTCAGAGTTTACGCACTTCAGGAACCGGGCCTGACAAAGGTGAAGCTTGAATGAGCGGACAGGGCAGGGCCGTGATAGATGCCGATGGGCTAATCCTAGGGAGGATGGCGAGCATCATAGCAAAAAGGCTCCTAGAGGGTGAGAACATAGACATAATTAACGCCGAGAACGCCGTTGTCTCTGGTAAGCGTAGCATGGTCCTGGAGGACAGGATCGAGTTCCTAGGAGTCGGCAAGAGAAGCAGGAAGGGGCCGATCCACTATAGGAGGCCGAGCGCCATTGTCCGCCGGACGATAAGGGGCATGCTCCCCCACAGGAAGGCCAGAGGCTTGGACGCCTTTGGGAGGCTCAGGGTTTACATTGGAGTCCCGAGGGAGCTGGAGGCGATCCAAGCTGAGAGCATCCCCGACGCCCACTTGGAGAGACTTGGGGGGAGGTATGTCACCGTGGGTGAGATTGCGAGGAGCATAGGGTGGAGGGGCTAGAGCTAAGGATTCTGGTGATGGGAGATATGTCGTCCAAGAAGAAGGCGCAGCTTACCGTTGGGAAGAGGAAGACTTCGCAGGCCAGGGTCGTTATCACAGAGGGGAAGGGGAGGATCCGTGTTAACAACGTCCCCGTCTACCTCCACGAGCCCATGAACGCCAGGGACAAGATCATGGAGTCAATCTCGTTGGCCGGCGAGGCCATAAAAAGTGTCGACATAAGCGCCAAGGTCAGCGGCGGCGGACGCATGAGCCAGGCGGAGGCGGTCAGGATGGGGATTGCCCAGGGCCTTGTAAAGTGGTGGAAGAGCAAGAAGCTCAGGAGCGCTTATATTGAGTACGACAGGACGATGCTTGCTGGCGATGCTCGCAGAAAGGAGTCGAAGAAGTTCGGCGGCCCGAGTGCTAGGACGAGGAAGCAGAAGTCCTACAGGTAATAAAGGTAGTGTGCCCATGGTAAGGATGATCTCGCCGGTCGTGAGGCGTGGCTCAAGGGTGAGGGCTGGGAAAGGCTTCTCCCTTGGAGAGCTTGAAGAGGCTGGCTTGAACCCCAGTGAGGCCCGTCACCTTGGCGTGCCCGTCGACCTCAGGCGGAGCACGAACTATCCGGAGAACGTAGACGGCTTGAGGGGATGGATCCAGGACGCACAAAAGGAGGGCTTCAGGGTCCCAAAACCAAAGCAGTATTCTAAGGACCAGAGGGGGCGCGCATTTCGGGGTCTAACGAGCTCAGGTAAGAAAATGAGGGCCCTGTGAAAGCCCTGGGGCCGGCCCTTCTTCGAAAAGATAGGTTTTAAAAAGTTTCAGGCAAGGAGTCCAGCCCTGATCCACCTTTTCCCCTATTTTCATAACTATCTGTAGCACAAAGGGCGCGATGGAAAAAAAGTTCGGGGTAGTCGAGGCTGAGGATCGAGTTCGATGCTTTACTTTAGCTTCGCCAGGGCCCTCTCAATCCGGTTTAAGGCCTCCTTCATGATAGCTTCGCTCGTCGCCGTTAGCACTCTCATGTGCCCATCGCCCCTTGGCCCAAAATGGGAGCCCGGATTTAGGCGTACTCTAGCCTCCTCGAAGATGAACTTATCGAGCTCGTCGCTCGTCTTCCCATAGTCGAACTTGGGGAACATGAGGTATGTGCCCTCGAGCTTGGGCACCGTGATCTTGTCCATCTCGTCGAACCGTTTGTAGCAGAGTTCTCTGATCTTCTCAAGGTGCCTGATCATGTCCCTCTTCCAGTAGTCGAGGCTCTGGCCCAGCATCACAGGCGCTGCGGCGAGGGCGAGGTTATTCGTCCCCCTCAGGACGCCTTTCGCTATGTTCTGGAGGCTCTGCATCATCACTTTGTTAGTCGCAGCAAGATAGCCTATCTGGAGGCCGGCGACGCCCCAAGTCTTGCTGAAGCCCCAGGTAGTTATGGTGAGGTCGGCGATCTCGGGGTTGAGGCTGGCCAGGGTGACGTGTTCCCTTCCGTCGTAGATGATGTCCTCCCAGAGCTCGTCCACCATCACATAGATCTTGTTGTCTACGGCGATGTCCGCTATCCCCCTCAGCTCCTCCTTCGTCATCACCCTCCCGCAGGGGTTGTGGGGGTTGCAGACGAAGATGAGCCTCGTCTTCGGCGTTACGATCTCCTTCAACCTCTCGACGTCGAACCTATAGCCCTCATTCAGATAGAGATCCCAGTATACCGGCTGGGTGTGGGTGACCTCAATCGACGTGTAGAAGGGCCTATACATGGGGTTGGTGACAATGACCTCGTCCCCGACTCTGCATGCATGCCTTACAGCCAGCCACAGGGCCGGTAAAACGCCCTGGGTGACCATGATGTTGTCCTTTGTCACTTCTAGATGGTTCCTTCTCCTGATCTTCTCCGCCATCGCCTCCATGGCCTCCGTGGGCGAGCCGTATAGAATGTCCTCGTCGTGCACTGCGTTGAGCAGCACCTTCTTTATGCCAGGGGCTGTGGGGAAGTCCGGGTCCGCAAGCCATAGCGGGATGACATCTGATGGGTCCCTATGCCATTTCCTGCCCGGCGATGCGAGCATTCCCTCGATCGTCATCGAGTTGAAGATGTCCTCGTTATACATCCCGATCACTGAAGGAAGAAATGGTCTGTGGCAGGCTAATAATGATTTTGCTTCGGCTGTCGAAAAAAACCCTCAAAATCGGAACAGATATATCTCAGACTCCTTTGAATAGGGGGAAGAGAGCAACAATGATAATACTTCTCTACTTCGACTGGGGCGGGAGCAGGAAAGAGCTTAAGGAATGGAATGAAAAGATAGTCGAGGCCTGTAATAAGGCCGAGGTAAAGTACCTGGGCCTTTATGGATCAATGAATGTGAAGTGGAACTACGTTGGCGTGTTCGAGACCGAGAGCTACGACGTCTTCCTAGATATGGGCAAATGCGTCAACCAACCGCCCTGCATGACACACTACATAACCGAGGTACTGATGAAGCAGAGATTATGAGCGGATAAACCCCCCTCATTTTCACCAATCTCCTTAACCGAGGTGGCCCAGCATTCAGGTCAGCCTTGCCCCTCGGTCGTCGATTTGGGCTATTCTGACCTCGTGCCCAGGGGCCGCGCCTCTCATGAACTCAGCGATGCCTTCAGCCTCCTCACAGTAGACGAGGGAGAAGGCGACTTCGCCAAACATGGCCATAGTGCAAGGGATCCCCGACGCCTGTGCCCTGTCGAGGACGGTCCTCAACCTTGGCGTCGCGATGCCGATGTGATCAGTGAACCGCCTTGATAGCTCCATGAAGCGGCGGGGGGTCAGGTCGTGGCTGATTTCGTCTACGAACCTTCCGCCCAGCTCGTTTATCTTCCTCCTGAGCTCTGGATTGGTGAGGGCCTCCCTCGTAGAGATGGGGCCGAAGTGCAGGTAGACAACAGAGAGGTCCTCCCCGTGCTCGTATTTCAGCGCCCTCCCTATTCCTGGGGCGCCGGGCTTGAAGAGCACCCCAAAGCCCCCCTTCGTTGCGGCGAAGACGGTTCCAAGGCCTGTCTTGCACTCTATCTCGGCGACGTGGGCGATCCTAGCGGATTCGATGTATGACATTCCGAGCCCAAGGGCTCTGTTCAGGGCGAGGGCCAAGGTGATGGCCCCTCCGCCGCTTGAACCGAATCCTGCGCCGAGCGGGGTCTCCAGCCTGTGCTCGACGACGACCCTGTGGGGCTGCTCGAGCCTCCGGAGCATTTTCCCGAGCACGTTCTCCGACACAACAGCGTCCCTCGTGACCTTGCCGTCTAAGCTTACGGTAAACGAGCTCTGGTCCGCAGGCTCGGCGAGAACCTTGGTATGGACTCCGAGGGCTATCGAGGCGCCTGACCCCCTCGAACCTTTCAGCAGAGGGTCCTCTGGCTCGTCGCAGATCTGGAAGAAACCAGTGATGTGTCCTGGGGCGAAGGCCGAGGCAACTTTCATGGTCCGTTCTTTATTCTCCACAGCAGCCCTCCGATAAGGGTTATGGAGTTCTAAGGGCTCAGTGGAAAGAGTGTGCGTCGTCGGGGAATCTTCCGCTCTGGACATCCTCCATGTATCTGAGCACCGCTTCCCTAATGGTCTCATTCAGATTGGCGTATCGTTTGACGTGTTTGGGCTTGAAGCTCTCGTCCATTCCGAGCAAGTCATTAATGATGAGGACCTGCCCATCGCATGGGGCGCCTGCCCCGATGCCGATCGTCAAGGTCCTGACAGACTCGGTGATCCGCTTTGAAAGCCCTATCGGCACGCACTCGAGCACCAAGGAAAACACGCCAAGGTCGTCGAGCTCCTTCGCGTCCGCATAGATGCGCTCAGCCTCCTCCCTGTCCTTCCCCTTGACCTTGAACTGATCTGCAGTCTGAGGCAGAAGGCCCAGGTGCCCCATCACAGGCTTGCCCGACGAGATGAGGGCCTCGACGACCTCGGGTTTATTCCCCTCGAGCTTGACGGCGTGCGCCCCTGCGTCGATGAATCTCTGCGCGTTCCTCAGAGCTTCTCTAACGTTGTCGTACGTTCCTATGGGCATATCGCCTACTATGACCGCGGATCTCGCCCCGCGGGCGACTGCCTCCGTGTGCCTGATCATGTCTGCCATGGTTACCTGTTTCGTTCCCTCGTAGCCCAGCACGACCATTCCAAGGCTATCGCCTACCAAGATCAAATCCACCCCCAAGGAGTCAAGGATCTTGGCCATCTGGTAGTCGTAGGCCGTGAGCATCACAACCTTTCTCACGCCCTTGAGGGTCCTCAGCTCCCCTACGTCCATTTCCTACCCTCCATGAACCTGATTAGCGCGGTCAATGTATCGTTTACCGGGGTTGGGACGCCGTGCTTCCGCCCCAGCTCCGAGATCTTGTTGTTCAGAAAGTCTATCTCCGTCCTTTTCCCTTTTATGATATCCTGGCACATGGACGACCTGTTCGAATACAATGCCAAAGTCGAGTTGACCTCCTCAGCTATCGAGGGATCAAGTGCAACCACCTCACCTTTAACCACGCCCACACACTCATCGATGTATCTTCGCCTCGCTTCATAGAGGGAGTCCTTGGCGTTCTCTTTGTTCGGGACTCCACTTGACAGGATTGCGCCATAGTAGCTGCCTATTGCGCCAGCCCCGAGGACGATTATCTGTCTGAACCCCGTGCCTTTACTCTTTGCCATACAGTTCGAGGTACACCCCCTTCTCCGAAAAGGAGCGAAGACGCCCCTCCATCAGCCGCATGGCGTCGGAAAGGGCTTCGCTGTTGCTGAAGCCTGAGACGATTTTTCGTAGCTCCTCGTGGCCAGAGCCTCTCAGCCTTCTCGCCTCCGAGACCAGTAGGGGTATCGCCCTGACCACGTTGTCCACGATCGTGATCGAGGCGAACTGGGCAGTCCTTGAGAGCGGGTTGAGGTCGATGGCTATGACGGTCTTGCCCATCCGCGCCAGCGCCTCCGTCCTATCCCCATCCTCAAGTGGGACGAGGACGACGTCGGCAACGAGTATGCCCCTGGGGTCCACCCTCCTTCTGTTGCTGTACACCTCCTCGATCTGGGCCGATGCGGCGTCTCCAACCCCCAAGACCTCATTCGCACCTGATTCCCTCAGCACCCTTTCGATGGCCTCTTCCCTGCCGGGGAGTCTGTGGAAGAGATTCACCTCGAGCCTGGCTCCGGAGACCCGGGCAAGCTCGGCTATCTCCCCGGCGCAGAGGGCAGCGGTATTCCCGTTCACGGAGATTATGGGGCGTTCTGCAAGCATGAGTGTGGCTGCAGCGGCTGTGATCGCTTTTGCGGCGGATGGAGTGGTCCGCTCGCCGAGGATGTAGTCGAAGGCCTCGCCCCTTCCGTGGGCTATGAGGCCGGCGGGGGCCAGCACATTGGTCTCAAGGCCCCTCGTTATCCTCTCTCTTATGCGGATGGACTCAGCCCTTGGATGTCTCGGCGACACGCTCGATTTCTCGGTCATCCTGTCTCAAACCCCCCATATCGGTCAAATCTGCCTTTGGCCCGGGGGCGAGAGCAGGAGGATATGGTGTCTTTCAAATGCCCACCTTCGACGCCCTTTATCATCCTTAGGATGTGTGAGCAAGGGGATATTGGGTTTGTCGATTTTGGGAGAGCAGCCCTCAGTCAGAGGTTTTTGTAGTCGATCTTCTCGTCTGGGTCGACGATGGGGGCGTCCACCTCGAAAAGGTCGGTGTACTTCAGCCCCGATCCGGTGTTGAAGAGTACGACCCTCTCGTCCCTGTCGACCGACCCGTCGTCGATCAGCCTTCGAAGCGCAACCAGGGTGGCGGCGCCTTCCGGGCATGCGAAGAGTCCCTCGTTGCGGGCGATAGCCCCTATGGCCTCCCTTATCTCGTCGTCGCTGACAGCCAAAGCGGAGCCTCTGCTCTCTCGCACAGCTCTGAGGATGAGGAAGTCGCCGAGGGCCTTTGGCACCCTGAGGCCGGCCGCTATCGTGTCTGCCCCCTCCCAGAATGTGGACTCCTCCCTACCCTCCTCAAATGCTTTGGGTATTGGGGCGCAGCCCGTTGACTGAACGGAGACCATTCTAGGCCGCTTGCTACCGATCCAGCCGATGTGCTCCATCTCGTCGAACGCCTTCCACATGCCGATTATGCCGGTTCCGCCTCCGGTCGGGTAGACGATGACATCCGGGAGCTCCCAGTCCATCTGCTCGGCGACCTCCATGCCCATCGTCTTCTTCCCCTCGACCCGGTATGGCTCCTTCAGGGTGGTGAGGGGGAACCAGCCCATCTCCTTCGCCCCGTCGGAGGCGAGCTTCCCGCAGTCGGTGATCAGGCCATTGACCAGTATGACTTTGGCGCCGACCACCTGGCACTCCACGGCGTTCACCTTAGGGGCATCGACAGGCATGAAGACGTAGCACTCGATCCCCGCCCTCGCAGAGTACGCCGCCCCCGATCCCGCCGCGTTTCCGGCCGAGGGTAGGGCGAGGCGCTTTACCCCGAGCTCCTTGGCCTTCGAGACCGCCATGGCGAGGCCCCTAGCCTTGAAGGAGCCCGTGGGGATGACCCCCTCGTCCTTCACCCAGAGGTCCGGCGTCCCCACGGCCTCTCCCAGCCTCCTGACGAGGGTGAGGGGGGTCCAGCCCTCCCCGAGGGAGACCACGTTGCTCCTGTGCTTGACGGGCAGAAGCTCCCAGTACCTCCACATGGTCGCCTCCCTGCCGACGAGCTCCCTGCGAGTGACCGCCTCCCCAACGGCGTCGAGGTCGTACCTCGCAAAGAGGGGCTTTCCGCAGGTGTCGCAGACGGTCTGCACCTTTTCTACGCTGAACCTCTTACCGCATTTGGAGCACTCAAGGTGCGTGAGGTAGCTCATTCCAAACAGCTCTGATAGAAGATGTCGTTTCGGCTTTAAACGTTGAGCCCACGAAGTTTGACTGGAAAGTCTTTTAATTGATTGGGTGGTAGGGTTAAACATGCCGAAGGGATTGGAGAAGGTCGGTGAGGTCACGCACTACTTCACCAAGATCGGCGTCGCGGTCGTAGACATAACGGCACCGCTCAAGGTCGGAGACCGGATCGCGGTGAAGGGGATGACCACTAACTTCGAGCAGACCGTTGAGTCGATGCAGATCGAGGGAAAGAACATCGAGAAAGCGAAGCCTGGCGACGATATCGGGATGAAGGTGGCGGACCGGGTCCGCAACGGTGATATCGTCTACCGCCTCGTGGAGTAGTGGTGTAGACCCCAACACATAGTAAGGCTTTTATTCTCTGTACCCTTTCCCCTATCCACTAGCCTATCGGAGGCTCACAAATGGGGTATAGCTTTGTCGAGCCCCCTATGGAGGGGGGAAATTAAATGGGGTATTGTTTTATTCTTTCCTGACAAAACCCACACCAGAAACTACGTGAACCGGCCGAAGAGTCCGGTCGTGAAGCTTTTCGGGAGAAGCCTGACCGAGGTCGTGAGGGTAGAGAGGGTTTCGGCCTTGAGGCGAGGGGCATCCTGACATGGTTGAGATGTCAGGTGCCAAGGCCTTCGTCAAAGCCCTTGAGCTCGAGGGTGCCGACACCGTTTTCGGGGTCACGGGTGGCGCCGTCCTACCAATCTGTGACGAGTTATATGGCTCGGGCACCAGGTTCGTCATGGCCCGCCATGAGCAGGGGGCGGCCCACATGGCCGATGGCTTCGCCAGGGCGAGCGGTAGAGCGGGCGTCTGCTTGGCAACATCCGGGCCTGGAGCGACCAATCTTGTCACCGGAATAGCGACGGCGAACATCGATTCGGTCCCGCTTGTAGCCTTCACGGGCCAGGTCCCCAGGGGTATGATCGGGACGGACGCCTTCCAGGAGGTCGATATAATCGGGATCTCAGCATCTGCCACAAAGTACAACATCCAGGTTAGGCGCCCCTCGGAGATACCGCACGCCGTCAAGTCTGCGTTCTATATCTCGTCCACCGGCCGCCACGGGGCCGTTCTCGTTGACATCCCAAAGGACACCCAGATCGAGGCGGAGGATGTGAATTTCCCAGAGAGGGTGAGCTATAGGGGATACAGCCCGAACCCTGTGCCGGACCCTAGGGAGATGGACTGGGCGGCGACGCTCCTCTCCAAGACCAGGAGGCCCGTCATAATCGCCGGCGGGGGCGTCGTCGCGGCCAACGCCTCGTTAGAGCTAGTCAGGCTGGCGGAGCTGCTGACGGCGCCCGTGACCACGACCCTGATGGGCAAGGGAGTCATACCTAGCGACCACCTCCTCTTCGCCGGGCTCTGCGGCATGCACGGGACCGGCGAGGCTAACATGCTCGTCTCGGAGTCAGACATCCTGCTTGTGGTGGGTGCGAGGATGTCCGACAGGACGACGGCTAGGCTCGAGGAGTTCTCTCCAGGCGCAAAGGTCATCCACATCGACATCGATAGGAGCGAGATCGACAAGAACGTCGAGACTGTGACAAGGGTGGTCGGTGACGCAAAACTAGCCCTGGGGGGTATCCTCGACCGGTTGAACAAGATCAGGCTCGACAGGCAGACAAATGGCGCCTGGCTCAGGAAGCTTGAGGAGTTCAGGAGACAGTACACACCGCCGGAGCAGCCCGGAAACCCGCACATGGCGGCTCCGAAGGTGATGAAGGCCCTCAGGAGGGCCCTGTCGAGGGACACTCTGGTGACAACCGAGGTCGGCCAGAACCAGATGTGGGCGGCCCTCTACTTCGACGTCTATGCACCTAGGACCTTCTTCAGCTCTGGAGGGCTCGGGACGATGGGCTGGGGCTTCCCCGCGGCCATAGGCGCCAAGGCCGCCAGGCCCGACCTCGCCGTCGTGGACATAGCAGGCGACGGGAGCTTCGGCATGACGGAGAACAACCTCGCGACCTGCGTGGAGGAAGGGCTGCCCGTCGTTGTGGTCATCCTCAACAACAGGATGCTCGGCATGGTGGCCCAATGGCAGAGGCTCTTCTACGGCCGCAGATACATGGCCGTCGACCTGGGGAAGTCGCCGGACTTCGTGAAGCTGGCTGAGGCCTATGGGGCCGTCGGATCTAGGCCGGGAGATGTTGAGGAGTTCGAGAGGGCCGTCGGGGAGGCCGTGAAGTCGGAGGTGGCAACGGTCATAGACGTCTCGATCGACCCAGAGGAGAACGTCTTCCCGATGGTGCCGCCCGGGAAGGGGCTGAGGGAGATCCTGGTGGAGGCCTAGGGGATGAGGCAGCTGAACACGGTGGCGTTCCTCGTCGAGAACAAGCCCGGGGTCCTCTTCAACGTCTCAAACCTCTTCCGCCGAAGGGGGTACAACATAGAGAGCATCTCCGTCGGCCCCATAGAGAGATCAGATCTATCCCGGATGACCGTCTCGGTCAAGGCAGACAGCCGGGAGCTGAACCAGATCGTGGAGCAGCTCGCGAAGATGGTCGACGTCGTCAGCGTGAAGCGCCTTGACCCGATGCGGACGACGATGAGGGAGATGCTCCTCATCAAGGTGAACACGGCGGACCCGATGGCGAGGGAGGAGACTCTGGGGCACGTGAACGCCTACCACGGCTTGATCCTCCACATAGATCCGGACAGCATCATCGCAGAGATCACGGGCGAGCCGAGTGCTATCGACGAGTTTATCGACCTCATGCGCCCCGTAGGCATAGAGGAGCTCTCGAGGACCGGGGTCACGGCCCTTGAGAAGGGGAGGCTCAAGCTGTAGGGTTGATGGAAATGGTGAAGGTATACCACGACCGGGACATAGACGAGAAGGTCCTGAAGAGGAAGATGGTGGCCGTCATAGGCTACGGAAGTCAGGGGAGGGCCCAGGCCCTGAACATGAGGGACTCTGGCGTCGAAGTCGTTGTCGGGCTGAGGCCTGGTTCCTCATGGGAGAGGGCAGAAGCCGACGGCCTCGAGGTCCAAGCCGTTTCGGAGGCGGTGGCAAAGGCCGACATAGCCCTCATGCTCGTACCCGATATGGCCCAGCCTAAGGTCTACAAGGAACAGGTAGAGCCCAGCCTCGGGAAGGGGAAGACCCTCCAGTTCGCCCACGGGTTCAACATCCACTTCGGTCAGATCGTGCCGCCGAGGGACGTTGACGTGATAATGGTCGCGCCGAAGGCGCCCGGGCCCGAGATGAGGAGGCAGTACGAGGAGGGCTTCGGCGTCCCCGCGCTCGTCGCGGTCCACCAGAACCCCTCGGGGAGGGCGAAGGAGAAGGCCCTCGCCGTCGCAAAGGCCCTCGGCTCGGGCAGGGCAGGGATCATTGAGACCACGTTCAAGGACGAGACCGAGAGCGACCTGTTCGGGGAGCAGGCGGTCCTCTGCGGCGGGGTCGACCAGCTCATCCGCAGGGGGTTCAAGGTCCTCACCGAGAACGGGTACCCGCCGGAGCTCGCGTACTTCGAGGTGCTGAACGAGCTGAAGCTGATCGTGGACCTGATCTACAAGTCAGGGATCGGCGGCATGTACAGGGCTGTCTCCGACACGGCGAAGTACGGCGGAATGGCGGTGGGCCCGAGGATCGTCGACGACCACGTCGAGGAGAACATGAGGAGCGCCCTCAGGGCCGTTCAGGACGGGGGATTCGCGAGGCGGTGGATCGACGAGTACGCCTCCGGCTCAAAGGAGTTCGAGCGGCTCGTGGCGGAGTGCGATGGGCTCGAGATAGAGAGGGTGGG
>Ga0315307_1001221_pt1 | contig 11430 bp, 9 predicted proteins | sample TDP2_MG_FD_203079 | JGI IMG/M metagenome (GOLD analysis project Ga0315307, IMG submission 203079) | Freshwater sediment microbial communities from Lake Towuti, South Sulawesi, Indonesia - TDP2 | ecosystem: Environmental > Aquatic > Freshwater > Lake > Sediment | place: Indonesia: South Sulawesi... | reverse complement strand
GGGCAGCAGCCAAAATAGAAGATCTCAGCTTTTGCTTCCAATTACTGTACCCCCGCAGATTGCTTCTTGAAGGTCTTAACTAAGAGTTCAACGAATCTATCCAGCCTTTCCTTGACCGCTGGGTTTTCGGTTAGGTTTCCTTTAAGCGAGCTAAGCCCGAATTCTCTCGATTGAATGAGGATCGCCTCAGGCGGCTCAACATTATAGAAGTCAGTCATGGCCTCATGCAAAGTCATGTCTCCCATAGCCGTTAGATTTCCAATGATTATTATTCCTTTGATCTTGTTTAGAAATAGGTTCTGAAACCTTTCGGAATCTTTTTTGAGAAGCTGGTTCAATTCGGGCAGATGAGGAACTCTCTCTACCCACGCTTTGTAAATCGCGGGCGCATGCCCTCCATAACAGGGTACAGCAAGCAAGAGCCAATCCGCATCTTTGACCATTCCAAACATTTCTGGAACATCGTCCTTTAGGGGGCAGTCTTCTCGTCTGCCTCTGATTTCCTCAGCGTAACATTCATAGTCGCAGTGACTGCAGGCTTTTATCTCAAAATCAAATGCATTTACGAGCAAGGTTTCGAAGCCTTTCTCCTCAAGCCTGTCAAGGCAGTATCTCATGCAGTTGAATCCATTGCCTTGTTTTCTGGCGCTGAAAACTAAGCCAGCAACTTTCAAGCCTGTCGCTCCAAATCATATAACGCAGGATTAAGTAATTAAGCGCAATCAAAAAAACGAACTGAGCCTGCGCTCAGCCCTTCGCTACAGCTATTGGCAGCAGCCTTACAAGGCGAGTTGCAATGCCGACTTTGTCACTGACTTCTGCCACTCTGTCCACGTTCTTGTAGGCAGGGTCAGCCTCCTCAGCAAGCACAACCGCGCTGGCTGCCTTTACAACAATGCCTCTGCCTTCTAGTTCCTTTTTGATTTCGCCTCCCCAGTACCTGCGTTTGGCAGCAGCTCGACTCATCATTCTACCCGCACCGTGAGCTGTGGAGCCAAAGGATACTTCCATGCCTTTGTGTGTGCCAACTAGCACCCAGCTGCTTGTGCCCATGCTGCCAGGAATCAAAACAGGCTGTCCATAAGGTCTGTAGTCGGCTGGAACTTCAGGGCTATCGGGTGGAAACGCTCTGGTAGCGCCTTTTCGATGAATCCAAACTTTCTTGGTAACATCGTCTATCTTGTGCTCTTCAATTTTGGCAATGTTATGTGCCACGTCATAGACCAGCTTCAAGCCGAAGGTTTCAGCAGGCTTCTTGAACACTTGTTCAAAGCTCTGGCGCACCCAGTGAGTTATGGCTTGTCGGTTGGCGAAGGCATAGTTGACTGCGCAGGACATGGCTTGGAAGTAATCTTGAGCTTCATTGCTTGTCCCTGGTGCGCAGGCTAGTTCTCTGTCTGGCAAGGCTATCTTGTATTTCTGCGTAGCCCGCTCCATGACGCGAAGGTAGTCTGAGCAGATTTGATGTCCATAGCCGCGTGAGCCACAGTGAATCATGACTGTAACCTGTTCCGCATCGGTTATTCCAAAGACTTTAGCGATTTTGGGGTCGTAAATCTTGTCCACACGCTGGATTTCTAGAAAGTGGTTGCCTGAGCCGAGTGTGCCGATTTGGGGCATCCCTCTGCTTTTAGCGTTGGTTGACACTTTGTCTGGGTTTGCGTTTTCCATGTGTCCGTTTTCCTCACAGTGTTCGATGTCTTCTTTCCAGCCTAAACCGCGTTCAACTATGTAGGGCACGCCTTCGGCTGCTATGCGGTCGAGTTCATTGGAGGTTATGTGGAAGTCTTTGCGTCTGCTGCCTAAGCCGCTTGGCACATTGTTAAAGATGGTGGTTGTCAACTCAGCAAGCTTTGGACGAATGTCTTTCTCAGTTAGGTTTGTTGTCAAAAGGCGCACGCCGCAGTTGATGTCGTAGCCGACGCCTCCGGGACTGACTACTCCCTCAGTGTAATCTGTGGCTGCTACTCCGCCGATTGGGAAGCCGTATCCTTCGTGTCCGTCGGGCAGAGTTATCGAATACTTGTAGATGCCGGGCAGGTGAGCCACATTAGCGCATTGGTCTAAAGTGCGGTCTGTCCTCATCTTGTCAAGCAGGTCTTCGTCGGCAAAAACTAAACCTGGAACTCTCATGCCTGGCTTGTATTTTTGAGGAATGCGCCAAGCATAGCTGTCTAATCTTTCAAGTGGCACTCTCGGCGGTGGTCCTCGGTATTCTCTTCCTTCTTCTCCCATGGAATCGCCTTCATTAGTCAGATGAACGGCTGAAATATAAGGGATTTTGGTGTTTAGACCAATATTTTCTTCTTGAAGTACTCTACATAACCTTGGATATTCTGCATTGCTACGCCTTTGCGCAGTACGAGATGTTTCTCGATGAAGTTCATTGCAGTTTTTGTCTGTGGGTCTTTCTGCAGAATCTGTTCTTGAATGCTCTCTGTGGTGTCGCCTCTTTTCACTGCTTCTGAGACTATGCTTGCCCACAGCTGCAACTGCGCCTCGTATCGTTGTATTCTGTCCAAGGCGTTCTCAACAGGTCCGTAATGAGTGTAGTAGAGTCGCTTGGGTTGGAGTTGCCTCAGTTTTTCAAGCGATGCCAATGTCATTTCGAGTTGAAAGGGCGCCGGTGCTGTGGGAATCGTGACATCAAGCTTAGGGAAGTAGATTCCTGCAGCGTCGCCTTGGAATATGCCTTGGCTGGAACTGTCAAAATAGCCCAAGTGATGCGAGGCGTGTCCAAGTGTTTCCAAGACCCTCACTTGGATGGAGCCTCCTAAATCGAATATGGCTCCGTCTGAAGGTGGGCTGACTCTGCTTTCTGGCACTGGTTCTATTTCTCCGTAGGCAACTGCAACCTCGCCGAGAACCACTTTTGATTGTTCCCAGAGTTTTTCTGGTTTGATCATGTGTGGTGCGCCTCTGGCGTGTACGACGAGTTTGGCGTTTGGCAGATGTCGCATCAGTGTGCCTGTTCCGCCTGCGTGGTCGATGTGGATGTGGGAGACCATGATGTAGTCGATGTCGGTGTTTTTGACGCCGATTTCCTTCAAGCCGGATAGCAGACTGGGGACGGAACATGTTGGTCCTGTTTCGATTATTGCTGTGGCTTTTGTTCCCTTGAGCACGTATGAGGCGATGAAGTTCTCTAAGCCTGTGGGCTTCAAGTCTATGATGTGTAAGCTGTTGGTGAGTTGTTTGGTGTGCATGAAGGTTCACGTTGGAGTATGCAATAGTTGTGAGGTGATATTTATTCTGTGTCAAGCTGAACCTGTTGAGATTGTTGTGCGTGTTGATGCACCTTCGCTCTTAGTGTCATCAACAAGTGTTATGTTGGCAATGTGGCGGCTGCGGGGAAAGAAACTTCAAAAGAAGAAGGCGTTTAGCCCCTTATACCTTCTTCTATCCGTTGTTGAAAGGGTTGTCCGGCTGAAAATTGTGCGCGTGTTAGTGTTGACGTTGCCTAAGTAACACTAACATGTGCTATGTTGTGGCTGTGGGCAGGCTTGGACAGTTGTCTATGAACATGCAAGCGCAGCCTGTTTGTAGCGAGTCTGAAATCTCATGAGTCGTCAACTTCGGCTTAGAACAGGTAATAACACCGAGGTGGCTTTGCTCAGTAGTCATCCGCGCCGCATGTACGATGACTACTACTTCCATGTTGATGCGGAAGTCTCCAGGCGGTTGTGTCTTTTATGGGTGTTTGGACCAAAGAAGTTTTAATGTTGGTGTACGGGTCACATATTTGGATGTATCATGTTGGTTCGTGTGGTTCGGCAGTTAACGTTGGACGAGGTGCAGGCACGCATCCGAAGCTACGAGAAAGAATACAGCATGTCCTTTGACGAGTTTGAGGAGTTGTTTTGGAAGAAGCAGTTGGACAAGGGGCTTATTGATGAGTATTCTGAGTGGGCTCGTTTGGTTCATGCTTACCGAGCGTATGTGGAAGGCGGCGAACTCGACTATGCAGTTGAAGAAATGCGCGAATTGAAGCCAAAAGAGACCTCGCTTCTGACGCCTAAAAGGCTTGAATTGCTGTATAGCTTGGCGACCTTGAGACCTGAGTCGATAAACGATTTGGCGCGCAAGACTAGGCGAGATGTGAAGAATGTTTACGAAGATTTGAAGGCGTTGAAAGCGCTGGGTTTTGTGTCCTTCAGGAAACGCGGTGAGAGAAACATTGTTCCAGAGACGTTAGTAGAAGAAATAACGTTGCTAATTCGGTAGGAGCAGATTTCACTCTGGGTTTCTCCGGTCCTTCAAGCTCTTTTGCTTTGACAAAGCTTGTATCAAAAGGCTTTTCAAACGGGTGATTGTATCTTTTCATGGTTTGTGGTATGTCGACTGAGCCTACTGTTGAGGCGATTTTAGGTCAAGCTGTAGAGCAAGAGCGAAATTATGATTGGAGCGGCGCTGTAGAACTCTGTCTCAGTGCTCTAAGCATGGTTCCAAAGAAAGATATGTTGAAAACTGCTGAGATTCGTGAACGCATCGGTTACGGTATGTTTAGGGCTGCCATGCAGGCGGATAGTGTGGAAGAGTTCAAGAAGCGCATGCGCATGTCGGTTGAATCCTATGAGACCGCAGCAGAACTGTTCGAGAAGGCTCAACCAACCACAGGTTTGTATTGTAGAGCTATGGCCAGATACTTTGACTCGTGGCTTGTTGAAGAGCCTTCTCGGAAAAAAGAACTGCTGGACGATTGCTGGAGACTCATAAAAGAAGCAATGGAAGGTTTTGACGCCGCTGGAGATCAGTTGGGTTATGGAAAAGCACTCCGCGGGCTTCCACTCTGCCTTTTGGACAGAGATGCTCTTGCAGGTGACTGGCAAGACGCGAAACGAAACGTCGAGGAAGCTTTGAAGTATGCTCAAGAAGCCGCCCAAAGGCTTTCCCAAGCTGAATTTCAAAATGAATTAGCTTGGATCTACACTATCACATCGTTCCTAGTTCTTGAAGCCTTGGACACTGGCTTCTTTGAGGAAGAAAAGGAAAAGCTGATTGCAGTAGTTGCGAATTACGTGGAAAAAGCATTAGAGCTTTCTAAGAGAATTGAAGACGCTTATCTCCAAGTTTTCCTGAATTTTTCACTGGCTTGGAAGGTTGCAATGGTGCAGGGCGATTTGCCACTTGTGTGGAAATACGCGGAGTGGGGGTTGGAGCACGCTAAAAAGTCAAACGATCATTTTCTAATGCGACAGGCCTATCTTGGATTGCACTGGACTGCCGATCTCATAGCTGATAGGGAAGAAGATCCAGATAAGCAGAAAGAAAGACGCAAGATGTCCATACAGCTTGCTGAAGAGTCCATCCGCCACGGTCTGCTGATTTGCCGCTACAGTGACGTTTCCTCGGCATACACATCTTATCTGATTGACAGCTACACAAAAGCAGCTCAAGCAGAAACCAGACCTCAAGAAAAAAGTGGCCTGTTGAAACGGGCTATTGAAGTCGGGATAAAAGGTTCTGAATATGCTCAAGCCTCTGGTTCTAAAAGCGCAATATGTGCTGTTTTTCATGCTGTAAGTAAAGCAGTTTTTTCTCTATCGGAGTTGGAGCCAGACATCAGTGAGAAGAAAAAACTGCTTGAAGAGGCACTGGAACTAAGGGAAAAAGTCCTTCAAATCTCAGATGAGGTATATCCGCCCGATTCGTGGAACCCTGGTGTCTTTCAGAACTATCTAGCCCTCATAAAAGCTGACTTGGCTAGGCTGGAGAAAAATGAGGAGAAGAAAAGGCGTCTCCTTGAAGAAGCCGTTTCGAGCATGGAAAAATGCTTGGAACTATGCAGGAAAAGTCTGTCCAAGAGCATAGCTCTAGGTTATCTGAGTCTATATGTGGGATGGTACCTCGACTCATTCGGCGGGATCCTCGATCAACTGTATTCAACGACAAAGGATGAAAAAGTCATTAACAGAGCCGTTGAAGTTTTCCAAGACTCTGCCCAAGTGTATCAGAAGGTTGGAATGCCCAGTCGTGTGGCTGAAGCCTACTGGAAAGCTGCTAGACTCAACGATCAACGTGGCGAATACGATAAGGCTGCAGACAACTTCGAACAAGCCTCCAAAAGCTATCAACTTGTAGCCGAGAAGATCCCCCAATTCAAATGCTTCTATGAAGACCACAAATCCTACATGCAGGCATGGAGCGAATTCGAAAAAGCAAAACTAGCCCACCAGAAGGCGCAATACGAAGAGTCAAAAACACACTATGAAGACGCTGCCAAGCTTCTTAAATCAACAAAGCGATGGAGCTACCTCGCTCCAAACTTTACAGCATGGGCAACACTTGAGCAAGCTGAAGATCTGAGCAAAAAAGACAAGAGCGAAGAAGCTAGGCAAGTGTTTCAACTAGCCGCCCACCAATTCACCGAAGCTAAAGCTTCACTTGAAGAAGAAACTAGAAAAATCGAGAATGCAGACGAAAAAGCCAACGCAGTCGAACTTAGCGAGGCATCAGAACACCGAGAAGAATACTGCTTAGCCAGAGCAGAGTTAGAAGAAGCAACCATATACGACAAGAGAGGAGATCACGCAGCAAGCGCAAAGAAATACGCTGCGGTTGCCGATAGATTCGAGAAAATAGCAGAAAAACTCAAAGATGAATCAGACCGCAATGAAATACTCTTTCATGCCAGTCTTTGCCGAGCCTTAGAAAAGATGGAGTTGGCTGAGGAGAAGGCAGAACCAGACCTCTACAAAGAAGCCTCAGAGCTCTTCACCAGAACCCAGAAAATCACAACTAAGAAGAGAAACGCCATCTTGGCTCTAGGAAACGCCTGCTTCTGCAAGGCGCTGGAATCAGGAACAAAGTTCAAGATGACACCGAACGATGACCTCTATACAACAGCCAAGCAATACATGGAAATGGCAGCCCATCATTACACCGAAGCTGGATTCGAAGCAGCATCAAAATGGACAAAAGCCACCGAGCGTCTATTCGACGCCTACGTCTACATGCGCAACGCGGAATCAGAGATCGACCCAGAAAAGAAGACCAAACATTACCAGCTGGCAGAAAAGCATCTAGACTTAGCCGCACGCCTCTACGAGACTGCTGGATATGTAACCAAAAGAGACGAAATCCTGAGACACTTGGAAAGAGTCAGAGAGGAAAAAGAGCTCCTCATCACGCCTACAGAGATCATGAGGACACCATCCATAGTCTCCGCTACACCCACCATATCCGCACCAACCCCAACCAACGAGGAAGCTGTGGGCCTCGAAGGATTCGAGTCCGCCAACATCCAAGCCAACCTCATCATCCGCCCCAAGGAATTCAGGGTAGGTGAAGACATGAACCTTGAAGTGGAACTTGTAAACGCGGGAAGAAGACCAGCGCTCCTCATAAGAACCGAACAGTTGATTCCAGAAGGCTTTGAGATAAGGGAGAAGCCCGAAATCTATCGTGTGGAAGACAGTTATCTCAACATGAAAGGAAGAAGACTTGACCCCCTCAAGACAGAAGAGGTAAAGCTTGTCTTAAAGGCGCTCACAAGGGGAACCTTTACCCTAAAGCCGAGAATTCTCTACCTCGACGAAACAGGAAAGTTCAAGTCACACGACCTCGAACCCGCAACCATCAGGGTCAAAGAGCTCGGAATCGCAGGCTGGATCAAAGGAGAAAGATAATCAACACGACGTAGTTCAGCAGCCTGCAAGCTTTTTGACTTCGGCGTCAAGTCTTTCCGCGATTGAAAGAAGGTCGGACACAGTGTTTTCTGGAACAAGGTTCAGAATGTGACGGTAACGGTTGACCCAGAGTGTTGGTGGACCTCTAAGGCCTTGGAAAGGTTCGAAGACTCTTATTGGGAAATCGTTTATGCCTATTGTCTTCAGTATGAAGTTTAGTATGAAACGATATTCGATGAAGACTATCCACACCAAGTCTCTCTTGTCATGCTCATAAATCGGCTTTATCCTGTTCTTGAACCATGGACCCGAGCTGGATTGCTGAACCATGTATGCAGGTCCCATGGATTTCTCGTGCATGTAAGACCATACTTCGGCGTAGCCTTGTTCCAACTGCTGACCTAGAAAATCTGCTTTTCTGAGAGTTTCTGGCATGCCGTAGAGATGCACATACTTATCATAAAGGTCTGGTCTGCCGATTCTCTTCATGGCGGCTTCGAGCTTGGAAATCGTTCTTCTAACCGAAGGCGCCGCACCTGTTGCCAGAATCAAGTTGGAGCCTAGGTGTGCGCCTGCATCGTGGATGTGACAGAGAGCTGAGAGCAGGTCATCGGGAAGCGCTGTCTCAGCCTTGCGGAGAGCTTCCTCAGTTGATTCTGTGTTCTTTTGAATCATCTTTCTCCAGAGTTGCTTCTTTGTTCTTGCTCTGAGAGTCTTTGTGAGGATTTGAGTCGGGTCGTAGATTGGGCGTGTGTCATGGGGCAAGTCTGAGATGTGAGATTCGCCAAAGTATCCGAAATCCACGCTTATCTCTTGTTCCGTGCAGACGACGCGCTTGGGTTTGTCACCTTTAACAACGACTTCTATGTCCAAGTCAGCGCCATGCCAAAAATCCCCTCTAGAGACTGAACCCGCAAGTCCAATAGCCACTACATCATCCTGCTTCTTCAGCCTCTCAACCTCACGTTGAAGAATCTCTTGATAAAGAGAAGGAAGACTCTGAATACTCAACGGTCTAACACGCATGAACTTACATCCCTTGCACGCGCATAGTCTATTGTCTTTCTTAGATGTCGAGAATAAGTTTGACTGTTGCCCCACCCTTCTCGTCTTTAATGATTTCCATCTGATGATAGGTAACCGCTTTAACACCAACCTTATATGTATGCCGCTCAGGGTTGAAAAGTTCACCCCAAACCCTTGCATTCAGCTTCAAACCAGCAGGCGTCTTCTCGATGCGAGCAACTTTAAACCGTGAAAACAGGATGCCTTTGACGTCGAATTTGACTAGCAACGCCTCCAACCAATTGTAGAGCAAAGCTTGCTCATCATGTCCTTCCACCGTAACGCTGTCTTCAACCTCAGGCTTAACCTTGTCCAAGTCAGTTATACCTTCAAACATTGCAGCCGCAGCATTCTCAAAAGCCTCTTCTAAACTGTGACCATAAGCTGCAATGTAAAGATCAGCCGTATGCTCCAAAAACTCGAAGCGCTTCTCCATCTAAACCTGACACCAGCCTAACCAATTGAAGAGCAGAGGCTGAAGATATAAGCAGTTTTGGTCAAGAAGCCAACACAATGGTTGAAGCTTACTTCTTATTCATAAGATACTCATGTATGGCACGTGCAGCCTTTTTGCCTGCGCCCATGGCGCTGATAACAGTCGCCTCACCAGTCACTATGTCACCGCCTGCATAGACACCTTCCAAACTTGTTTTGCCCGACTCGTCTTTAACAACAATCGTGCCCCACTTCGTGGTCTCCAAGCCCTCAGTTGTACGCTGAATAATCGGGTTCGGCGTCCGTCCAATAGCAACAATCACAGTGTCAACATCCATGACGAATTCAGAGCCCTTCACAGGACAAGGTCTGCGTCTACCTGACTCATCCGGAGCGCCAAGTTCCATACAAATGCACTCCATAGCTTTAACCCAGCCCTTCTCATCGCCAATGTACCGCAAAGGTGCAGCCAGAAACTTGCAGACTATGCCCTCCTCCTCAGCGTTCGCTATCTCCTCTGCTCTGGCAGGCAACTCTTCACGAGACCGTCGGTAGACGATGCACACTTCCTCAGCGCCTAACCGAAGAGCTGAACGAGCCGAGTCCATGGCTACGTTTCCGCCTCCGATAACAGCAACATGCTTTCCGATGCGGATAGGAGTGTCATACTCTGGAAATGCATACGATTTCATCAAATTAACTCGAATCAGAAACTCGTTTGCAGAGTAGATTCCACCCAGATTCTCGCCTGGCACACCCATAAACTGAGGAAGACCCGCACCTGAACCAATGAAAACCGCATCGTAACCATTCTTCAAAAGCTCAGGTATGGTGTATGTTCTGCCAACTAGACAGCTGAGGCGAATGTCAACACCAAGCTTGCCCACATAGTTAGCTTCAGCCTGCACAATACTCTTAGGCAAACGAAACTCAGGAATCCCATACACTAACACGCCGCCAGGCAGATGAAGAGCCTCAAAAAGCACAACCTTATGACCCAGCTTCACCAAGTCAGCCGCAGCAGCAAGCCCAGCGGGTCCAGCGCCAATGATAGCAACAGTCTTACCGGTTGGCGGCGATTTCTCAGCAATCTGAACAGTTCTTTGTCTCTCCCAGTCAGCCAGAAATCTTTCGAGCCTGCCGATGCTAACAGGTTCTCCCGCTTTTCCCATCACACAAGTCTTTTGACACTGATCCTCTTGCGGACACACGCGCCCACAGATAGCCGGAAGACTGTTCTTCTCTTTGATCTTCTTTATGCCCTCGCCAAACCTTTTCTCTTTAAGCAGCTTAATAAACGCTGGAATCTCAACCTCCACAGGGCAACCTTGTATACACTTGGGCTGAGGACACTGCAGACAACGATTAGCCTCAGCTAAAGCCTGCTCCTCAGTGTAACCTAGAGCAACCTCATTGAAATTGTGCCTTCGAACCTCCGGCTTCTGCTTGGGCATCGGCACCGATTCTTTCTGAATCTTTGGTTTAGGTTTAGCTTCAGCCAAAACGCTAGCCTCCAGACTTCTCCCACAGGAGCGAACTCAACCTTTCTTCAGGCAGAAATAATCGCTGTCTAGTGATCAGTTCTTCGAAGTCGACCAGATGCCCGTTGAACTCAGGTCCATCAACACAAGCGAATTTCATCTGCCCGCCAACGTTGACTCTGCAGCAGCCGCACATGCCCATGCCATCAACCATTATAGGCGTCAACGTAACGACTGTTGGCGTAACAAAAGGCTTGGTAATCTCGCAAACCTGCTTCATCATGGCAACTGGACCCATCGCAACGCAGCGATCAAACTTCTCAGTCTGCAGAAGATCTGTCAGGAACCCCAAGCCCTTACAACCGTAAGAGCCATCATCAGTAGCTACATACAACTTGTGACTCAAAGCCTTCAACTTGTCTTCAAAAAACAGCAGTTCCTTAATCCGCGCGCCGACAACCGTGGTCACTTTGTTTCCAGCTTCGACGAGCGCCTGAACCTGCAAGAATATTGGCGCAATCATGACGCCTCCGCCGATGCACAAAACCTTGCCAAATTTCTCGATTTCTGAAGGGTTACCTAATGGTCCTAAAACATTTTCAATGTTGCTGCCTTTTTCGAGAAGCCCAAGCTGCTTGGTGGTTTTGCCCACTTCGTTAAAGGCAAAACTGATGGTTCCTGCCTTGCGGTCAATGCCCGCGATGGTGAGGGGGATTCGTTCGCCTTTTTCGCCTTTGACTAGCATTATGAACTGTCCTGGGCGGCTCTTTTCAGCGATTTGTGGAGCGTGGACTTCAAACCATTTGATCTTAGGCGCTAAT
>Ga0315307_1001217_pt1 | contig 11473 bp, 11 predicted proteins | sample TDP2_MG_FD_203079 | JGI IMG/M metagenome (GOLD analysis project Ga0315307, IMG submission 203079) | Freshwater sediment microbial communities from Lake Towuti, South Sulawesi, Indonesia - TDP2 | ecosystem: Environmental > Aquatic > Freshwater > Lake > Sediment | place: Indonesia: South Sulawesi... | reverse complement strand
AACGATTATATCTTTCTCAAATTCAATGCCTGCGGAATAGACATCTTTATCTCTTTCCTTGCCAATAATATAATTCTGAATACTCAGGCCGCTCTTGAAAAGAACACTCCAATCATTCTTTAAAGAGAATCTCGCTCCCGTCTCCAGCGAATCTTTATCATAGCTTGAACTCTGCCATTGAGGATAGTCCATTTCCCGATGTAAATAGCCGAGGTTGAGAGTAAGTCTCTTAAGAGGATTTCTTAGGATTATATATGTCCAGCGACTTTCTATTTCATACCAGCGGAAGTCGTAGTTAGTCGTCGTATAATCCTTGTTGTAACTGGTATATTTAAGTGTCGTATCCAGCCTTTCCCTCAAAGGATATTCGGTCTTAATCCACCACTTGCGGTATTTGAAATAATAGTCCCCTTCCTGTCCTTCTTCCCCTTCCTCCTCTTCCCCTATTTCTGCCGAATCTTCGTCCGAATATCTCTTCCCTTCTTCTATCCTTCCCGTTATTCCAGAAAGAAATCTAACTCCTGGCCTAACCGCAGTCCCAAGCCTATATATGAACTGATTTGTGTCAGAATTCGAATCAAAGCTTGTTTGACGGAAGTTGAAAACTGTAAAGAACTGGAGTCTCCCCTCGTAGAAATATCTCCTTCCTTCTACTCTTTCGGAGAACTCCATTCTGTTCCTCCCCTCAGTCTGGAAATAATCGTATGTCTTATAACCAAGTTCTCCCGATATGCCCCACAAATCTTCTATCTCGTAAGTAGACTTGAGCTTTGACATAAATTGGCTATTAGTGTAAATTTCTTTGTTTTTGTATCTTTTTTCTCGCCACCCTAAATTGAAATCAAACTTTAGACTCGAGTCCTCATCGATAGCAAGAGGATAGTCGAGATAACTCTTGATCGAGAATGTGGCATTATCTAAATCTTTTCTATCTTCATATTTTTTAAGATAAGTGCTATAGACAAGTGCTAGGCCAGAAGGTTTCCCTATGGGACACTGACATTTTAGATAATACTTGGCATAATCGTAATCCTGTGTCTTTATTCCCTCTATCGCCTCTTCCGTGGTCCTGTTTCCAATCTGAACGAATGTGCTGAGACTCGGGTCAAGAGCATATGCCAGATTAGAAAGGAGGAGAAGGGCTCCAATTAGAGCCCACTTGGAATGTGAGAAGTTCATATCTTCTATTCCCAAGCCAAAAGCCCTCTCAAAGTATAAGGACGAGTCCGAAATAGTTTCCCTTACATTTAGAATTTCTAAGTACTTCTATTTTGAAACCATTATTTCTGGCAGTTTTGAAAACATCTATGCCCGAAGCTTCCATCGAAGGCCTTGCTTCGTATGGATTTTTGCAGGGCTTATGGACATCGCATCTATTACAAAGATTGCATGGCCCAGCACCCATTCCATATGCCTTATAGTAACCCGATAGAAATGCTTCTCTTTCTAACTTGGAAACTATCTTATTAATATCTGCACTCTCATCTCCGTGGATTAATATAGCTTTCTTATAATTGTCTAACACCTCACGGGTCTTCTCCGGCGTCGGCGAATATGGCGGACAGGTCAAACACTCCCCATAGCCATCACAACCATACTGGCACTTTAGTCTGACCCAAGGAGCGGTAATAACAGTGGCAACCGAAATTGCTCTGGCATCAATTGCTCCCAGTTTCCTAGCTAATCTACAGAAAGGCTGAAAATCTCTATTCACACTTCACCTTCAGATTTTGACTTCAATATCTTAAATCTATGGATAATATACGAAATGTATATTAACGATTTTTTGACCAAAAATCAAGAAAAATGTATCCTGCAGGAAGGATGCAGCGGTCGAACAATAGCTCTGCCAAAAAGGAAGCAACGCTTATGCTTTGCCGGTATGATTTCAGTTGATTTGCTCTAAAATTACTTCTTCCAGAGTGGGATGGATAGTTTTAGGCTTTCTTTCCTGTAGGCAGACTTAAGTCTCAGAGGAGGGTGAAGGGTTTGCGGTTAGTGTCTTTCTCTTCGTGAGTATTCATCCATAATCCTTCTCTCTTTCCGTGTTAGACTATCTATTCCTTTAATCAATATCTTATCGAGGATCTCGTTAATTCTCTCTTCAATATCATATTTCTCTCTTCTTCTTAAACTAACTTTTAGATGCCCTAAGAAGGAAAATAGTTCTTGAGTATGGAGGTAATCTTTCCAGACATCAAACTTCAAATATGCATAACCTATCAATAGACCTCCCAGATGGCCGAAGTGAGCAATATTAGACCTTCCACCGGAAATCCCGCTTAAGAAGGCAATGGCTCCAATCAGGACCGCAAAATGTTTCGCTTTAATGGGGAAAAAGAAGTAGAGGTAGATTATAGAATCGGGGTAGAGAATTGCGAAGGCAATTAGAATTCCATAGATTGCTCCCGAGGCTCCTATAGCTGGTATTCTTGAACTAGGAGAGGTCAGCAGGATAAAAAGACCGGACCCCAAACCGCAGGTAAAATAATATTTAAGGAAAGAGACTGTTCCCCAAGCTCTTTCTATCGGTTTGCCAAACATCCACAGCACGAATAGATTTATTAAGAGGTGGAACGGTGCTCCGTGAAGGAACATATGAGTGAATATCTGCCATAGCCACAGATTCTTTGTTACCTGATAGGGGACTAAACCAAATGTATAGAGGAAGGTTCTTCCTGCAAACAATTGAACTAAATATATGGAGATTGGCAATCAATAACCATTCTACGGCTCTACCCCGTTGAAAATAGGACAAAGCTTGACTATAATATCTATGAGCCATACCAGTTCAGAATTCTCTTTACAAATTCTTCAACTCTCCTACATAACGCTCAAAATTGGATTTCATCTCCTTGAGCGAGTCGCCTCCAAATTTCTCTCTCATTGCACGTACTATCTCAAAAGCGACCATTGCCTCTCCAATTACGCAGGCTGAAGGGACAGGACAGATATCGGCTCTAACCACCTCAGCCAGAACCCCTTTCTTTGAAATCATATCTACTGACCTCAAGGGTTTCTTAAGCGAAGATATTGGCTTCATTGCTACTCGAGTAACAATGTCTTCCCCATTACTTATTCCACCCTCAATACCACCAGAATTATTAGTTTTTCGATAGTAGCCTCTGGTTTTGTCATAGAAAATCTCATCATGGACCTTGGAGCCAAACTTCCTCGCCACAGAAAATCCGCCTCCAATTTCCACCCCTTTAACCGCTGGAATAGACATCAGTGCTTGAGCAAGCCTTCCATCGAGCCGTAAGTCCCACTGCGTATGGCTTCCCAGGCCTACTGGCGGATTGGTAACTACTACCTTGAAAACACCTCCCAATGTATCTCCCAGTTTTCCTGCCTTCTTAATTGCTTCTACCATTCTCTTTTCAGCGCTCTTATCAGGGCAACGAACCAGGGACGCCTCACTCAATTTCTCTATCTCTTCTGGCTTCATCCTGGAAGCCCTGGCATTGATACCACCAATCTCGTCAACCATACTCAATATTCTAATATCAAATTCGGCCAAAAGTTTCTTACAGATCGCTCCCACAGCTACCCTGGCAGCAGTCTCTCGAGCGGAAGCCCTCTCCAATATGTCTCTTACGTCTTCTCGTCCATACTTGAGAGCACCAGCAAGGTCTGCATGGCCCGGCCGAGGACGAACCATCATTTCCTCTATCTTTTTGTCAGAGGCGTAAATAGACATCAAATTCTTCCAATTCGTCCAGTCCCTGTTAATTATAGTCAAAGTTATGGGACTACCTATAGTTTCTCCCCAGCGAACTCCAGAAGTAATTTCCACTCTGTCTTTTTCTATCTTCTCCATTCGTTCCCCTCTGCCAAAACCCCTCTGTCGCCGGGCAAGTTCTCTATCGACCTCCTCCTCGCTCAATTCTAATCCCGCGGGTATTCCTTCAAGAATTGCATGCAAACATTTGCCGTGTGATTCACCGGAAGTAACATAACGTAACATAATGGTCCTCCATTACCTTTCTCTGTCTATTCCTCTCCCTTCTCAAAAAATTCGAGCTCCCACAAATCCTTTCTCTGGTCATATTTCAGAATATATGTGTGATTTTTTTCATCCCTTACTTTAAAGTAGACAGAGTTGGGACTATACCATTGGTCGAGTACCGCTTTGATGATAAATTCTCTGTTCCCCATGGTAAAACTGACAGGCCTCTGGTTGACCTTATAATCGGAATAACATCTTACCCTTAACATTGGCTATAGAAACCTCCCCCACACTTCAATTCTCCCTTTTAAGAACGGCCTTTCTCATTATCTCAATAGGCGCTTTACAGCCTGTCCAGATTTCGAAAGCTGCTGCTCCCTGGTATACCAACATTCCCATTCCACCAAGCGCTTTCAGTCCTTTCTTTCTCGCTGCCTCAATTAGCGCGGTCTCCCTGTTATAGACCACATCATAAACGAAAAGATCTTTATGGAGAAGTTTGGGATTGATAACAGAAGGGTCTCCTTCTTTCATCCCCACAGGCGTGCAATTTATGAGAAGGGTGCTTTCCTGTAAAGCTTTCACAATCTCCTTACCCTCGGGAGGGATAGCGTAGACTGCACAGTCGGGAATCTCTTTTTGAAGTCTATCTGCCAGAGATTTTGACCTTTCGGCTATCTTATCGGTGATAACCAGCCTTTCCACTCCCCTCTCAGCCAGTTTTACCGCTATCGCTTTCCCTGCTCCTCCCCCACCAATCAGGACAACTTTCTGTCCTTCCAGTTTTACTCTGCCCTCAGTAATCAAGGATGTGATGAAACCTTCCCCATCTGTGTTATATCCTATAAGTTTTTCTTTCCGATTATGAATGGTGTTCACAGCGCCTATGAATTTAGCTTCGGGACTGATTTCATCGAGGTATTCCATTATCTCCTCTTTGTAGGGGATGGTTACATTTGCTCCTGCAACATTTAATGCCCTTAAGCCCAAGACCGCATCTTTCAGATATGATGGCTTCACCGGAAAGAGAACATATACAAAATCGAGTCCCAGGAATTCGAAAGCAGCGTTGTGCATAAGAGGGCTTTTTGAATGCTCGACAGGATAGCCAATCAACCCAATGATTCTCTTGGAACCTGACTGTTTCATTCTACTCCCCACTGATTAAAATATTAGAGGCTTTTATTGTTGGAGAGCCAAAATTTCCATAAAATCCCAAATCATCGGCAATGGCCTCAATCGAGTTCAAAAGCTCCAAAATATTCCCTGCTAACATAACTCCGTGAACAGGGAAAGTAAATTTTCCTCTCTCTATCCATAACCCACTAACTCCAACAGAAAAATCCCCGGAGATAGGATCTGCTGTATGCATTCCCATAGTTTCCATAACATATAGCCCTCTATCCGTGCTTTCGATTAATTCCTCTCTCTTGGCTCTGCCCTTCTCCAGGAAGAAGTTGGTCACTCCCACAGAGGGCAAACTCCTGAACGAACTTCTTGAAGCATTGCCAGTCGATTCTATTTTATCCTTTCTTGCTGTATAGGAATCATAGAGAAAAGTGGAAAGTATACCATCCTTAACCAGAATGTTCCTTTGCCTAGGGATACCTTCGTCATCGAAAGGAGAAGTAGCTATACCTTGTGGCAAGATTCCATCGTCAATAATGTTTACAATCTCACTAGCAATTTTCATCCTTTTCTTCCCGCCAAATGGAGACTTCTTCTTCTGGACTGAGTCGCCACCAAGCCCGCTTGAAATAAGATGAAGAAATCCCGAGAAAACGATGGGCTCAATAATTACAGATGTCTCCTGAGTTTTCACTCTTCTTGCCCCCAAAAGAGAGATAGCACGACGGGCTGCATTTTCAGCGAGCTCTCTGAAGCGGAGCTCACGAAATCTTCTCTTTACCGTGAAATCTGACCCGAGTTGAATCTCCTTATTCTCCTTTTCCAGTGATGTCCCCGCCCCCGCTACGGCAATCAAACCCGCGGAGCACTGTGCACTTCTATAATTTGCCTTGAATCCTCTGGAGTTGAATATGAATGTTTCATCCTGACTCTCAGCGTAAAATGCTTTGAATACTTTTCTGATTTTTTTGTCATAGGCGATAGCTATATCTTCCATTTCTCTAATTTTTTCCAGCCTCATCTTTACAGAAATTTTTTTCAGGTCTTCATCATACAAATCCTGAGACAAAAGCCTATTCCACTTTTTCTTGCAATCCACCTCTGGCAGACGGTTACACTCATCCACAGCCCCATTCTTGGCGTTAGCCCTCGCCTGTTGAACTAACATTTCAATACTCTTTTGCTCAAAACCAGTGGTATAGGCAAAACCCATCCTATTCTCGGAAAAAAATCTTAGGCCGATTCCGAAACTAAACGGAGTATTGAATTTCTCCAGTTTTTTCTCCGAGATATCGAACTCCATTGCCCGAAGTCTCTTTATATAGACTTCGGCCTCTTCCCGACTTGAACGGCAGGCACGCTCAATTATCTCTTCTCCTATTTTTAAATAGTCTCTCTTAATCATCTTTTAGGCGGGTGTTAAACCATTATTTCTTTACGAATCCACCATAGAGAAAAATGACTGAAATTATCAAAAGGATGACGCCAATCTTCTTGCGATGGGTAACTAATAGCTGGTCATTAAAGAGATATTTTCGACCCCAATCATTTATCCTTATGATAATTGTTGGTCGATAGAGGTAACCTAAACTCATTATGAGAAAGAAAACCCCTACCAGAATCTCCAAGAGTCGCAAATTAGACCCCCTTTCCTCGCCTTAACCTTCACTAAAATTACCATAAATCGCCTGCTTTGTCAACGAAAAAGGGGAGATAATAGAAGGATTTCTCACTTACTTTTTAATTAGTTTTTTCTTCCTGAGCAGTCTGTGGTAGGCAATAGCAAAGCGGTGAGCTTCATCACGGATGTGCTGAATGAGGTGGAGGCCACTCGAATTGGAGCGGAGGCGAATGGGACGCGAGCGCTGGGGTAGAAATATCGTTTCTTCTCCCTTGGCAAGTCCAATTACAGGAATTCTCCCCAATCCAAGTTCGTCGAGGATTTCTTTTGCGCCGTTCACCTGTCCTTTCCCTCCGTCCACTAAAATTAAATCTGGAAATAACCTTTTCTCCTTTACCAATCTCATATATCTTCGGCGAACCACCTCCTTTATCATACCCACATCATCAATCCCCGAGACCATCTTTATCTTGAACCTTCTATAAGATTTATTATCAGCCTCGCCCCCGGAGAAGACGACCATAGAACCAACTGCCGAGTCTCCATAAATGTCAGAAATATCGAAAGCCTCTATCCTTTCCGGCAATTTTTCCAATTCTAAATTCTTTTGAAGGTCAAGCAAGACCTCTCCCATTCCAGCAGCTTCAAGTTTCTGCTTTTCCACCTGCCGAAGATTAACCTTTTCTGAAATGGTCTCTATCCCCTGAATCTGGTCTCTTAAGAGTCTTGCTTTCTCGAAGTCAAGTTGCCGGGATGCTTTCTCCATCTCTTCTTTTAACTTCCCCAAAAGAGCCTCGCCTTTTCCGGAAAGAAACATAACCACTTTTTCTACTATTTTCCTATAGTCCTCCTTCGTTATTTTACCTACGCAAGGTGCCAGACATTGCCCTAGATGGAAATCGAGGCAATTGGTAGGGCTACCCTCTTTTTGGCGGGCCAGAAAGAATCTCTTATTGCATTTAGCAAGGGGGAATATCCTCTGGATTGTTTTGAGCGTCCTCTTCAGGGAAGAGACATCAGGATATGGACCAAAATACTTTATTCCCGGCGTCCTTTTCTTCGCCTTCTCCTTTTTTGATATCCGTGCCATCACCAGTTTGGGATAGTCTTCGTCAACGGTCAACTTAAGATGGGGATAGGTCTTATCGTCTCTTAAGGCAACATTATATTTTGGATGGAAATACTTTATTAGCTCGTTCTCCAAGATTAGTGCTTCTTTTTCATTTCGCGTTACGATATATTCCAGGTCTCGCACATTTGAAATTAGAGCAAAAGTTCTCGGAGAGTAGGCACCACCCGACTGGAAATAAGAAGGGACTCTTTTTTTGATAGACCTTGCTTTGCCCACATAGATCACCCTCCCGGTAATGTCTTTCATCATATATACTCCTGGAGAGTCGGGAAGAGAAGCAATCTTTTCTTCAAACTTCATCTGTGGATTCCTTCCGGGTGAGCATTCTCCATACATATTTAATCTCATCGCATCGTAAAAGATATGCTGCTAAGATATAGATGGCGAGACAGATCAGAATAGTACCCGTCACCTGGACGAGCTTTCCATTTTCCTCCAGCATTCGAGAAGAGTATATGCAGGCTAGGCCCATCACCAAACCGGCAAGAAGAATCCTGATAAGCGACTGGAATACTTCCCTCCCTTTCAACTTGCCAACCCTTTTCCTCAAATAGAACAAAAGCATTGACAAATTGATAAAGGAAGCAATGGCAGTTGCCAGAGCAAGTCCACCCACATCAAGAAACTGCATTAAGATTATATTCAGAACTATATTTACCAGAAGAGCAACTGTAGCTATTCTAACCGGGGTCTTTGTGTCCTGCATTGAATAGAATGCGGATGCTGCCACCTTCACTCCTGCATATGCTACAATTCCTGTCGAATAGAAAAGGAGAGCCCAGCTGGTTGAGCGAGTAGCTTCAGATGTAAATCTACCCCTTTCGAACAAAAGCGAGATTATGGGACTACCTAAAATCATAAGTCCTAACGAAGCAGGAACAATGGTAAATAGTATCATTCTGAATGCCAGAGATAAGGTATCTTTCAGTTCCCCCATATTATTGGCTGATACCGATCTTGACATCACGGGCAAGGCCACAGTTGCTATCGATGTTCCAAAAAGCGCCAGAGGAAGTTGCATCAATCGGTCCGCATAATATAAGGCAGTAACGCTTCCTTCCCTGAGAAATGAAGCACAAATTGTGTCCACAAAAGTATTTATCTGGGATACCGATAATCCTAGAGTTGCTGGGACCATCAAAAGTCCTATCCTCTTCACCCCGGGATGCTCCAAAAGGGAAGCCCACTTCTTCCATAGCAAAATATAGTTCTTAGATAGATTTTCTAACCTGTTCCTTTCTTTTGAATAGAGCCTATTCTGATTTTTCTCTCCCGACGAGATGAAACCTCCCTTTACTATCGCTGGCAATTGGAAGAATAATTGGGCGAACCCTCCAGCCAAAACTCCCCAGGCGAGTCCGACTATCGGCCTGTCCATCAATGGACATATGAGCAAGATAAAGAAAATTTCGGAAATGCTAAGAAGGCATGGCGCTAATGCGGGAATAACGAATCTGTGAAGTGAGTTTAGTATCCCTAAGGCTAAAGCCGCCATACCTATTGCCAGCATAAAGGGGAAAAGAATGCGAGTTAGAGTAATTGTTAGAGAGAGCTTTTCTGGGTCTTTAACAAAACCCGGAGCGACGAGGCGCACAATTATGGGAGAAAAGATAATTCCGAGAACTGTCAAAATGGAGAGAATAGTTAAAAGTAGCAAGCCAGAAGTTCTTGCCAGCTTTTGGGCTTCTTCCTTAGGCCTGGTCGTCAGATACTCAGTAAAGACAGGAATAAAAGATGCAGAAAGTGCACCTTCTCCAAGAAGGCGACGGAGAAGATTGGGAATGCGATAAGCAACGAAGAAGGCATCGGCTACCAAACCAGCACCAAAGAAATTAGCAATAAGCATATCTCGTAGATAGCCGAGAATTCGTGATGCCAGAGTAGAAATGCTTACGCCAGCAACTGACCTTGTGATTTTTCCCTCTTTATCCAATCTACTTCCTCAAAATAAAAAACAACTCTGGAAGAAATCCTTCTTTAATTAGAAAAGAGGAGACCTTCTCAGAGCAGTCAAATATTCTTCTTGACTTTTGCCTAGCAATTTAGTATTTTAACTTGCAAAAGTTTTGAGCCTCCAGGAGACTTCGTCTATGACTAAATTGAAACTCGGACGACATACTCAAGCACTTAAAGCACAAAGGAAGGATAAAAGACGCCATTTGAGAAATATCTCCATCAGGACTAAAATAAGAACAATAGCCAGAAAAGTAGAGGCGGCAGTCGCTCAGGGTAAAGCTGAAGAGGCAAAGAAAATTTTTTTGCAAGCAATGAAGGAATTAGACCAAGCCGCCAGTAAGAAAATCATACCTAAGAAGAGAGCCTCCAGAAAAAAGTCAAGATTAGCAAAGAAAATTAATACTCTGTTAACAAAGAAGTAACTCATCCCGGATAAGGCGCTCTCTTTTTCTCACCACAAAGACTTAGAATAGCAAGTTCCAAAGCAAGCTGTGCTGGCTTTTTACCCACCTTGACTTCCCAGTCTGCCTGAAGCAGTGTACGAAGATTATTCAATAATTCTTTCCAATTGAAATTTCTAACCTCGGATGGAAAATCCTTATCGAAAAAAGGATGTAGACCCAACTCCTTAACTATCTCTAATGGCGCAACTTCCTGGTCCAAAAGTTCTTTAGCACGAATTATCTGTCTGATTCTATTTGCAAGCCTTACCAAAATCCAGGCCGGGTCTTCTCCGTTTTCTATCAATTTTGAGAGTAGCATCATCGATTGTTTCAGGTTCTTCCTGGTAACCGCCCTTAATAAGTCAAAAATAGAGTCCGACCTGGAATGGCCTATCAGTTTGCGAATATCGTCGAGCGTAATCTGCCTTCTATCTCCAGTGTATATTAACAATTTTTCAATCTCTCCAGATAAGTCTAATAGATTATTGCCAACCTCTGCAACCAGATAATGGGAGGCCTCGGAAGTTATTATCTTACCCTCCCCTACTACTCTATCCTCAATCCAGCCTGGAATATCTGAATCGAAAAGCCTCCAGAAGATTACCGTTTCACAAAGAGATGCAATATCCCTGTATAAAGACCTATCTGAAGCGCCCCCTTTAACCTTCTCAGTCATAAGAATTAGACAGGCGTATGAGACCGGTTTCCTTAAATATTCGATAATTTCTTTTAACTCACTCTCTAGAAACCCATCCATCTCCCTAATCACGATTAACCTCTTTTCGGAGATAAAAGGACGGGTTTCAAGAAGAGAAATGGCCTCTCTGGCAGAGGTATCTTCAGCATAGAGGAGGTTGAAGTCAAACTGTTCTGCACCTGGAGCAACCAATATTTTCTTTAGTAGAAGTATTGCTTCTTGCTTCAGGTAGTCTTCCTCTCCGCAGAAAAAATAGGAAGGTACAATCTCCTTCCTGTTCAATTTTGTAATCAGTTCCTTATATTTAATCATCCCCCCTCACCTTAATCCTCTCCCCAAAGGGGAGAGGAGAGCGACTCCGAAAACTATCCCCACCTCTTAATACAAACCAAAAATTAAATATCAAAAATCAAAAATTACTCATACTCAATATAAATCGAATCAATACAAACCAAAAATTAAATATCAAAAATCAAAAATTACTCATACTCAATATAAATCGAATTAATACAAACCAAAAATTAAATATCAAAAATCAAAAATTAAT
>Ga0315307_1001212_pt1 | contig 11485 bp, 9 predicted proteins | sample TDP2_MG_FD_203079 | JGI IMG/M metagenome (GOLD analysis project Ga0315307, IMG submission 203079) | Freshwater sediment microbial communities from Lake Towuti, South Sulawesi, Indonesia - TDP2 | ecosystem: Environmental > Aquatic > Freshwater > Lake > Sediment | place: Indonesia: South Sulawesi... | reverse complement strand
CCCGTAGCTTACACCCAGCTCGATCGCGCAGGCCAGCGCGCCGCCGAAGACGGCGGCCCAGGCGGCCGCGATCGTTGCCCCGCGTTTCATCGAGCCTCCAAACCGGCCGTAGATGAGCTGGCTGACCCCACATCCGATGACCGCCATGTTCAGGATGTTCAGGCCCAAGGCCGTGACCCCGCCGTCCCCAAACATCAGGGCCTGCACTATGAGGATCAGGGTCATGACCAAGAGGGCCGGTGCGAATCCCAGCATGATCGTGGCGAGGGCCGCACCGACCAGGTGGCCGGTTGTGCCGCCGCCAACCGGGAAGTTCAGCATCTGGGCAACGAAGATCCCCGCTCCCAGGAGGGCCATCAGGGGGATCCTCTCGCGGGCAAGCGGTGATCGGGTCTTCCTGACCGCGTACCAGACCATGCCGATGGAGACAATCCATCCGACCCCAAGCAGGGCCGGCCACATTAGACCGTCGGGTATGTGCAAGTCCATCGCCGTATTACGTATTGGAAGAAAAGTATGAAACGGCTTAAAAATGTATCAGACGATTCCGGGCCGGCGACCTCGGCGGGCCGGCGAGCGCTGGGTGGCTAGGGGGCGAGCGTTGTGATCCTGAGCTGCTTGACGCCCGATGCCGCCATCATCTCTCGGGCCAGGGTCTGGATGGACTCGATCTTGCCGCTCACCGCCACGATCAGGAGGCAGTTCCGCTCATCCAGATGGACGTGCGTGGTCGAGACTATCGAATCGTGGTGCTGGTGCTGGATCTCGGTGAGCTCCCTGTCGATGTTCGCCTTCTCGTGGTCGTAGATGAGGGTCAGCGCACCTGCCCCTGTCCCGGTCCTCTTGCGGTCCCAGGCATAGTCGGCCAGGAAGTTTCGCATGGCCAGGGAAACGGCTTTCGACCTATCGTACCCCATCTCCTTGACCGCCAAGTCAAACTCCTCCAGAAGGGTCGACGGCGTCGATATGGTGAATCGGGAAAGGCCTCCAGCAACCATGGTATCCCGTTCCCCTCTGCAGCTCTCCCCCTTTATTATGGATTTGAGGTGGGCTCATCTGCCTCTCTCCGCCCGGACCCTTGCGAACGGCCATCGTGGATTGGGCGGGGTCCAATGGAGCGTCGCCGTGTGCGGGGAGCTTTTTCTGTTCCCAGTGCCCCCGACGGGGCCGTGGACAGGCAGCTCATCGCCGCAGCCGCTGCGATCATTGCCAGCTCCTTCGTTCTCGGGTGCACCCTGCTTCCCGGGACCGAGTTGACGCAATCGCCGGCGGGAGACAATCTCACCCGGGCCTTCGAGTGGAAGTACAACGGCAGAACCTACAGATGGGAGGTACCGATCCCTGCCGAACTCCTAGACTACTACCGCAGTTTGCCGCGGACCCGCGACTACAGCGAATACGTCAAGGATTCGCACGACGACCAGTATCTGGCCCTATTGTGCGACAAGCTGTCCCAGGCAGAGGTGGAATCCGACTGGAGCGGGAAGATCGACTTCGTGCTCGCCTTCGTCCAAAGCCTGAAGTACGCCCCCGACGAGACGACGGGCTTTGACGAGTACCCGAGGTACCCGATCGAAACGCTGGTGGAGGAGGGGGGCGACTGCGAGGACACAAGCATCCTGTTTGCGTCCATCGTCGGTGAGCTTGGCTACGGCACCGTCCTCCTGAGGTTCGACGACTCCAGGCACATGGCCGCGGGCGTCAGGATCTCCGATGATGTGATCGCGGACTGGCCCAAGGGCTACTCGCTGACATACTACCAGGACGAAGGCAAGTACTACGCGTACTGCGAGACCACCGGCTCTGGCTGGAGGATCGGGGAGAAACCCGGCTGGATCACCGACACGGGCGCCGCGATCATACACACCTGAGGGCTCGCCGCTCTGTGCAACCCCAACAGGACACGTTAGATTTTTCATAGTGCGCGGCACTGGGTCTGCAGGCGATCCCGTGGACCGGGGACTGGTCGGAGTCCTCCTCACATGTCTGACCGCATCCACGATAGCAGCCTGGCTCTTCCTCGGCCTCAGACCGGCCGAGAAGGTCACGGTCATCAGGTTCGAGGCCTTTGAGGAGGGACTCGAGAAGACCAAGCCATATTCCTTGGAGCTACTGGTGAGGCAACCGATCAAGCACCTGGCGATCCAGTTCTCGTACCTTGTCAGGGTGGACAAAGCGGCGCACGAGGCCCTCAAATCGTTGCTGGACTCGCAAGGGCTCCTCAAGCCCTCGCAGGAGGCTATCCTGGCAATGCCGAAGGTGAAGGAGATCCAGGCGATGATGCAGCCCTTCCCCAAGCGTCCCGAGATACATTTCTTCGCCGACCATGCAGTGTTCAGCGATCGGCTCCACACCACGGAGTACGACGTTGCGGTTCTGGATCTGCATGAGTTCCTCCGCTACCTGCCGTCAAGCGCCAGCCCCGATGTGTTCACCTCCTACACCGTGTTCGCGGCCTTCTTCCACGGCGAGAACGTGTCCTTCTACGAAGGGGCCAGGGACTACTATCTCACCCGCCGGGATTCCATCGGCGAAATCCTGTATGAGGCGGGGGAGGAATCCCACCTTTTCGAGAATCGGAACGTTATTGTGCCCCGCCGTTCTGACTATGTGGATGTCACAGAGGCTCCCCCCTTCGGAACCCTGTCGTTCGAGGACCTGAAGTCGGGCGAGTCCCTGCGCTTCTACTTCACAACCAGATACCTAGCGGGCCCGGGCGTGCTGATCGCAAGGGTCTTCGCGGATGGGTTGGAGGATAAGATCGTCTACAAGTTCCTTGGATGGCCCGAACAGGCGTACTAGCGGTCTAGGGGCTTGATGCGGGTCTCGCGCACCTCTCTGTAGAGCCTCCTCTTCACCATCAGCGTCCACACGACGTAGCCGGCGATCATCGAGGTCGCAGCCACCGCCAGCCACTCCGAGACGAACACCCAGAAAACAGCCCGATTCCACATAGTGAAGGCCAGCTCGGTCAGCTGATCGTATTTCTGGCTGATCTCATTGAGGGCAAGCTCCGTGGCCTCCATATCGGTATCGATGAAGCTTCGCCTGGCTCTGTCCTGGGCATCAGCTTGTTCTTGCAGGCCCAGCTCGACCTGCCGAAGGTTGGCGCCGAACTTGTCCGCGAACTCGATGAAGGACAGCAGGTAGAGCCTCTGCTCGTGCATCTCGCCAAACCTCCCCCTCAGGCGGTGCTCCAGGAGAACGTCATCGGCGATCGGCGCCTGGGCCGTGAAGTAGATGAGGTGTGCAAGCACGTCCTCGTGATAGGGCCATCGGTAGAAGGTCCCCTCGTCTATGTGCCATTTGTGGATGTATGCGAAGGAAACGCCGTTGCCCCACATCCAGTAGGCCATGTAGGGTTTGTTCTTGTTCGCGGGGACGGTGGGCTCCATTTCGGCTATCTTGATCGCTCCCGCCTTCATCCAAGGCTTGTTGCTTGACGATATCCAGACCTCCTCCCAGGGCAGATCCCGCGTCAGGGGATGGTTGGGGATCTTGGGTATGCAATGGAACTGCTCGCGGGGGCCATAGATGCCCATCACGTCGTCGACGGGCAGGATCTCTCCGATCGGGGTGAGATACCACGAGGGGTGGCTGCCGCTGGTCGCGAAGGACGATGAGTCGTCCGCCATCAGGAAGCCGATCCCTGTGCGGTTCATCTCCTCGATCAACCACTTCATGAAGGGCCCCGGCATGTCGGTCGCAAACATCCCATCCTCCACGACCACATCGTACTTTGCCAGTAGCTCCTCGCGACTCCTCGGCATGTAGATCCTGAGGTTCCTCTTGGCCTCTTCGCCCATGGACCAAGCATGGGCTGGGACGGGCATCCACGATATCCTGGGATCCCTCACGAAGGTCGGCCCCGGCGAGGCGGGCTGCAGCCATGCCTTGCCGACGTGGAGCATCCGGATCACCCCGGTTTCGGGATCGGTCCTTGGGGCTGCGGCCGGGAGAAAGGAGAGGAAGAGGATGGCCAGCATCACAAAAAGGATTGTGCTCTTCACCATTCCGCGTCGGACGCGATCGATGCCGGAGCAATAAATTTGTTTTTGGGGCTTCTTCGGAGGCCGATGGAATGCGGAAGCCAAGATGCGGACCAGCCGTTGCGGACGGGCATTCCAACGATGCCTACCGGCCTCGATCTTGGCAGCATTAAAGTAGGTGGGACGTGTTGGTAGGGCCCCCATGGGCATATTCCGGACCTTCTACGACGTTGTCGTCGCCGGGGGCGGCCCGGCCGGGTTCGGCGCTGCGCTGGCTGCTGCAAGAGAAGGGGCAAGGACGCTCCTGGTGGAGCGGTACAACCACCTGGGGGGAATGGCCTCCACCGGGCTGCCTTTCCTGAAGTTCAATGATGCCTCGGGCCAGAGGATCTTCGGGATACCGGACGAGTTCGTGCGGCGTGCCATGAACGAGGGCTATACCCAGGATGAGCTGGCCACGGGGGGCTGGATCGCGGTCGACAGGGAGGGGGTGAAGTTCCTCTTCCAGCAGATACTTTTGGAGGCCGGGGCCGACCTTCTTCTGAACTCGTGGGTGGAGGGCGTCGAGAAGACCAAGGACGGGAGAATCCGCAGCCTGGTCGTCACCTGCAAGGGCGGAAGCAAGCGGGTCCGCGGCAGGGTATACATCGACTGTACCGGGGATGGTGATGTGGCCGCCCTGAGCGGTGTGCCCTGCAGGCTCGGGAGGGAGGACGGCAAGACGATGGGCATGAGCCTCCTATTCACGCTGGGCAACGTGGATGTCACAAGGTTCCTGGAGGCGGTGAAGGGTCGATGGCCCCAGCTGGTCAAGGAATCCGGCATGGTGATCCCGGAGGAGATCAAGCGGGACACCTTCTTGGACGAGACCAGGTTCATGCCGCTCATGGTGGTGCCCAGCAGGCCGGGTGAGATTGTGTTCAATTGGGTCCAGCAGGTGCTCGATCGGAATCCCTTGGATCCCGAGGACCTGAGCCTGGCCCAGACCGAGGCGCTCAGGAAGATCCACCTTCTCTTCTCCAAGGTCATGCGCCCATACGTCCCGGGATGCGAGAAGGCCTACATAGTCGAAACGGCGTCGCAGATGGGGATCCGTGAAAGCAGGAGGATCGTTGGAAGGTACACCCTGACCGAGGATGATTGCCGAGAAGGTCGGGACTTCCCGGATACTGTGGCGCTGTGCACCTATCCATTCGATCTCCATGCCTCCAGCAGGAAGGACGTCAAGAACGTCATCATCGACCATGATCTGAGCGGCCTGATCAAGATCCCCTACAGGGTGATGGTCCCTGCAAGGGGGCCCTCCAACCTGCTGGTCGCCGGCAGATCGGTTTCCGCCGACCGCATGGCCTTGAGCGCGATCCGGGTCATGGTGCCGTGCATGTCTATGGGCGAGGCCGCGGGCCACGCGGCTGCGATGGCTGCTTCCGAAGGCAAAGCTGCAAGGAACATCGACATCGCCAAGCTCAGATCTCGCCTTGACTTGAGATATTGACACGTGGGTAACAGTTTTGAGAGGCGGACTCCGTCAGTTACCGGGGCGGCAACAGCTGAAGATCAAGTGTTACAAGGGGCGGTGCAGGCATAACGTCCAGGGAGAGTGCGTAAGACCCCTGGTGACCATCGATGAGCTCGGCATGTGCACCGATGCTCATGAGACCTCGCAATACCCGCAGGAGATGTTGAGGAGCAAAGGTCGCCCGAAAAGGCCTGCCCAACCCGCCTAGATAGGTCGGGGCGGCCTGCTTCCTTGACATACGCGTTGAATACCTGCGTGGCAGCCCTACATGCCTCGGGCCACTAGCCTGCACAGCAGCGGGGGCATAGAGCTTTGGGAACCCTTTTTTAGCCGGCCCTCGCGAGGCGTTGTTGTTGGAGAGATTCCGGATCGCCGTCATCGTCCTTTGGGTGCTTGTCCAGACGCTGGTGTTGGGCGTGGCTGGAGTACATGCCGCAAACCTGCCGCCCGTGGCCAACTTCACCTTCTCGCCCCAGCGCCCGACGGTGAGGGACCTTGTGGCTTTTGCTGATCATTCCACGGATCCCGACGGCTCGGTCGTCTCGTGGCTCTGGTTCTTCGGCGACGGCTCCAGTTCCACGGCTCAGAGCCCCAATCACGTGTACACCAGCAAGGGCCGCTACCCGATCAACATGGTCATCGCGGACAACGATGGAGCCACGGACACGGCCGTTGGGTTCATCGACGTCGTGAACCTTCCGCCCGATGCGAACTTCTCTTTCTCGCCCCGCCGCCCCACCATCAGGGACGAAGTGGTGTTCAACGATACCTCCATCGACCCTGACGGCCCGGTCGTGTCGTGGCTGTGGCTCTTCGGCGATGGGTCAAACTCGACCTTGAAGGACCCGGTTCATCGTTACTCCAGGCGGGGCCAGTACCGTGTCAGCCTCCAAGTCGTGGACGAAGACGGGTCATCCGCGGTGGCCGAGAAGCCGGTGGAGATCGTGAACATGCCGCCCTGGGCCAACTTCTCCCACTCTCCCGAGGAGGTGGTGAGGAGGAGTGATGTCCTGTTCACCGACCTGTCCCGGGATGCCGATGGATCGGTTGTGTCCTGGCTGTGGGACTTTGGCGACAATTCCACGTCCAATGCCCCGAACCCAAAGCACCGATACGATGCGCTGGGGGTCTTCGTGATCAACCTGACGGTGTTCGACGATGAAGGGATGGCCGGCTCTTCGAGCAGGCTCGTGATCATCACCAACTCACCGCCCGAGGCCAACTTCTCCTTCTCTCCGGCACGGCCCACGGTCAACGAGCAGGTGGCGTTCGTCGATAGTTCGATCGACGTGGATGGGTCCATCGTATCTTGGCTGTGGATGTTCGGAGATGGTGCGATCTCGTCGGCCCGGGATCCCAGACACACGTACGGGGGCAGGGGCTACTACGCGGTCATCCTGAACGTAACTGATAGCGACGGATCGCAGGCGAACTTCACGGGTTACGTCCCCGTCATCGGCCTGCCCCCCCAGGCGGATTTCTCCTTCTCGCCCAGCCGCCCGACAACTGAGGATCAGATCGCCTTCACCGATTCCTCGCGAGATGTTGACAGCGGAATCTTCAGATGGCTGTGGGATTTCGGCGACAACTCCACTTCGGGCTTGAAGAGCACAACGCATACGTACGAGAAGAAGGGCAGGTACAACGTCAACCTCACCATCTGGGACGATGATGGCCTGCGAGCCTCGGTGGTCAAGGTAGTGGATGTGAGAGCGCGCGGAACCGTTCTTGCTTGGGTCGTGGTGCTTCTGCCCATCGGCGCGCTGGCCTTTGCCCTCATCCTGACCTGGGAAAGGAAGAGGAAAGGGACCGCCCAAGGTTCAGGTTCCACGCCCCGGGTGGCAAGGAGATAGCCTTGCCGCCGGACACCGATCGATTCAGAGAAGCATCGCCGGGACGCTGGGGAGTCACGCTTTCAAGCGACACTGAGTGAGTAGTAGCCTCGGTCGGTGAGAATGCCATCCACATCGTACCCCCTTTGCTTCAGCACCGCAGCGAAGTCTGTCCCCCAGGCTATGGGGCCCTGAGGCCTGACGTCGACCACAATCAATTCCTCCGCCTCCTCCCCGAAGGAGCCCTGCCCCAGGATCTCCCCGCCAGGCCCAACCGCGAGCGAGCAGCCGATGCACTTCCGGCCCTTCCACGGCCCCGCCGTCATCCAGCCCACGTTGCTCACGCCCACGGTGGTGAGGTCGTAGAGCTTTCCCAGAAGGCGGTACCCCCTTTTCCAGGTCTCGCCGTAGGGCTTCTTTGCGTTGTCGTAGTCCGCGTCCACGGCCCAGGCGGAGGGGGAAAGCAGGAGGTTGCAGCCCATCCTCGCCAGGGAATGGCCGAAGACCAGGGAGTTGGGGAAATTGTCGGCGCATATGGCTATCCCGACGCTGGCAAGCGGGGTCTCGACGACGCCAAGCGAACTCCCTATGGAGTAGAGGCCGCGGGCTATGCTCAACTCATTGATCTTGCGGTGCTTTGCCAGGATTCTCCCCTCTGGGGAAACCAAGATTGCGGAGTTGTAGACCCGGTCCCCGGATCTTTCGACCAGGCCCGCCGCGACGTAAACGGAGGATCTCCTGGCGGCCATGCAGATTCGGCGGGAGTTGGAGCCCGGGATCGGTTCGGACTTCCTCCGCGCGCTGGGGTGGGTCCAGCCCAGGTCAAGGCATTCAGGCAGGACGACGACCGAGCATCCCTCATCCGAGGCACGGCGTATCATGTCGACGGCCTTTCCCAGGTTCTCCTTCGGCGCTCCCCCAACCACCAGAATCTGTCCCATTCCAAGTCTGAAGGTACGCCTTCCCACAGATCTCGCCTCATTCCCGATGTCAATGCAGTTGGCTTGGCACGCTCATCGGCAGCCAGATCAACACCCAAAGGCGGTTTGACATCACGGGCCATCGGGACTGCAGCGGATCGCTAGTGCAGCTGTTTGAACTGGACGTAGGCCCCCGCGACGCCAACCACCGCCGCGATCAGCAGCGACAATGCCTCAACCATCTCCAAGTCCTGCAGCAAGGCCTGCAGCCCGCTGAAGACCAGGACCGCTCCAGCGAAGGCGGTGGCGATGGACAGGTAGTACTTGAAGAGGACCAGGCCGATGACGAAGACTATCACGCCCACGAGGACCGCAATGAGCTGGTTGGATGTGGCAATGTATGTGACAACGTAGCCGAGTATTCCAAGCATGATGCCGAAGACGATCTTCATGATTGCCAGGCTGAGGAAGCCCAGGATCACGAAGGCGATCAGGGCTCCGACCAACGGGATCGGGGGATCATAGCGCGGCTCCAGCAGCGTGAAGGCGAACTTCGCCCCAGATAGTCCTGCACCCAGGAAAACCAGTACTTTGATGATCTTCCTGCCCAAGAAGGCAAGGCCAAGGCCGACCAACACCGCTGCGACGGCGATCGGTAGAGGTATGTCCACCAAAGTCCAAACACCGATTGGGTCAGAAAGGCTACTCTCTTAAATTTCGCTATCGTGCTAGGGCAAGGGCAGCGAGCGTTCGACCTAGCACTGGTGAAGCCGGGTCACCGCGATCTCCCTGTACAGTCTGCGCCTCACCATCACCGTCCAAAGGATGAAGCCGCAGATCATGCCCGTGGCTGCGACGACGAGCCATTCGGTGAAGTAGACCCAGAACAGGGCCTCGTCCTTGAGCCTCCAGATTCGGTCCGAGGCCTTGAGCAGGTCGTCCATGGCGGCCTGGAGGTAGGTCACTGATGTCTCAAGGTCCGCATGCATGTAGGCCTGCTTGCCCTGCTTCTCCCCACTGGAGATCTCGGTCAGCAACCTGTCAGCCTCGTTCAAGTTGGCGCCGAACCTTGCGACGAACTCCATGACGCTCTGCGCGGTTTCGAGAAGGCTCTTGTAGTCCTTCATCAGCGTCCGCGCCTTGTGCGCAAGCTCAACATCCTGGGGCACTTCGTTGCCAGTCACGTACGCCGCAACGTTAAGCGCGAAATCGGCATAGTACGGCCATTTGAGGAAGTCGATGCCCCCGTACGGCGTCCAGTCCGAGGTCATGGCAAACGACCCACCATTCCCGATCTCCTCGTAGACCAAGAGCGGGTACACCTTCCCGCCGGACTTCCGGTAGTTGGCCAGAAGCCTTGAGGCCTGTTTCAGCTCCACAATGTTGCACCCGTGGAAAACCCCGTAGGGCCCGAGGGAATCGAAGGGCAGGGACTTCATCAGTTCGTCATTGCGATCCACGGCCTCCAGCACTCCGGCTTGGGAGATCGACTGGTCGCCCATGTCCCAGGCGCGTGGAAGGCAGACCACGGGAAGGGCATCTTGGAGGACGGTGTCGCCCCACGGGGAATCGAGGAATGGCGTGCCCCCGAAGCTGCCGTATCCCCCGATCATCAGCAGCCCAAGGCCCCCATCTATCACGGAGTTCCTGAACCAGTAGATGAAGTCCGTGCGGAAGTTCTGGACGATCGCATCGCTCATTATCAGAAGATCGTACTTGTCGAGTAGGTCTTGGTATGTGCGCGGCATGAAGATCCTCATCTTCTTGTCTATCTCAAGAGCCGTTCCGCTCATACCCGTCAGGGCAACGACGCTTGTGAGCGGGTCGGCCACGAATGTGGGGTATGGGCTGGGGGCAAAGGCATCCCCGTAGTAGAGGATCCGGACGACCCCTGAGGTCGGGTCCCTTCTCGGCTGCCTTCCCAGCGCGGGCTGAATGGACAGGCCTAGAACGATGAGGGCTGCAAGCATCCGTCTTTGGGTGGACAATGTGGGCCCTGTTGGCCCGTGATGCATAAATCTGTCTTGTCTAAGGGAGCGTGTGCTTGCGCGTCAACTGCGTCGCTCTAGCCAAGTTCGATCTGACGTGTCGGTATGAGTCGGATCTCTCTTCTCGCAACAATGACGGCGAGACTGTCACCCGCCTCTATCCCCAACTGGGTCCTTGCTCTCGCAGGCAGGCTGATCCTTCCCTTCGAGTCGATCAGGGCTACTCCCACGATCGTCCCGGGTGGGGAAACCTTCACGGTGTCCTGTGCTTCCTGGCCCATTCCTCGATCGGACCATCCCTTTTCTTCCCGGAGTACTCCAACTCGGCGGCGATATCGAGGGCTCTGCATAGCTCGTCTATCCTCTTCGTCAGCTCTTTGTCGATGCCTAGGGTGTCGGCGATTCTAAGTCCTTGTCTGATGGTGAAGGTCGTGGCATAGATGTACTCCTTCCTGAATCTGTACTCGGCAGGATATTCGAGTCCTCTGAGCATGTGTTCATAGTAGAAGGTGGGTTCCCGGGTAGCCATGCCCGCGTATCCATCCTCTTCGAGGATCCTGCCTAGGGTTTCAAGTCTCTCCAGAGCTTCGAGAAGCTTGTCTTTGAACGTTTCCCTGACAAGCTTCTTGACATCCTGTGGAGAGGCCTGGGACCTTTTGTCAAATGCTACAACCGTCGGGGACCATGGCCAGAGTGAGCCTGTGGCGGCAAGGGTTGAGAAGAGGCCTGCCTCAGGGAAGAGCAGCCTCATATCGTTGAGTTCCTTGGGAGTGAATGCTGAACGCATTGCCTGGTCAACAGGTCTTGCAGGAAGATACCCCAACAACCTTCCGACCAGTACCTCGGCAGCAAGCCTTGACCCCGAGGTGAGGTACCGGGTGACCTTCTCTCCATCCCTTTCTCCCTCAGCCCCATATTGGATGGTCAGGGAAACGTAGCCGGGATCCTTCTCGCTAGCCAGTTCTCTGGGCTTCAGGACCTCCTCTATCTCTGCACGGTCCAGCGACACATAGCCCCTGTCCATGGCATAGCCAAGGTGGGCCACGCTGTAGGGTTTGGCCTGCCCCACCTCCCTGGACTTTACGACCTGGTCCTCCTCCAGCTCCATGAGCAGGCGCCTGACCGTGCTCAGTGGAAGGCCGAGTCCCTCCGAGATGGCCAGCTGGGTACACTTCTCGTACGTAGCTGAGTTGAGGAGTAGGTATTTGATCACCGCATCGGTGATCCCCGACCTCAC
>Ga0315307_1001211_pt1 | contig 11491 bp, 9 predicted proteins | sample TDP2_MG_FD_203079 | JGI IMG/M metagenome (GOLD analysis project Ga0315307, IMG submission 203079) | Freshwater sediment microbial communities from Lake Towuti, South Sulawesi, Indonesia - TDP2 | ecosystem: Environmental > Aquatic > Freshwater > Lake > Sediment | place: Indonesia: South Sulawesi... | reverse complement strand
ACAGAGCTGGGAGTAATAGCAGAGAGGAGGCTTGCGCGATTGTTGGATCGGTCGCTGAGCGAGGGGCTCCCGGAGTTTCTCGTGCACGGGCAACGCGGCGTCAACAGCGGCTTCATGGGGCTGCAGTATGTAGCCACTTCCCTGGTTTCTGAGTGCAGGAACCTGTCGACGCCGGCTAGCATCGATTCCATACCGACGAACGCCAACAACCAAGATGTGGTCAGCATGAGCTGGTACGCAGCCCGCAGAACGAGATCGGTCATCGAGAACGTGACGCGCATAATCTCGGTAGAACTGCTGAGCGCAGCTCAGGGGGTCGAGTTCAGAGATCCATCGAAGATGGGCCGGGGAACCACGGTCGCCTACAGAGAAATCCGAAAGCTTGTGCCTACGCTGCTGCGGGATCGCGCGCTCAGCGCCGATCTCCAGAGGGTGGTGGAACTTGTCTCCGGCGGCCGCCTGGTCCAAGCTGTGGAGAAGGCCCTCGGCCCCTTGCTGTAGGCTTGGGCCAGCGCTTGTCAAGATAGGCTTCAAGACATCCTTGATCGCGCAAGAAAGCTCCGTAGTGGACAAGCCCAGCCATCGCGGCCGCTGCTCTCTCGGGCGATGGATAGGCGGGAACTCCAAGTTTTTCAGACCTCCTCCTCAGGTCTCTCGCCATCTCCGTTTCGCCTATGTCGCAGAAAACCAGGGGCTTCCTGTGTTTCTTCCAAACGCCATGGACGCGGTCGACGAAGTCTTCTCTCACAGCCGGCGCGTGGTGGAGACCTATGAGAATGACCCCGTCGACCTGATGGTGGTCGAGGAGAACCTCCACACTCTTCTCAAACATCTCGGACGTGACGGAGCCTGTCAGGTCTACAGGGTTCACGTTAGTGGCGAAGCTCGGAAGCGTCCCATCCTTCTTCATCTCCTCGAACGCCGCCGCGAGGTCTTCTGGGAGGTTGGTGATCTCGACCCCGAGCAGCTCACACTCATCAACGGTCATGACGCCCGCCCCGCCACCGTCGGTCAATACCACCACTCTGCGACCGGCAGCCGGTGGCTGAAGAGCCAGGGCCTTGGCAATGTCGAAGAAGCCCTCCATGCTCTTGGCTCGAACAACGCCTGCCTGACGGAACGCCGCGTCGTAGATCAGGTCGGAGCCTGCCAGGGCACCTGTGTGAGATACGGCTGCACGTGCCCCTGAGGCCGTCCTGCCCGACTTGAGGGCAACAATGGGCTTCTCGCGGGAGACCCTCCTGGCGACGTCCAGAAACTCTCTTCCCTTCTGTATGCTCTCCGCGTAGAGGAGGATCACCTTCGTCTTAGTTTGATGGAAGAAGTACTCAAGCATCTCCGGCTCACCGATGTCTATCTTGTTACCGAAGCTCGCGAATTTGTCGACTCCGAACTCGTTTCCCGCCATGTAGTCCAGTGCCGCGGCTCCGAAGGCACCGCTTTGACTTATGAGGGAGATGTTGCCAGGCATGGGCCTGGGGGTCGCCACGACCTCCTCCCCGGAAAGAAGAATCTTTGTCTCTGGGAGAAAGAGCATGTCTACACCGCTGTGTGCATCGTAGACCCCCAGGCAGTTCGGTCCGAGCACCCTTATCCCAGCGCCTGAAGCTATCTTCTTCACCTTGCGCTCCAGCTCCTGGTTTCCTATCTCGCCGAACCCCGCGGAGATGATCGTGACGGCCTTCACGCCCTTGGCCGCCGCGTCTTCCATCGCTTTGGGAACGGCTTTTGCCGGAATGACGATGATCGCTGCCTCCACTTCACCTGGAATGTCCCTAAGGGTTGGGTAGGATTTCAGATCCAGTATCTCCTCTTCGGATGGGTTCACCGGGTACAGCTTCCCCTTGAAGAGACCGCGGGTGTGGTTTATGTAGAAGTTCCGGAAGATTACAGCCCCGGCCTTGAAGGTTTTGCGGGAAGCTCCGATGACAGCGACCGACTTTGGATTGAAGAAGCTGTCAATCTGGTCCTTTATTTTTCCCTTCAAAGGAGTTCACTAGCTATGCGACGGGCGAGGTGTGTTCAAATTAAGCTTTGATCAGGAGGAAGCCGGATGGCTCGGAGGTCCCCGGCCACTCTGCGATCGGATCGGACGTTGATCCGGCGTACGATGCCGGTCGGCCTATCCCAGGTATATTCGGTGCGGATCGAGTGATCTGAGAACCGCCAGTTCTTCCTCTGTGGGAGGAGGGGTCGCGGGAACATCTTCTGGAACTATTAGGTCGAAGCTGACGTTGTCCAGAACCTGTTGTACCGTGGAACCTGGGTGCACACTCTTGAGCCTTATCCTCTTCGTCTTCTCGTCGAAATCCATTTGACACAGATCTGTGATAACCACCGCCGGTCCACCTCCCCTGAGGCCTTCTCTCTCCCTCGCCCCCGGCCCATCTATGAATCCCGGGCTGGTGAAGTAGTCAAGTTTCTTTGTGAACTTCCTCTTGTCGTGCGTCATGATCACGACCACGCGCTTTGCGCAGGAGACGATGTCGTTTCCGCCGCCGCTGCCAGGCAGCCTGATCATGGGTCGCTCGAAGTCGCCTATGAGCGTCGTGTTTATGTTCCCGTACTCGTCGATCTGAGCAGCCCCCACGAAGCCTACGTCTATCCTTCCCCCCTGGAGGAGCACGCCAAGGGTCTCGATCAGCCCTATCGCCGCAGCTGCCTTGTAGTGGAGCCTCGAGTCCGCGACGGACATGGTAAGGTCCACGTTCCTCGGATCGATGAAGCCACCCTCGTAGGCTGCGCGCGCATGAGGAGCATGTGTCCTCTGCGCAAGCGCCGCCGAGAGAAGGGGGAGGCCTGTCCCTGCAAAGACCATCTCTCCATCCTTGATCGCCCTTGCCCCGCACACAGCCATCATCTCCAGAGGCGAGTAGCGCGGTGATCCACCGCCCACGGATTGATTTCCCATCCGCATCGCCCCCTAGTAGCCTAAGCCGGGCCTAGCCCTCAGCTTCAACATCCTCTCCGCCCCAATCTTCTCCAGAAAGCCCCTGTAGTCCACGTCTAGGATCCACTCCTGGAGGTACTTCTGCCATCCCTCCTCCGTCTTGCATTGCTCCACATACATCCTGATGTGCTCGATATCATAGTCGTAGCAGTTGTAGACCATCATGGGGTACGAGCCCCAGGGACACTCGACGACGTGATCCACGTAGATCCCGGGGACCACTGTCAAGTCGGGGTGGCTGCGAATCAGTTCGCTATTCACGATCTGCTCTGCAAGGACGATCACCTTCTTCCCCGCCCTCGCTCCCTCGGCGTCCTCGCCCTTTATTCCGTCTATCTGGCAGTTCCCTTCTCTATCCGCCCTCTGAACCTGGATCACGCTGAACTCCGGGTTCGCCGATGGCACGAGGCAGACCCTCTCCCCGGTGAAAGGACAATCGATGACCTTCGCCTTCTCCTTTCTGAATCGATACCGCTTGACCAGATCCGTCCCCAGCATCGTCTTTACGGGCATGAAGGGAACGCCGAGGGCACCGCCTAAGAAACGCATGGCCATCGCCAAGTTCGAGTAGTCCTCGATCTCCACCAAGCCTTCTCTAGCTCTCCTCCTCAAGTTCGGGGCCAGGCCGTGGACCTCCAGAGCAAAATACGCGACCTCGAACCTGGAAGCCACGCCTGCGCCGGCTAGGATGTCAAAATCTATCTCCGACCCGCAGGTGTAAAGGGTCAGGTTGCGCTTCCTCTGCCGCACGAGCTCGTGGGCGAACGCCATGGGAGGCCTCTGAACCCCAAACCCTCCCCAGAAGAGGTGCGCGCCGTCGTGCACCTCTCCGACGGCCTCCTCCAGCGTGATGACCTTGTCCTCCCCCTCAGCTTCAATCATTCCCTTGGCCTCGATGACGCCACGCCGTTCGATTATTTCTCTTTTGCGCAACCGAATGAAGACGGACGGGGTCCCAGCCAATTATATAGTCGGCAGCCTCAGCGCCCATCGGTTGTCCATGCGACGATACCGCGTGAAGCAGGTCGACGTATTCACGGACAAACCCCTCGCAGGGAACCCTCTGGCGGTGGTCCTCGACGCCCAAGCCCTGACGAGAGAGGAGATGCAGAAGATCGCCAAGGAGTTCAACCTCTCTGAGACTACGTTTGTGCTCCCTCCGACAAAGCCAAACGCCGACTACAGGGTGCGGATCTTCACACCCTCCATGGAGCTTCCTTTCGCCGGGCATCCATCCATCGGAACCGCCTATGTCCTAGCGGAGGAAGGTGTCCTCCGGCTGAGAGGCCGGTTGACCACAGTCCATCAGCAACTGGAGATCGGAGTTCTACCGCTGGACATTCATCGCAGGGGAGGAAGGATCGAGAGGGTAGTGATGGAGCAGGCCAAGCCGAGGTTCGGCAGACTCTTCAAGGACCTCCGCAGGATCGCAGCCGCCGCAGGGGTTGCGGCTCGGGACATCGAGGAGACCGGACTGTCCCCTCAGCTCGTTTCCACAGGGATCAACCAGTTGATGGTTCCCGTGAGAACGTTGAAGGCGGTGGAGCAGTCGCGGCCGGACCTGGGTCTATTGAACGCTCTTGAGAGAGAGTTTGGGTTCTATGGGTGTTCTCTCTTCACGCGGGAGACCCTCACAGCCGAGGCTTCCGTGCATGTCCGCTACTACAGCCCTGAGGTGGGAGTGTCTGAAGACCCAGCCACCGGCAGCGCGGCAGGTGGCTTGGGAGCATACCTTGTCAGGTGGAACATTCTTTCCGGGGACCGTGCCGCCAGCTTCGTGATCGAGCAGGGATACGAGATTGGGCGCCCGAGCAGGATCTACGTGGAAGTCAAAATCGTCAACAGGGCTCCCGTAAGAGTCAGAGTGGGGGGCGAGACAGTGCCGGTGATGGAGGGCGTCATCACCCTGCCTAGCTAGCCCGTCTACGGCTCTCCCTATGTCCGGGGAACTGTCGATCGGGGAAAACACAACGTCGTGTTCGAAAACACGCCCGAGCCGGTTGGTCAGGGTGCCACGTGTCTCTTCAACTCATCGGTGTCGGTGCGGGGAATGTAGTCTAGGCACTCGTACAACCGCATCTCTTCGTTCCAGATTCGGCAGACTCGGTCTTGTTGAAAGACGCATGATGCGCAGAGGATCGGGTGGGATGTTGGAGGGTCGTCTTGGCTGCGAAGCTTGCGTTCATGCTCCACACCTCTTCTTGAGCGGCGGCTCGGACGACCGGGAGGATCCGCCTCAGATCGGTGTTCAACGCTGCTACAGCTGCCGCTCAACAGCCTTCCACACACTGCCGGATACCTCATCCCCTAGCTATTAAGGGCGTGTATTCGAGATTTCTCTAAGCCGCAGGAGACCGATCGACGTCGATCCGGTGCCTTCTGCCCACCCGATTCCCATCTCTGGGATGTGGGGCAAGCTGGAAAACTCTTTAGTCGAGCCACTAGATGAGGGATTCGGTGAAGAGTCATGAGGTTCAATCTGGCTCTCGTCGGCTTTGGGACTGTAGGCCAGGGTTTGGCTCACCTGCTCCACTCCAAAAGAAAGGACCTGCGCGTCCGTCACGCATTCGACTACCAGGTGGTAGCGGTCTCCGACCTGAAGCTGGGAGCGGTCTTCAGTAGTGAGGGACTAGATCTAGGCGAACTTCTAAGGCTAGCCCATGAAGAGAAATCGCTGTCCAGCTATCCGGGCGGCGTCAAGGGACTCTCGCCTTTGGACTCCATTCTGAAGACAAATTGCGACATCGTGGTGGAGGCAACGTGGACCAACCTGAGGGATGGGGAGCCCGGTTTGACCCATGTTCGGACGGCGCTGGAAAATGGAAAGCATGTCGTCACCTCAAACAAGGGGCCGATAGCACTTCGCTACCGCGAGCTATCCCATCTGGCGAAACAGAGGAAGGTCATGCTGCGCTTCGAAGCCACCGTTCTAAGCGGAACCCCGGCGCTGAACCTGGGCTCTGAGGCTCTCGCAGGAGCTGCCTTCACCTCCATCAGAGGAATCCTCAACGGGACAACCAACTACATCCTCACCCGCATGGAAGAGGGCGTATCCTACGGGGAGGCCTTGAGGAAAGCGCAGGAGCTGGGGTACGCGGAGGCAGACCCCACCTCTGACGTGGAAGCCTGGGACCCGGCGGCCAAGCTGACCATTCTGGCAAACGTCCTGATGGATGGAGGAGTCGAACTCAGTGGGGTTGAGAGAGAGGGAATAACCAGAATCACCCCCAGCGAAGTCCGCGAGGCAAAGGAGGCAAGTACCAGAATCAAGCTGATAGCGAAGGCTCGGAGAGAGGATGGGGAGGTCGTGGCCAGCGTGAAGCCCGAGAGGATCCCGCTCTCCGATCCTCTTGCAAGCGTGGGCGGGGTCCTGAACGCCATCACCTTCTCAAGTGACGTCCAGAAGGATTTGACCATCATAGGGCCTGGAGCCGGAGGCGACTCAGCCGGGTTTGCCCTCCTCAGCGACCTTCTCGCCATCAACAGGCTTGAGAGCGTTCATAACAGACGCATGAACTGAGGTTTGGAGACGGACCGATGAAGGGCGGGTATCAGAACATCGTGCTGGACGTGGACCTGACCGACAGGAGACTCAGGACCCAACAGCTAGACGAGCGCACCGAGAGGCTCTTCATAGGAGGCAAGGGGCTTGGGGCCAAGATCCTGTACGACGAGTTGAAGCCGCGCCTAGACCCCTTGGGCCCGAAGAACCTCCTCGTCTTCTCGACGGGTCCCCTCACAGGCACAGCGGCTCCCTCCTCAGGACGCTGGGCGGTCGTGACAAAGTCTCCGCTCACAGGCCTCTTTCTCGACTCTCAGGTCGGAGGCTTCGTCGGAGCTCAGATCAAGCTGGCGGGCTACGACGCCATCGTGATCCGAGGCGCGGCGGATTCACCTGTGTTCCTCAAAGTCGAGGATGACCAAGCGGAGATAGCCTCGGCTGAGGACCTCTGGGGGAAAGGTTGTCTGGAGACGGAGAAGACGCTCAAGGCTAGACTTGGAAACGAGTTCAAGGTCGGCTCCATAGGGCCGGCCGGGGAAAGGCTCGTGAGATATGCCTGCATAACCTTCGACCTGTTCAGGCAGGCAGGGAGGGGAGGGGCAGGAGCCGTCATGGGATCCAAGAGACTGAAGGCGCTAGCCGTGAGGGGCACCAAAGGGCTCGGATACGCAGAGCCCGAAGAATTCAAGGAGGCCTGCAGGAAGGCGAGGGAGGTCATCAGGGCTCACCCCTTCACCCCCCTAAGGAGAAGACACGGAACCCCTGTCTGGGTCAACCCCGTCAACGCAGCAGGCCTCCTCCCGACTCGGAACTTCCGGTCAGGGGTCTTCGAGCAGGCCGAGGAGATCTCAGGCGAGACGATGCGGGAAAGAATCGTCGTCAAGGACGGGGCGTGCTTCAACTGCATACTTCCTTGCTGGAAGCACAGCCGATTCTCCATACCCGGGAAGCAAGGATTGGAGCTTGTGGGGCCGGAGTACGAGACCCTGGCATTGATGGGATCGAATTGCGGCGTGGGCTCGCTGGAGGCCGTGGCCTACGGCAACCTGCTTTGCGACGACCTTGGACTGGACACTATCTCAACGGGCGCTGCCATCGCATTCGCCATGGAGTGCAGCGAGAGGAAACTCCTGAGCGAAGATCAAGCAATGGGTTTGAGGCTTTCCTTCGGCGAAGCAGAAACGGAGTTCGACTTGATCCGGCTGATCGCTCAGAGGAGAGGCCTGGGGGGTGTCTTGGCTGAGGGCGTGCAGACCGCAGCCAGGATCATCGGAAAGGGCTCAGAGGCATTCGCGCCACACGTCAAGGGCATGGAGATACCTGGCTACGATCCGAGGGGGGCCTTCGGCATGGGGCTTGCGTACGCCACCTCCGACCGGGGAGCCTGCCACCAGAGGGCCTGGACGGTGAGGGCTGAGATCCAGGGGGGCCTGGGTGATCGCTTCTCCGTTGAGGGGCGGCCGAAGTTCGTCAAGGAGACCCAGGACGAGCGGGCGATGTGTTTCTCGCTGGTTCTATGCGACTTCATGCCGCTGGAAGTCTCAAGCTTCATCGAGCTGCTCAACACCGCAGCTGGGTTCGAGCTGACTGAGCCTGAATATCTCAGGAGCGGCGAAAGGATCTGGAACCTGACAAGAGCCTTCAACGTGAGGGAGGGGGCGAGTAGACCTGACGACAGGCTCCCATCAAGGTTCACGGAGGAACCCTTGCCCTCAGGCCCTGCAAGCGGTCAGCGGGTGACCCCAGCCATGCTCGGCACCATGCTGGACGAATACTACACCCTGCGGGGGTGGACGCCCGACGGCGTTCCGACTAGGGAGAAGATGGAGGAACTCGATCTCCTCGACATCTGGAGGACGATGGGAAGCCACTCTTGAGACGGTCGAGGAGAACAGCGAACTCGCGATCCCTGCCTGACCTGAGGCACAATGAGATCTTTCGGCGCTCCAGTCATCCGGCGGACGGCTGCGATGGCTTTATTGCCTCAACTCAGCTGCGTGCCCTGGGAGGCTTCGGGTTGGACTTTGAACTTTCCGAGGAACAGAGGTTGATGCAGAAGACGGTCAGGGAGCTGGCCGAGAGGATCATTGCGCCAAGGGCCGCCGAGACCGATCGCAGCGGAGAGTTCCCGTGGGAGAGCATCAAGGAGCTAGCGCGCCACAACCTTCTGGGTGTGCCCATACCGACCGAGTTTGGCGGGGTGGATGCGGGCTTCGTCAGCCACTCCCTCGTAGTGGAAGAAATCACAAGGGCGTGCGCCAACACGGGCTTCATCTGCGCCGTACACACGATGACGGCTGTCGCCCTCCAATTGTTCGGGACGGAGCAGCAGAAGCATCGGTACCTCACGCCCCTAGCCAAGGGAGAGAAGCTCGGCGCTTTCGCCGTGACCGAGCCCGGAGCCGGGTCGGATATCTCCTCACTTCAGACCCGAGCCATCTTGGAGGGCGATAGGTACGTCTTAGATGGCGCGAAGTGCTTCATAACCAACGCCGGACAGGCCGAGACCTACCTGGTCTTCGCTTCCACCGACAAGTCGAAGGGCGCGAGCGGGATCAGCGCCTTCATAGTCGAGAAGGGCACAGCGGGCTTCAGCTTCGGAACGGTCGAGGACAAGGTTGGTCTGCGAGCATCGTCTAACGGAGAACTGATCTTCCAGGCATGCCGCGTCCCTCGCGAGAATCTGCTCGGTTCTCCGGGCGACGGAATGCGGATGGCTCTTGCTTCCCTGGACCGAGGCAGGATCGCTGCGGCGTCCATGGGTGTCGGAATTGCTTCGGCAGCTCTAGCAACGGCCAAGACCTACGCCCGTCAGCGCGTGCAGTTCGGCCAGCCCATAGCCTCGCTTCAGGCGATACAGTTCAAGATCGCGGACATGGCGACCGAGATCGACGCCGCCCGTCTCCTCACATATCGCGCAGCGGACCTGGCCGACAAAGGAGGCAGGTTCACAAGGGAAGCTGCGATGGCTAAGCTCTACGCGTCCGAAGCGGCCATGCGAACGGCTCTGGAAGCCGTACAGATACTCGGTGGCTACGGCCTCTCACGCGAACACCCGGTGGAGAGGCACATGCGCGACGCGAAGGCCCTGTCACTGATCGAGGGAACCTCAGAGATACAGCGCCTCGTCGTCTCCAGATTCGAGTTGAAGTGAAGCAGCATCAAGACGGCATGCACCGTTTGCTAGTCGAACGCCCACGCACCTGTCCCTCGGGTTCATTGAGCGCAGGGCCGTTTCGCCGTTAGCCCCGGCTGTCTCGATCTATGGCAGTGGCTTCCGGTAGCCCCGGATACACTTCTCGATGAGGAGCAGCCCTGGAGCCAATATCTCCTCCTCTTTCTCAACGTGGCTCTCCCAAATCGACACAAAGCCTGAGAGCCCCTTTCTGATCTCCACTTTGCCGAGTCCATCGAGGTTCTTGAGAAGGCCTCCCAGCTGTTTTCGCATCTCACGGTGTTCGAGGGCCATGGCCTGCAATGGACCCGCTTCGAGGAGCCTCAGCTGCCCCGCTATCGCCTCCAAGAGCTCTTCGCAACTCATCCCCCTCCCGCTCTCCATCGGCATCCCTCTTCCGTCTTCCCTTGTCTCCACATAATCTTTCGCGCTTCACCATCAGGCTGCCACGAAGAACCGGCAGCCAGCCCATTCCGTCGAACTACCAGAGAAGGGCCGCAGGAAATCGATTGCACTAATATTGGGCCGGCTAGAGAACTGCGTGTCCGGGGTCGAGCTTGGTCGTCAAGGCTGGCTGCTGCGGTTGGGCCGTGAGAGGGGGCAGAAGAGCATACTTCAAGGCCTTCAAGCTAATCGAGGTTCAAAGCACCTTCTACAAGCTTCCCAGGGTGCAGACCGCTCAGAGGTGGAGGGAAGAGGCGCCTACCGGATTCGAGTTCACCACCAAGGCTTGGCAGCCCATAACCCACCCACCTACCAGCCCCACGTGGCGCAAGGCCGGTTTGACCGTTTCAAAGAGCAAGGCTTCTCGCTACGGTTACTTAAGGCCTACGGAGGAGAACTTCGAGGCCTGGGATAAGACCAGAGGGATATGCGACGCCCTGGAAACCAAGGTCTGCGTTCTTCAGTGCCCGGCCTCTTTCAACTGGAGCCGCAAGAACAAGAAGAACATCGAGGACTTCATGAACACCATAGACAGAGGAGGCGTCGAGATAGGGTGGGAACCCCGAGGCGACTGGCGTCAACACCAGGAGGAGGTCGCCGAGATCTGCGATGAGCTGGGATTGATACACGTCGTCGACGTGTTCAGGTGTAGACCGGTGTCCAAACACCGTTTGAGCTACACCCGATTGCACGGCATAGGTACGGGAGAAGTCAACTACAGCTACAAGTACAGCGATGAAGATCTCCGAAGGCTGTTGGGCTGGATGGCAGAGCTTGAGGCTGGGAAGGAAGCGGTGTACGTTCTCTTCAACAACCTATCCATGGCTGAAGACTGCCTAAGATTCTTGAGGATGCTACAGTAGGCGCGCAGCAGACCGGACGCACCGTGCCGATCTGCCCGTGGCATTGTTTGACAGTTAGGCGGGGGGCTCTCAGGACAACAGCGGAACCGCGGTTTGGGCCTTTCTCCTTTTCACAGAGGCGTCGGATAGGGTTTTCGTGAAAAATTAGGGCTAACTGTTCGAGAGATGTTGAGGGTCTGGGGTCACGAAGACCTTGAACCGCCCCCCTTATCTACCCGTTTGCGGACTAGAGGTTCAGACGAGAGGGAAGCTCCGTGCGCCGAAGGTCCAGGATGGGTATCTCCCCGGTTCTGGGTGTACTCGTAATCTCATCGACGACGGTAGCTCTCTCTGTGGCCGTAGCCATGTGGATTGCGCCTTTGACCACAGCTATGAGCACGATTCAGTCTGTGAAGCTCAACGGTGCGTGGGTCTGCAAGAACAGTCAAGAAAGCTTCACGATCTTCGTAGGGATCAAGAACGACGGTGGGACATCGGTCACAATCATGGACGTACTGATCAACAAGGTTCCCTTCAGGGACACCGACGGCTCGACGCAGGTCACGGTGGTGAGCGAC
>Ga0315307_1001209_pt1 | contig 11513 bp, 10 predicted proteins | sample TDP2_MG_FD_203079 | JGI IMG/M metagenome (GOLD analysis project Ga0315307, IMG submission 203079) | Freshwater sediment microbial communities from Lake Towuti, South Sulawesi, Indonesia - TDP2 | ecosystem: Environmental > Aquatic > Freshwater > Lake > Sediment | place: Indonesia: South Sulawesi... | reverse complement strand
GTATGAATGGCGTTTGAATGACATCGATGACGCCTATATCCGCCCCAACCAGCTGCTCATGGAAGCTGCAGGAAAGCCCCTCATCCGCTCTTTCCCCAAGAAAAATCAATTCGGAAAGCTCTTCCTTCTTCTTAGATGCAAGGATGTCCGCATATCCGGCTTATCGCTCCTCCGCTCTCCATCCTGGACAATCCATCCCTACGGCTGCGAAAGAATGGTCATCGACGGCGTTTATATTTACTCAAGCCTCAAAGAAGCGGTCTGGGCTGACGGAATCGACCCTGATGGCTGCAAGGACTTGCGCATCTCGAACTGCACCATAGAGACCGGAGACGATGCCCTTGTCTTCTATTCGATGAACTGGTTCGGGCCGGCGCTTCCCTGCGAGAACATCACCGTGACCAACTGCCGGCTTAGCTCAGCCTCGAGCGCCCTGAAGTTCTGCGACGGCAACATGAACTGCGTCCGCAATGTGACTGTGGATAACTGCGTCATCACCGGCTCAAACCGAGGCCTGGCCTTCATGGTCTTTGACGGCGGCTATGTCAGCGACGTCGTCCTCTCCAACTTGACCATCGAGTGCACCCGCCATGACTGGTTCTGGTGGGGAGACGGTGACCCACTCCATTTCAACATCAAGCGAAGGAGCGAGATCCATAGCCAGGTGAGCCAAGAAAAGGAGCCTCGGGCCGGCTCGATCCGCAATGTGCTCATCAAGAACGTCATCGCCAGAGGCAAAGGTCCCAGTGTGATCAACGGCCATCCGGAGAGCTGGCTGGATGGAGTCACCATCGAAAACTTAAAGCTCTTTATCTCCTCCGACCCCAAGGCTTATCATGAAAAAGCCGTGAATTGCTTAAAATTCGAGATGGCTAAAAATCTCAGGCTGAAGGACATCGAAGTCATCTGGGACAAGCCCGAATCAGAAAAATGGGAAAGCGCGCTTTATCTCGAAAAAATCAAGGGGCTTGAGCTCGATGGCTTTAGCGGCAGGCAGGCAAAATTAGAATCTGACAAACCCGCGGTCATTCTCGACCAGGTCGAGGGAGCCGTGCTTCGCAACTGCCAGGCTGCTTTCGGCACGGGGAAATTCCTCTATTTCGCCGGGAAAGATACGAAGGATATCATCCTCTTCGGCAATGATTTCAGGCAGACAAAGATTCCTTACTCGCTCGGCGCAGAAGTCAGAAAAAATGCGATTCGAGCCCTAAGCAACATTTTTGTCAAGAAATAGAGCTCTGAAGCAGAATTTCTTATTCCTCCCATATTTATCTCATATTTGGAAATTGACCTTTCGCCTTTATCTTGCTATATTTCCTTACGATGTCAGCGGGTGAAAATGCTAATAAAAAGCAAGAGTCCCGTTGGGTTCTGAAAAAGGAGATAAAATGGATAAAAATAAATCAATAAGAGGCATGTTTTTATTTGGACTTGGATTATTATTGATAGCTCTTGGGTTTTATATCCTGGTCATGATCATTGGAACCCCATCACACGAAGGAGGAACAGTTCTAAGAACCTTACTTGGGTTGTTCTTTTTTATTTGTGGATTGGCTTCCACAATCAGCGGCGGAATCATGATATATATTAGCAGAAAGTCATAATTGACAAACGGCCTATTTAATTAAAGCATATCTTCAATTCCTAATGAAATCAGAGTATAAAAAAATGGTGGAGCTGACGGGAGTTGAACCCGCGACCTCTTGACTGCCAGTCAAGCACTCTCCCAACTGAGCTACAGCCCCACCGAGCTTTCACATCTTACAAAAAGTAAAATTTTCAGTCAAGCCAGCCCATTTTTTTACTCTCTGAAAAAGCTTTATTAACAATCGGAAAAAAACGTGATAGAATATATACTCAAAAAAGGAAAAATCTATGCCAATACAAAAGAAACCGGCTCGATCATTGAGAGGCCTCCTCTTCTGGATTGCCGCTGGAATTGTCATCATCATCCTCTGGAATCTTCTTCAAACTCCAGGGCAAGTGAAAAAAGAAACAAGCTTCAGCGATTTTCTCAATGATGTTGAAGCCGACAGAGTTAAAGAAGTTATCATCGCCGGCAATGAAATCAAGGGGAAGTATACCGACGAAACCAATTTCAAGACTATTTCCCCCACTCAGTATGATGAGCTGGTCAAGACCCTTCGAGAGCACAACGTAAGCATCAAAGTCAAAGATACATCGCGAAGCCCATGGTTTTCCTATCTTTTCACCTGGATTTTTCCCATTCTTCTCTTCATAGTCTTCTGGATTTTCTTCATGAGGCAGATGCAGGCTGGAGGCAACAAAGCCCTTTCCTTCGGAAAAAGCCGGGCAAAGCTATTTTCCGCCATGCAGAAAAAGGTCACTTTCAGGGATGTGGCTGGAGTCCAGGAAGCCAAGGAAGAGCTGCAGGAGATCATCGGCTTCTTGAAAGACCCCAAGAAATTTCAAAAATTGGGAGGCCGAATTCCCAAGGGCGTCATCCTGGTTGGCGCACCAGGGACAGGCAAGACTCTTCTCGCCCGCGCCGTGGCAGGCGAAGCCGATGTCCCCTTCTTCTCCATCAGCGGCTCTGACTTTGTCGAGATGTTTGTCGGAGTGGGCGCTTCGCGTGTCAGAGACCTCTTCGACCAGGGGAAAAAGCACGCGCCCTGCCTGATTTTCATCGACGAGATCGACGCTGTGGGAAGGCAGCGGGGTGCAGGTCTCGGAGGCGGCCACGACGAGCGTGAGCAAACGCTGAATCAACTTCTGGTGGAAATGGACGGCTTCGACTCCAACGAAGGCATCATCCTTATCGCCGCCACCAACAGGCCGGATATTCTGGACAGCGCTCTGCTCAGGCCTGGCCGCTTCGACCGCAGGGTTGTGGTCAACATGCCTGATGTCAAGGGACGGGAAGAAATCCTGAGAGTTCATGTCAGAAACATCCCGTTGGCCAAGGATGTCGAGCTCAGTGTGCTCGCCCGCTCCACTCCTGGATTCTCCGGGGCCGACCTGGCCAACATGGTCAATGAAGCAGCGCTGCTTGCCGCCCGCAACAGCCAGGATAAGGTCAACATGAAGGATATGGAAAATGCCAAAGACAAAGTCCTGATGGGAGTGGAGAGAAAGAGCATGATCATCAGCGATGAGGAGAAAAGAAGCACTTCCTATCATGAGGCTGGACATGCCCTGACAGCCTCTCTCCTGCCCGAAGCCGACCCCATCCACAAAGTGACCATCATCCCCAGAGGCTTGGCTCTGGGCACAACCCAGCAGCTTCCCCTTGATGACCGCTACACTTACTCCAAAGAATATCTTGAAGCTCAGCTTTGTGTGCTCATGGCCGGCCGGGTCGCTGAAAACCTTATACTTGGAAAGACAACCACAGGAGCTGCCAACGACTTTGAGCGAGCGACCGAAGTCGCCCGCAAAATGGTCTGCCAATGGGGAATGTCTGACCTTGGTCCCCTCACTTTTGGCGAAAGAGACGACCTGATCTTCCTCGGAAGAGACCTGGCCATGCACAAGAATTTCAGCGAAAAAACAGCGGAGATGATTGACGAGGAAGTCAAAAAAATCGTCAACCGCAACTATAACCGGGCCAAGGAGCTCCTGGAAAAAAATAAGAACAATTTGATTGCTGTCGCCGAGGCCCTTCTTGAAAAAGAAGTCCTTTCCTCCGATGAGATAAAAGAAATCATGGAAAGCCCAAACAAAGCCAGGAGCAAGAAGGCGTTGGCCAATTCAAAGAGCAAAGAAAAGAGCCCTGAAGAGAATCTAAATAAAGCAAAGCCTTTTACTAAGACCAATCTGGTTAAAGCATAGAAGGTGAGAAAAGAGTACAGCCTCCAGGTCAACGGCAAAAATCACACTCTCGGCCGGAGAACCTGGATAATGGGTGTCATCAACGTCACTCCTGATTCCTTCTCCGATGGCGGCCTTTACTTTGACAAAGACAGAGCCGTGGAAAGAGGCCTGGAGCTTGAATCAGAAGGGGCTGACATCATCGATGTCGGGGGAGAAAGCACCAAACCCGGCTCAGAGCCAATAGCAGCAGAAGAAGAGCTGAGGCGAATCCTGCCCGTCATCTCTGCCCTGAAGAAAAGAACCAGTTCCTTAATATCAGTGGACACGACCAAATCAGAGGTCGCCCGAGCAGCCCTGGACAAAGGTGCGGATATCATCAACGACATCAGCTCTTTTCGCTTTGACTCAGGAATGCTCTCTCTTGCCGCTCAAAGGAAAACGCCTGTCATCTTGATGCACATGAAAGGTGTGCCCAAGACCATGCAGGATAACCCCTTCTACGAAGATGTTCTTCTCGAGGTCAAGGCTTTCTTTAAAAAAAAGATTGAAGAAGCCCATCAGAGCGGAATCAAAAAAGAAAAAATCATCATCGACCCTGGAATCGGCTTTGGCAAGCGATTGAAGGATAATCTGACTCTGATCAACAGGCTGCAGACCTTCGAGGACCTCGATCGCCCTATCCTGGTCGGTGTTTCCAGAAAATCCTTTATCGGAAAAATTCTTAATGCGCAGCCAGGAGCGAGGCTCGAAGGGACAATCGCCTCTGCCATACTGAGCATGGTCAACGGAGCTCACATCCTGAGAGTCCATGACGTGGCGGCAGTCAAGAAAGCTGTGCTCGTGGCCGAGGCCATTATCAACGAGGGCTTTGGCCTCGATTCTTCGGAAAAAAACGTGGAGAAAAAGAGTCATCATGCTCTCTAATATCATCCTTGCCTTTGCCCGGATCACAGTAGTCGACATCATTGACATCCTTCTCTTGACTTTCATCCTCTATTCTCTTTTCCTCCTGATCAGGGACACAAGGGCCTACCAGATGGCGATTGGAATCGGCATCATCGCGCTTCTCTTTCTGGCCACCCAATGGGGGAAGATGGTCGCCTCCAACCGGTTTATCAGGATTTTTATTAATTATTTTATCATCGCCATCATCGTCCTTTTCCAGGGGGAGATAAGAAGATTTTTGACCACAATCGGCTCGCGCTCGTTCCGCAGGCCCTTCTTTCTCAAATCCATTCAGGAAAAAATGGAAGAGGTTTTTCTGGCTGTCGATTATCTCTCCTCGAAGAAAATCGGGGCTTTGATCGCCATCGAGAAAGATATCTCCCTCAAGACTTACACTGACCGCGGAGCAAAGATCGATGCGGCTCTGTCCAAAGACCTGCTGGTGAATATCTTCTTTCCGCATTCTCCCCTTCATGACGGAGCGGTCATCATCCAGAACAACAGAATCTCGGCTGCAGGCTGCCTCCTCCCCTTGCCTCCCACCCATAACCTTGAACCGGAATTTCTAACCCGCACGCGGCATCTGGCAGCCATAGGCCTTTCTCAAGAAACAGATGCGGCAGTGGTCGTTGTCTCGGAGGAGACTGGAACTGTCTCCCTGGCGACCAAAGGCAATCTGGAAAGAGAATTGGACAGAGAAGGACTCAAGGATCGTTTGCTGAATTACTTGAAGACAAGATGAAAAGACTTCTTATAAATATATTCATCAAGAATTGGAAACTCAAACTTTTTGCTTTTTTCGTCGCCCTTGTTCTCTGGCTGGCGCTCATCCCGGAGGAGAAAATATTCTCAGAAAAAACCCTGACAGTCCCTCTCGTACTTTACAACACTCCTCCTCAAATGGAGTTGGTGAAAAAGCCTCCCTCAATGATTGATGTCACGATCAGAGCTCCCAAAAGCTTGATCGAGCAAATCACCCCGGCTAACGTTTATGCAGCCCTGAACCTTGAAAATGCCCGCCTCGACCAGAAAGAATACCCGCTCAATAAGAGCATGATCAGCATTCCTCCCGGAGCAGAAGTTGTAGAAATCTATCCCAGCCAAGTCAATCTTGTCCTGGAAAGAACCCAAGAGCTCCTGCTCGACGTGGAGCCGAACATCGCCGGGAGCTTAAAGGAAGGCCTCAAAATAGAAGCAGTGAGAGTCTCACCTCCCCAGGTTCTCATCAGAGGGCCGGAGGGCAAGGTCAAAGCTGGCAGCAAAGTTAGGACGAGCCCCATCGATATTTCCGGCTTGAGTCAAAGCGAAGAAATCGAGGCAGCTCTCATCCCGCCGAATCCGGATGTAAGGCTGGCTTCTTCACAATCAACAGTTAAGGTCCAAATTTTAATCCAGAAAGAGGGCCCTGAGGAAAAAAAGGCAGCGAAGAAAAAAACCCAGAGGGAATAGTCGAAAGAATGCCAAATTCTGCGATACCAAGATAATTGTGAGGGTGACCTGCGGGGAGACTCCCGAAATAATTTTCTTCCTTGAATACTCTCTGTTTTTGATTATAATTGACACTTGAAAAAAATCCTCGGTTGAAAATGGAAAGACTCTTTGGAACAGACGGCATAAGGGCTATTGCCGGCGAGTTCCCTCTCGATTTCTTCACAGTCCACAGCTTGGGAAAATCACTCATCTCCCTCCTTCAAGAATTGAGATTGGAGCCGCGGGTTGTTATCGGCCGTGACACCCGGGAATCAGGAGAATGGCTCGAGGCGGCACTCTACCAGGGAATAGCCGAAACCAAGGGGCAGGCTCTGTCCGCCGGCGTCATCCCCACCTCTGCCGTCTCCTTCCTGACAAGAAAACACTCCTTCTCAGCAGGAATCGTCATCTCCGCCTCTCATAATCCCTATCAGGATAACGGCATTAAAATTTTCTCATCTCAAGGGACAAAAATTCCGGACGCTTGGGAGAGAAAACTTGAAAAAGCTATCAGCCAGGCTCCGAAAAAAGCCGAACGAAAGAAGCTCAAAATCAAGGCCCAGACCTCTTTTGGCCGCGAGTATATTGACTTTCTGGAAGACAGATTTTCCCATATCAGGCTTCCAAGAAAAATCAAAATCGCCATCGACTGCTCGAACGGAGCCAGCTCATTTTTCGCTGAGCGCATCTTCCGGGATTTGGGCTTTGAGGTCCTTGGCTCAGGCAACGAGCCTGATGGAAAGAACATAAACGAGCGCTGCGGCTCTCTTTATCCCCAGAATCTGGCCCGGCTGGTGGTCGAAAACAAGGCTGATATAGGAATCGCCTATGATGGGGATGCAGACAGGGCTATTCCTATCGATGAAAACGGAAAAATCCTCAACGGTGACCACACGCTCTTTATCCTTTCTCGATACTTGAAAGAAAAGGGGCGTTTGAAATCGGATTATGTTGTGGCCACAGTCATGAGCAATATCGGACTTGAGAAATCCCTCGAAAAACTCGGCTTGAAGCTTTTCCGCGCTCAAGTTGGCGATAAGTATGTCCTGGAGCAGATGTTGAATTTAAACGCAAACCTTGGAGGAGAACAGTCAGGCCACACCATCTTTCTGGATGATTTTCCGACAGGTGATGGAATCCTGACCAGCCTAAAGATTCTGGAAGTCATGGCCGCCAATAACACTCCGCTCTCCAAGCTGGTTGAAGAATACCAAGAATTCCCCCAGGTATTGCTAAACGTTCGAGTGAAAAGAAGGATAGACATCAGTCAATTCCCTGAGATAGTGGACAAGATGAATGAGATCAAGCAAAAGCTTGGAGAAAGCGGCCGCCTCCATGTTCGTTTTTCAGGAACCGAACCTCTTGTCAGAATAATGATTGAGGGCCAGGGCAGGGCGGAGATAGAAGACTATGCACAGCAAGTTGCCAGTCTCGTCGCCAAGCAACTGGGCTAAGCAAGAAGAGAAAAGAGTCGTTTTATAATTAGGGAGGAAAAAATGAAGCTTGCCGTCAATATCGATCATTTTGCGACAATCAGAGAAGCTCGCCGCAGCGGCGAGCCAGAACCCATCCTGGCAGCCCTGCTTGCCGAGCAGGCAGGGGCAGAAGGCATTGTCTGTCATTTGAGGGGCGATAGGCGGCACATCAAGGAAAGAGACCTGAAGCTTCTGAGACAGGTGGTCAAAACCAAGCTTAACCTGGAAATGGCGGCAACTGAAGAGATGAAGAAAATTGCGCTCGAAGTAAAGCCTGACGTTGTTTCTCTCGTTCCAGAGCGCAGAGAAGAATTGACCACTGAGGGAGGATTGAATGTCGCTGCCAACGAAAAGGCCCTGATTCCTTTGATCCAGGAGCTGAAAAAGGCGGGGATAAGAGTCAGCATTTTTGTCGATCCTGACTTAATACAAATCGAAGCCTGTCGCAAAGTGGGAGTGGACCTTATCGAAATCAACACCGGAAAATACGCGGAGCTTCGACCAGGAAAGGTACGCCTGGAAGCCCTGGAGGAGATAATACAGGCTGCTGACTATGGCCGAAAATTCGGCCTAGAAATCCACGCCGGCCACGGGTTGGATTATAAAAACGTCAGTCAAATCGTAGCCATCCCTGAAATCACAGAGCTCAGCATCGGCTTCTCCATCGTCGCCCGCTCGGCGATCGTCGGCATTGAGAAGGCAGTCAGTGAGATGGTTGAGTTGATCAAGTGATCAGTATAAATTTCGAACGATTGAAAAACGATATCGAAGCTCTTTCCCAGATTGGACGAGACTCACTGGGCGGGATAAGTCGGCCTTCTTTCAGCAAGCCAGACCTCGAGGCCAGGGAATGGCTCAAAGAAAGAATAAAAGCCGCCGGCCTCCTGCTCAGTCAGGACGGAGCAGGAAACATTTTCGGCCGCATTGAGGGCAAAGGAAAAACCGTTATGGCCGGCTCTCACCTGGACACTGTCATCAACGGCGGAATGTTTGACGGCTCAATCGGAGTCCTCTCAGCCCTAGAGTCTCTGCGAAGAATAAAAGAAGAAGGCCTTCGCCTTTCCAGGCCTGTGGAGCTCGCCTCTTTTACCGACGAGGAAGGAAATCTGGCCGGAGACTTCATGGGAAGCCGTGCTTTTGTCGGAGCCTTGAACCGGGAAATATTAGAGAAAGGATTCACCCAAGTCGGACCTCCGCTGCGAGAGATTTTGAAGGGCACTGAGTTCACTCTGGAGAGCATCATTGAGGCTCATAAGCAGAGCCCAGAGATAGAAGCCTTCCTTGAGATCCATATCGAGCAGGGCCCTGTGCTCGAAACAGAAGGGATACCTGTTGGCATTGTGAACGCCATTGCGGGCAAGCATTATAGAATGTGCTCTTTCTTAGGAGAAGCCAGCCACGCCGGGACGACTCCTCTTGAGCTGCGCAGGGATGCCCTGCTGGGCCTGGCGGATTTCGCCCTGAGAAGCACCCGCTTCGTTGCCACAAAGCACTACGGGAGCATGGTCACCATCGGGAAGGTCATCGTCAAGCCTGGGACGTTCAGCACAGTTCCCGGCCAGGTCGATTTTTCTTTCGAATACAGGAGCACATCCAAAGAAACATTACAGGAGCTGGAAAAATCCCTTCTCGACCTTGCCAAAGAGATCGCTTCCACCCGCGGGCTCGAGTTTGCCTCAAGAGTCATGGACAAGACCGATCCGGTCAAGATACCTTCACGGATGGTCAGCTTGATGAAAGAGGAATGCCAGAAGCTGGGTTACCCTTTCATGGAGCTATCAAGCGGCGCAGGCCATGATGCCCAGATTCTTTCCAGCGTGGCCGAAGTGGGAATGATATTCATCCCCTGCTTGGACGGAATCAGCCACTGCCCTCAAGAAATGATCAGGTGGGAGGACTTGGAAAAGGGGGCGAACCTGCTGCTCAACGTCCTGCTGAGGCTGGCGGGTTAATACAAATGCAATGAATATCTTTATACTGTCATTGCGAGCGACCGAAGGGAGCGTGGCAATCTCTTAGTTTGATGAGATTGCTTCGTCACTGCGTTCCTCGCAATGACATTTTAATTAATGCATTTTATCAGCTTACTTCTTCTCCTTGGCCATGGCCTCTTTTATCTCTTTTATCCTCTTTTCATAGCCTGCGAGCATTGCCTTCTCATAATCTTCAGCAGGCTTTCCTGCGAGTTCTATTGCTTTTTCTTCGGCTTTCAGGGCATCCTCATATTTCTTTAATTTAAAATAGACAAGGCTCAGAGCATCCCAGATATAGTGGGAGGAGGGAGAGAGCTCAACCGATTTTTTCGATGCTTCAAGGGCGCTTTCCAGGTTTTTATCTTGATTTACCCAGAACCAGGCATAGTTGTTTAACTCTTCTGCTCTATCCATATGTTTCTTTATGTACTCAGGCCCAAAGATATCCAGTGCCTTCTCAGGTTTACCCGCCCGAACATACAACTGCGCAGCCGACTCAACCAACCGCGGCTCCAGCTTGGTCGCCAATTCAATCATCTCCAAGGCGCTATCTGTATTCATCTTCTGCCTGACCCAGAAGGTCGCATACTCATAGAGATTGAAAGCCAGCGTGCGAACCTTTCCTTCCATAAAGCTCTCTCCAAAAACTTCTTCAGCCTTGCCTTTGTCTCCTTTGAGCGAATACAATTCAGCCAGATTTCTCATGTAGCTAGGATCAGGATTATATTTCATCATTTCTTTAATCTTCTCAGCGAGCTCAATTCCCCGCTCTAGATTTTCTTTATCCCTGATTATTCTGGAAACATAGGAATTGAGAACAGACGGTTCACTTGGATATTTGGATACATACTCCTCAAAGAATTTGGCTGCTTCTTCTTTTGGAGCAGCAGACCGATAATACATACTTAAAAGAGAATAGGCAGATTCCAGGATTTCGCTTTGGGCATATTTTTTAATGAAGGCTTTGAGCGGCTCAGGGTCCATTTTCCTGCCAAAGAAAGACATTTGTCCTATGCAAAATTCTGCATATTCAGTGTAAGTAACTTTTTTCCCGCCATAATAATCTGTTGTTCCCATCTTCCCGTCCGGGTCTATGGCTAAAACTTCTTTATACAACTCTAGAGCCTTTTCCTGATTTGCTCTATCTTGGCATTTCTTACCGAGCTTGAAAACCACTTCTATATTTTTTGGCTCTTTGCCGTATCTTTCAGAAAGAATCTTGAAGGTATCGATTCCTTTTACGGTCTTCTCCAGCCTTTCCAGATATTTATCCGGCGGTGGCCCATAACCAATATGCCAGTCAATCTCCGAGCCGTCCGCATCGACGATGAGGACAGTTGGAGTACCGGAAATTTTGAATCTCTTAAAAATTTCATTTCCGGTTTTTTCTGCGATGTCGGCGAAGAAAAGAATGAAATTAGAGTTCAGAAATTCCTGATATTTTTGATTGGCGAAGAACTGCTGACCCAGCAGTACACAGCTCCCTCAGCCACTCGAGAAAAAGTCGATAAGGACCTTTTTGCCTTCATTCTTCGCCTGGACAAGGGCCTGGTCAAAAGTCCCCTTGAACCAGTTCTGGGCAAAAGCCGTGGAAACAAGAATAAGTATGATTAGAGGTAAAATTGCTTTTTTCATTCCGGCCTCCTTCTATGGCTTATATATAGAAATTAATCTTTGAATTGTCAAATAAAAAATCCTCATTACTAATAGACTCTTAATTCCTTCTACAGCTTGATCGTCTTTTTTGAATGCTCGGTCTTGAAGGGACCGACCTCGTATTCACAGATGATTTTGTATTCTGTGTTCAACTCTGGGCCAGACCACGTGGCCCGACAGCTGAACCCTCAGCCATACTCAAAGAAGCCTTGCTTGACGA
>Ga0315307_1001208_pt1 | contig 11515 bp, 12 predicted proteins | sample TDP2_MG_FD_203079 | JGI IMG/M metagenome (GOLD analysis project Ga0315307, IMG submission 203079) | Freshwater sediment microbial communities from Lake Towuti, South Sulawesi, Indonesia - TDP2 | ecosystem: Environmental > Aquatic > Freshwater > Lake > Sediment | place: Indonesia: South Sulawesi... | reverse complement strand
TTCCTTCCTTCACTATTGCGATCGCTGCAATAGTTCCGAAGATTCCTGTGAACCCTAACGCTAGTAATCCTCGACAATCTTTCTCTTGAAGCTCTCCTATTCCTTCCGGTTTATCTCCGACATTTCTCATTCCGCCAAGATGTAGACCAATTATGGCGATGAGGATCGCGAGGATTGTCCTCGCAGCTCTTTCCAAGTCGAATAGAAGGCTGTGCTTTTGTCCGAATCGGATTAGGATGCTTCCGACGCCGTCAATGAAGAGCAGGATGCCGGCCACGATGAGGATGATAGCTACGGATTCGCAGGCTTGGTGAAGTTGCAAAGCCGCTGACAGATCAACTCTCCTCCTCATCGAGCCCATTACCCGTTCTCTTCCACATGTCGGACTATGAGACGGTGGACGACCTTTCGATCCCGATCGAGATCAGCAGATTGAATGACCCTGACTTAACCGACTCCTTGAGAGAGTACACACCAAAACAGCTGATTAGAGAAATGTCTCAATTTTCAGAAATCCTGTCGTCAAGAGAACAGCGCTGATCGAACAGCTATCTTATGATGCCGTCCTTACGCGAAAATGAATGCTACATAGAAAGGATATGTTACGATTGAGCAGATAGGCCCATCTCTCGCGCGATCGGCCAAGTATCTTGTCTATTTCTTTTCCAGAAGCTCTCTCATCTTACGCAGTTCAGATAGCATCTCATTACTGACATCGCTTACAGGAGCCGCGAATAACGGTCTACCTCTCACTACGCTCAGTACGCTCTCCCTTAGATCTGCGAAGTTGGAAACATGGATAATGGAGGCCTCAGCCCTCCTACTCCCCGGACCACCGGTGCCGCCTGCAACACCAGTGTAGCCAGCGGTATAGACATCTACAGTAGCTATGCCGAGCATCCTAGATATCGGGCCTTGCGCAACATCCACGGACATGATTCTGGCGTAGGGAACTGTATGCTTGAATCTCCACCATACGCCACGTTCAACAACTACCTCGTCACTCGTATCCCTCTACAAGGGTTCCTATTTCCCAAGAGAACGTTGTAATGCGACTTCCCTTTATCTATCTTTAAGTGATTTTTCAAGATGCTTGAAGCAGCTGCTCTCCAAAGAAAAGAGCCAAGAAGGGCTTGAAGGGCTTCCAAGACACGCTCGAGGATTTGTTGGAAGGCTTGAAGCCGAGAAGAACCTTCTCATCCAAACTTTTTCGTCTTGGTAAGGTAAGAGAAGAGATAAATATATCGTGGCCGACAAAAAGCGTACGGAACAATGTGGTGAATATGCCTTGACCGAAGAAAAAGTTTCTAGACGCAGCTATGTGAAGTACGTCGGTGGCGTTGTTGTTGTCGCTGTTGTTGCAGCAGCAGGATACGGGATCTATGAAGCCACGAAGCCTACAGCCACTCCGACGCCTACACCGACACCCACACCTACACCAACGCCAACACCTACGCCGACCCCGACTCCGACCAAAAAGCTGACGCTAAAGGTGTCCACGATAGTCGGAATAAACGGTCTCATCGCGACTACATTGGAGGAAGCGTTTGAAAAGGCGTATCCGAACATAAAGTTGGAAATCACAGAGCATCCTTGGGAAGAAGTCACGGAAATACAGTTAACAGACATGGCAGCTAACACAGCATCCTACGATGTCGTTACAACGTTCAACTCAGCCCTAGCTCCATACGCTAAACCAGGTCACATCTATCCGATCGACGAATTCATAGAGAAGTACAAAGGGACAGAGTTCGACCTCACAGACCATCTTGACGACATGCCACCAAGACTATCGGAAACATGCATGTATGATGGCAAGGTCTATGGAATGCCTCAAAACTGGTGGACTTTTGTGCTTTACTACAGAAAGGATTTGGTACAACAGAAAGGACTGGAATTGCCAAAGACTTTTCTAGACATCCCTGACTTCGCAGCCGCACTCACAGGTGACGGCAGATACGGGTGGACAGAGACAGGTCTTCGAGGCGGAGCAGGATGCAATACTTACACTTGGTATAACTACCTATGGTCGTTTGGCGGCGACATTCTCGACGAAGACTACAAGCCAGTTTTCAATGGTTCTGAAGGTGTGGAGGCACTGAAGCTCTATGTGGATCTGCTCAAATATGTCTCGCCTGAAGTGATGAGTCTCGGTTGCGATCAGAACACGTCACTAATGCAGCAAGACAAGATCGCTGCTGGAATACACGACTCCGATCAGATGGGTTTCTTACAAGACCCGAGTGCATCTAAGGTCGTCGACAAGTTTGCGATGGCTCTAATGCCTAGCCAAGTCAGACGAACGGCAATGCTCGGATATTGGCAGATTACGATAAACTCCGACACACCATACAAGGACGAGGCGTACAAGTACATTGAATTCATGACGAGGCCGGAGAGTGTACGGGCTTGGGTAGATCTAGGGCAAGCTCCCCCATTGATGAGCCTTTTGAAAGATCCCGAGCTGATTACAAAGCATCCTGAGTTGCCTTTTGACGTGCTACTGGATACACTGAAAGATGTCAAATCTGTGCCGAAAATAGTCGAGTACCTCGAGGTTGAGGACCGAATATCGGTAGCGATCTCGGACGCGATGGTGAAAAAGAAGACTCCGAAACAAGCTTTGGATTGGGCTGCATCCGAAGTTGAAGCGATACTTAAGAAAGCTGGGTACTACGGCTAAACTGCGAGAGGCTGGACAATCGGCTGCAAATAGGCAAGCTCGAATCCCATGACCGCCAAGAGAGATTACTTCCCTCTTTTTTTGATAGCCCCTACTGTCGTTTACCTCTTTCTGGTAGTAATCTACCCCATGGTTTACTCTTTGTATTTGAGCACCACCAACTTTGATTTGTCGTCTGGGGTACAGTCATTTATTGCCGTTGAGAACTATCTGGAAATTCTAAGGGATGCGGAATTCTTTGAGTCACTCGGGATTACTCTCACTCTCACAGCTACAACGGTGTCATGTTCCCTTTTGATAGGACTTGGCTTAGCGCTGATTCTCAACAGGTATACAAAAGGACGAATCGTCATACTGCCTCTTCTACTTACGCCAATGATGTTAACGCCGGTTGTCATAGGGCTCATGTGGGCAATGATGTATAATGCGGATTATGGAGTGTTCAGCTATCTTTTCGGTCTCCTAGGGTTCGAGAGGCGTTCTTTAATCGGTGATCCTTCGACGGCGTTGCTGTCGGTCATAGTTACTGACATATGGCAATGGACGCCCTTCATGATGATTCTATTGCTGTCAGGTCTTCAGAGTCTTCCTCAAGAGCCTTACGAAGCCGCTCAAATAGATGGAGCATCGAAACTGCAGACAACGAGATTCATAACGTTGCCAATGTTGATGCCGACGATTATGGTCGCCGTAATATTCAGAACGTTAGATGCAATCAAGATTTTCGACATCGTATATACGCTCACTGCCGGTGGCCCTGGCATCGCAACAGAAGTCGTCTCTCTATTCATATATCGAACAGGCTTCCGCTTCTTTCACATGGGTTACGCAACAGCGTTGTCTTGGGTTTTGCTCGCTGTTACCATCGTAATATCACAAGTCTATATCAAGCTCATTAGGACGGTCTGAGTCAAATGAATCGCAGTGCAAAATCCTCAATCGAGACGTCGACGGCGTATCTTTTTCTGCTCGCCGCTCTGCTTTTCGCAGTCTTCCCCACTTTTTGGATTCTATCAACTTCTGTCAAGACTCGAGCAGACATATTCGCAATACCGCCAACATGGCTATTTACTCCCACTTTCGAGCATTTTCAAAATGTGCTTACCGATTTTCCATTCGGCAAGTTCTTCTTCAACAGTCTGATCGTTTCGACAACTACAACGATAGTGGCGATCGCTCTTGGCTCTCCGACCGCTTACGCTTTCGCTCGATACACATTTCGAGGAAGCAAAGACTTGTCTTTCTGGATTCTTTCTCTGAGAATGGCACCGCCTATTGCCTTCATTCTTCCGTTATACATCCTAATGTCCAACCTCAAGCTTCTCGACACGCAATTGGCTCTAATAATCGTCGATCTCACTTTCGCGCTACCAATCGTAGTTTGGATAATGATTGGGTTCTTCCAGAGCATTCCGCGTGAACTCGAAGAATCCGCTCTCGTAGATGGGTCAAGTAGGCTGGGGGTATTCTGGCGGATAGTATTGCCTCTCTCACTACCGGGGCTATGGACGACGGCGGTGATCAGCTTCATATTTTGTTGGAATGAGTTTCTATACGCACTTATCCTCACTGGGTCGAATGCAAGGACATTGCCAGTAGCAATATCTGCCTTCAACACACAAAGAGGCATCCTTTGGGGAGAGATGGGAGCAGCTTCGGTGATAGCCATTCTTCCAGTTCTTATGTTCGCTACGTTTGTACACAGGCACTTTGTGAAAGGACTGACGCTAGGCGCTGTGAAAGGCTGACGATGCGCCTTCCACGCCTAAACCATATATAGAGGATAAGGGCAGACTTTGCAAGAGATATTTGGGAAGTGAACGAAATGGCAAGAATAGAGAAAGGAATTAGAGTTGTTCGTTCGTCAGACATCGAACTACTAACCGGTGAAGTCGGATGGAGTGTTAGACCTCTGATCTCAAATAGATATGCGAACTCCGACAAAATGTGGATGGGCTGGGTCAATTTTAAGCCAAATGGAAAACATGACTGGCATACGCATGAGGAAGAGGATGAAGCACTCATTGTTATTTCTGGAGAGATCACTTTCTACTACAAGCGAGGCGACAAGGTGATTGAAGAGAAATTGAAGGAAGGAGATGCAGCATTTGTTCCAATGAAGCTTGAACACAAATGGGAAAATAGTGCGAAACCGTTAACTGCAATCGTCGGAAAAGCACCCTCACCGCCGGGAGCTGGACGATAAACAGAACCAAGGATGTAAACAGCACAAGTACCCTGGCACGAAAGGACTCCAATTGTTAGAGTCCGTCGAACTTGTTTCCAGCTGATGCGTCAATCAAGAAAGGCTTTGCATCTATTTTTCTACTTCTTCCAAAACCGCGTCAAGTATATTAAGGGCCTTCGTTGCCTGCTCTTTCTCTATGTTCATGGGCGGCTTTATCTTTAGCACGTTGCCGATTCCAGGTTTCTTATCCATGCCGAATATGGCGCCTTTCGGATAGCACTTTCCCACGATTTCAGCAGTTTCTTCGGTCGCTCTTTCTCTTGTCTTTCTATCTCTTATCAACTCAACACCAATGAACAATCCTGGGCCCCTTATGTCGCCTATCAACTTGTGTTTCTCTGCCATAGACTTAAGTCGAGAAGTCATGAACCGGCCCATTTCTGCAGCTCTTTCAGGTAGCTTCTCTTCAATCACGACATCTACAACTGCTGATGCCGCTGCACAGACAATAGGGCTTCCGCTAAATGTGAACGCATGCCATATCTCGGTTTCAAATCCTTCAGGCAGGATATCTTCACGGAACACAGCGGCTCCTGCTGGGACTCCGCCTCCCATGGCTTTCGATATCGCCATTATATCCGGTTCAAAGCCAAAATAGTCACAGCCCCACATTTTGCCGGTTCTTCCGAATCCTGTCTGAATTTCATCAACAATAAACAACACGCCGTACTTGTTACAAGTCTCTCTGATTATCTTGAAATACTCGTTGCTAGGGGGCAAAATATGCCCGCCGTTGCCTAAGATAGGTTCCATTATGAACGCGGCAACGGTATTGTAGGATCCGTATCTTATCATATCTTCAAGAGCTCTTGCGCATTCGAAATCGCATCCTGGATATTTCTTCCCATAGAAGCAACGATAGCAGTACGGCGGTGGAATCTGCCTGAAACCAGGCACCGTCGGAAGCCAATCTCTATGCCACGGCTGGCCAAGACTCAGACAAGCTATGGTTCCTCCATGGTAAGCGAGGTATAATGATATAACCTCCTTCTTCTTCGTTATCTTCATCGCACCCTTGAGCGCCGTCTCGATCGATTCGCTTCCACCGCTTGTAAAGTAGTACTTCGTCATTTTGGGCGGCATGATTTTAGATAGTTTCTCGGCGAGTTCAACTCGCGGAATGTTTATTGTTCCCATAAATGTATGAGAGATCTTCTCAACCTGTTTCTTGATGGCGGCTACAACCTTTGGGTGTGAATGCCCTATTCCAAGAGGACCAGCGGTTTGACAAATGCAGTCGATATACTCCTTCCCGTCGATATCCTTTACAATGGCGCCTTTTCCTTCCACTAGAATGACTGGTGTGTAACCCCACCCGTGAATTATATGACGCTTGTCCCTTTCGATAAGGTCTCGTGTGGAATACAAACTGAATCACTTGGTTGCCCGTAGTATTTTCCTCTTGCTATATTTGGTTTGCGATTTTATGGCGAGCTGTAGTTTGAGATACCCGTTTTCGATGTAGCTTTCTTAGGTCATTCTTTCTATGACCAAAAACTTATATTAGATTCGAAATCAACTAGCAAACTTTCGTGGCGCAGAGTATGGAATTTGGGACGGTCTACTTCCATCACCGCAGAGAACCCCACTACGTTGGTCCCGTTATGACGAGTGAATTAGGAGCAACTTCTATGCAGATAGACTTTGCCGAAGTCTCTACGTGGTATCAAGTTGAGAAAGGACCTAATGCGTACACCTGGGAAATTCTGGACGAAGCCTTTGATGCATGTGAAAAGCAGAGCATAGAACCTATACTGTCATTTGCTCATCATTTCGCTCCCCCAGACTGGGTCGAGGGCGGACCGTTCAATAATACGATAGTTTCTACTCCGGACTACGGATCTCTCTACGGGTCAGCCTATGAAAAACTAACCGTCCTGCAGAAATCTTTCGCCGACTTTGTTACCAGCGTTGTAGAAAGATACAAAGACCGGACAAGTCTCTACACCTTTAGTCACGAGTGGAATCTAGCATGGATGTTTTGTAGTAAGAAAGGGACCTCCGAATATGACAACCTTCTGAAGAACCAAATCAAGTGTACACTTTTGGCCTACAACATTATCAAGCAACGCGCCCCAAACGCAAGAATCACTTACGGCCTCTTCTGCAACTACCGTCGGGACAGCGTTGAAGGGAGACCGACTGCTCCGCTTTACTACACAGTTGAAGAATTCCCATTCGGACCCTCGTTCATGATTAGACAATTTGCGGAGACTGGGAACCGCGATTTCCTAGATCTAATGAAAACCACGTACATTTTCTATACCTGCTACACAGACAGTAAAGACGAAATTACGCCGATATACGTGGATGCAAGGGCAGGGGATGCGGTAGAAGCACTGTATAATGCCTCCGTAAACATAGAGGGAAAGATGTATCGCTATCGAGATTACATTCAAGAGATACTAGTCAACCCAATAACAATCTCAGGCAATTGGTGCTTCAACGTCAAGAGATCATACAGTGAAGAGGACCAAGCGAAATACCTCAGTGACTCGATAGCTAACATACTCGAGGCCAAGAAGCGCGACATTCCCGTCACTCGCATACTAGCTAACCTTCTCGACAAGAATGAAGACTCATCAAGATACGCCTTTGATCGGTATTTGTTCGTACCTGAAGGACTCTACAGGATGAAACAAAGGATAGATCCTCTGAAAAGAGGGCCAACGACATGGGCTGTCACCTACGGAAGAAAGCAAGCCGCAGATACTTTTCAACAAATCGTATCGCAGTACAAATAGCAGGTTTGGAAAGGAAACTCTAAGGCGCGACAGTTACAAAGACTTGCTGTAAGATGAATTTCTATATGGTCAACGCTCTCACACGGTCAACATGATTTGTTGAACGTGTTCTACGTTCAAGGGGGCCTCGGTCTTTCTGTCCAGCATATTGCCGCATCTGTCGAAGATTCCTAGAAGCTCTGGTCTACCCTTCTGAATGCCTTTTACAACCGCAACTTTTGCTCTAGACGCGAAGACCTGTATTCTGAACCCGTAGACAACAGTATCCCCAACCTTCATTTCAACATTGCCAAACTGACCTGGCACCAATGTCCCGTAGTAATCAATGTAACCAGCGGGTTCTGCCAAGACCTTTCTTTGAACTATTGTGTCCGGATCTCGGCCGACGAACGCGTACATATAGAATTGCTGAAAAACATCCGTCCAGAAACCAAGCATCAAGTTGGCTCCAGAAAGCCCTCCGCCATAAGCATAGGCATTATTCCCGTACAAGTGTGAGACTTCGCTGACATATACCCAAGCAGGCAATTCAGGCAAGTCCACGAAGTAGTGCCAAGGGGTAGTTCCCGCAAGCCCATTTCCAGGCTCTCCGTACACAGGGTACCCGTATGGCTTCGCCGCTTCCGCGAGTATCTCCATGACCGGCGCTGAAGTATCGCCGGGAGCGTTTACTTGTTTGATTTCGATCTTATTCTCTCTTTCCAGTTTCCCTGCTGCTTTCAAAATTGTACTTAGATTCGAAAGTGGTTCAACTCTTTGCTTGAGGATGTTATATCGAACGCACGGAAAAGAAGTGACTCCGACGATCCTTATGTTCCTGAGCTTGCTTATCCTTTCCGCTATTTCGATTACATTCTCTTCCGGAATTCCGCCATATTGGTAGGGATAGAAGAAGTCGCCTTTACCGATAACCCTAATCAACAAGTCCTGACTCTTCCCCAGCTTAGCTGCAACATCCGATATTTGCCTCGCCTTTTCAAGACTGAAGACCGTGATGACCTCAGGAGAAACCTCGCCAACAACATATTCTATGTCAGCTGTCGGTATCTGCGACAAGTGTCCAACATGGCCGACCGGAATACCATATCTATGAAGACACTTTACTTCCTCGATATCAATAGCAACGGCCTTCTCAATACCGTTATCCGATATGGTCTTGCTAACAAGCGGATTCCTCCCGAACTGTTTTGTAATGAAGTAGTTGCTTACCCCGAATCGATCGGCCTCTTTTCGCTCGACAACAGTGTTTTGTTTGATAGCATCCAAGTCCATGACTACCACATTTGGCGGAATTTGACCGGACTGATGGAGTTCTACAGCCGCCCCGATCAAACCCGGATTTCGACGTACGTGCAAATCTAAGAAATCAACCAAAGATAATCACGCTCTTCCATTGTACATTGCACACTCTTACTAGGATTTTGGCCCTTTTTTAGGCCTTTCCTTCTTTTCAATGTTGAGGCTCCAAGGCCCACGCGAGAAAGATGTTTCCATGCATCGACGCATAAAACTAGTAGAGGTTTGAACGCCTTAGATCCTCTACCTTATCCGAATAGTTGGTTTGGATTGGCCAGTGCGTTTGTCTATTTCTTACTGCGCTTTATGAAAGGGATTATTCTTGGAGCTTCCTTTGCATACTCTTGGTATCGTTCTCCGAACATAGCTCTAAGCTGTATCCTATCCGCAGCATACTTCAATGAGCCTCAGGTACAGCGAGGCTTGCTAAGAATCATTCCCAATTGACAGAAAAAATAAGAGTTATCTTACGAGCTTTAGCCTTCATGTAGCGTTGCGGGAACCGCCATGGAAATGCATATAGGATGTTGCTGACAATTTACATGCCTGTATATAGCCGCTGCCGTTCGCATAGGACGGCAGAATAAATCGAGTCTCGTTCTGGGATCGAGCGGATGGATAGAGCAGCAGTTTTTTATTGATGGCGGGTATTTTGCGAGGGTTCTGAAAGACGAGTATGGAGAAGCTACAATCGATTTCAGGATCCTCTCTGAGAAGCTCTGTCAAGGCTGCGATCGATTGAGAACCTACTACTACACTTGCATGCCATATCAGAGTAGCCCTCCAAGCGCTGAGGAAAAGGCTAGATATGCAGCTATTGACAGGTTCATCTACAGCCTCAAGAAGATTCCGCGCTTCGAGGTTCGACTAGGTAAGCTCAGCTATATACATGGAGAATTTGTCCAGAGACGCGTTGACGTCCTTCTCTCAGTTGACCTCGTAAGAATGAGTTGGGGTAGGCAGATTCAGAGGGCTGTGCTTCTATCCGGCGACATCGACCTGGTCCCAGCCGTACAGGCTGCAAAAGACGCTGGAGTTCTCACACAGGTCTACTATTCCAGGAGATCGGTTCACGACGAATTGCTTCAAGCCTGCGATGATCGATTTGAGATGACTTGAGAACTCATAGACTCCGTCAAACTTGAACGGTGAATGCCAAGAGAAGCCTGAGATTAGAATATTTGTGTCAATGAGGATCTTAGGCTTGGGTTTTGGCATATTTCTCTTCCAGGAGCTTCGCTCTGGCTCCCTCGACCTCCTTCATTAGGAGGCTACGGGTTATGCCCCTCTCTTTCGCCAAGCTTCGGAGGATCGTGGATATTTCGTTCAAGGATAGTTCATCTACCTTCTTCATCACGATGAGGCGCCCCACTTTGGTCACATAGAGGTAGCTGCCTTTTCGTAGCGAAAGATCCCTCCGTATCTCAACCGGAAGCGTGAACTGCCCCTTCGAGGTGATCTTGACGACTTCGCTGGTAGCCATCATGTTCGCCCATAGCTAGGAGTAAGAATTCCTTACATATATACCTAACCGGCAAGCGCTTCCATGTCTTGGAGACCACTTGAGATCTGATTTTCTTTGAGTTCTTCTCGCGTGGCTGAGACGAGGGAGCCGAGTATACTTGCTGTATGCACTCAATATTTGGCGATCCAGCGAATAGTTAATCCAGTCTTTGTCTTCTTATCTTATCTTCACGAGTGGAACTCCAGTCTCCTTGAATTCTTCATCTCTACCTGTGATCAACTTCGCTTTCATGATCTTCGCCGTTGCTGCAGCAAATGAGTCAGCCAAGGACAACGCATGTTCAGCTTTGATCAAGCTTACCTCTCTCCAAAGCCTATCATCAGTCACCGGCACGATCTTCAAACCGTAGGCTCTCAAATTCTTTTCTTTTTCATCTGCGAGTCTGGGGTTCTTTCGGAATAGAATGTAGTAGAACTCAGCCAAGTTTATGACACTCAGATATCCAGTCAATTCTCCTGCTTGAATTCTCTCAAGATACTTCTCCAGCGTCTCAGCTCCTGGTTCATCGAGATAAAAGATCAGCAATCCCTCCGTATCTAACACTACGCTCAAACGTCATCCGCCCTATCCTTTGATATGCCTCAAAAGCTGCCTCTGTCTACGTAACTCTTCCTTTCGAATTTCAACAAGAATCCCCCTTGAAGTCTTGCCTCCGAAGACAGCTTTTAACGATCCGCGGTCTGCAGATGGTCTAGGCAAAGCCTTCACCAGTATCCCTTCCTCTACCTCAACAACGAGCGCCTTCGCGCCAATGCCATGCCTCTCCCTCATCTCCTTCGGGATCGTCGCCTGACCCTTCTTTGTCACACTGACTATCTGCTCTGTCATAGCTGAAACCTCTAGTAATACCGAAATCGCTGGTATTACTTAAACCTACCGCAGGGTAAAGAAGAGAGAGAACAACTAGAACAACAGCGCAAACGAATGATTGAAGACTTCTATCTGGTCAGCGATGATTGTTCACGTTGAGAAGTTCGCCCATCTATTCAGGTAGTCTCGCCAGTCTTGCTCGGTGATCC
>Ga0315307_1001207_pt1 | contig 11516 bp, 9 predicted proteins | sample TDP2_MG_FD_203079 | JGI IMG/M metagenome (GOLD analysis project Ga0315307, IMG submission 203079) | Freshwater sediment microbial communities from Lake Towuti, South Sulawesi, Indonesia - TDP2 | ecosystem: Environmental > Aquatic > Freshwater > Lake > Sediment | place: Indonesia: South Sulawesi... | reverse complement strand
GACTGGCAGAAGTATCACCTAAAAAAGAAATACACAAATCACAGAATATAAATCGCGCACCCAAACTCTTCAGGAAGAGGAAGTGAAAAAATCCCGGGTTCATCCCTGGAGCCCCGGGCGGGACTTGAACCCGCGACCAACAGCTCACCTGGTTTCCTTACGAGGATCGACCATTTCTGACTGTCGCTCTAGCCACTGAGCCACCGGGGCCTTCTCCGAAAGGGGTGTTTGTCCCATACTTTTAAGAAACTCGGTGTTATATCTCTTTTCTCGTTTTGGAGGCTACTTCCCTTGGACACATTACACGAGTTGGGCGAGTTCGAAATAGTCAAGAGGATCATCGGTCTTCTTGATGAGATGCCTGATATTCCTGTTCCCTTTGGAGATGATGTTTCGGCGATTAGAATCGGTCGTGGTCGGCTTGCTGTTTTCAAGACAGACATGCTTGTGGGCAAGACAGATGTTCCTCCAGGTATGAGTCTCTGGCAGGCAGCTAGAAAAGCCGTGGTCATGAACATCAGCGATTTCGCGGCAAAAGGCGTGAAGCCCATCGCATTCTTGGCCTCAGTTGGATTTCCGAGAACTTTTCTAGAATCAGACGTTGAAGATGTTGGTAGAGGGTTAAACTCTGGTGCGAGGGAATACGGCACCTACGTCGTCGGCGGAGACACAGGTGAGTCGTCCGATCTCATAATCAGCTGTACAGCCATCGGCTTTGGGTCAGAAAAATCTTTGGTCACTCGTTCTGGCGCCAGTCCGGGAGATGTGCTGGCGGTGACAGGCACATTTGGGCAAACATCCTCCGGCTTAAAGATTCTGCTAGAAAAACTAGACGCGCCGACAGAGATCAAGGAAAAGCTTTTGGAACATGTTTACATGCCGAAAGCCAGGCTTAAGGAGGGGTTAGCGTTGGCAAGGTCTAGGGCAGCCACAGCATCTATCGACTCGAGCGATGGACTAGCCATAAGTCTTCACCAGCTTGGCTCAATGAGTGACGTAGGCTTTATCGTAACAGATCTTCCTATTCCCCCGGAAGTTGAAAGATTTGCAGATATTCACGGACTGGATCCAAGAGACCTTGCGCTCTATGGGGGAGAAGAGTACGAACTTGTCGTGGCCATTAAGACTGGTTTATGGGAGAAAGCATATAGGGTCACAGAGATGGCAGGTGGCACCCTGACAAAGATAGGAAGAGTGACAAAGGAGAGGAAAGTCATTCTAAAAATGAAGGGAGAAGAGGAAAAAATTGTACCGTTCCGTGGGTGGGAGCACTTCAGGAGATAGGCTCGAAAATCAAGAACTCATGCAGAGGGTGGCGGGCCCGTGGGGATGCGGGCACAGACAAATATGTCAACAATCTTGAGAATAAACTATTGACTCATAAACCTGATACTCCAGATTCAACCATTTCTAATTCCCAGTTTTTCTAGGCATTCTTGACTGATTTTTAGAATTTGCTTGGCTTTTTCCAGAGCTTGTTCAGCCATCTCTTTCGTGTAGTATTCTGTTGGGATAATCCACTTTTGATCATAGCGGAATGGGTAACGTAGAAGTTTTGGGATATGTGGCTCGATTTCATGGAGCATTCTGGATATTTCGAGAATTTTTGGCTTCATTTCCTCGTCTTCACTGGCTAAATGTCCGAGGACCATCCAATTGTTGTGTTTTTTGCTGGTTCTTCCGCCAAGCGCTATGATTAGTCCGGACGTTGCGTTCTCCGCGCTTAGTGAGCTGCATAGGAAGGAGAGGTGATGCCGCTTCTCGCGTAGACTGATTTCTGCGTCGATCAGCTGTTCTTTCGCGTTTCTAGTGAAGGCTTTTACTTCCTCATCTTCAGCCATAATTCTTCATCCTCATCGTAGTGCCATGCATCATTGATTTCCTTCGTGGCAGTCCTTAACAGGGCTGCGATGCCGACGCGGTCGAAGAGAATCACGTATTTTTCTAGGATCCCGAAAAGGAAAGAGGATTTAAGGTGTAGTATAGCCAAAAACTCCTTTACATCCATGGTGACTATTTCAAATTGTACCTTAAATTTCATTGAAGTCTCATATTCATCTTGAGATAGGTCCAGCGGCTCCTCAGCAACAACTAAGAGGTCAACATCGCTTTCCTCATGAATCTTTCCCTTCGCCACACCTCCAAACAACAAAACGCACAGAACTTGGGGATGCTCCTTGACAATTTCGTAGGTGGCTATCCAAGCGTAATCCTTCAGAGAGGGATTTAATAAGGCATGCAGCCTTTCATAATCGACTCGATACCTGTTGTCTTCATGCTTCACCGCGCCTAGGAAGATGAGTTCCTTAAGTTTCATTGAAAGCCACCTTTCACTCAGGCCTGTAGCCTTAACCAACTCTGAGAACGATTTCTCTCTATCGGACAAAGCGTAGATTATCTTGCCTTCGGGCGAAGGCTGGAACAGAGTCAACATTTCTCTTCTAACCTTTAACGGGGAGAAACACGCTATTAAACTTTACTAAGTATAACTTCTTTACATTATATAATATGTATCGTCGTTGTTTTCTTAAGTCAAATCTTTCTGTACCAAGATGCATGCCCGGGTAGATCTGGAAGAATAACATATTTTGAACATGTTTTGCTTGCAGAGCAAGTTTTGGGCTTGCAACGAGAAGCACGCCACGATAACAGCTACGATCGCTTCAATTGCCACGACCTTCGGGATGCTTGTCCTCTCGCTGCGTTTGAGGAAGGACAGCCGATGGCGGAGCTATTGGGTCTTCACGTTGGCATTTGCTGTCGTTGCGACGTTCCTCTCTCCGCTCCCAATGTTCCCGATTTTCAGTCCATGGGCTAGCCTGCTTCAAAGACTGGGGCTAGGGCTTGCGCTCTTTTGGATGGAAGTCATGTCGATTAAGCTATTACGTCCATCCATTCGGTCAAGCGCATAAGCAGCACAGCATACAAAGATAATACAGTGATGGAGAAATGAAACGGGCGATAGTTATTTATGACACAAAATTTGGCAACACCGAAAAGATAGCCAGAGCATTGGCACGTGGTATGGAAAACCAAGGGGTTAAGGTTGATTGTGTCAAAGTCGATGAAGTTGATGTCGATAAGCTGGTTGAATATGATTTTCTGGCAATTGGCGGACCCACGCACGCGTTTGGCGTATCTAAACCAATGAAAGCCTTTCTTGAAAAACTGAGAAGCGTGGGCATTAAAGGTAAGAAAGCCTTTGCCTTCGACACCAAGTATAGGTCTTGGTTGGCGGGATGTGCAGGGAAAGGGATTGAGAAAGCATTGAAAGGACTTGGAATGAGCATTGTCAAGCCGCATTCTTCAGCCGTAGTCACGGGAAACGAAGGACCTCTCGAAGAAGGCATGGAAGAAATGTTTGAACAAATAGGTGGTGAGATGCAGAATTAATTCAATTGAAGTGGCGGGCCCGCGGGGATTCGAACCCCGGACCCCCGGCTTAGAAGGCCGATGCCCTATCCGTGCTAGGCCACGGGCCCATTGAGTACGTCGTTAGAGAACTATAACATCACTAACCTCTTAGGTAGCTTAATGATCTTTTCTGGAAAGAGCGTTCTTATTAGTTCACCCGCTGAGTCGATGAGTTTTTCACTCTTCTCTATGAGCACTGCATCGCTGCTTGAAACGATTTCTCCATAGTTTAAAGCCTCCTTGTCTGCTTGCCTGACCGCTCTTGCGTCTCCATTTAACCTGCTTTCCTTCAACATCCTTCTCGTCAGTGAAGCCATCTCACCGCTTAGACTGACCTGCGCGTCGTAGAAGAAAACCACTTCCTCAGGATTAAATCCCTTCAGGAAGTCAACGAGTATTCCCAAGGCTTTCTCTGTGGCCTCTGTGGGCTTGTGTTTTCCGTGAACACCTGTGATGTCCCTAAAAAATTCATCGTCGCATTGAATCAGCTTCTCATTTTTCAGCATAGCCTCGATAGTTAGGACGACATTGTATCCGTCAATAGCCACTTTTTTACCCGAAATAGCCTTAGCAGGCATCTTTTTCCTAGCGTGTTCACTCGCGGTTTTCGAATCGTAAACGGCTCTATACAATACGAGCCTCTCTTCCTTGTCAAGCTGGTATTTGTCTCCTACAAACACCACACCTCCTTCTCTGTTGTATCCGCGGCCAAGGAGAAACCTCAAGTCTGTCACTGCCTCTTTAAGCTCATTCCTCAACATGTTCATTTCCTCTTTGACGGTCACTCAACAAATATTGCTGGTCTATGTGGCTCAGCCAGCCTCGCACGGTCTTTAGGATCGTAGCGCTTCGGATCTTCCTCCTCATATACTTCAACATCAGCCTTAAACTCACGTTCATAAAAGTCGATTGCACCGCGCATAACTTCGTATTCGTCGATTATGCCCACTGTTAGCTGTCTTTCAAGAACTTCCTTGTGTAAGTAGGTGAATTGTTTAACCAGTTTCTGACTGTAGCTTGATAGCCTCTCCGCATCAATCTTCAGCTCCCTATCAGCCATAAGCGTCTTCATTAGTTTACCGACCTCGATCTTTCCATCCTTACAAAGTTCTAACGCCTTCTGGTAGACCTTCCACTTCCAACCGGAGGTAGTGTAGCAGACAACCTTGCTGGGTTTTATGCCAGTCGCTTTGAGAATATTGATGGTGTCCTCCAGGACGCTCTTTACAAGACTTTCCGCTTCCTCGGACTTCACATCGATTTTATCCTCATCGTAGGATGGCCACACAGCGTTTGAAACGAACTCTTTTTCACCAATCTCACTCCAGATCTGCTCACAGACGTGCGGAGCAAAGGGGCCCATCAGCCTCACCCAAATTCTCAGAGCCTCCCTTAACACTGCGGCGTTCGGCTCACGTGTCCTTCGCATATACCACTTGAAGTCGTTCCATGTCTCAAACAAGGCGTTTTCAAGCGCGGTTCTAGTTCTCAAATTCTCAAGGCCGTCTGAGACAGCTTTTATTCTTCTCTGCAACACGCTGAGGAGCCAGCTTTCTAGACTTCCAGCTTCCTTTCCTTTCGCACCATAGATTCTTTTGGAGAAGTCATAAAATGACGCAAGCTTGGCGTTGATGTCTCTGATGTTTTCTGACCTCCAGTCTGGATCTTCCATCTCCTCAGCAGACAGGATTAGGGCGCACCTTGTTGGATCAGCTCCATAACTTTCAACGGCATTTTTCAATGTGACAAAGTTGCCTTTCGATTTTGACATCTTCTCTCCTTCGATCGTCAGCACGCCGTTGGCTCCAATAGCCTTTGGCCAGTGCTGCTGTGGGAAAAGCGCCACATGATGGAATATGAAGAATGTTAAATGATTTGGAACCAACTCTTTGGCAGAAATCCTCAAGTCCACAGGATACCAATACAAGAATTCCCGACGCATAGCCATCAGAACTTCTAAGTCGATTCCAGTCTTCTCGGGATCCCCTTCACCATAATAGATGTAATCGAAGACTTTCTCCGTAAGCTTCTCCGGGTCTATCTTGAACTTATTAATGTACCTGCTGACAGTGTAGTACGCCATGTAAATCGTTGAATCGCTCAGCGTTTCAACCATCCATCCTGAAGTCCATGGCATGGGTGTTCCTAGTCCAGTTCTCCTCGCACAAGCCTTCTCCCTTAGCCAGCCAACAATATCTTCAAACCACTTGCGCACGTTCTCCGGATAGAGTTTCATTCTAGAAAGGCAATCGCGTGCTTTCTCCTTCCATCTCTCATCCGAGTACCTCAGGAACCATTGATCGGCTAAAACTTTGACTATGCAGGAGGTGGTACACCTGCATACTACTGGTTCTGGCAAGTCGTACATAACGTCTGCTATGCCTCTCTTCTTGAAGTCCTGAATCAGCTGTTCCTTAACCTCTGAAACCTCTCTTCCAGCGTACTTTCCACAGATCTCCTTTAGCACTCCTGTATGAAACTCCTTTTTGTATATGACTTCTGTGGCCTCCTCAGCCTTCGGATCGTTTTGATCCACGATCTTCATCGCATCAACGACCTCTAGGGCTGGGAACTCCCCAAAACCATCCAACCGAATCATGGAGATCGGCTCAACTTCGTCGATGATCACAGGGTCTATTCCAAACTTCCTCAGCTCTTCAGGCTTTGATTTCAAGTCCCTGAGGGCAAGCCAGTCATAAGGAGCATGGGCAGGAACGCTATACACAACACCAGTAGCACTTTCTGGTTTGACAAACCATCCTGGCAAGATTGGTATGTCTCTACCGCTGACTGGGTCCTTACAAAACTTACCAACAACCTCTCGACCCTCGAATCTTCTAACAATCTTCACCCTTCTCAGCTGTTCCCGAAGCTTTTTTGTAGAATCTTCACTGACTATCCATTTTTCCCCATCTACGTTGGCTTCGACATACATTGATTCCGGGTTCAACCACAGATTTGTGACGCCATAAACCGTTTCGGGCCTAAATGTAGCTCCTGGAAAAAACAAGTTCCCAAGTCTAAATTTGATTAGAACATACTCCTCTGGAGCAACATCCTCTCCAACCAGGCGGTCTGCCTCACCAGTGGGGCTCTCGCATTTTGGACACCACACAACAGGATGTGTCCCTTTTATTACGTAGCCCTTCTTCCTCAATTTTTCATACTGCCATCTAATGAAGCGACTGAAAGCCTGGTCATGAGATGTCGTGTGAAACTCTCTACGCCAGTCAATCGAAAAACCGATCCTCTTTACAGCATCCCTGCTTTCTCTCGTGTAGTAGCGCGCCATGTAAAGGGGGTCAACAAACTTTTTAATCTCCTCTTCCTGAACTTTGTCAATCTCCTTTAAAGCGTGAATTAACTCTTGATCATTCAGCCTAAGTCTCTCAGAGGCACCCGCTATAGTTTCACCTGTCCAGTGCCAGGCCCAGGGGAAGAGCACATTAAACCCTTTCATCCGCTTGAATCGCGCATAGACATCTACCCTCGCGGCGGTGAACGCGTGGCCGACATGTAATGGTCCATTCATATATGGAAAGGGAAATGTTACGAAGAGCTTCTCTCTTTCAGGGTCTGGATCAGCCTCGAACAGCCTAGCCTCCGCCCAGGCGTTCTGCCATCGCTCTTCAACGGCCTTCCAGTCAAATCTTCCCTGAGACTTCAACATTCAAGCCTTCTCTTCAAGGCCTCATGAACTTTTTTCAGTGCATCTGTCGTCTTTTCAACGTCTACCCCGCCACCTTGCCCAAAAGAGGCGTCACCGCCTCCGCCTCCTCCCAGCGCTCCAGCTACTTCAGACGCGATCTCACCAGCATCGACGCCTTTTCTTATGGCTTCTTTGCCTGCCATTGCAACAACTCTGGCCGTCTTATTTACTCCACATAATACCGCTATCGCTTCTGGTTTCTTATCGATTAATTTGTTTCCAACCATTATCAAAAATTCAGCGTCAACATCTTTAGCAACATGGGTTATCAATCTCACGCCACGGATCATACGCGATTTTTCCAACAACTTTTCTACTTCATGCTCTGCGATTGTCTTACTTAATCTGTCGATTTCACGCCTGCCTTTTCTAAACTCATCGAATATTACCTTTGTTTCTTCCGCAACCCTCTCCACCGGAATGTTGAGTGTTTGAGCGATTTCCCTAACCTTTGCAGTCTCGTCTTGAATGAACCTTAAGGCAGGTGCACCAGCGGAGAAAACAATCCTTTCGACACCGTCTTGAACCCTTTCCGTATAAACTACTTTTATGACACCAACCTCACCAGTAGACTTCGGGTAGAGTCCTCCGCACGCTTCAACATCCCATTCTCCGACAGATACCACACGTATCTCTCGTCCAGGGACAACACCGCCCTGGTACAGTAAGTATCCGTATCTCTTTTCAGCTTCTTCCCTCGGCATCCATACAGCCCTAATGGGAACGTTCTCCATCACGACATTGTTGGCCAGCTCCTCGATCCTATCTACCTGCTCTGGTGTAAGCCTTGCCCAGTGTGAAATGTCCAGCCTGCTTCTATCTACGCCTTTTTGAGCTCCCGCCTGCCAAGCATGCTTGCCAAGAACCCTTCTGGCAGCGCCAGTAATCATATGTGTTGCAACATGATGGCGCATAAGGCTCATACGTCGACCCCATTCTATTCTTCCAGACACAGTCTCACCTAGGCTCGGAGGTTTACCCTTCAAAACATGTACCACGACGTTTCCGACCATCTGAACGTCTACGACCTCAGCCTCGCCATTCGTCGATTTTAGTACTCCGTTGTCAGCTGGCTGACCCCCACCCTCAGGATAGAAAGATGTTTTGTCCAAGACAACATACTTCTGTTCAATAACCTTCAGAACCCTTGCCTCAAACTTCTTCACATATGGATCCTCGTAGTATAGGAGCACGGTTTCTGGGAGGTCAGAAACAGCATCCTTCAATTTCTTCACAAGAGTTGGCTCTTCCTTCGGAGGGGCTGAAACATGGCGTTCGGCTACCATTGTATAAAAGTTTGGAGGGATGGAGACGCTTATACCGGATGGCTTGACCTCGTCTCTAAGCATCTCCGGCGGGATGCCATGCGAGTCGTAGAGTTCGATGAGCTTCTCTTCAGGGATCGTCGACAAGCCCTTACCTTTGATATCAGCCGTCAATCGCTCAGAAAAACGAATTCCCTTCTCTATCGTTTTTCTGTACTTCTCCTCCTCAACAGATAATGCCTCAAGTATCTCCTTCCTCATCTCCTTCAGGTGAGGATAGTCCGATGACCAGTAGCGTATTTGTGTCTCGACAACATCAGGAAACTCGTCTTCTATCCCTAGGCTTCTCAATAAACGGAAGGCTCTTCGGATCAGAAGCCTTGCCAAGTAGCCTACTTTGACGTTGGATGGAACCACTCCTTCAGCCAACATGAAAGTTAACGCCCTCGTGTGATCTGCTATCGTGTATACATTCTCCATGGGCGTCATCATCCGATCCAGTTCAGCTGGATCAATGCTCAACCTTTCGGCGACCGTCTTTCTCAACGCCTTCCTGTAGGCTCCCTCTTCAACCTTTATGACACCCGAGAGCTTTGCGTTTTCGGCCAAGACATCCTCTTCTATCTTAGTCAAACCAGCCATGCGCATTATCTCTTCAATGACGTTTCCATACACAGCGTGAAAGCCGCTTAAGGCTCCTTGAGAGAGCCAAGTGTATCTTTCCATGCCGTATCCTGTATCAACAACCTTGAGCGGCATGTCTACAAGCTTTCCATCAAGAACCTTGTACTGCATGAAAACCAGTGTGCTTACTTCCAGCCCGTCCACGCTTCCCTCAAGGTCTGGTCCAGCGTTCCCGCCTCCAGACCACATTCCCTCCTTGTATGCTATCGAGTCGGACTTTACACCTAACTCATCAGTCATAAAGTCGTGATGAAGCCTGACGGTTTCATCCTTCCAGTAGACTTGTTTTTCTGGATAGTTGAACGAGTGGTGTCCACCCATTTCAAATATTGTTAGATGTCGGCCCGCTGTGGGCCCAACCTTGTCTATATCTGTAAACCTCAAACACGGTTGGCTTATGACCAGTGGATTTGCTGGAGGAGGGATGACCCCGTCTGTGACAAAGGGCTGGAAATCCGCTATGCTGGCTATCGTGACATATAGGTCGTCTCTCCATCGCGCTATGACTGGGTAGGGCCTTATCCTCGAATGTCCATTCTTTTCGAAGAAGGAGAGAAAAGACTCCCTCATCTCACTTAACGTGTATTGTCTCCGGGTCGGAGGCTTTCCAATAAACGTGTACTCTTGGCATGGAGCGTCCCCACAATTCTCTCTACTCGGATCTTGGGTCCAGAAGAATTCCCCACATGAAACGCACTTTTTTCTAACAAATCCTTCCTCCGAGAAGAATGGGAGTCTGAACTCACTCTCGTCAACCTTCAATTATCCTACCTCGAAAACCGATGAAGCAACAACTTCGACAGGTCAGTCCTCTTCCAAATAGAATCTCTGGAGAGGGTAAATAAATGTTCACGGATGTTGCTTAAAATAAGTACTGGGTTTTGAGAGGACACAAAAAGAATTTGCAGTTAGAGAACAGATAAGGTCGCTTTGAGGGAGAAGACTATTTGAAGAGTGCCCCAAGACCCTGGATAGCCTCTTCCTCCTTCTTCTCTTCCTTCTTCTCCGCCTTCTTATCCTTAGGTGTGGGGGCTGCCTCTGGAGCTTGAGCTACAGCCAAGGTAGGAGCCAACTTTATTGCTTCGTCGATATTCACCTCAGATAGACTGGCGACTAAGGCTTTCACTCTGGCTTCCTCAACTTTCACTCCAGCTGCCTGAAGAATACCACTAACTGACTTCTCATCAATTTTCTTTCCTGTAGCATGTAACAGAAGGGCGGCATAGATGTATTCCATTTAGCTTCAACCTCCAACTTTATAGTAAGACTTTAATAATGTTTTTCGCTCCTTAATATTTCTAACTTTTCTTTTCAATTGGCGGCGTCTTCCTCAGTTTCGGCGGAATGGCTTTTTCATTTACCTGCTCAAGTCTCTGCACCAAATTTAACATTTGAGTGTAAGCTCTTCCCAATATTTCGGGCGCTATTTCTGGGGATACGAAAGCCGCTTCGACAGCTAATCCCCTGGCCTCCCAACTCGCCTTTTGCAGAAAAGGCAATATGGTGTCGCGTGTTATGTAATTGACACTGAAAGCCAAGTTGAAGGCGCCGTTCCACGCTTCCTCTATTTGGTTTTTCACTCCTTCAAGATTTATGTTTAACTCATCTCTTGCAATAATTGTTCCGTCGTCATAGGCAGCTATCAGGCTCAAACCTGCTTCTAAAGGTTTAATGTTCAGTTTTGACAATACGCTCGCCAGTTTAGGCGACACGATATCGCCTGCCTTAGCCACAACAGTGTCCCTGGTTATGAAGACGCTGCCTGCCTCGATACTTGTGGGTATGCCAACTTCACGTAGTTCAGTTATTGCAGGACCTGGAGGCAACCCGGTGTTTCCTGCATGAACAAGTACGTCGCTTGTGACTACATCTCCTGCTTTAGCCCCGATCTTGACCTTGTTTTTGCCTAGAAGGATTGATAGCTTAAATGGGTTTATGTCCGTAAATAGTAGAGCAATGGGGCCTGTCAAAAGACTTGGGAGTTCTGCTATTTTTGGCTTCCTGCACTTCTCTATCGAGCGCTTTACCATTGTGTTTTTTGCCACCTTTATGTAGACATCAGACTTAAGCGTCTTCCTCAACTTTTGAAGCTGTAGAGCTCTAACTTTGTGGAGTTCGGCAATGGCAATCACGCTGTATTTATCCAATAGCTGAGCCAGGCTGTCAACCTCCGCCGTCTTCCATTCAGCCACCTGTTTCGAAGTCATCCCCATCACTCCAAATAATGGCTCATACGCATCTGACTTGACGCTGTTTGTTCCCAGTTTAGTATTTAGAATCTCCCTGATGAATATAAATGATCGATCTAAAATTTGCCGAGCACCTAGAGCTTTATCTCAGCTGGTTTGCCCATCGTGACTTTTATCTTAGCCGAACGTATGTTCTTAATACCTTTCTTGAGTTTTTCCTCCAATTTTGCCATGACTGAAATTATGTTTTCTGCG
>Ga0315307_1001202_pt1 | contig 11533 bp, 15 predicted proteins | sample TDP2_MG_FD_203079 | JGI IMG/M metagenome (GOLD analysis project Ga0315307, IMG submission 203079) | Freshwater sediment microbial communities from Lake Towuti, South Sulawesi, Indonesia - TDP2 | ecosystem: Environmental > Aquatic > Freshwater > Lake > Sediment | place: Indonesia: South Sulawesi... | reverse complement strand
AATTTCAAGTCTCCGAGACCTCTGAGGTATCCTCTGTTGTTGCGGCTTTGGCGATCTCAACTGCTTTAGGTGTCTCTGTTGTTATGCCTTTCTTGAGTGCGTCGATGTGTTCTTTTGCGTAGACATAGCATCTTGCGTCGACGTTTATGCCTCGCATCTGGTTCACGGGGAATTTCTGTTCACAGAGAGCGCATTCTACCACGGGGATCGGAATAGGTGACGGCGGTCTAGGCTGTGCTTGTGCCTTTCCCTTTTCGACGAGTCTTTCGTTTGTCTCGTCGACGATCGCGGACATTTCTTTAGCCTTTATGTCGAAGCGTTTGACTAGCCCTAAAAGTCTCAGCTGTGCGTCTCGGTCTATGACTCGGCTGATCTGAAAAGCATGTTCTATAGAGATTCTTTCTTCGTCTAGGTGTTCGAGGACTTCTGGAATTGCAGACGTGATCTTGAGCGCCCTAGAAACATATTCTTCTGATAAGCCTGTCTCCTTTTGAATTTCTGCGAGTGTCATGCCGTCGTCTTCCTGGAGCGATCCGATAAGAGCGATCAGTTCAGACGCTTTTCTTCCGCCCTGCAGCACCTGACTCTTTATGTTTCGCAACTTGACGTCTTTCATTGTACCTTCTACGACGAGACACTCTACAGGGTTAATGCCATTCATAAGCGCCTCGTCTAGACGATGTTTTCCGTCCCAAAGAATATAGTTCTCTCCGTCGTACACGACGCATATCGGTTTGTCTATTCCAGAGTAGACGATCGACGCTTTAAATAACTCGTAGAGTTCCGCGTCCCATCGAGCTGTCATTCGAAGTTTAGGCACGACGATGTCGTGAGGATCTATACGTTTCAGTTTTGCCTTCTTGACACTCATTGTCGACGCCCTCATGTATACCCTAACTCCTGGAGTTTTGCCTTTCTTTTCTCTCGTTCTTGTACCGCTTCTTTGGTCCAATACTTATCACGCTCCTTCCAGACGTCTAAAATGAATTGAGGCGCGTCGACTACGACGAGGATTCCAGCTTTGTCGGCGGCGGCTTTAACCCATGCGACGTTTTCCGGCATGAGTAAGCGCATTTCGACCGGAAAGTCGCGCAATTCTCGCAACTCGGGCGTCGACGGTACCAATGATTTGTAGATTGGTAATTTGCTTAGGCCGTCCATGAATTTTTGGATTTTCGATTCGACGAGTACGAGGCCGCCTTTCTGTATGACGAGGGCGTCGACTTCGGGCCGCCATGGGCGATAAATGCGTACGGCGGCGGTTTCACCGTGGGCCTCTCGGATCTTATCCGGGATCGGCCCTAGAGGACACCGATATTTCACAACGTCTCTAGGCCAGGTTTTTGCGACGTACCAGGATGTCCACGCGGGCTCTAACTCGCGTCTCACTCTCGTTTGTGCCATGCTCAAACCTCTATCATAAATCTCGGCTAAAACTTAAATCTGTTATGGTGACATGAAGTTTTGGAGAAAAAAGTATGCCAAAACCAACCGTACCAAGTGCTGAAATAGTCGCTAAAAAATGGGGTGACGTTACACCCGGACGAGCAGGCTACTACGAGAGTAATGCAACGGTCGCGGGCGGCGCATGGGAGACTGGCGCCGCGGCTGCCTCGAAGGCTTATAAAGCCGGCGTTACGGTGGCCGACATCGATAAGCGTTTCACCGGCGGAATCAAGAAGGCTGGCGCCGCGAAATATAACCGAAAGGTTAAGGACGTAGGCGTCGGACGTTTCGGACCGGGAATCTCGGCGGCAGTGCCGGACATGAAAGACGGAGTCGCGCCATATTTGGCGGAGATCGCGAACGTCGAGCTTAAGGAACGAGGCGCCCGTGGTGACGTAACTAACTACATGCGCGTGCAAGCGATCGGCGAGGCCCTACACAAGAAGCGTATAGCTAGTTTGGCGGCCGGTTAAGGAGACGGTGACACATGAAAACGAGAGACGCCGTACTCCACTATCAACGCACAACGAAGGACACCGAGAGCGTCACCATTGACTTGGATCTAGTCGAACCCATAAGCGCCCTTGAAATAGAAATTCAATGCACGAACGGCGCGACGTCCAATAAAGGCAACTACATAAGCGACATACTCACGAAAGTCGAAGTCGTCGACGGTTCCGAGGTCCTCGAGGGCCTTAATATGTCGCAACTCGAGGCCATGCACTTTTACAAAACAGGCAAAATGCCGTGCATATTTCCGAGCGAATGGCCTGGCGGCGTACAACGACACAACGCGACGCTATTCTTCGGCCGTCACCTTTGGGATCGAGACTATGCTTTCAACTGCAAGTCTTTTAAAAATCCGCAACTGAAACTCACCTTCAACAAGGCCGCCATACGCGCGGCCGGCGCGACCGGTTTCGCGTCTGGAGACAACATACTCTTAACCGCCGTCGCTAAAGTGTTCGCAGATCTTCCTGCGCCTAGCGAATTCCTTATGCAGAAACAGATCGAAAATTTCACAAGCGCCTCAAGTGGCGAGAAACGTATCGAATTGCCGACCGACTACGTATATCGTATGATCTTGGCACGCTTTTGGAAACAGCTGAGCGACATCGACGAGATCATCACGGACATAAAACTTACGTGTGACACCGACGCCTTTATCCCGTTCAACCGCAAAACTAAGCAACTTGACGCGTTCGCTTTCTCGCTTTTTGGCCATGGATCCATTAAGCACGACGTCTATGTCGCGCACCAAATCGCTTTTCGACTGATATTCAATAAAGAACCAAATATGCTCGCGCTCGTCGACGAGGATAACCTCTTCGACATTCTAGGCTCAACCTACTCATGGTCAAGTGAAGGCAAATTCGAGTTAGCCACACACGCCGGAGTTGCCGACTCGACGGATCGTAAGATCACTATGATCGAGATGGGACACGCGCCTCACGCTATTCTGCCGATCCTGTTCGGTCGCCTTAACGAGAAAGGCGATTGGTTTGATCCGACGCCGTACAAGAAACTCGAGTTAGTCTTGACTCAAGCCGTCGCCGACGCCGTGTGCGAGATCGCCGGCGAACAAGTGAGACGCCAATAAACCGCCTAGCGACATCATAACCTTCATATCCCTTTTTTTTCTATATCATCTGTGTTAGGTGACAAAATTGAGTGAGAAAACTGAACCGAGCGACATCTACTTGAGCATTAACGGGCCGAAGGCGCCCTCAACGGCTGACCTCGAGATCCTCGGCGACGAGATCCCGACGGGCCGAGTGGTTTCTATCGAGACGTTCTTCGTCATAGACAAAACAACGGCGAACAAGACTATTAAGATCGGGTTTCGGCGTCTCGGCGTCGACTACTATGTCGAGCGTGCCGCCGCCGGATCCGGAGTTTACGGCATAAGTCTCGACAGGCCGTTGATTCTTGTCGAGGGCGAAAGGCCGATCGCGACTGTTGAGTCGCCGACGCTAAATGACGAGTGTCTCCTGGTTGCTCGCGGTCCTTACTTGAGCGAGTGAGCTCATGTTTTTCGCGTTTGACATCACGATCAACGCGAATACGTTAGAGGCCTCCCCAAAAACCGAAGAGCTTACGCTCTCGAAAGGCGTGATCACGCGGATCGAGGTTAAGTTTGCGGCGGGTTGTCATGGCTACGTTAAGGTGCGTCTCTTCTATCACGAAGGACAACTTATACCATTGAGTCGTGAGGAATGGCTGATCGGTGACGACGAGGCGATCCCGACCGACACCTATTTCGAGATGACAAGCACGCCGTACGAGTTGAAATTCGTCGGGATTTCGCCCGACTCTGATTATGCTCATACAGTCACGATCCGCGTTACTGTTTTGCCGAAGATCGTCGCGTCCGCGCTTGAGGTTGTACGTGTTCTCGAGAGGATCTATAATCGGCTTTTTGGGCGGTGATACTACGACTATTAAGGACCTTCCAGACTACACAAAACTCATCGCCGTAAACGTCGCGGTCCCGGACGTCAACATTGGGCCTCTTAAAACCGTGAAATATCAAGTTACACCCGGGGATCTCGCGGACGGCGATAAAGCATACATCTTGAGCGACGTGAAGGGCCGCCCGATCGTTGTCGTCTACGGCGACGTACAAGTTGATCACCGAAAAATCTTAGGCGTGGCCCTCAAATCGCCGTACGTCGCACAATGCGTGCCGACAAGCATAGAGAACCCGGCACTCGCGTACGACTCCGTCAACGATCTCTTTAAGGTACGCGTCGATCAATGGAATATCGCCTCGATCACCGCCGACGTAAGTGACAAGTGGGCGCGTCAATTGGGCCAGATGGACATCGCGAGGGTCCTGGGCGCCGCGCCGTCGGCCACTAATCCACTCGCGGCCCGTCTAACAACGGGATCCGCGTACATTGATCCTCGTGATCGTAATTGGAATTTAAGCGCTAGCGACGTACCTGATCTCTCGGACCGCGCCGCCCGACAACTTGGCCGAGTTTATGGATCTCAAGGCGCTCAACTTCTACAACGCGCAACTACGTACGACACGCTCGTACAGTTGCGGCATAACGCCGCCGAGATAGATCCGCGCGACCGGAATTGGACCATAACCGAGGCCCTAGCGCGATCGTGGAATTTAGGCGCCTCTGACGTTCCGGATCTCTTAGATCGGGCCGCACGTATACTCGGAAAAGTCTACGGATCTCTCGACGTGTTACAACAACAAGCGACAACAAAAGAGTTACTCGTGCAAATAGCGCACGCCGGGACACCGAAGGATCCTACACAAATAAGGGCCCTCACAACCGCCGACGAGATCACGGCCAAATCTCCGACGGCGGCAAATCTTAAAATGGAACCGACGCAAACAACGCGCACAAATCTCACGGTTATGCCAGAACGTGAGGACGCGACTAATCTAGGCGGCACCGTTTCGCCGAATAATGCCGGCGTCCAAATTGTCGCGCCTTCGGGATCTCTAAAACCCAAGGTATACGACGCGGGATATCACGCGGGCATCTCTGGCCTACACTACTTCTATTTTGGTACGTCTACGACGGCGACGACGCGCCGTTTTTGTACTCTAAACTCTACGGGCCTAATTCATAAGACGTTTGTGACGCCTAGAGTCGGCAACGCCGCGGACGGTATTTATCTTTTCGCGTCGGTGAGTGATCCAAATATACCATACGACTTAAATTATGTTCTAGGATAACCCTAGTGAGGTGATGCACACGCCCGAGTTGACTGTGACCGTGGTGATTAGAAAAACCACGACGTCCGTTAGCGCCCAGGAGATCGCGGCCCTTCTGACATGGGTTAAATCGAACGTCCTCGATAAGTTAGAGGCTAACATGACCGCAACCGACGATCTCCGAGTGACTAGGTGATCGCTTTAAATGTCGACTATGTTGCCGTTCTGGTGGTTTGTACCTCAACCGTGGCCGCCGTTGCCGTTGAATCCGCCGGCGTGGGCCTATTTTGACACGGTCGGTTCTATATGGTCGCAATTTTACGGCGCTTATTTTGACTCGCCTCATGGCGAAGGATCTCTAGGCGCCGAAGGTTGCGAAGGTTACTATTTCGACCGGTGAGTATGTTGTCGGTCCCGATAGATCTTGATCTTGGCGATCCGCCGCGCGACATTTATACGGACCTTACTAATTTGCCGAATCCGTGTAAGTTAGGGATCTCGGTTCGCGCGTACAATTACGATGACGTCGGCCTATACTTTAAGGTCGCAGGTTCGGGCGGTCCGTGGACGTTTGTCGAGCAAACTATTGGCTTAATCGCGTCCGGCGGTAACGCGTACAGGAATTTTGATCAGTTTGGGTCTAGGGCGAAACCGTCATGCGAAATGAGCGAGACGATGAGCGTTATACTACGTGCATATACCGACTCGGGTTACACTAATCTAAAATGGACGTTTACGCGGACGCTCTCGATCTATTTCATAGATAGCTCTGATCCTTCGTATACCGTTGACGTCTTAAACAATTTCGACGACGGAACCGTTCAAGGTTGGGCGGCTTATAATGAGGCGGGCATGGACGCCGGATACCCTCAAGTCGCGGTCGCGACGGACTATGTCCTTTCTCCGGCTTATTCGCTAAAAATGACGTCATACTGGTACTCCTCGGGCGCGGGACAGAAAATCGCGAGACTATATAAATCGCTCTCCACTCCTAACCGCGATTTTGTATACGCGATCATCGATGTCCGCGTGGGCGAGTTAGAAACAGACACGAGGATACATCACAAAAATCTTAGAATCCAAAACGGCGGCACTCCCCTCATTCATGTCGGACGACCGTACGATACAGACGTGTTGACCTATATTCCGTTAAACAAGTGGATGCGAATCGTTGTCCCTCTTCCTAAAAACGCGTCCGTAGACATGAGGATCATACTTGAGTGGTATGTTTCTAGCCCGGCGTACAATTATACGTATGTTTGGATCGACGACTTTAAAGTCATCAGCAAATAACAACGCAAAACCTTATTTTTCTTGACGCCTATTTCATTCTTGGTGACTTGAGTGAAAGACGAAACCATTGTCACATGTGTCGTCACCGGCGCCCTTACGGTCGTCGCAGTCGGTTGTCTAGCGACGGGACACAATAACGGCACGATACAAACGATCATCGCGGCGCTCGCGGCGTTTGCCGGCGTCGGTCTTGGTCGCGCCTCGAGCAAATAAAAACTTTCGTCACGTGGGCCTTAATGAGCGAGCGTTCCTTAATTGACGTAGTCGACGGCTTGACTGAGCAGTTGAAAACGTCGACGAAGGACATCGCAACCTCGCTGGCGAATCTCGAAAAGCAGATGTCTACCTCTAATGAGCATATTAACACGAACCTGTTAATGCTTACAAAATGTGTTTCAGAACTGATGATACCAAGCATGAACAAAGTCACAGCTGTGCTTGAGAAAGAACTGCCTCTACTACGTATATCGATGAGTGATCTTCAGAGCGCTCTGAAAAAGGTTTTTGAGATTCAGGTACTGCCTAGAAAGATGGAGCCAAAGAAATGACACTTTTAAGCGAAACAATCCAGATCCCCATCGCACCGATCACAATCAAACGCGGATCTCTCGGCATCATACGAGTAGGCCCTACAGACATCGAGATCCCAGCTGAAGATGTCACAATAACCACGGTCACGCTCACGGTCAACTTTGCTGAAGAAGTCAAAGCCATAGTCACAGCTGAGATAGCGAAACTTAAGGCTGAAATCGCCGCTAGAGAAAAATTAGCAGCTGCCGCGCCGACCGAACTTCTAGAATGGCGTGAGGTGAAAAGCGTCCATGCCGCCGAGGAAAAAAGAAGCAGTTAGAATCTCGCCTGTCATGGTTACAAGTACGTCGCAGGCTGCTCAGGGAATCCTAGAGGCAATTCTAAAGATCAACACCGCGAGGATCTTAGACTCACTCAAGCCTAGCCTCAAGGCTTATCTCGGAATGAAGGAAGACGTCGCGTTCAAAGTTTCACAAGCAAAAGTAAGCGAGATCTGGAAGCCGGTTGAAGACGCGCTCGAGAACGACTACTTATTCATTTTGGACGCTATGAAAGCCGGAATCGGCGACGGATCTGGATCATTGTACGCTTCTCTCGCTGAAACTTTGCAGGGAACGTCGAATCTTCTTTCAATCTATCATGGTCTTTTACACGACGTCGGCGTCGCTCCTTTTGTAGAACGCTATTTCATGGAAAAGTACCGTCCTTCTATTCCAGACGAAGACACTCTCATCACATTGACTCGGTACAAACGCATGAAACCCTCTGAATATCTCGAGTACATGAGTTATCATGGGTACTCGACTAATCTCAGTCACGATCTTTTCGCAGCTGCACAGAGACCGATCGACATCTCTCGAGCGACAGAGATTTTCTGGAGAGCCAAAATCGACTCGGACGCATACAAACAAATTCTCAAAGAAAACATGATCCGCGACGAACATCTCGACTTCTTCATTGAACTCACAGACTTGATCCCACCGCCGCCAGATCTCATTCAGATGGTAGTTCGTGAAGCCTTTGATCCTACGCAACTTGTCGCCGCTCCAGGGGTTTTCGCGTCGTACATGTCCAAGAAAGGGTTTAAGAAAGAATGGTCTGACCGCTATTGGACAGCGCACTTTTTCCGAGCTGCGATCGGACGCATAGAAGAACGATATAGACGTGGCGCTCTAGACACCACAAGCCTTAGAGCATGGTACACTCTAGCGGATATTCACCCTGGAGACCATGATCACTTAATCGGCACGATCTACGACGCACCAACTCGTCTAGACATGAGATCAGGCTACGCAGCAGGCGTCTACACTCACGCGGATCTGGTACGATTCAATAGAATGCGACGTCTCTCTCCAGAGGACGCAGAGACAGCTGCTAGAGCGATAGAACTGTACCTCTTACGAGACGAAATTACAAAAATGGCATCGGCAGCCGAGACAGACTTTCTCGACGATGTCATAGACGAAGCGGAACTCAGAGCAAATCTCACGGCTCTAAGGTTCTCGCCGGAAGAAATTGAGTACCGAGTACAGTTAGCCATTCATAAGAAAGAAATGGCTCTCCGTAGACTACCTAGAACGACGATCAAGAATGTACTCTCCGACGAGATCTTACGCATGGCCGGGGCTGCTGAGCAGGATTTCGTCGACGATGTCATTGACGAGTCAACCTTCCGAGCGGATCTCAAAGCGCTGCAGTTCACGGACGCCGAGATCGACTACCGAGTCTCTCTAGGAATTCATAAGCGAGAAACAGAACTCCGACGATCAGCAATAACCGTCGCCAAAACGCAGTACCAATACGGAAAGATCACAGAGCAGCAGCTCAGACAACAATTAATCGACTTGCGAGTGGCGGCTGACAGAGTAGAACTGATCATCACAGAACTGAGCGCTAGAAAGAAACAAACCGACATCGAGACAAAGCCAGAGAAAAAGCGAAGGCTCACAGAGGCAAAGATCGCGACCGCTAGAGACCTAGGCTTGATCGGAGACGACGAGTATGTACGTCGCTTGATCTCGATCGACTACACAGACGAGGACGCCTCGCTTATGCTACAGATAGAGCGGACACCTAGACCGATCTCGGCGGAAGAACTTGCTAGACGTCGACGATCAATAGAGGCTCGACTCAACCGAGCAATACGTCGCTATGATCTTCAACTAGCAAAAATCGACTCAGAGATCCAGGCCACAGCCAGGGAACGAGACGACGTCGAAACCATAGCAAAAGAATCACTAGACGTGTTAGATCTCCAGATCTCCACTCTCGAGCGCGAGATCGTCGAATTCTCTACAGACGAGTTGATCAGCAGAGTACATGCTAGGCTGTTGACAAGGGCTGAGATTCTTCGCATGTCCGCCGCAGACATCGCTAGAAAGATCTACGACGAGGCTCTCGGAAAGCCAGAATACGAGACACTCGTAACCCCTGATGTACGTAGTAGACTCAATAATTGGAGGCTCCTCCGTGAAAGAAGTGAATTCGCTGTCGCGTCCTATGACAAACGACTCAGAGACCTAGTGCAGCGCAAGACAGACCTCAAAGCACTCCGAGACATCATCACAAGTCAAAAGAGCGAGGAAGTATCTGAATATCAAGACGAGTTGAAATTTATGGTAGGCGGATAACCATGCCCGAAGAAAAGAAAGAGCCGAAACCCTCAAAACCGTACAAAATTCTAGGAGAGATGTTGGCGCCAAAGCCAAAGAAAGAAGAAGAGAAAAAACCGTCCAAGTAACGAGATGATGAATGTACGCCGCGCCTCCAAATCTCTTTCCATAGTGTAAACCGAAAAATGATTTAACTGCGGCTTCTGATCAAAAACCTCTACTACTATAAACAACAACAACAACAAACCCCCATAGACGTTTGAGTAGTTCTCTATGGTCTCTCTATGGTCTACTCAAGTATGTATGGGGCTTTGTTGTTGTTGTTGTTATGCGTTCTAAAGAACATCAAGAACAATGACAAAGTGATTCTAAAGAAGAAGAAGAATGATCAACAGAAAAAGAAGTGAATGGCATGTCATTTCTTGAGACGTAAGACATGCTCTTTTTTGGCTGCTACCGTTTTTCACTTGACGCCTGGACAGACTGCTCAGGCAATTTCACACCATAGACGACTTCTTCGATTCTGCGGAACGGCACCCACTTCGGCCCTTCCATGGCGACGACTTCTAGAACTTGACTAGAGATCTCGTCGACAAACTGTGTCGCTTCCTTACATGCTTTGATCGTTCCGACTTTGAATGTTTCCTTTCTGAAAGAAGTCGTTAGGCCGACGCCGGTGCGTCCAATGTAGATGTACCCCCATGCAGACAAGTTTTTAAGAAGTTCTTGAACGTCCGACGCTAGATCTCGAAACATGATGGTCTCGGTAGACTGCGAATTCTCACCTTTCTGATCAGAATCGTCCTTCATTGTGTCACACTCGCGGCGAGGTGACCTAGCCTTTGAACACTCTGGACACATAAGGTTTAGCGTCTAAGTTTTTAGCCGTTTCTGTTGATTTTTCTGTACTCTCTGATCAACCGACTTTCTCACGACATATCTGTAGACGAGATCTCCGCCGCAAAAACAACACTCCTTCCCCGTCCTCTTTCCGGGTGCAAAATCACGGCCACAACCGAGACAATGCTTAACCTTCACAAGTACCCTGGACACTTGATCACTTCACTTTTTGAGCGCGGTAAATATTTGCATGTCCCAGCTGTGACGCTTCCGAGTACACAAACTCAGCAAGATCCTTATCCGTAGTGATCAAGACGCTCTGTGTACTTCGATCCCATGAGTCGACTTTTCCGTGTTCTTTGATCCATGCTGCGACGTGTCTATAGAAGTTTCTGCGGCTGCTATTCTCTGGTAGATCGTAGTCAACGATCCATGTTGTCACAGCTGTGTCTTTCTTATACGTTCCAGATCCTCTCCATATATTACAGCTGTGACTCACGCCTCGAGCGTCGTCTGTGTCCCTGATTTAGTCTTTCTTCTGTTACGTCGACTCTTGACAGAGATGGCGCCGACTCTTTTCCTTACTTCTTTCCTAATTTTTAGGCGCATTTTTTCCACTTCTCACAGACTGGGCCGTACATGCTGATCATGGCGCCACACTTAGGGCAGTTGACCATACGAATTCCGACTTTTCTAAAGTGCGCTGCTGCTTTTCCAGGGATAACGTGTCCGCATTGCCAGCAGTACCGATCCCTAGATGGCTTAGTACTTTCTTTCAACTTTCTCACCTATCTGTCGGTTCTCGATGTGAAAGGGAAAGCTGGGGGGAAAGGAGACGGCGATTCTTCCACTTCTCAAGGGAAAACACATCGAGACTTTCGACTAGGCTCATTCTTTGAACTACGCTGCAAAAGTTATCGCTTTGTACGCTAGGAGTACGGTGTTAATTGCGTCGTTTATGTGGCCAGATTCTATGTCTCTCGCTATTTTGAGTTCTAACTGCTTCGCGATCTCTATCAGTTCTCGGTACAAACCACGTCGTATGTCCTCTGTGGTTTCTTCTTCTTCTGTCATATACGTCGCCTTTGACCAAAATACGCCGCAACCGTCGGATCTATGGCAAATATCG
>Ga0315307_1001201_pt1 | contig 11536 bp, 8 predicted proteins | sample TDP2_MG_FD_203079 | JGI IMG/M metagenome (GOLD analysis project Ga0315307, IMG submission 203079) | Freshwater sediment microbial communities from Lake Towuti, South Sulawesi, Indonesia - TDP2 | ecosystem: Environmental > Aquatic > Freshwater > Lake > Sediment | place: Indonesia: South Sulawesi... | reverse complement strand
AGGTCATAGTCTGGGAGAATATACTGCTTTAGTTGCTTCAGGGGTCTTCGATTTTCCCCAAGCCCTATCACTGGTTCAAAAAAGGGCCGAGTTTATCCACAAGGCTTCCCGGGATAGGCCCGGAGCAATGGCAGCCATTATAGGACTGGAAAGAGAGAAATTAGAGGAAGTTATTCGGGAGGTTAGAGGAGAGGAGGTACTGGAAGCTGTAAATTTCAATTCTCCCGTTCAGATAGTTATTGCCGGAGAATTGAGGGCCTGTCAGAAAGCTGTAGAGAAAGTCAAAGCAAAGGGAGCAAAGAGAGCTATTATTTTGAAAGTTAGCGGAGCTTTTCACTCAAGCTTGATGGCTCAAGCCCGGAAGAGTCTGGCCAGAGAGTTGGAGAATTATCAGTTGAAAGACCCAATTATTCCCGTGGTGACAAACTATAATGCGAAACCGGCAACCACAGGGGAAGAAATCATAAAAGCGTTGGTTTCCCAAATAGACAGTCCTGTATTATGGGAAGATAGCATAAAGGAGATGCTGGAAAGAGGCATAGGGGTTTTTATCGAAGTGGGCCCGGGGAAGGTCTTAATCGGTCTTCTAAATAGAATAAGGAAAGAGGCTTCTGGATTAAATGTGGAAGACGAAGGAAGTCTTCAGGAAACGCTTAAGAAATTAGAAGGGATGAAGGGATAGTTATCGGAGTCGCTCGGTCAATTGTCATTGCGGGGCGAAGCCGTGGCAATCTCGAGATTGCTTCGGTCGCTTCGCTTCCTCGCAATGACGCGGATTTGAAGCTCCTGCAACTATCCCTTCACCCTCAGTCGCGTAGGGGCGACCCTTGTGGTCGCCCTTAAAAGGTGGGGATAGTTATCGGAGTCGCTCGGTATAAAATGGGTATTGGGTAATGGGTGTTGGATAATTTTTGGTTTTTGATATTTGATTTTTGATTTGTAGTGTAGGGCTTTATGCCCGTAATTTGAAATTTGAAATTTGAAATTCATACTGTTGGGGTTGAATAGGGGGGTGGTCGATTTTGGATTTAAAAGGTAAGGTAGCGATTGTAACTGGGGGAGCACAGGGGATTGGAAAGTCCATCGCCACTCAGTTGGCTTTAGCGGGAGCGAATGTGGTAATAGCGGATGTTATGGAAGAAAAGGCTGAATCTACCGCAGAAGAGATTTCCCAGAAGGGAAATGAAGCTATCTCTATTGGTGTAGATGTTTCGAGTCTCTCTTCGGTTGAAGAAATGGTGAAAAAAACTCTTGACAAATTTGGCAGAATTGATATATTAGTCAACAATGCTGGAGTAACTCGAGATGCGCTTATAATGCGTATGAAAGAAGAAGATTGGGATCTGGTTTTGGATATTAACCTCAAGGGTGCATTTAATTGTATTAAGATAGTTTCACCCGTTATGATGAAGCAGAAATGTGGAAAGATTGTTAATATTGCTTCAATTGTGGGGATAAACGGAAACGCTGGTCAGGCTAACTACTCAGCATCTAAGGGAGGACTGATTGCTTTAACCAAGACGTGTGCCAAAGAACTTGCCAGCCGCCAGATAAATGTTAATGCGGTGGCGCCTGGCTTCATTCAAACGAGCATGACTGAACGATTGCCTGCAGAAGTGAAGGAGAAGTTGTCTTCTCAAATTCCTTTGGGCAAGATAGGGAAGCCCGAAGATGTGGCTAGAGCGGTTCTATTTTTGGTATCTGAAAAATCCAGTTATATTACTGGAGAAGTAATTAAAGTAGATGGTGGAATGGCGATGTAAAATTTTATAATTTGCACAGATTGAATCTGTGCCTACAACCATTTGTAGGCACAATTTCAAATTGTGCGTCAGTGGTTACACAATTCTTTTGTGGAGGTGAAAAAACAAAATGTCAGTAGCCGAAAAGGTAAAAGAAATCATTGTTGAACAGCTCGGGGTGGATCCGGAAGAAGTGACTATGGAGGCTTCATTCGTTAATGATTTGGGAGCAGATTCTTTGGATACTGTAGAACTTGTAATGGCACTGGAAGAGGAATTCAATATTGAAATCCCAGATGAGGAAGCGGAGAAATTAGATACAGTTGGTAAAGCGATCGACTACATTAATAAACATAAGCCTCAATCTTAAACTAACAAGAAGAGAACCGCTACACAGCAGGAATTTTTGGCATGGTAGCGGTTTTGTATTTTCTTTTGGTTGAATTTTTGGAGGGTGGATGAATCGGAGAGTAGTGATTACGGGATATGGAGTCATTTCGCCAGTCGGAATCGGAATAGATGATTTCTGGAACTCACTGGCGAGTGGAAAATCGGGCGTAACTAGAGTCTCATCCTTTGACGCCTCTCAGTTCTCATCCCAGATTTGTGCTGAAGTGAAGAATTTCGAGCCAGAAAAATATATTGATAAGAAGAAGATTAGAAGGATGGATCGTTTTACTCAACTTGCGTTTGCTGCTGCCAAGATGGCTATAGAGGACGCAAAGCTTGATATGGAAAGGGAAGATCCCTTTCGAGTAGGAGTTATCGTTGGCTCTGGCATAGGAGGATTATCCACTGTTGCTGCGGAACATAGGGTATTATTAGAGAAAGGGCCTCGTCGAGTAAGTCCGTTCATGATTCCCATGCTAATCACCAATATTGCTGCTGGAGAAATTGCCATTGCTTACAATATCCAGGGGCCAAACTATTCATTATCGAGTGCCTGTGCTACCAGTAACCATACAGTAGGAGATGCTTTACGCCTTATCCGTTACGGGGATGCCGATGTAATTATTGCTGGTGGTTCGGAAGCGGCAGTTACGCCCTTGGGCCTTGCTGGCTTCTGCTCAGCTAAAGCCTTGTCTACTCGAAATGATGACCCTGAGCATGCCAGTCGACCTTTCGACAAGGAGAGAGATGGCTTTGTGATGGGAGAAGGAGCCGGAATTGTAGTTTTGGAATCATTAGATCACGCCCTTTCTCGTGGAGCTCCCATTCACGCTGAACTGATTGGTTACGGGGCTACAGACGATGCTTACCATATTACTGCCCCTTCTCCTAACGGCGAGAGTGCCGCTCGAGCTATGTCTAATGCTTTAGCCGATGGCGGTGTAAAGCCCGAAGAAGTCGATTACATAAATGCTCACGGTACTTCCACTCCTCTAAATGATAAGGTAGAAACCCTTGCCATAAAGAAAGTTTTCGGGGACTACGCCTACAGGATTCCCATTTCGTCGAATAAGTCTATGTTCGGGCATCTCCTGGGAGCAGCAGGAGTTGTAGAATTAATTGCCACAATTCTTAGCATGGAGAATAAGATAGTCCCTCCAACAATAAACTATGAATTTCCTGACCCCGAATGTGACCTGGACTACGTCCCCAATAAGGCCCGCCCCCAAAAAATCAATGTAGCCCTCTCCAACTCCTTAGGTTTTGGTGGTCATAATGCCACCTTGGTAGTAAGAAAATATCGATGAGAAACAATGTATAATACTGTCCCAATGTGGCTATCAGGTAGATTCCTTTCGAAAGTAAGTTTGTAGGCACAATTTTCAGATTTTGCAGGTTTTGCAGGCACGGTTTTAACCGTGCAAAAATGGTTTTGCACAGATTAAATCTGTGCCTACAATGAAACGGTCTAAGATTTATCCCAAAGAAACGGGTATTATTGCGAGATGAACTTCAAAGAGCTTGAACGAAAGTTAAAGATAAATTTCAAAAACAAAAAACTGCTTCAGCGGGCTCTTACACATAAATCTTATGCTCATATGTACGGTATAAAAGAAGATAATGAGCGCCTCGAGTTTCTGGGAGACAGTGTGCTGAATTTAGTGATATCTGAGCACCTTTGTCATCGGTATCCAGCATATGATGAGGGTAAGTTGACTAAGCTGAAATCGAGCCTGGTAAACCGAAAGTCTCTTCTGCTTTGGGCCAAAAAATTGTCCTTGGGCGACTATCTTTTGATAAGTGAAGAAGAGGAAATAGCAGGCGGTCGCCAGAGAGATTCTCTGTTAAGTAATGCTTTGGAGGCCCTAATTGGCGCAATTTACGAAGACCAGGGTTGGGATAAGGTAAGAAAGTTCTTTCTAGGACAGATTTCCACGCTTAAGGGAATAAGGAAGGCAGATTATAAAAGTCGCCTTCAAGAGTTGATTCAAAAGAGATATAAGATTTTGCCAGAATATGGAGTGAAAACAGAGTCGGGTCCAGCCCACAAGAAATTTTTTGAAATCGAAGTAAAAGTGAAAGGTAAAGTTCTTGGTCATGGCACGGGATGGAGCAAAAAGGCAGCGGAACAAGAAGCAGCGAAAAAGGCATTAACTAAGGTCAGAACTAAGAAATAATAATACCGAAGAAAAGGGAAAACAAAAGAAAATTTTTCAGTTCCAGGTTTTTTGGAGGGGGATATGGAGTACTTTCTTACCGAAGAACAGAAGATGCTTCGTGATTTAGCGAGAAGGATTGCCGAGGAGAAGATCAAACCTGTACGCGAGCACTACGATGAGACTGAAGAATTTCCCTGGCCAATTTTGGAGGAGCTGGCTAAAGCAGACCTTTGTGGGGTCTATATTCCTGAGGAGTATGGCGGAACTGGTGGAGGGGTGTTTGAACTATGTCTTGCTGTGGAAGAGCTCTGCAAAGTTGACGGGGGAATCGCTTTGATATTAGCTGCCACAGCCCTTGCTACTTTTCCTATTCTTCTATTTGGCAACGATGAACAGAAGAAGAAGTATCTCCCGGATATTTCGGCGGGGAAGAAAGTGGCGGCCTTTGCTCTCACCGAGGCAGGTGCTGGTTCCGATGCCTCGGCTATCCAGACGGTCGCTAAGAGGGAAGGAGAAAATTATATCCTGAATGGTACGAAATGCTTCATTACCAATGGAGGAGAAGCACAAATTTATGTAGTAATTGTTATGACGGACAAAACAAAGGGTTCCCGGGGAGCATCTGCTTTCATTGTTGAAAAAGACACTTCCGGATTCTCCTTTGGAAAGAAGGAGAAAAAGATGGGCATTCGCAGTTCTCCGACAAGAGAGCTGATTTTCAATGAGTGCAAAATTTCCAAAGAGAACCTTTTAGGTAAGGAGGGACAGGGATTTGTAATTGCTTTGAAAACTTTTGATGCTTCACGACCTGGGGTGGCTGCTCAAGCTCTCGGGATTGCTTCTGGTGCGCTGGATGATGCCATTAATTATTCCAGGGAGAGGATACAATTCGGACAGCCCATCTCTTCTTTTCAGGCAATCCAGCACCTTTTGGCTGATATGGCAACGGAAGTGGAGGCAGCTCGAGCCCTAATCTATGTTACTGCCAGGATGATTGATAAAGACCCAAAATTGAGAGTCACTAAAGAGGCAGCGATGTGTAAACTGTTTGCTTCCGATGTGGCTATGAAGGTTACCACTAACGCCGTTCAAGTCTTAGGAGGCTATGGATATATGCGTGAGTATCCCATGGAAAAGCGTATGCGTGATGCCAAAATTACCCAGATTTACGAAGGGACAAACCAGATTATGAGAAATGAGATAGCACTTGCCCTGATAAAAGAGGCAGCTAAAACAAAAAAATGAACTTCATCGTCTGCATTAAACAGGTACCAGGGACTACAGAGGTAAAAATTAACCCTAGGACTAACACTTTGATTCGTGAGGGGGTCGAATCCATTGTAAACCCATTCGATACCTATGCGATTGAGGAAGGTCTGAGGCTCAAAGAGAGAATGGGGGGAAAGGTAACTGTAATCTCTATGGGACCTCCACAGGCAGAATCGGCTCTCCGAGAAGCTCTATCTATGGGATGCGATGAAGCTGTCCTCGTTACAGACCCTGCCTTTGCAGGAAGTGATACCTTAGCTACTTCCTATACCTTGGCGTGCGGGATCGGGAAAATAGGCGAATTTGACCTAGTCATCTGCGGTAAACAGGCTATTGATGGAGACACAGCCCAGGTTGGTCCAGGGATTGCAGAAAAACTGGAAATTCCTGCAGTTACTTATGTAAAGAAGATAGAAGAAATAAACGAAGGTCTCGTAAGAGTAGAGAGAATGATGGAAGAAGGGTATGAAGTGATTGAGATGGGACTTCCTGCCCTAATTACAGTGGTCAAGGAAATTAACGAGCCGAGGCTTCCCTCTTTAAAAGGAATGATGCGGGCGAGAAAGGCCAAGATTCAAATCTGGAATGCTTCCGATATTGCCTGTGAAAAGACCAGGATTGGACAACCCGGTTCTCCCACTATTGTTAACAGGATATTTACTCCACCTCCCCGCAAAGGTGGGGAGATGCTACTGGGAGACCCTGAAGAACAGGCTCAAAAATTGGTGGAGAAGCTCCGCCAGGCAAAAGTAATCTGATTTCAGGAGGAGTTTTTGGGCATCGAGATTATTGAAGACAAGTGTTCAGGTTGTTCCCTATGCGTAAAATACTGTCCTTTTGGGTTAATCAAGATAGTCTCAAGGGAAGAAGTGGGCAGGCCACATCCCAAGTATAAGAAAATTGCTGTCATTGGACAAGGATGTAATCTTTGTGGAGCTTGCCTTGAGCCCTGTTCTTTTCAAGCCATCTTGATTGAAAGGGAGGAAGCGAAACCTCTCGCCGATATATCCCAGTATAAAGGCGTATGGGTCTTCGCCGAACAGAAGAAAGGTGAGATTCAGGGAGTTGTCTATGAACTTATTGGGGAGGGAAGGAAGTTGGCAGACCAATTGGGAGAGAAGCTTTCCTGTGTGTTGTTAGGAGAGGGAATGGATGAAAAAGCGAAAGAGCTCATCGCCTATGGTGCAGATAGAGTCTACCAAATTGAAGGGTCTATTCTGAGAGAGTTTCAGGACGACCCCTATACTGATGTCCTAACCGATCTGATAGAGAAGGAAAAGCCTGAGATCGTTTTGATGGGCGCTACCGCAATTGGCCGTTCTTTTGCCTCGCGTGTAGCAGCAAGGCTCGGCACAGGACTTACTGCTGACTGTACTGAACTGGCTATAGACCTTGAGAAAAGACAACTTCTTCAGACAAGACCTGCCTTTGGAGGAAACATCATGGCAACTATTACCACTCCACACAGTCGTCCCCAAATGGCTACCGTCAGGCACAAAGTGTTCAAAAAGGCAATAAGGCAGGGGAATCACCAGGGGGATGTCGTAAAAGAGAGTGTGGAGGGTAAACACCTTTCCTTGAGGACAAAACTTCTAAATATGGTTGAAGATATAACGCAGACCGTGAAGCTCGCCGATGCCGATATCATTGTGTCGGGAGGACGTGGATTGGGGGGTCCTGAGAACTTCCATATTATTGAAGCATTGGCCCGCACTTTAGGAGGTGCTGTTGGTGCCAGTCGAGCAGCAGTTGATGCTGGCTGGATGCCCTATTCGCATCAAGTAGGACAGACGGGTCGCACTGTCTGTCCCAAAATATATATTGCCTGTGGAATTTCTGGAGCCATTCAGCATCTGGTGGGCATGCAGTCTTCAGAAATTATTGTGGCAATCAATAAGGACCCTAATGCCCCCATCTTCAAAGTTGCCACTTACGGTATTGAAGGCGACCTCTTCCAGGTCGTTCCAGCCCTAACTAAAACGTTGAAAGAAGTTCTGGGATAAAATAGCCATTCTCCAAACCTACCTTTATCTATCCATCTATTTTGGCAACTCATTTTTCTCTTGATAATTGAAGACTATTTTGATATATTTAATCTAACAAAATAATTGGTAGTGATGCCCATAATGGATGATGGGTGATGGTAATTTGAAATTTGAAATTTGAAATTTGAAATTTGGAATTGTAAACTGGAGATTGGATTGTATTTCAAGAGACTGGAAATATTTGGGTTTAAATCCTTCGCTGATAAGGTTAATATAGATTTCGAGCCAGGAATTACCTGTATCGTCGGTCCCAATGGCTGTGGAAAAACCAATATTGTTGATGCGATACGATGGGTTCTGGGAGAACAGAGTGCCAAGCAGCTTCGTGCTGGCAGGATGGAAGAAGTTATTTTTAATGGCTCCCGGACGCGTAAGCCCTTAGGGATAACTGAGGTTTCTCTCACTTTAGACAACTCGCAAAATATCCTACCGATTGAATACCGAGAAGTCACTATTACTCGCCGGCTGTTTCGTTCAGGAGAATCCGAATACTATATTAACAAATCTCTTTGCCGCCTTAAAGATATAACTGAGCTATTCTTAGATACAGGTATGGGCACGGATACTTACTCTTTGATGGAAGACAAAAAGATCGATTTCATCCTGAATAGTAAGCCCGAGGAGCGCCGAACGCTCTTTGAAGAGGTAGCGGGGATAATGAAATACAAATGGAGAAAAGAAGAGGCGCTTCGCAAACTGGAGAGCACACAGGCAAATCTTATAAGATTGTCAGACATAATAGGCGAGGTGAACAGGCAAATCAATTCACTCGATTATCAGGCGAGAAAAGCGCGGCAGTACCAAAAATATAAAGGGGAACTCAAGCTTCTCGAAATAAAGCGCCTGTTGAGAAATTATACAAAATTAAAGGAAGAGTTCACCCGAGTAGAGGAAAATTTGGTTTCCCTTTCCTCTCAGTTGGAGAGGTTGAGTAGTGAGTGTAAACAGAAAGAGGATTCAGCTTTGCAACTTCGACTCCAATTAAAAGAGAAAGAGGAAGAACTTATCAAAACTCAGAGAGAACTATTTTCAGTGTCGAGCGAAATTAGCCGATTTGAGGACAGGCTCCTTTTGGGAAAGGAGAGGATGGAGGAGATAGGAGGGGAAAAAGCCCGACTGAGGGAACAGATAGAAAATGGTAATGATAAAATTAGTCTACTGGATGAAAAAACTTCTGAAACAGAAAATGACAGGGCGAAATTAATCAAACAGCTTGAAGAGATCGAAAGAGCCGTCTCTTCTAAGGAAGAAATTCTTCGGGCACTTATGGAGAGAGAGGTTCATTTGAGCGGTTCTTTTGAGGAGAGAAAAGAAGCTCTGGTGGAGCTGATGAATAGAACAGCTCAGACCCGGAATCGGCTAATCAGTTTAGAATTGGACAGAAAGAGTCTACTTTCCAGAAAGGAGAAGTTAAAGACTGATGAGAAGCGCAAATCTGAAGAAAGGGAAATGTTGGAAGGGGAAATCTTCAGCAAAAAAGAGGAACTGGCAAGGGAGAAGGAGAAATTGGGAGAGATAGAAGAGAGGAAGAATCTTTTGGTAAAAGAAAAAGAATCTATTATGAGTAGCCTTAGGGAGACGGTAAACAGGGCTAACGAGTTACAACAGAAGTATAGTCTTGAGTTATCCCTTCTTGAATCCTTAAGCGAGTTGAGTCGAAAGGAAGCCTTAGTGGAAGAGGTATTATCCAGAGGATTCCGCGGGATATACGGGACTGTGCGAAGTCTCGTCAGTTTCCCTTCCGAATACGAAGCAATCCTGGAAAGACTTCTTGGTGAACGTCTCCAATATGTTGTCTGTGAAGGTACCGAGAGTGCATTAAAAGTGATAGAATATCTAAAAAAAGAGAAGAAAGGTTACCTTACTTTTCTTCCTATTAAGGAATTATCTACCTCAAATCCCGGCCCAGTAGCTCCCCAGGCTGTCTCAGGGGTACTACTGTTGGAGAAGATAGGATACGAAGAGAAGTATCAAAAAGTGATGGAATTCCTTCTGGGCAATGTTTTTTTGGTGGACAGCCTTGACCAGGTTGACCGATTGGAAAACAGAAGCCTTCAAGAGGGGAAAAATCACAAAAATCACAAAGAAATAGTTTATGTCACAAAAGAAGGAGATATCTTAACCTCTTCCGGGATTCTTTCGGGTGGCAGTCAGGAATTCTTAGAAGAGAATATTTTAATTCGAGATAGAAAAACTAAGAAATTGGAAAAAGAAGCTTCTCAATTAAAGGAAGAATTAGATGGAACAATTGCCGAAAGGCCGAAATTAGAAGAGCAGATATCTGATTTGGCTAACCAGCTGGAGGGAAATAGTGCTCTCTCGCAGAAGGCTCAGATTAGTATTGCCCAGCTGGCAGAGGTGATTTCGCAGAAGGAGGAGCTTAACAAAAGGCACAATTCTGAAATTAGCCTTCTCGTGGATGAACAAAGTATCATAGAAAAGGACATATCTGCCAGCGCCACCGATTTTGAACAATTATCGGAAGACCTCAAATTGGGCGAGACATCAGAGAAAGAGATTCAGGAAATAATAAAAGAATTGGAAAAGAATCACCACTCCCTGGCTGAACAAGAGAAAGAGGAAAAAGAAAAACTCATCGAGTTGAAGATACGCAAGACCCAACTTGAGGAAAAAGAGCTTAATCTGCAATCTGAAAAATCACATCTTGAAAACGAGAGGGAAAACTTGTTAAACCTGATTGATCAGAGGAAAGAGGCGTTAGCTAATCTGGAGAGCAAGGTAATGGGTATAGAAGAAGTAAAGATTTCCGGAGAAAGAGAAGTATCGTCTCTTGCCGAATGCAAAGATAAGCTCGAGATGGAACTGAGAAGATTGCAAGAAGAGAAAGGGAAAATTAGTCAGCAGGTGCAAGAAGAAGAAACTATTCTGGCACAGAAGAAAAGTGAACTATCGAGGATTCAAACCGACCTGACACAAGAAAGGATAAATAGTAACCGCCTATCCCTGGAGCTCAATCAAATTAATGAAAAGCTGGCAGAAGAATTTAATATTTCCTTAGATGAAGCTCTTCAGAAGGTTTCCCAGTCTACTTCTCCTCCTTCAGAAGATTATGCGAGGGACATAGAGAAGTTGAAACACACTATTGAAGCAATGGGAACCGTTAATCTAGCCGCTCCTGAAGAGTACGAGAAGCTCGAAGAGCGTTACAAATTTCTCAAGAGCCAGGAGGATGACTTAATTAAGTCGTCGGAAGACCTTCGCAAGGTCGTAAGCAAAATTGATGGAACTACCCGCGCAAATTTCAAAAAAACATTCATCAGCGTTCAGAAGAATTTCCAGAAAATATTTACTGAGCTCTTCGAGGGAGGAGAAGCTGACTTAGTACTCACGAATGAAGCCGATTTATTGGAAACAGGAGTCGATATTGTTGCGCAACCACCAGGCAAGAAACTTCAGAGCATATCTCTCTTATCGGGAGGAGAAAAAGCCCTCTGTGCGATTGCACTTCTATTTGCCCTGTCCATGGTTAAGCCTTCTCCTTTTTGCGTCCTTGACGAAGTTGATGCTCCGCTGGATGATACCAACTTGCAGAGGTTTACCAGGCTATTAAAAGAATTTGTAAATAAAACACAATTTATCGTTGTAACCCACAACAAGAGGACAATGGAGATGTCCGATGTTCTTTATGGGATTACTATGGAAGAATTTGGCGTCTCTAAACTCATCTCAGTAAAATTCCAAAAGCCGAGCCCCGCCTAAAAAGCGAACCTCTGCTATATAATCGTGTCATTGCGAGCGGTCCTGACCCTGAATGAAATGAAGGGGAAGGAACTCAAGCCTTCTACTTTGGAGATTCTTCACTTCGTTCAGAATGACACTTCGTGTCAGATTGCTTCGTTCGCTTCGCTTCCTCGCAATGACAGCGCTTTGCTGTTACAGGAAGAGAAGGTAGCAGCAGAGCGAAGCTCTG
>Ga0315307_1001198_pt1 | contig 11540 bp, 12 predicted proteins | sample TDP2_MG_FD_203079 | JGI IMG/M metagenome (GOLD analysis project Ga0315307, IMG submission 203079) | Freshwater sediment microbial communities from Lake Towuti, South Sulawesi, Indonesia - TDP2 | ecosystem: Environmental > Aquatic > Freshwater > Lake > Sediment | place: Indonesia: South Sulawesi... | reverse complement strand
TTCATCGATCGCCGGGCCAAACCGCTCGTCTAAATTATTTAAGACAAGTGTCCCCACGGCCCCTTGATACATCCTCGCCACCCCAACCGGACTTACCTCATAGCCGAGCCCACGCATGAGGACCCCCGCGGGACCACTGACCGGTGCATTGCCCACGATCGGACTGACGGCGACCACCCTTCCACGATTGCGTGAAAGCGCCTCACGGATCTCTTCGACAGCGAGTATCGGCCCTATGCTCGTGACCGGATTGCTTGGTCCGATCAAGACGACATCGGCTGCCTCGATGGCCTCGAGTACGCCTGGCGCCGGCTTTGCGTCTTCCGCGCCTTCAAAACTGACACCAAGGGCCTTGTCCTCGGCTTTTCTAGCGACCCAGAACTCGTGGAATGTCATCACGCCCGCCTCGGTATTTATGAGCGTCTGTACGCGCTCGTCTGACATGGGCATGACATTCGCGCGGACATCAAATCGCTCACATATCTCTTTCGTGACCTTGGAAAGTGGTTCACCTCGCTTTAACATTAAAGTGCGATAGAGTTTCGTCGCCCTGTCACGATCGCCTATGCGGAGCAGTTCGACGTGGCCGAGGCGTTTGAGGGCTTCGTGGCAGAAAAATGTGTCCCCTCGAATGCCGTACCAGGTCTCCTCATTGACGATGCCCGCGAGCGTATATACGACGGTATCAAGGTCCGGGGAAACATGCAGACCAGAAATTTCCACATCCTCGCCCGTGTTGACGATGATCAAGAGCTCCTCTGGCTCGAGCAGTTGCGACAAACCCTGCAGTAGTTTCGGCGTACCCGTGCCACCCGAGAGCACCGTGAGCAAGAAATCACCTGAAGAGATCCCGCTCGGGCGGCATTACGAGCTCGCGAGCGTTGCCATAACCTCTTTTGTATGTCGCGTCCTTAATGATGACCACGGGGGTGCCCTCGTCGGCTTCCCCCATGACGGCGACAGCTACTGCGGCCAAAGCATCGGCGGGCGAAGTGATCGTTACCTTCAATTCCTTGTCATAGAGATCTCGCCTGCCCCGAAGATCGAGCAAGGGCGACATTCCAGCCACGCCGAGCGCCACGCCCACGGCCCCCAGCCTAAATGGTCTGCCCTGAGTATCGCTGATTATTACCGCCACATCCACACCCGCGATCTGTTTAATCACGCTTCGAATCCGCTCGGCACTCGCATCCGGATCGTCGGGCAAGAGTGTTACATGCTCCGGTTCAACGTTGGAATGATCGATGCCGGCGTTCGCGCAGACGAAGCCGTGTTTTGTCCTAGAGATGATCACGTGCCCCAGCCTGACGATCTCCTTCGACTGCCCTAGGATGACCTCCACCTCCCTGGGATCCTTATCCAACCGCTCAGCGAGACGTTGGGCTAGCAGACCGGGTTTCACAGCCCTGAGGTCGACTACATCCCCTTCAGCCTTCGAGACGATGCTCTGTGCCACAACTATGACGTTCCCGTCCTCGATAGATGGCCCATTTTTTTCAGCCGCATGCGCTATCAGCTCACCGATGTCGTCGCCTCGTTTTACCAATGGCAAGCCCTTGAGCGCTATAACCCGCAAACGAGCACCGTCAGGGTATTTTAGCGTGCCCACCTTAAATCGTGGGGGGTCATGGTGAAGTTCGGCGTCGAATTCGTGCCCTATAGGACGATCGATGCCCTGGTCGCCCTAGCGAAGCAGGTCGAGGAAGCCGGCTTTGAATATATTTGGGTGTGCGACCACTACCATAACCGCTATGTGCACTCGGTCCTCGCCAGGCTGGCACTAGCGACTAAGAGGGTGAAGCTAGGCCCAGGGGTCACGAATCCTTACTTGGTCCACCCCACAGTCACCGCCGCCGCGATAGCAACCCTCGATGAACTCTCGGAAGGCCGCGCGGTGTTGGGGGTCTCAGCCGGGGACCCGATCTTCCTATCCACCGTGGGAATTGAACCTCGCCGGCCCCTCAAGGCGGTGCGCGAGGCGGTCCACATCATGCGCGAGCTGCTAGCTGGAAAGCGGGTGAACTTCAACGGCGAGGCCTTCGTCTGCAGGGGCGCGAAGCTCCGATTCAAGCCCAGCGACAAGGTGCCGATCTACGTGGGGGGGCGAGGAGCCCGAATGCTTGAACTGGCTGGCTCTATCGCGGACGGCGTGCTCATCAATGCATCGCATTACGATGATCTCCGCGAGTGCGTTCAAAACATCAAGAGGGGCGCTGAATCAGCTGGACGAAAGATCAAGGAGCTCGACGTGGTCGCCTACATGGCAACCTCCATCCATACCGACATAGCTAGAGCTAGAGCTTCAGCTAGGACGGTTGTGGCTTTCGTCGCTTCCTCAGCACCGCCCTCAGCGCTCAAGAGACATGACATCGCCCTCGCAGATGTCGAGAGGATACGTGAGAAACTTCGAGTCGGGAAAATCCAGGATGCTGCTGCAGCCGTGACCGACCGCATGATCGACGCTTTCTCAGTATGTTGCAAGCCCACTGAACTTGTGCGGCGCATGGAAGGCTTAAACGAGCTCGGCATAACCCAAATCGTGATTGGGTCGCCGATCGGCCCAGAGCCGGCCAAGGCAATTGATTCAATTGCGAAGATTTTGATCTAAAAGTCGCCTAAAACTTTTGTAGGCGTTGAATTTCTTTTATTGTTGTCTCTTTCTTCCTCTTTGAAAGTCGTCTAACAGCTTCTATACCAGGTTTAACGATATCGAGCGGCTTCACATCAAGTTCTTTAGATTCACTCGCTCGCTCAAACGCCTCGAGCCCAATAGGCGTACGCAACAGCACAGTCGAATGACTGAGCGGCGAGCCAACCGCACCAATTGAAATGTCCGCCAGCTCTGCTGCAAGGTCCCCGCATAGCTTGCATGGTTGACATGTAAATCGCGCTAACGCGTCGAGGGCAAGTTCACGTTTTGGCTTACCCCTCCTATAGATAATTAATCTACCGTGCTTGATGTCAAACTTGTCTATCTTCGCCAGGTCCATATCGAGCTGGTTTTCGATGACATCCTTAAAGAACCCATCGTAAGAGAAGGCCCTCATACAGAAGATCCCGATGGAAAATTTGACCGCATCGGCGAGGCGACGGATACCGTACTTGCTCGTCTGCATCTGACGTAGCGCTTGAATCTGACAGGGAGTGCCGACCAAGGCGATTTCTTCTAACGAATATAGATCAACGGCATCACGTAATCCAATCAATGTTGGGCCGGGCGAATATCTGGTGCCAGCGCACTCGAGCAAATCAGCACGAGTGGTTGCCACTTTCGGTGTGGGTTGCCATCTCTCGTCCTCACTGGCGCCTGGCCCGACGGCTACCGCGCCATCGATGAAGCCCGTTTTAAGTAGGGCCGCCAGCAGCGCGGTAACAGCACCGCCATCCTGACCGCGCATTCGAACGTCCGGGGCTAAAGCTTGAGCGGAAAATGCCCGCTTGTAGATCCCGACAACCTCTCCCGCCACAGCGTTCCGCCCGAAGACTTGTCTTTCGAGTTCATAAGGGTTAGCTACGAAAGGGCATTGGTAATAGCATAAATAGCATGCCTCGCAGCGCCCCTTCATGACAGGCTGTCCGTTTGCCATTTGCAGCGCGAAGGATGGACACGCGGCGACACATGCACCACAGCCGATGCAGAGGCCTGGGCGAATTATTTCCTCCATGAGATTGATGAAAAGCTTGGGCAAATCAAGGCCCCCTCATGAAACCATACTTTTTTGGGTCATAAAATGGCCAGTTGACGACCTCCGCTGCATGGGGCTTTCCTCGGATGTCGACGGCTATCTCCTCGCCAAGCTTTAGGTCAGGACTTGCGTATCCCATCGCGATGCCGACGTTCAAGAGCGGGGACATCGTTCCCGAGGTCACATGGCCCAACTCCTCGCCCCCCTTCAGCAATTTGTATCCTTGGCGGGGTACTCCGCGCTCTAGCATCCGCAGGCCGATGCGGACGCGTTTCAGACCCGCTCTCTTTTGTTCCATCAATACTTCCCGACCTATGAACTCGCCCTTCTCGAGCTTGACGGCGTAGGAGATGCGCGCTTCAAATGGAGTTATGTCCTCTGCCAGCTCGTTTCCATATAACACGTAGCCCGCCTCCAAGCGCGTGGTGTCTCTGGCCCCAATGCCGCATGGTTCAATCCCAACCCCTTCACCAGCTCGCACCAGGGCATTCCAGAGTTCCTCCGCCCTCCTCGGGTCGGAAGCTGGCTCGTTCATGAGATAGAGCTCGAAACCGTCTTCCCCGGTGTAACCTGTACGACTTATCAACAGCTGCATATCGATGATTTCCGCAAAAGCTGCCTTAAATCGCCTCAGCCCCTTGAGTTCAAAATCCGTGAGCTGTTGAAGCATGTGTTCCGCTTCTGGCCCCTGAAGCGCCAGCATGACCGTGGTGAGGGTGATATCCTTGATCTCGATGTCATCACTCGCATGTCTCTTAAACCAGTCGTAAATTTTTTCAACGTTGACGGCATTTGTCACCACCATGTAATCTTCCTCACCCAAACGATATATGAAAACATCATCCTTGACCCCACCGCGGTCGTTCAAGACGGTCGAATAGTGCGTATCGAGCACGCCGAGCTTTGAAATATCATTAGTTGTGACGCGCTGCAGGAAGTTGGCGGCTCCCTCCCCTCGGACCGAGATCTCGCCCATGTGGCTGATGTCGAAGAGCCCGACAGCCTCTCGAACTGCTATGTGCTCCTCGGCGATGCTGCTGTACATCAAGGGCATTTCCCAGCCGACGAATGGCACCATTTCCGCGCCCAGCGAGCGATGGACGCGGGCGAGCTGTAGCTGCTTCATCCGTTGACCTCGTGGCGGGATTGCAATCGCTGGGACTTAAACATTATGCACCCGAACGTTTTTTTTGACCTTGGATTATAATACTGAGGATTGCGATGGTCGGAAAATGGACTGAGATATCAAGTGCTAGGTTGTTTGAGTACGAAAGTGACCTCTGCAAAATTGGGATAAAATATGCTGGGACGCCTGGGGAGGTGAAAGCCAGGGACTACATTTTTGATAGGTTAAACGATTTTGGACTAACCGATGTGCGGCTTGAGGGTTTTGAATATTTAAACTACATGCCCACTTCAGCTGAGCTGAAAGTCCTTTCCCCCCAACGACGGTCAATAGCCTGTGAACCGCTGCAGTATTCCGCGGATGATGTGATCGAGGGGGAGCTTGTATATGGCGGAGCTTCCAAGGAGGACCTCGAGGCCCTCTTGAAGGGAGGAACGGACCTCGAGGGGAAAATCGTGATAGTCAAAACCCCTTTCCCATTTTGGATGTACCCCTTGGCAGAAAAACACGGGGCAGCGGGATTTATAGTGATCACAGACCCTCCGGATGATTTGATCAGGGTGGCAGTTGCCGTCGCGGACAGACGGGGGGGCACCCTGCCAGGCGTCACGATTTCGCTCAAGGACGGGCAGCACTTGCTAAACTCATTGAAAGACGAAAAAATAGAAGTTCGCCTTCGATCCCAAGGCACATTTTACAAAAGGACCTCGTGGAATATCGTGGGCGAGGTACCCGGAAACGAATGGCCAGAAGAGAAGGTGGTGATTTGTTCCCATTACGACAGCCAGATCAAAGGACAACATGCGTGGGATAATGTTTCGGGAGATGCGGGGTTGCTAGAGATCGCGAAGGTGGTCGCCAACCTACATCCTAAACGAACCATCGAAGTCGCCTTCTTCGGGGCCGAGGAGCAAGGTGCATTCTGGGGTTCAACATCTTATGTGAAGACGCATCGGGATACGATGGAAAACTGCCGCACATTGATCAACCTAGATGGGTTCAGTTCAGCCCTTTGCAAACAAAACTTCCTCGAAACTACTCCACAAGCCAAGGATTTTGCATTATCAATAGCTAAAGAGCTGGCTTGGCCGGTACATCACGTCGGATATCCAATGCCCCTCAGCGACCACATCCCATTCATCGAGGCTGGCGTCCCCGCGATATGGATCCACGAAGGGCTGATAGACCCATATTACCACACCGAAGGAGATACACTGGATCACATAGACTTCGAAAAATTGGCAAGGATAACTCACGTAGCTGGGCTCTGTGCCTCCAGGCTGGCATGTCTGGACAAATTGCCTTTTTAGGAGTGGTGATCTCACGAGGGGTGCTGATCTCGCGGGCATCCGGGTCGGTGGAGGCAACCCCGTCGTCATCGTGGGCGTGCTCAATATTAGCCCTGACTCGTTCTACGCTGGCTCGATCGTCAAGGGTCCAGCCGAGGCGGTGAAGCGGGCGCGGCGCATGCTCGACGAAGGTGCTGATATCGTAGACGTTGGAGCGATGTCAACTGCACCAGGGGTAAAGCCGATCCCTGTTGGTTTGGAAAGGCGAAGGTTGCTGCCTATAGTTAATGCTCTCGTAAAAAAGCTCGACTCCCCGATCTCGGTAGATACCCAACGCGCAGAAATAGCCAGAGCCGCGCTCGAGGCGGGTGCACACATCATAAACGATGTCAGCGGGTTGAAGGCGGACCCCGAGATGGCCCGAGTTCTGGCGGACTTCAGATGCTCGGCCGTCCTGATGGCAGCCAAACGAAAACCAGGTGACGTCCGAACGATCGAGGAGATCAAGCATGAGTTGGGAAAGAGCCTACGCATGTGTGAGCACCATGACATTGACCTGAAAAAAATCGTCATCGATCCGGGCATAGGGTTCGGAAAAGGGGCTGAATGGGACCTCCACATCCTAGCGAACCTGAGGAGGCTGGCGGCATTGGGGCGCCCGATATGCGTCGCGGTCTCACGGAAATCATTCATAGGGAAAGTGCTCGATTTGCCCGACCCAGCCGACCGCCTCTTGGGCTCGCTCGCGGCAACTGCCATCGCCGTGCTCAACGGGGCAGACGTCATCCGGACCCACGATTCTGAGGAGACCCTGCACGCCGTTCGCTTGGCCGAATCCGTGCGGAGCGCTGGGGGGCCAAAAAGTTAAACCCCGACGGTCGAATGGGTAGTGATCTAATGCGAGTCCTTGGATTGAAAATGCCGTTGATCAAGCCCGGGGATGACCTACCAGCCATGATTTTGAAAGTCTCGGAGCAGGTCGGTGGCTTGAAGGACGGCGATATAGTCATCTTGGCCTCGAGTGCTGTTGCGACGGCGCAGGGTCGGCTTCGGAAGCTAGCGAGCATTCGTCCATCCAAGCGTGCGAAGCTGCTCGCGAGGCGCTGTGGCCTTAGGCCGGAATTCGTCGAGCTCGCGCTGAGGGAGGCCGATCAAGTGCTAGGCACGTCCAAATTTGCCGTGCTCACGCTCAAGGATGGCAGGCTGTGCGCGAACGCTGGCATCGACAGCTCAAACGCCCCTCCAGGGCAAGTCGTGCTCATGCCGACCAAACCTAACCGAACTGCTAGGGAGATATTGCAGGCGCTGAAGCAAAACGTGAACGTTCGCCTAGGCGTCATCATCGCGGACAGCCATATCCAGCCGCTCAGATTGGGCACCGTCGGTCAGGCCGTAGGAGTTGCCGGAATCGAGCCAGCCGTGGATTGCCGGGGGCAGCTGGACCTATTCGGGAAGCCGCTCCGGATCACCTTTAGGGCCGTGGCGGACCAGCTCGCATCAGCCGCGCAAGTGGTGATGGGCGAGGCTGCAGAGCAGGTGCCCGCCGTGGTGGTGCGGGGGGTGAGCGTTGCTTTCACGGAGAAGGCTAAAACATCGCCCAAAATAGCCCCGAAGCGATGCATCTACATGAATTCCCTGAAGCTGGCTAAATTCATCAAACGTGGGTAAATATCTGATTATCCTTCCTTTACCTCGACTTTTACTTCCCTTATCGTCTTGACCCTTATCATCTTGACGCCCAAGCTTGCGATCCTGCTTCCCCCTGAAATCAAGAAAAACATCACTACCGACCAAAGCCCCAAATTTACCGTCCTATTAAGATCTTCGCCGGAAATTCCTTCAATGGTCGCGCGCTCATCTCCGCTTACGATTGATATTCGATTTTCCATTCTAAAGACAGATATTGGAGCTGAACCGCTACTGAAGGCGCTGTACATCCAGCAAACAGCAAGGACTATCAAAATTAGACCGACGAGGAGCAACACGTATCCCACGACTACGTCCACTCTCAGCTTCAGTTTCTTCGGTTTCTTCTGCTTCTTCAATTTTTTCAGCACTTCACCTCCCCCAGTGAATTTACTGATGAGAATTTTAACCCTTTGAGGATTTGAGGGGCTTGACGAACCTCCGGTGATAGATCCTCGCGGCTAGGCCGAAGGCCGCCGTAACGATGGCGAATACGAAAGGCCATGCCAGCGACACCGCAATTGGGAGAGTTATCGTCGCATCCCCGACATGAAGGGTCGAAGTCGTGCTTCCTGAAATATAGGGCATGCTGAATCCCTCGAGTTCGGGCATCTTAGCCACTATGAACTTATTTACCACCAGCGCCATCAGCGTGATCAACACCAGGAGCAGGACAACCATCCAGAGTACCTTCGTCGCGCCGAAGCGGAGGAGTCGATTTGACCACCATCGCTTGGGCAGTAGGGAAGCTAGGAGTATGAATATCCCGGCAATTATGATGGTGAGCGCGACGCCAAAGCAGACATATCGAGCCAGCGTCGATTCGATAGGTTGGCCCAATGCTGTCATATTGATTTTGAACGGCGAAAAGGCAACATCCACAGCTCCAGTGCCGACGGTTAGCCGCCACCAAGGGCCAGCGAATGGCAGCACGATCATCAGGATGCCCGCGACCACGCCGATCAAGTTTATGCTTTTTAACCATTCTGCGCCCTTAGGTGAAAATCTGCGGGGTTTCATTTGAACACCTCAATAGATGGGAACGACGCAGAGGCCTCGAACGTCGCCGTGGTCGTCAGCCCGTATATATCCAATCGGATGGTCCCATCGAGCTTTAGCGAGGTATTGATCGAGGTCCCATCAAAATGGTTGTTCAGGAGGTGGTTGAAGCCTTCGTAAGTGATTCCAATGACGATGTTGATAGATCCTGATGAATTAGGTTGAACAACCGTTTCCTGCTGTAACCGCCCTTCGCCAAGCCTGTAGTTGTCGGAAGAGCAAAAAACATCGACGGAAGCATTTTCCATCTCTATCGAAAAGGAGTAGGGATTGGTGAAATTCACCGGCACGCCCACTGCAGGCACGGAATTCTGGCCCTCGTAATGGGCAGCCATGTAATACCAATCGCCGTAGGTGCTATCATGGCCGCCGTAGAAGATCCTGACGTGGTGCTGGTAATCGCCCTCATCCAAGAACGCGTCCGCAACCTCGCCGATCGGTGTGTGCGGTTCTGGACTCATGAATCCCTCACACGGGCAATAGAATTCCCACCCGGCGTTGGTGAAAGCTGTCTTAATCGCATCTATGCTCGATCTTACCACTACCGCGTTTGTCGGATCATCCCGTCCGACAATTGGGGGGATATCCATCGGGAGCGGGGCTGAAAAGGAACCGGGAGATGTGCTGAACTCGAATACCGGCGCCGTACCATCGTTGGGGTTGATGCAATCCCTATTTGGGTCGGCGTCGTCGTAATCGGGTATATTATCCCCTGCACAGCCAAAACCAGGAATATCTTTAGTAGGCGAATGTCCTTCGTGAGGGCCAGCATTGTTCAAATCTACACGACCGATGACATGCCCGAGGTCGCTTACTAACTTCGACTCCGCATTTTCCCAGGAGATGACGTAATGATATGAGGGCTTAAATTCATCCAGATCCCCCAAAAGTCCGAACTCTCCAACTTCCACCTCAGGTTCCTTCGAGGCCAAGTTCTCAAGTGGGCCCAAGTCCCCGATCACAGTAGCATGGAGATCCCAACCTTTTGATGCAAAAGCCACTAGAATAGGGCCGAGCAAAAGAGATATCGATAATAGGATTAGACAGATGCGCAGGGTCCTTTCACCCATGTAAATTCAACCTCGTTCCAACGGAGTTTTTCGCACGGACTTTAAACCCTTTGGGTGGTGGTGGGCCCGCGGGGATTCGAACCCCGGATCTGCAGTGTGTGAGACTGCCGTCATAACCACTAGACCACGGGCCCGAGTAAATTTTGCCGCGCGATATTAAATCTTCTCGTAAAAGTAGTAACTGGGGGTTTCAGGGGTTTCCACTTTTAGTGAGACTACTTTTCCAGTTTTTCTAACACCCGCTCCAAACGTGCCAGCATCTCCCGCTTCAGGCCTATGAAAACACCCCCAGCTTTGCCGCTCACGAAGGTCGTCTCGTTCGGCTTGATTATCTCGTTTAATACCGGCGACTCGATGTCGATGTGTGGGATCTTCGAGCGCGTGAGCGGGTCGCGCTTATGGATGTAGACCTTCGCCTCAATTTCGATTTTGCTCTCGGCCGGGCCTGTCATATTACCCAAACTCAACTGTTCCCTCGTCGGCATCGACTATCAACTTATCGCCCGTCTTGATCTTATCGATGTTGATCCGATCGATGCAAGGTATCCCGGCTAGGATGACCCCGGTCGCCACGATGGTCTCGGTCTCCTTGTTCACGATCGCCGCGGGGGCAACTCCGTTCTTCTTCAGCCCATAGATGACATAGGAGCCAACCGTGGAACCCTTCCCCTGAGGAAAAACCAAAATTTTATTTCTCACGCAATGTCCCTCGATCTCGTGACCTTTCTCGATGACGATGCCGGTCTTGGGATCGATCCCGCCGTAGAAGCTTAACGGCGTTCTCGAGACGATCGCCTCGCCCCGGGCCTTCCCCGGGCTGATGATCCTTCCCTTCATACAGCATGTCCCTCCAGCAGATCGTCGAGGCTCTTGAACACGACCTGTTGCTTGCAGAAGCCCGGCAGATAGTTCGCGGCCTTCCCCGAGTCGACCGCGGTGGTCCTGTAGCCCATTTGCTCGATCGGGGAGACCACAGCACATGTGTCTGCTACCACCTTCCCTCCGGCTTTCTCGATCAACTCGGTGAAGCCCATGCGAGTTGCGGCCTCCTTGGTGATGCGGGATGTGCAAATCCAAAGCGGCCTGCGCAGTCGCTTTCCCTCGAGCTTGCAGGCAAGCGTGGCTATCTCCTTGAGCGAGGCGTGGGGACAGCCGAGGATGATGATGTCTGGGTCATTTCCCGTGTTCAACTTCTCGTATGCCTCGCGAAGCTCTCTATCCCCAACTTCGATCGTCTCGAGTCCTGAGGGGTCCATGAGGCCGGCTTCAGGGGTCAGGCCCTCGACGTGGTACAGGGCAACAGCTCCGGATGCCGCCATAGCCGCCCCGAGCGCCTTCAGCTGGTCGACATCTGCGTCCTTTATCCCCAGAAAGTACGGGATCTTGTCCTTGACGATCTTCCCGACATGATAGCCTAGGGCACCGAAATCCGAGTTGTGTTTCAATTCAGCATCGACTTTCACGAGGAAACTCGGCCTCCGATTCTCGTCCAGATGCAGCCCGTAATTTGGCGTCACCCCGCAGAGCGCTGCAGCGAGCGCGGACGGTCCTCCCTCGCGGTTCGTGCGCGCACCGATCACAGAGTTCGCGAACGAGACCGCTGATGATTCAGACCACGCGATGT
>Ga0315307_1001195_pt1 | contig 11551 bp, 18 predicted proteins | sample TDP2_MG_FD_203079 | JGI IMG/M metagenome (GOLD analysis project Ga0315307, IMG submission 203079) | Freshwater sediment microbial communities from Lake Towuti, South Sulawesi, Indonesia - TDP2 | ecosystem: Environmental > Aquatic > Freshwater > Lake > Sediment | place: Indonesia: South Sulawesi... | reverse complement strand
CCGTGTCAAATCCGGAACTGTACAACAAGCGTTTCTCTCAGTATCTCTCGAGAAAGTTGAAACCTGAAGACTTGCCGTCGCATTTTGATGAAGTGAAGAGGAGGATTCAAGAGAGTTTCACTGGAGCGGTGGAGAAGAGTGAGTAGAGAAGTAAGACCAACATCCGAGGCCGGTTGGATACCCAAGACTAAAGTTGGGAAGTTCGTCCAAGACGGCCATATAGTCTCCTTGGAAGAGATTTTCACCCAAGGAATGAAGATAATGGAGCCGGAGATAGTTGACGTTCTTCTGCCGAACCTTCAGCAAGAGGTTCTAGGGATAGGGTTTGTTCAAAAGCAGACGGATGCTGGTGAACAGTCCAGATTCAAGGCTATAGTTGTTGTCGGGAATGGCGAAGGATACGTGGGTATAGGTGATGGAAAAGCTCGACAGGTCAGAACGGCTATAGATAAAGCGACTATCCAAGCAAAGCTGAATATAATTCCCGTCCGTAGAGGATGTGGAAGCTGGGAGTGCGGCTGCAATCTTCCTCACTCACTCCCTTTCGGGGTGAAAGGGAAGTGTGGAAGCGTTCGAATTGAGATTATCCCTGGTCCTAGAGGGCTGGGACTTGTTGGAGGGGAGATACCTAAAATCATATTGAGAATGGCTGGGGTTAAAGACTGTTGGACGAGGACCTACGGTTCAACGAGTACACTCGCCTCAACAGCCTTCGCTGTATACGATGGTCTCAGAAGCACGTACAGAGTCGTAACGCCTGAGGACTGGGTCAGATGAAGAAAGCTGCGAAGACGAAGAAGGGCAAATGTCTGGTTGCGATAAGATTGCGAGGAACCGCTGGCGTCGAATCTGAATTTGAGAAGACCTTGAGTTCACTTAGACTGACAAAGAGATTTCGCGCCGCAATCCTTTACGATCGGCCTGAAATAGCCGGGATGCTGGCTAAGGTTAAGGACCTAGTCACCTGGGGCGAGGGGAGCAAGGACACTCTAAGCCTATTACTCAAAGAGAGAGCTCGAACGACCGGTGGAGGGAAACTCACGAATCCTTTCGTCAAACGGAAATTTGGATTAACAACGATAGATAGATTGGCCTCAGCTATCGATAAAGGCGAGATCCCTCTCGGAAGGCTGTGGAAAGAAGGATTGAACCCCAACTTCAAGCTTCATCCGCCGAAGGGAGGATTCAAAGGCAAGACGAAGCTTGCTTTCAAGCAAGGGGGCGAACTCGGCTATAGAGGCGAGGCGGTACGCGATCTAGTAGCGCGAATGGTTTAGTGCGACGCTCAGCCTCCTAAGTGACGACGCTACACTTATTAGATTTCCAATTTCATTTGTTCTCGATTGGTGAGAAAACGATGCCTGAAAGGGATCGAGGTCGAAAGAAGCGTTTCCCATGGTGGTTCGACGTATTCGAAGAGATGGAGAAGATGGACGAAATGATGAATGAGATGACGCGGAGAGCTTTTGAGGCTCCTAGCGAAACGAAGTCATTCGGTCCATATGTTTACGGTTTCTCAGTATCACTCGACCCAGAGGGGAAACCTGCGATTCAACAGTTCGGAAACGTCAAACCCAGCAGGGTTGGACCTCAAGTCAAAGAGGAGAGAGAACCTTTAGTAGACGTTATCGATGAGAATGACGAGATCGCTGTCTTCACTGAGCTTCCCGGGGTCGAGAAGAACGATATCAGGCTTCGGTCAAATGAGGAGAACCTGACGATATCAGTCGACTCGAAGGGAAGAAAATACCATAAAGAACTAGAACTTCCCGACTCGGTCCTGCCTACGTCAGCCAAGGCTACGTACAAGAACGGTGTCCTAGAGGTCAGATTCAAGAAGGCTGAAGCCGGTGGTCGCGAGAGGCAGATAAAGATAGAGTGAGAACGCTATCGCGTATTCAACGAATGCTACTCTCTCGATCAGAGGCTGGAAAACCTTTATTTTAGGTACTCTTTATCATGTTGTGCTTCGAAAGATGAAGCCCTAGCGTAAAGAGATTCAATCAATAGCAGGCATGTCGGTTGGCTAGAAAGCATAGAAAAGTTAGGAAGCTGCGAGGATCCAGAACTCATGGTTGGGGCACTTCAGGCCAGCATAGGGACAGCGGAAGCTCAGGCGGCAGAGGGAGGAGCGGTCGCTGGAAGCATAAGTGGACCCATACCGTGAAGCATGAGCCTCATGGGAGAGGGAAACTTGGATTCAGGTGTCCAACTGGAAGAGGCATCCTGAATACTATCAACGTCGGAGAGCTTAGCCAACTGGCAGAGAAGCTTCTAGCTCATAATAAGGCGAAGGAAGAAGAGGGGAAGATAGCCATCGACTTGAGCGAACTGGGATACGAGAAACTTCTTGGAGGAGGGAAAGCTACCAGACGTCTCGCTGTGAAGGTTTCAAAGTATTCGGAATCTGCGGCCAAGAAGATACAAGAGGCTGGAGGAGAAGTAGTAGGATCAAGTGCGAAAAGCTAGGTGCAATACTTGGTTAGATTCATAGAGCTTTTCAAGCCTCTCACAAGATTCTTCCCTGATGTTAAAGCTGCTCAGAGAAGAGTGGCTTTCAACGAAAAGCTCTTCTGGACAGCCATTGTCCTGATAGTCTATCTTGTTATGTCTGAGATTCCTCTTTACGGGATAGGTAGGAAAGGCGCTCAAGACCCCTTCGGCGCTCTAAGAGTAATATTTGCATCCAATCGTGGAACGTTAATGGAGTTGGGTATAGGGCCGATCGTCACAGCCGGCTTGATACTTCAAGTTCTAGCGGGCTCAAAGATGATCAATGTCGACTTTACGAACCCCGACGATAGGATGCTCTTCACAAGCGCGAGCAAGGTTCTCGCCGTAGTGATGGTCGTATTCGAAGCCTGCGCCTACATAATCGGAGGAGCCTATGGAGCGATAAGCGTCCAGATCCAATTCGCAATCCTACTCCAATTGATCGCCGCGGGGGTAATTCTAATGCTTCTCGACGAGCTCCTTCAGAAGGGTTGGGGGATAGGAAGTGGGATTAGCCTCTTCATCGCTGCAGGCGTCGCTCAAAGAATCTGGTGGGACTTAGTCTCACCCTTAGGTCCAATGGAAGACAACAAGTACTACGGTTCAATATTGGCGTTTGGACAATCGATCTGGATGGGACAAGATATTACAGACATATTCTATAGGCCTGCAGGTTTCCCAGATATGATCGGTCTCGCAACGACTGTCATAGTCTTCATCATCATAATCTACATGAACGGGTTGCGCGTTGAGGTACCTGTCTCATACGCGAAGTATAGAGGTTACAGAGGAAAGTTTCCGATAAAACTGCTGTATGTCTCCAACATACCGGTTATATTCGCTGCAGCCCTCTTCGGAAATATCTACTTCGTTTCACAATTGATATGGCAGAACTATAATCGAGAAAGCACGAACTTTTGGCTGAATCTGATTGGGCAGTTCTCCATCATAAGCGAGAGGTTGGAGCCTAGCGGCGGCTTGGTCTACTATGTTGTTCCTCCAAGAAACTTAAACGGTGTCCTTCAAGATCCCTTTAGAGCAGCAATGTACGCAGGATTGATGATCGCGGTTTGCATATTCTTCGCTGCAACATGGGTTGAGGTTGGAGGAATGGACTCACGGACAGTTGCAAAGCAACTCCTCGACTCTGGAATGCAGATCGAAGGGTTCAGAAGATCCCATATTCCAATACAGCAAGTTCTGGAGAGGTACATCCCAACTGTGACGATCCTAGGCGGATTAATAGTAGGGGCTATAGCTTCCTTCGCAGACTTTCTTGGAGCATTTGGGTCAGGAACGGGAATTCTGCTTACTATAGGAATTCTTGAACAATACTATCAACTACTGGTTCGAGAGAGAGTGACGGAAATGTATCCCGCAGTCAGAGCTGTCCTGGGGAAGTGACTCTGATTGGCTACCAAGATAATTCTAACAGGGATACCAGGCGTAGGCAAAACCACAATTCTGAATGAGTTGCAGAAACTCGCGGAGGAGAAAAGAATCAAACTCACTGTATTGAACTACGGAACCGTAATGAATGAACTCTTCGAGAAATACGGTCGCAAGATTGAAAGAGACGAAATAAGGCGCCAGAGAATATCAGTTCAGAAGAAGATTCAGGATCGAGCTGCGCAAATTCTAGCTCGAAACATCAGAAATCCGATAACGATAATAGACACACACATGTTCGTTAGAACGAAGACAGGATTATGGTCAGGCCTGCCTGAGAGCGTACTCTCAAGACTCAAACCTTCTTTGATAGTGCTTGTCGAAGCACCTCCTGAAGAGATAGCTAAGAGAAGAAGATCAGACGTAACTAGAATGCGGGATGACCTTACCATGGAGGAAGTTAGATTCGATCTTGAATGGTCGAGGGCTACAGCTTCAGCGTGCGCGGTCTCTACAGGTGCTCCCGTCAAAATTATAAGTAATGAAGCTGGTAAGCAAAGAGAAGCGGCGGAAGAACTCTTTGAGCTGATGATTGAACTGAATGGTTGATTGAGATGACGATAATCGATGAACTTTGGAATATGATGATGGCCGGTTTAAAGCCGTACCATGAGATACCTGAATCGACATTCCTGATCCTAGGGATCGCACTGGGGCTTTCGCTTGTCAGTAACGCGGCGAATCGTTTCTTGGTGGATATTGAAAAGATGAAGTCTATTACAAAGGAAGTAAACGCATGGAGGAAGGAAATGGATAGAGCGAAGAAGACGAATGACAAACAATTGATGGCTAGGGTTATGAAGAAGCAGCAAGCGATTATGAAGCTCCAAAGCAAGATGAGTTGGGATAGGATGAAGGTCAGCTTTCTCTTTCTCGCGCCATTCTGGATTGTATGGATGGTCCTCAGCGGATTCTTCGCGCAGACGATTGTGGCGGTATCGCCTTTCACTTTTCCTTGGCTTCTCGAAGAGAAGCTTCCTTTCTTCTCTTGGTATATCGTCTGTTCATTCGCTGCCGGCCTTCCCTTCTCAAGAGTTCTCGGGATCAACCCAGAGGATTAAGCCAGCTTTCTGGAGTAAAGACCCCCAATGCCTCTTGTAGTGACTGTAAGTGGGCTACATGGAAGCGGAAAATCCACCTACGCCAGAGCTTTAGCTGAGGAATTCAGACTTAGATATGTCTCCGCAGGCCAACTCTTCAGAGACATCGCGAAAGATAAAGGGGTCTCGATGGAAGAGTTGATTCAGATTACAGCCAGTGATCCTGAGATAGACCGTCTCATAGATGAGAGGACTAAGAGGGAAGCGGAGAAAGGAGACGTTATTCTGGATGGGCAATTGGCTGGTTGGATGGCGAAAGAGATTCCCAGCCTTAAGATATTCTTGACCGCTCCTGAAGATGTTAGAGTTACGAGGATAGCTGAAAGGGACTCAGTTGACTTCGAGAGTGCTAGAGCTCAAACTGTTCTTAGGGAGAATGCTGAGAGGGAGAGATACAAGAAGTACTACGATATCGACATCAGAGACGTTTCGATATACGACTTTATAATGGACACAAGTCTACTTCCCCTCGAAGAGAGTATCAAAATTCTTAAGAACATCATCAGCGACTACATTGGGAGGCAACGTAGGAGATGAGTCTTGAATGCCAGCTGTAGAGGTTGGAAGACTGTGCCTTAAGATGGCCGGTCGAGAATCCGGAAAGAAATGCGTGATAGTGGATGTAATCGACAAGAGCTTCGTTTTGGTTACAGGTCCTCAACAGCTGACAGGGGTCAGACGGAGGAGGACAAATGTGAAGCATCTGGAAGTTACAGAAGAGAAGATTGACATTAAGAAGGGCGCTACGGACGAGGAAGTCGCTAAGGCTATGGGCAAGACTTTGAAGGTTGAGAAGCCTCCGAAGGTCGAGAAGCCCAAGAAGAGGAAGCCGAGAGAAAAGAAGACCTGAAGGTCCTCAACCATTTCTTCTGTTTTGGAGCATGTTCTCAGTTCTACGCCAGATCATATTCCTGCGACTAGCGCCGTGACGACTGCCGTAAGGATTCCAGCAGCCAAGGTTCTCAACCCAGACAGTAACATGTTCTCTCTCGATATTCGACCTAAGAATATCCCGAGGCTGAATATCATGCTCATAATGAGGATGACAGAGATGATAGCGGCAGTAGTTCCTGGAATGAGATTGGCCGATGCCAAAAAGAAAGGTAGCATAGAGATTACAGCCGCTATGAATGGAGACACAGCGTCAATAAGAGCTGTCCAGACCGAAGCGAAATGCGACGCTTTCCCATGCATCGTCTTGCCGAGATCTGTCAACATCGCTCTCTTCAACCTGTCGAGCCGCCTTTTTCTCTCCGCTCTCTCAGCCATATACGCGCCGGAGAAACCTGAGATACCCATCGCTAGACTCGCGCCCAACCCGATGCCTATTATCACTCTTGGATTGACTGCACCTGAAGCCCATCCGCCCACAATCACTCCAAGCATAGTCATTGCACCGTCGAAGGAGTTCATTACAAAATATCTTCTAGAGATGCTGTCGGCACCGGTCACTCTGAGGTAGACCTTAAACTTCCTAAGCGTCTCGCTCAACTAGATGCTCCTCACTAGCATATTGATGATGGATAAACAAAATGTTTACTCGATATTCCGCGAGGAGAAACTATATCTTGACGCGTTGAGGCTATCCCTTGATCGATAACATAGATATCGAGTGGAACGAGGGCATGGTCTTGTCGGAATCGAAACGGACTACAGTAGTGAGGTTGGCTGGATTTTGCGGTTTGACTGCTCCCGTAATTGTATTTACGTTAGTAGCAACGTCGATTCTCTATTCCCCTTGGTTTAGTTGGACTGCCAACGCTTTGAGCGACTTGGGTGTTCATGGTTTCGCTGCGATCTTATTCAATTCAGGTCTTATTATCGGTGGGATTCTGACCTTTACATTTGCAATCGGGCTTCGCGAGACATTGCCACGTGGATTCCTCGCCCGTGCCGGGGTTCTGGTTCTAATGTCGGCGGCGGCTGCTCTATGCGCGATAGGTCTATTCCCTGAGACAGCTGGCGAAATTCACTTCTACGTGTCTGCAGCCTTCTTTACTCTTCTTCCAATCTCGCTATTTCTTATCGGGGTCGCGACCACTGGACATCGGCCTGTGAGGACCCTAGGATTGCTAGCGGTTCTTGCTGGCTTAACAGCGGCCTTGGTTTGGGCGCTCCCATGGACCAGCGCCGCTATTCCTGAAGCGCTTTCATCTATCGCATTATCAGTATGGTCGATGGCCTCCGGGGCTAAACTGCTGGAGGAAGTCTCATAGTTGAGAAGACCTTGTTCCGAGTCGCGGTAGAACTTGACCGCCCTCTGCTATCGGTATAATTGATGCCGCTTTATGATGCAAGAGATTGCTAAGTACGGAAGTTTTGGAGATTCATATGCTTTTATTTGGCGAAGCCTTAGTTCTGTTCTGTGCGGTGGCTGGTTGTGGAGAAAGCTCCTCCTTGGGAATTGGAAAGAGAACTCGTGACGAGAGCAGACGTTGAGACCGATGCGAATTATGGATTTGACCCATATAATCGTCCGATTGAACTTCACATGCGGTTTGGATTGATCAATCTGGATAAGCCTCCGGGTCCTTCGAGTCATGAGGTTGTTGCTTGGGTTAAGAAGATCCTCGGCCTTCAGCATGCCGGGCACGGCGGAACTCTAGAAGCCTAGTCGGCTGGAGATATCCGAAAGTCACCGGCGTGCTCCCGGTCGCGCTTGAAGATGCTACAAAGATCGTTCAAGCCTTCTTGCTTTCAGGTAAAGAGTACGTCTGCTTGATGCAACTCCATGAGGATGTCGCAGCCGGTGTAGTTGAATCTGTTCTGCGAGAGTTCGCTGGGGAGATCTATCAGAAGCCACCTTTGAGGGCTTCAGTCAAGCGTGAGATCAGGAAGAGAAGGATATATGGCATCGATATCCTCGAGGTCGATGGGAGGCGCGTACTCTTCAAGGTTGGATGTCAAGCCGGAACCTACGTCAGGAAGCTTGTATACGACGTAGGTGAAGTCTTGGGATCAGGAGCTCACATGAGTGAACTTCGACGAACAAGAGCTGGCCCATTCACTGAAGAAGAGGGTCTTTGTACACTGTACGATGTGCTGAACGCGTACGCCTCATTCAAGGAGACGAAGGATGAGACTCTTCTTAGAGAGATCGTCAAACCGATGGAGGAGGCTTTCGAATATATCCCGAAGATCTATGTGAGAGATTCTGCTGTCGACGCGATCTGCCACGGCGCCGACCTCGCTATACCGGGAATAGTCAAACTCGATTCACATATAACTGAGAAAGCACCGGTTGCCATATTCACATTGAAAGGCGAGGTCGTAGCCCTGGCGAAAGCATTACTATCGACAGAGCAGATAATGGACCAAGAGAAAGGACTAGCCGCGAAAACGATTCGCGTTACCATGCTGGCTGAAACCTACCCCCGAATGTGGAGGAGCAAAACCTCAAAACCTCTATAACGAACCTTTGAAACCTTATCTTCTGTCCGCCGGGATTCCCGAGCCTGGTACGGGGCAGATCGAAAAGAGATTAGCCTAGGCCTGGAGACAAAGAGGCTCGAGAGCCTGTGGTCCTAACGGGCCGCGTGGGTTCAAATCCCACTCCCGGCGCCATTCTTTGAGCTATATTCATTCTCCAATACGCTACATCGAATCCGCCGAACTGTAGGCGAGTGATCCAACGAAGTGTCATCCAACCGAGCCCGAAATGGGCTAAGAGATAAGAGCCTCAACGCAGATTAGTAATCTAATGAGCTCTGAAACAGACTGGGAGGTGACTGGGAAATTGGTTGCGAAAGGAGACAGATTCAAGTGTGAGCAATGTGGTGTCGTGGTTCTCGTTGACGACCCTTGCGGATGCGCGCTGTGTGACCTTGTATGTTGCGGAGTAGCAATGAAGCCGATGAAGGCTGCGAAAAAGAAGAAGAGAAAGTAGTTTTAGAACCTAGTTGCAGCAGCTGCCCAAGCTTTTCTTTTTCCCACCTAACCTTTTACTCCGTTAGCAGGGCTGCGTTCCTTGCGACGGCTCGAACGAAGTGTATGCACTTCTCAAGTCTAACCTTGTTGATCTTCTTTCTTCCTTCTGAGGTTGTGAGGTCAAGCTTTATCAAGTCGTAGCATAGAGCGCTACCGAATTCCTTCTCGAATCTCTTGAAGAGCTCTAAAGCCTTTTCATACGATTCTTCTCTACTCTTCGTGTCTTTCAATTCAGATCGGCCGACCTTCAGTCCAATTGCCATAGCTCCGCCTGTAAGGGCGCCGCAAACCGACCCTCTCCTACCGATTCCACCTCCAAAAGGAGTCGCGATCTTAGGGATCAAATCGCTTTTTGTGCCAATCGACTCTGCCAAGCTCATGAAAACCGATTCGGCGCAGTTGAAGCCCGCTTCAAAGTACTTGGCAGCTCTTTCCGAAATTTCGTCAAGTCTAGCTTCACTCAAACGAATGCCCTCCTTCGCTTGGAGTTTGATGAATCTCAGTTGAATATAGATTTTTGTCGGTCGCCCAAATCATTTCCGGAGATCAAGATTCCCTCCAAGGGACTTCATGGAACTTTAAATATCGACTGTCTTTGCCGGATAGACGCAGAATTTAAGGATAGGGCATCTTGGGCAGAGCGGCTTCCTAGCTCTGCAGATTCTCCTTCCAAACTTGATTAGAGCCAAGTGAGTTCTCACTCTCTTCGTCGGGCTTACAAAGCTTTCGAGGGCGCTTCTGATCTCTTCATACTCGGCCTTCTCCTCTGCGACACCGATCCTCTTCGCTATTCTAGCGATGTGGGTGTCGACGGGAAGAACTTCTCTACCCGCTACGAAGGCTAGGAGAACATCCGCAGTCTTGAACCCGACGCCTGGCAGTCCTAGGAGATTTTTTCGCGCTTCAGCTTCAGGCAACCTGAGAATATCGTCTAGCTTTCCGTCGTACTTCTTCAGGAGTATTTGAGCGATACTCCTGATCCTAGGTGCTTTCATATTGTAGAGTCCGGCTGGACGAATGCAATCAACGATATCTCTCTTTTTCGCTTTTGCCAAGATCTCAGGCCGAACTTTGAACTTCTTCTTCAACCTCTTGAATGCCAGTATTGAGTTCCTGTCATTCGTATTCTGCGAGAGAACAGTTCCAACCAAGACCTCGAAAGAATTCATTCCTCTCGACCATGGCTTGTTGCGATATAGCCTGTCAATAATAGCCATGGCTCTCGAAAGCTCAGCTCGTCTTGGAGAGGCTGCAGGAGACCGTGTGTCGTGAGTTCTTCTCAGGCGTGTTTCCTCCTTCGAAGAGAACAGTAAAGTGAGAAGAAAGTTTCGATTTTGAAGAGGAATAGCCTCCTACTGGTAAATCGCTTTATTACCTCTCTTAACCTACTTCTCGTTAAAGTGTTTGCTTCTCATGCCGCTTCAGAGGGAGCGTCAGCGTAGGTTCGAAATTGTTCGGCGAGAGGAGCGCTTCTTCAAACATGGGACCGAGCTCTACTGTATGCTATTAGGCGAATCGAAAATGATCGCCTACTCAACTTCCGAGAGGAGTGTAAACCGATTAACTGCGATTCGCGATGTTGACTTTATTGATGCTGAATTGGTGGCGGTGTAATACTTGTCACGGAGAATTTCAGATGTCAGTGTAAATCGAGTGATATACCAAGGCGACCCAATGACTTTGGTGAATCGATTTCAAATATCCCCGAGAAAAGAGCGAGAGCAAAAGATCGAAAAGCATGATCGTCTCTCGAAGGAACGGCTGATAGAGGAGCTTAGTGAAGTGAGCGGATTTAGAGATAGACAACTGGAGGGATTATTCGGATGAGTGAGAGTGACTTATTCTATCGTGATGCTAGTGGATACTGGCGGCTGAAGAGCAGAAGAAAGATGATGAAGAGGCCGAGTTGAGGACAGTGCACAGACAAACACTGATCCAGAAGGTTCCGCAAACAAATAGGAGCCTCCTAGTCCTGAAGACAGAGCTGGTGAAGCTCTTCAATACAATGATCAGACTTGAAGAATCTTTAGCCAAGATCGAAGGATGCGATGAGACGGAGACTCTAGTCCTCGCTAGGTTTGAAGATGCGTACAAGACTCTGAAGAGCTTCATAGATCAATACGAGAAGAAACAAACACTCATATCATGAAGTCTGCCGAATCCTCTTTCTCCTCTGGAAAATCGTCTGTTATCATAAGAAACCTTAAATAACTTTCCCTGTTCTCCGTAGTTAGCACGTATACGGTGGGTGCTCTGTGTCACGTGAATTCAGACATATAGTCAGGTTGAGCGGAACTGATCTGGATGGGAGTAAAAAGTTGATTTATGGCCTCACGAAGATCAGAGGCGTCGGTGTAAGCCTAGCAAACGCTGTCGCGAAGGCTGCTGATCTTAAGGCTGAGATGAGAATCGGCAACCTGACAGAGGCTGAGGTTGAGAAGATAGAGGATATTATCGCTGACCCCACTAAGTATGGGATACCGCCGAGAGTTCTGAACCGGAGGAAGGATTTGGAGTCGGGGCGAGACCTACATTTCGTCGGCCCTGACTTGGCTTTGAGGGTCAAGTCCGATATAGACTTC
>Ga0315307_1001194_pt1 | contig 11556 bp, 12 predicted proteins | sample TDP2_MG_FD_203079 | JGI IMG/M metagenome (GOLD analysis project Ga0315307, IMG submission 203079) | Freshwater sediment microbial communities from Lake Towuti, South Sulawesi, Indonesia - TDP2 | ecosystem: Environmental > Aquatic > Freshwater > Lake > Sediment | place: Indonesia: South Sulawesi... | reverse complement strand
TAACGATGGTTTCGTCCAGTTTAAAATTGTGGAGGAAATCGATGGTTTGCCTTTGCAGGTTTCGGCTAAGGTTGAGGCGCCTGCGATATGGGATCACAAAACGCGATCTAAAGCGGAGAGCGTGAACTGAGACATCAGCATGCGCGTCATGTGCTGGTTCATCAAGTCGCACTTGGAGGCGGCCTATCTACTGCAGAGTTCGAAAACTGCGGCGTTTCTGCCGTACATTGCCTCCAAAGATGGAGAGAAGACGTTGAAGGACGTGATTATTCCTACGATGAATGAGGTTCAGCAATTAGCAGCTTTGCCTGAAAGGCCAACCAAGGGCCTGAGGCACACTATTTACTCAACGGTCAACAAAAGAGTGAGAAGCCTCGAAGCGTCAGGCTACCTCAGAAAAGCAGCAGTCAAAGAAAGAACGGGCGGGATAACCAATTACTACGAGTTACGCCCAAAAGCTCACCTCGCCACGTTCCTCAACTCAGTTAGTCTAGAAGACTTGCTAGACCGAGTAAGCAATGGTGTTGCATTGGCTATTCTGGCAACTATGATAGACGCCATGGAATCAGTTTTAGACTAAGACAGCGCACGCTGATGTACAACCAAAAAAAGGAGGAGTGATGTAATTTTGTTGTGCGGCTACTTTCTCCTGAGTATCAGTATTCCAACGATGGCGATGGCGATTATTATCGCGACTCCTGTGCCTATTACGTAGGTTTCAGTTGGCGGCAACGTTAGCGGTGTGGGTGTTGGTGTTGCTGCTGGCGCTTCTACTGCCACTGCGTAGGTTTCTGCGTATGAGGCGTAGTAGGATTCGGAGCCCATGAACGTGGCGATTATGGTGTACTTGCCCGGGATATCGGGTTCCCACGTGAGACCGAAGGTGCCACTCATGTCGGTTGTAGCCGTGCCGATGCTCCTGTAGTTGCCGTTAGCATCGATTACGTCTAACGTTACTGTAACGCCTTTTGCGTTCGTTGGCATTGGCTGCTGCTGGTACAGGTACTCCATCCACGCGCTCATGTCTCCATCTGCAATAGCTGGAACTCCATGCGGAAAGCGTGCTGTCTGAGCGTATTCCTTAGTGCCCGGAGACTCATCAGTAACAGTGCCCCGTATCACTACGCTGTCTCCCAGTGTGACAGCAGTCATTGGTGCTTCTACTGTGGTGGCGCTCGGTCCTTTGCCGTAAGCGTATACCTGGTTGTCATAGCCATTAAACCAAACCATATAACCATCCGCACAAGCCGGTGAGCTGACTATGTCGAAGCTTAAGGAGCTCCATATTTCCTCGCCCGTAGTGGCGTTAAGGCAGTATAGCTTGGCGCCTTTAAACACTGGTGGAGTGTAGTCATGGCCTGCTCTGACGTAAAGCTTGCCATCAGCAAGAATATAATGCGTCCACCAAGTGCCGAGAGGCCATGTGCCGTATGGTGTGTCGACCCCGGAGCTTCCAGTATTGTAGCTCCACTTGACCTCGCCTGTTTTGGCGTCAAGGCAGTATACTTCTCCGCTTAAGCCCCATGTGTAGAGGTTGCCGTAGCCGATAACATTGGGTGCAGTAAAATCGTAGTATGCCCAACTGCTGTTGAAGACCCGTTTTGGACCCCAAAGTTTATTGCCAGTCTTAATGTCATAGGCTTCCCATTCAAACGTCTGCGGTGTGTATACAGCGAAAACTCCGCCGCCTGCAGCAGGATACCTACCAATAGGTTTAATGGTCCATGGTGCGAATGTCTGGTTTGTTGGACCCCATAGTAGACGCCCATCAACTGCGCTGTACCCTGCCAGCACCATATAACCTGATGCAGCGCCTCCAGGTGCACCTCCAGTATAAATGTGCTGTACTCCAACAGTAAGTACCACATCGTCAGAAACGCAGCAAATAGCTAAAGGCGGAGATATTGTAACACCACTAATGTTAGTTGCAACGGACACGTTCCACTGATATCCCCCATTCCAGTCGATTGTCGCGCCTTTAGGTGGCCGCCAAATTTCTTCAGGAGTGTATATTAGACTGGAAACGTATTTTCGTTGACCTTCCGCAATGCATTTGCTCATGTTCCAGAGACGAAGCTGACCCCCCGCAATAGTATAGCTTAAGATTTCGCCCATCGGGCCTCTTACCAGAGTTCCAGCACTAGCATTGGCAATGTTCAGTATCCATTCGCCAGTCATCGCGTCATACATTTCCCAAGTATTTCCAGGCGGGTAAGGAACGAAACCGATTGTCGCAGGTGCACAGAATAGGTATGCGTGGGCACCGTACTGGTCTCCAGTGATGAAATTGGTAATCATACCGCATTTTAGTGGTGTGGTAATTGGCTTTTCCCATACCGTTTCGCCGGTGCGCAAATCTACAGCCTTCAAGCCCGTCGGATTGTTGCCTGCTCCAGGGTATTCAGTGTAGTAAAGTATGCCGTAAAGGATCACTGCACCGAATTTGGCTTCGTATGCGGTTCCTGTTGCGTAGAGACTCGTCTCGCCTGGACCAAATTCGCCTCCAATTTGGCCTCCGAAAGCGATAGGCTCCGTCCATATTACGTGGGCGCTGTTTGGTGCTGTGGTGTAGGGATTGAAGTTGTCTTTGTTCGAATATAGTCCAGTTGCGCCAAAGTTTGTTGCCGCAAGTCCAAGCCAGTTTCCCCCAAGCGAGTACCATTCCCTGTTCATCGAATTTATGGGGCGACTCCAGAATTCAGTTGGAAGCGGATTAGGCGGATAAGCTGATTCTATCGGCTCCGCCTGCACGGTGAGAAGGAATGGCGCGCTTGTGCTAGCTGAATAAGTATCGTTGATGAATTCGGTCCCTAGAGGAACAACTGGCTTGTAAGTTGCTGGTATTGGGTTCTCTTCCTTTGCGACTTGCCCTGGGAAGCTAAACACGAACTTGTACGTGCCCTCCTTACTGGGCGTATACCAGCTCCAAATGCCTCCTACAGAATCAGAAGTAAATGGTCCTAACTCTTCAGTAGTTCCGTCAGGTCTTGTAACGGTCACTTTCATGTTGTACCATCGCGTACCCCAAGGACCTGATGATCCTGGCGGCACTTTATCAATCCAGCCGGTAATGGCGACTTGTTGACCGACTCCTACAGGATTAGGAGAGACATTGATGTAGGCGTAGGTTGTAATTGTCCATGGCGGAGTATGCGCATCAGCAGTTGGTAGAGCAACGAGTGTAACAGCAATAGTTAACGCCAGAAACAAAGCAATCGCAGTAGCTGCAGTTTTGTTTTCTAATTTCTTCATTTTTTCCTCCCTTCTTTTATTATTCTTACGTGATTGATATTTGACCCACGCAAGAACATGACCAATAATATGTGGCACTCCGCTAATAAAACTTTGGAAGAGCCGTAAGTTACCGCCAAATTTCTTATAAAATTCTAATACTTCTACGCTTGGGGATATGTCCGTTTCTGGATACTGTTCTTTGTTGAGCTCTGCAAAGAACACTGTTCTTTGTGAAGCCTCGTTAGGAACACTGTTCTTTGGTGGCGCCACATTTCTTTTATTTTCTGGCTGCGACATAGTTTAAGGTGAAATCAGCTTGGTGAACATCATTGAGGACTGGGACGTCCTCGAGGAGTGCGCTGGGGAAAAGCTTGGTTTCTACCAGCTTCTCGCCAGCGACGGAAAGTTTGAGATCCGAGTGCAGACCGGAAGAGTCGGCTACAAGAAAGAGTTTGAAAGCGGCAACGACCCACTCTTGATCAGAATCCTGGACTTCTGCAAAAAGCGCAGGTATATCAGAGTTAGCGAACACGTTCGAGACGAAGAATTCTTTAAGTAGCCGCTTTAATCGGGGGAATGGTTGGCTTCCAAAACAAAAGCATATTTGGTGAAGTCGGTTCAGCAAAAACTGGGAAGTCGGACACTCGGGAATCCGCCGGCACCAGCCCCTCATGCCCAGAGTGCGGGTCGAAAAATCTTTATCGTGACGGTTTGCGTTATGCCGCTGACGGAAGCAGCATTCAACGTTGGCTGTGCAGAAACTGTTCTTATAGGTTCTCCGAAATACCATCGCAAGGAAATCAGGAATGGTCAAGTCGCTCAAACTTTGTTTGCAGACTTAATTGAGTTTTCCAATGATTTGTAGGCAGGTATGACTATTTTCACTGTTGAGGTTTCGGTTTTTTTCGTGATTTTTCTGCGTTTTGAAAGTTCTTCAAGATCCTGAACTTGTATATTTGGTAAAATACACATGAGTGTCCTCCTGGGGACTTTCGGCTATTAGATTTTATGAATTACTAGTACACTTTAACACCATAGGATTTTCCTAGCGCACGCTTCGCCTTCTTCAATGACTGTTTCTCGGGTTTCTCTGAACGTACTATTTCTCACACTGGTCAAACTGAGCCCTCAAGCGACTGCCCCCAAGAACTGAGGAGTTTAAGGATTTGATTACAAGCAACAAAAAGAGAAAGGGGAAAAGTGGCGCGGGACATATGCCACTAATTACGCTCAAGGCTTTTTGTTGCCTCTTGCTTCGGTGTTTCTCAGAAAAACAACGCGACTCCCACAATGTTAGTCAGCTAGACAGATATTTCCGTCGTTAATCCCGCCTCTGGATATGCAAAAACATGCACTTTTTCTGGTGCGAAACTCAGAGTAACATTCGTCCCGACGTCTATCCACGTCTCCGCCAGTGAAGGCTTAATAACCACAGCTGGATCTTGGCTTTCAAGCCTGACAACGTACCTTACGAATGTTCCTTCGAAAGTGATTTTCTCTATCTTGCCCGTGAGGGCGTTTTTGCTTTTGCGCACCCCCCGTTCCACGGCGAAAATTTCAGGCCTAATAGCCAAAACAACTCTTTCGCCTTTTCTTACTCCTTCACCAATCGCATGAATTCTGACGCCACCACGGAGTTCTATCTCTAAATCTCCATTACTCGCACCCACAACTGAGCCTTCGAGAAAGTTGGATTCCCCTATGAAGTGAGCAACAAACAAGCTGCCTGGTTGTAAGTAGAGCTCTTGCGGCGTTCCCACCTGTACGACTCTCCCCTGTTTCATCACGGCTATTCTATCCGAAATCGACATAGCCTCAGACTGATCGTGGGTAACGTGAATGGCTGTTAAACTAAGGTCTTTAGCCATCTTCCTAATTTCGTATCTTATTTCGTTTCGCACTTTGGCGTCCAACTGTCCCAACGGCTCGTCCAAAAGCAGTATTTTAGCTCCAGCCGCCAGCGCCCGTGCCACCGCTATCCGCTGCATCATACCCCCACTTAACTCGCCGGGATAGGCGTCCGAGCGTTCATGAAGCTTAACCAGCTCAAGCACTTCATCGCCTATGGTTTCCGCCTCTTTGAGGTCAAAATTTTTGACTCGAGGACCATAGATTACGTTTTCCCAAACAGTCATGTGCGGAAACAAAGCAAAGGTTTGAAAAACAAATCCGATGTCCCTGTCTTCAGGCGGAACGTCGTCCACGCGCCTGTCTCCGATGTAAATTTCGCCACCGTCTGGCTCAATTAGCCCTGCGATCAGTCTCAGCAGCGTGGTTTTACCGCATCCACTCGGACCCAGCAGGGCGAAGTACTCTTTGTCACGGATTTCTAGGCTAACGTTGTCCAAAGCCACGATTTCTCCAAATTTCTTCGTTAAGTTTACAACGCGGACATCAGGCATTATCGCGCTTCCTTTTTAGGCTGATAGTATAATAATACGAGTTATAAAGTGCCATGTCAATATCTCCCTTTTCCTCTGGTCACAAGCCTTAGTAAGAGCAGAATTATGAAGGAAAACAGTATCAGGAAACCACATCCCAATCCGATTTCTAATGAAGTTGCAGGCACTACCTGCTTCACCCAGTTGACTACAACCACTGGCGCTGTTTGCAGGGTGGTTACGACAGCCACAGTCGCACCTGTTTCACTCACACTTCTCGTGAAAACCATAATGGCACCTGAAAGAATTGAATACTTGGTCAGAGGCAAGATGATCGTCGTGAACACGCTAAAGGGCTTGGCTCCCAGAGTTCTTGCAGCCTCTTCCATGTCTAGGCTAATCCTCTCGAACGCTGCCGACATTGACCTCACAAAATACGGATAAGTGATTGTGAGATGAGCAAAAACTAACAGCAGAAATTCAGGCATAAAAGCGAAGCTTTGCCAAAAGAATTTAAGAGAAACACCCAACGCTATGGACGGAACAATCAAGGGAATGTTCACTAGAATGTCCAGCAACGTCGAGGGCATATTTCCAAATTTCTTTCTCGCAACTACTATTGCCATCGGCAAACCAACAACAAAACCAAGCAGCGTAACGATGCCCCCTATGAGGTATGAAAGCAGCAAACTTTGCCAATAGTCGCTCCACACGCCTAAACCTGAGACTGCAGCGGATAAAGTGCCCGTGAAAATGGCTTGGAAAGCCGGCAAAGCCACGAAAAGAGATGGAAGCAGAACTACCGCCAAAAAAACAATCAACGTAACACCATTTCTTGAGGACGCAGCTTTTGAATAGCTCAGCTTCCTTTCAGCGTGAGGCCAAATCCTCTTAAACGGCAATCTCAGCCTCGAACCGAAAACGCGAATCAAAGCAAAAATCGCGATTGACACTATTATTAATACCAAACTCGCGAATACAGTAGCGCCCTCATATGTCGGCTGAGTAACAAGACCACTGGACAACTCATTTTTCACATTTTGAATAAAAACCGAGCCGTTCTCGAAAGCCCCTGCGACTATGAATGTTGCTCCAGTTTCTGAAATGGACCTCGCAAATGAAAGAATGAACGCGGCTACGATTGAAGGCTTGATTATTGGAAATGTAACGGTTCGAACTGCCATTAATGGTGGCGCACCCAGAGTTCTGGAAGCCTGTTCAAATTCCATCTTGTAATCAAGCAAAGCCCCGACTAGAACCCTCACCACAATGGGATATGAGAATGCAAAATGGAGCAGCATGATGAGCAACCAGCCAGGAGAAATTAGTGGACCTCCAAAAAGACCAGAAACGCCTTGGGGTCCGTTCCAGAAAAGCAGAAGCGAATAGCCGAGCGCTGCGGTCGGCACAATAAACGGTATGTCTGCCGAAGTATCGAGAACATTCAGCCACCTTGATTTTCCGCGCGTTATGAGCCACGCCATAGGAATTCCAGCTAAAACATCCATTGCAGAGACTACGAGTCCCACCGCGAAAGAATTTGTCACTGCGATAAGCGCCCGCTCCATAAGCGCGGGCTGATTCGCAACCTGCTGGATTGTGCTCCATTTTATGAAAATTCCGATTATTGGAGGAAACAAGATTAACACGAAAAAAACCACTATTGCAGCAAGATACATTGTGTACTTTAGTGTCTTCCTCGATGATAGCGCATTCATAAGATCAGTGAATTTGCGCCGATACAAGCGACCCCCACTCCAATTCGACCTGATGCCCAATGATTTACCCCGCCTCCCTTACTTAGCGTCAGGGTTTTCTCCCTGCAACAGTCTGATGAAGACTTCCGTTCCCACTGAACCCCATTTGCCTTCCACCAAACCTTTCAGACTCTACATATAAATCATAAATATTTTTCGTACCCTTATATAACTAAACAATCGAAAGACATGGATAAACACGATTAGTCGTCGCTCTTGCACTTCACGTGGAAGACTTGAATTGGGCTCTCACGTGCTTTTGAAACAGGTATAACAAGATCACAAGACCGTAGACGACTTCGGCTGCGGCAGCTAATTTTGGAATGCCTGGGATGCTGGGCAAATTTAGAATTGTGAAGGCATCCGCCACGATAACAAATAAAAGAACTGCAACGGTGCCAGTCCAGCCCCAGTTTCTGCCCATCCAAATTCCGCAGGTGAAAATGAGAGTCAGCAACCCAAAAGTCAGAGTGTAAATGCTGTAAATTGGTGGAGGCTGTGTAGAAATAATGAAGGCAGCAGAAGATTCTGCAAAAAGAAGCAGAAACCCAAAGAGAACATGTATAATCCCAATCGTAACTTGAGCAACTGTCAGGATGATAATGCCCAATATTCTGCCTTTGTATGTCGGGGAAACGGGAGCGCTGCTTATACTCGTACACCTCAAGTTTTGTTGGATTCTTTGTCTAACGTTTCATTGACAAGTTTGTCTACCGTTTGAATCTGATTGTTCGTTCTGGGCAGATTTGTGAAACTTACTTTTTTGAAGTGCTTTTTTAATTCTTGGACCTTGCTCCACATTTTTCTCAGCTCACGGTTTTTTATGGCGTATTCTCCGGTGAGGTGCTTGACCACTAGTTCGCTGTCGAGGTGGCAAGTCACTTCATCAGCATTGAACGCTGCTGCAGATTCCAGAGCCGCCCTCAGCGCTTCGTATTCAGCTTGGTTATTGGTATGCAAGCCTATATAGCGCGATCTTGTCATTAGGATTTTGCCGTTTTCCGATAGGATTATGAAAGCTATGGCGGCTGGTCCCGGATTGCCTCTAGCGCCGCCGTCCGAGAAAACCATTAATCGCTTGTGGATGGCTGTTCCCCTCGCTTTCCTGTTTTTCCTCATGACAAAAACTCGTAGAAGCCAACTTATTTTCGCTTGTCCCACGCTTTTTTCGATGTTGAAACAAAGCCAGCTTCATTTTGGGCTAGGCGGTTTTTAACCTGATGCCAAGCAGCTGGGCAATTCTTGTAGTCCACGCCGACAATGCCATGAATAATCCTATCGACTTCACGCTTATTCTGAGGAGTAACCTCTATTCCAGCCTTCTTAAAAACCTCTTCAAGATGTCTAAAATAGCAAGTCATGACAAGATTCCAAAATCTAAGTCTGCTTGCGCATTTGTAAATCTTTCGCAAGTAACTAGGCTATTTCGCTTTCGAGAACTACCGATTCATATTACATCTCCACATCCCAAATTCGCAAAAATTATGGGTACAATTCGAGAATTAGACTTTAATGGTAAATCTTAGAGAGTCGTTAACGCGTTTCCTCTTTATCTTAGCTGCGCTCATAGTTTTGGTTGGGCTCGCTGAGGCAACTACAACCAGCCTTACTGTGGCACAGGGCAACGAAGTGAAGTGCCCGGTTAATCTCGCTGTCGAAGATCGCGTCCTGATAAGATTCACAGTTGTTGGAGCTACTGCAAGTATTGTCCACTTCTCCCTGATCTTCCCAGACTCGATTGTAAAAGAATTTGGAGAAGTAAGCGAGTTTGGCTACAGTTTTGTCTGCGACGCCGAAGGTCAGTACACGCTGCGCTTCGTAAACAACGACTTGATGGAAGATAAACTTGTAACCTTGGATTTTGAGGTTGACCACTATATTTTTGGGATGCCCCAGATGCTCTTTTTGACGATAATAATTGTGTTGGCTTGCGTAGGCGGCGTTGCAGCCTTCGTGCTGATGAGCAAAAAACCGTAGCAACCGGGCAAGAGCTCATCCAGAAATATTAAATAATGCGGGCTCGCGTAATATCGAGCGTCCCTTGTGCTTAGGAGAATGCATACAAATGAAAGTTGGCGTATTAAGCGGAGGTGGCGACGCTCCAGGAACCAATGCTGTTATTCGCGCTGTTGTCAGAAGAGGTCTTCAGCAGTATGGCGATGAAATCGTAGGCATTAAAGACGGTTGGCGTGGTCTGCTCGAAGGCGAGTTCTTGCCGCTTAATCTGGAAGCAATCACAGGCATCCTCACTCGAGGAGGCTCAATCTTAGGGTACTCACGGACTAATCCTTTCAAGTACGAAAACGGCGCCGAGAGAATATTGAAAAACATGGAAAAAGCAGGCATAGGGGCAATCATCGTCATTGGCGGTGACGACACCCTCAGTGTAGCGCATAAGCTAGCTGATTTCGGGGTCAAAAGCGTCGGCGTACCTAAGACTATAGATAACGACTTGTGGGGAACAGATTACACCTTCGGCTTTAACACTGCAGTGTCAATAGCAACAGAAGCCCTTGACAGACTCCACAGCACGGCAGAAGCCCACCATAGAGTAATGATTCTCGAAGTCATGGGACGGTACACGGGTTGGATAGCACTTGAAGCTGGACTCGCAGGTGGCGCTGATGTTATTTTGATTCCTGAGAAACCGTTTGACGTTGCTGAAGTCTGCGAGTACATTATGCATAGGCAGAAACGAGGAAGAAACTTCAGTTTGGTGGTTGTTGCCGAGGGCGCTAAACCAAAGGGTGGGAAAGAGATAGTTTACAGTGAGAGCGTGGACGAATTCGGCCATGTGCGCTTGGGAGGAGTGGGATATTACCTAGGAAAGGAGATTGAGAAATGCATAGACGTTGAAACCCGCGTCGTGGTCTTGGGGCATATTCAACGTGGCGGCGCCCCAACAGCTTTTGATAGAATCTTAGGCACCAAGTTTGGAATAGCAGCCATCGATTTCGTTCATGAAGGCAAGTTCGGACATTTAGTGGCTATGCATGGAAACAAAATTGTGCCAATTTCACTAAAAGAGGTCAGCGGCAAAAGAAAAACCGTGAACTTGGAACTGTACGAAATAGCAAGTGTGTTCTTCGGCTGAAAAAGAAACGGTAGCCTCCTATTTTCTCAGCAGTTCCATGAGTTTCGGCATTAGATCGCACCCGCGGTCCAAAACACCTAAACTCCCGTTTTTGCATTCCCTCTCAGAGAATTTTAGAATTTTGTCACCTTTGATTTTCCCGCCTGAGATGAGCAATGGAACTGGAGTGTCACTGTGAACCTTCAAACTGCAGGGTGTTGCATGATCCGACGTGATGCAAATAATACATTCTTTCAACGTTATCTCCTGCAGTAACCTCCCGAAGAAGTGTTTATCGATTGTGGAAACTATATCGGTTTTTCGGTGGCAGTTGCCGTCGTGAGCCGGCTCGTCTGGACCCTTGAGGTGAATATAAAAGCAATCGTAATGAGGCAACAAGTCCATTATCTTCTTTACTCTTAATTCGCAGTCTTTCTCAAGGTCGTCCGATGGGGGAGGTAGAAGAGATGCATGCATACCTGCGAGTCCGGCTATTCCCCTCTCGGCGATCATATCTGCAAGAGCAGCAAATTTGACATGGTATTTTTTGTTGATGTTAAAGAGTCTCGGTAAAAGATGTCCCGCGTCTCTCGTGAGCACCACGTTTGCCTTAAGCTTTCCCTCTGCCATGCGTTTCTTGTTTACTTCGTGGTTTTCCCAGAGTTCATGGGTTTTTTCAATGAACTCGTTAACGAGTTTTGCAGCGTTTCGCGCTTCTTCTGTGTTATCCGTTGGCTCACACTTTTTGAGAACCATTTCCACATTGGGCGTGGCCACTCCGATGCCATTAATTACGGTGTAAGCAGGGTCGCTATTGGTTATGTTGCTGGAAAGACACCTTCCTTTGCTTTTCATAACGAGGACGGCGCGATGACCCAGAGTGTTTTTGAACTCAAACGTGGCTGGGCACGATTCAAGTTTCACTTCAGTGTTAGCGGCTTTGCTTAGCGCCGCGGCTTCTTCTGTGGTGAGGGTTCTTCGCACACGTCTATCAATTATCGCGTTTCCCTGACCTAAAGTTGCGAAGTTGCATCTCAGTGCTAAGTCGCCGTCCTTCACGTCAATGCCTGCACCTACTGCCTCGATGATTCCTCTTCCTGTGCTGTATGTG
>Ga0315307_1001193_pt1 | contig 11556 bp, 14 predicted proteins | sample TDP2_MG_FD_203079 | JGI IMG/M metagenome (GOLD analysis project Ga0315307, IMG submission 203079) | Freshwater sediment microbial communities from Lake Towuti, South Sulawesi, Indonesia - TDP2 | ecosystem: Environmental > Aquatic > Freshwater > Lake > Sediment | place: Indonesia: South Sulawesi... | reverse complement strand
TCAAAGCGCTTTTTTAGTCATGTCTGTAATAGCATTGTTTGCAACTTCCAACACGGTCCTGATACTATTGATTGTAACGTCCAGAATGATTTATGGACTAGCCAGAGAAGGTGCCTTGCCCTCCAGCTTTTCAAGGATATCTAAAAGGAGGGGAACCCCGTGGGTTGCAATCATAACAGCAATGGCTTTAGCCGCCTCTTTTGTTCTGCTTGGCAACATCGAGTTTGTTGCGGGCATAACAAACTTCGGAACCTTCATCACTTTCGCATCAGTAAACTTGTCGGCCATCTGGCTGAGATACCGAAAACCCGAGTGGAAAAGACCCTTCAAAACCCCCATGACCATAGGAAAGCTACCCCTTATACCGCTCTTCGGGCTACTCTCCTGCGGACTAATGGTAACTCAATTCCAAACCGATGTCATAGCCTTAAGCGTCTTCATAATGTTCATAGGAATAATGACTCAAAGAATCTTAACAAAAACAAAGGCTAAAAGTGAAAAGGAGGGCTAAAGAGCTTCACAGCTCGTTCTGGAAGAAAGGTGATTCTATCTTACCACTCAAACTCTAAGAGATCTTTCTAAAAGGAGATAAAGAATTAGAGGTACCAGAATAGATCCATCAATGCACTCGCAGCAGGCACTAAATTCGTACCGAAGGCTACACCGATGCGCCTACTAAAGCTTCAGGGGATCACAAAGATTTTCTGCTTTTGCAGCCACCCGACCGCAGGTTGTGCACATGTAGTTTGCGGGGCTCACCAAGGGCTTGACTCTTTCGACGTCAATGGTCGCTCCGAGAAAGCCTCTCCTTGCAATCATATAACACAAGTGGTTTTCGTGCTCTTTCTTTCTCTCTCCCCATAACTATTCCTCCTTCACAACCACTCTGTTAAGACTGCTTTAAGCTTAATATTTAAAAATATTGGACCACTCAAGCAAACGTGCGGCAAAAGGGCTAAGGACGTGTCGAAAGATATAGCAAGAGGGATCCCCACAAGTTGAAGTTACATGAAGGAATATATTACAATGAAAGGGAAATCGAAACCCGTTGATACGAAACTTGACAACAAAACAAGGGTGCTAAGGATAATTGAACTGTTGGAAAAGGAGCATCCAGACGCAAAAATAGCCCTAGACTACACCAACCCTCTGGAGCTCTTGGTGGCCACCATCCTTTCAGCTCAATGCACCGACAGAAGGGTAAACATTGTCACGAAGACCCTCTTCAAAAAGTATAGAAAGGCAGAAGACTACGCCAATGCGGATCTAGAGGAACTCGAAGAAGACGTAAGACCCACCGGCTTCTACAGAAACAAGGCCAGAAACATCAAGAAATGTTGCCAAATCCTAGTTGAAAAGTTCAACTCGGAGGTTCCAAAAACAATGGAAGAAATACTTGAATTGCCAGGTGTTGCGAGAAAGACGGCGAATATTGTCTTGTCGAATGCCTATGGTGTCATCGAAGGAATAGCCGTGGACACCCATGTCCGCAGACTAGCCAGAAGACTGGGGCTTTCAGAGCACGAAGATCCGAATAAAATAGAGGGCGATTTGATGAAAATAGTTCCAAAAACTCATTGGAAAAGAATCACGGACTTGCTAATATTTCACGGCAGAAGAATCTGCGTGGCAAGAAAACCAAAATGTGGAATATGCGTCTTGAACAAGCTCTGTCCCTCGGCTTTTACCTTTGACTAAGGAGACAAGTGTCGGCGTATGAGTTTTCAATAAACGAATGGAGGTTTCTGGTCATAAGAGATTTCTTCCTCAATGAATCGAAAACTGGGCCACTACCCGCAACCCTGTTTAACTTCGGTGGGAGCCGATTCCATAAGTGAAATCTCGAGTTTGATAAGAGGCGCCGGATTCATAAACGTGAGGGAACTTCGAATACCAGAGAGACCCCACTCGTTCTGCCGATTTCGTCTCCTTCTAGATATGAGTGAAATACCAAGGTTCCCTCGCTTCTTCGATTAACTTTAGACTTGGGTCTCGTTCCCGCACGATTTTGCATGTAATGAAAACCGATTCTCCATGCTTTAGACGCTGTCCCACTTCTTCAAAACCGATTTCCGGAGTCTCCACCACCTCAACACTTTGATTCTCGTCATCTACTAAGAAGAACAGCTGAAACATCACAGCTGAAACATCACAGAATTCTTTGAAGGACAATTTTTACGCGCGCAAGCAGTCTATTTGAAATATGGAATCACCTGTTTGGCAAAGATCTGAAGATCGTCTAATAATTTTTCTGTTGGAAAGTTGAGCATGAAGTGGGTAGCCCCTGCATTCACATAATCGTTTATCTTTTCTATGCACTGTTCTGGAGTGCCTGCTATTGAGGGTTTTAGTTGATACTCAGTAGAATTCATTGCGCTTCTTCCCGTTTCCCTGAGCCTTTGTAATCTCATTTGAACGTATCTTTGAATTCTCTCTTTCACTTCTTCTTCTGTTTCAGCTATGAGAACACTGCCTGCCCAAGATTTCTGGATTTCATCAATGTCTCTTCCCACAGCTAAGCAGTGCTTTTCAAGAATCGCAATTTTATGTTTAAAATCTTCGGGTTTTCCAGTCCAGCTGGCAACGTTGCATCCGTCGGCAAGCTCTGCTACAACTTTCAACAGAAGTTTCTCGCCGCTTCCACCTATCCATATGGGAGGATGGGGCTTCTGAACTGGTTTTGGGTTGCAGAAAGCGTCTCTGATCATGTAGTACCGTCCCTCAAATCTTGGTTTTTCCTCGGTCCACATCTTCTTAATGACCTTTACTCCCTCCTTCAATCTGAATATGCGCACTGAAACCTTCTCAAAGGGAATTCCATATGCTCTATACTCAGCCTCATACCATCCAGCTCCTATTCCAAACTCTAGCCTGCCGTTGCTAATGTTGTCTAATGTAGAAGCCATCTTTGCCAGAACAGACGGTTCCCGATAGGAGTTACAGAGAACCAAAGTTCCCAACCTCAAATTTTTCGTCACCGAAGCCATTGCAGACAAGCTGGTCCAGCACTCGAAACGGGGCATAGATGGAGCACCATAAAGTGGAAAGAAGTGGTCAGTAAGCCAAATTGCGTAGTAGCCAAGTCTTTCACATGATGTCGCCTCATTCTCAAGGTCTATAAAGCTGCTCCGATTTAACGATAGGATTACACCGAACCTGATTTTCCCACCTACCCTTGTGCTCAAGTAGTCTTTCCCCCTACCGGTCAGACTTAATTAGGGATAAGGATAAAGACATTCCCCTCAAAGGAGAAAATTTTGGAAGTCGCGCGCAGCAAGGGCGTACCCGTTTGCCATTAATCGATCGATTTTTCCATCAACACTTCATAGAAATATCGTGTAATCTTATCGCCCTCAAGGGATGAAACATGCTTAATCCATTCAATCTCGAAATAGTCTCCGAACAACCTAACAATCTGTTCTCTTCTGAAATGATTCCAAGCCAGACCATTTTTATAACTGAAACAGACTAGGAAATACGTGCCTTTGGGCTTTAAAACCCTATAGAGGCCTTCGATGAAGGTAGTTCTATCCTTTACTTCTACGTGATGAAAACAGCCAAAATCAAAGGCGAAATTGAACTCTTCGCTTTTAAAAGGGAGGGTCAAGAAATCCGCTACGAGAAAATTTATGTCGACCTCTGCTTTATGTGCCTTCTCTTTGGCATATTCCACTGCCTTATCAGATATGTCTAATGCAGTAACGTCGAATCCTTTCTTAGCCAGGTAGACCGGATTTGTCCCAGCTCCACAACAGAGATCCAAAGTCTTGCCTGGCACAACCCGTCCAGAATCTACAAGTTTTACCAAAACCCTCCTAGGCTTACCTATCTCCCACGGCAAACATTCTGGGCGATAACGATGATAGATCCTATCCCATCCTACATCATGACGTGAAGACACAAGCGATCACTCCTGAATAAAAAATTGTTCTCAGGCTCCTTCAGCGTGCTCGTAGCTGTGTCCAATGCATTCCACGTATTTTAATCCAGCTGTTTGGACGCTCAGCATGGTCATGGGCTCAAGTTGCTTATGGAAACGGTTAATAAAATGCTCTAGGGTTTCCTTGCCAATGTTCTTGAAGCTGGCGTCCATAAACTTGAAGGCGCCACCTGGTTCTTTAACTACAAAGAAGATGGTGAAAGCCTCAAAATTTCTCTGTTCGAGAAGTGTTTCCAAACAGGAAACTTTGTCTTGGCTCTCGCAGTCGAAGAAAACCCTATGGTTCGTTGAGAACCATGCTCTGAGCTTGTACGCTGGGATGTCGAGTCTCCCAAACTTTTCCTTCAAAGACTGGACGTACGTGTTTGCGGATATGATTTCCGTGCTCACTATGCCCCTTTCCATGGAGTTGTTTTAACCCATAAAGACTTAAACCGTATTGAACTGTTAAATATTCCCCTCAAAATAATTAAAGCGTTTTCAAAAAGACAAGCTATACGTTGGGTCTATTCTTCTTCCTCCACCCATGATATTGCCTGTGACGGACATTGATCTATGGCATGCTGAATTGTCTCTTCATCTGCTCCTTCAGGGTCCGCTACGTATGCCTTTCCTTCCTCGTTCATCTCGAAAACATCAGGTGCTATTGTTATGCAAACCTGGTCGCCTGTGCATAGGTTCTGGTCTACTTTCGGTTTCCTCATTTCCCTTCAAACATTATAACGAGGTTGCGTGTCTATTAAAGTTTAACTCCTTCCTTCCTTCCTTCCTTCACATTCACTACTAATCGACATTCCCAAGAATTAACGTATTTGTAAGAGAATGCGGTTTTTGGTTCTCAGATTATGTAATGTACAGTTATGTACAAGAAATCTTTATACCTTCCTTTAACTGAATTCTAATTAGAGGTGAATACAATGGAACAAGAAAAGACGTTCACGTTCGCTGATTGGGGTATCGACAGTAATATCACTCTCGATAAAGACAAAAAGGGAAACAACGTAGGTGAAGCTGATTATGATGGTTACACTTTAATTGGAAGAATGGTTGTTCCACCTCAATTACGTTGGGGTTTAGGTCACAAAAGATTATGGTTTTCACCTATCAGTGGAGGATTATTTATTGTTCTCTTACGTGACACAAATGGCAATGTTATTGAGGGTTCAGCTAAAATCGTATTTGTATCAGCATCAGGAGACAGAAAAATTCCAGTGTATGAAATGCATACTCGCACAATGTATAGGACTGATCCGATGGATAAAAGCAAACAGCAACTTGTATGTTACGGGTTAAATACTCCCAACTTATTGGTACGATCTGATGGAGAAATACGACTTTATTTCAAAGCAGAAGTCGACGATACAGTAATAAATCACCTTAACACTAACAACCTCATTGTAATAGACTATTTGGAGGTACACGACTAATGAACGCCCGCAAATATAACTTACGTAAAGTACAGCTGATTGGTGGAAGTAAATTTATTAACTTAAGTCCAGAATTACTGAAGGGCGAACAAATGTGTGTCATCGAAAAAGACAATATTTTCATTATATTACCAGTGAATATGTACAATGCATATCGAGATAGGATAGAACAGTTTTTTGAGGACTGGAGTGAGGAGATATAAAATGGAATGGTTATTATTGATAGTTATCGTTGTCATAGTGTTAGCATTCTTTTTATGGGGAGGAGAAATATCAATAGCATTAAGCAATTTACTTAGCGGTCTAGCAGAGAAACCAGTAGATGAGAAAGACTACGTACTAAGAGATACGCCAAGTAAAGGTGACAGCACTGAACCAGAAGACACTTACTTGGATGATGAACGAGAAACGTTAGCGAGAACAGTACGTCAAACAATAGTGAATAGTGTCGCTGAAATGACGGGACACGGTGCAGAAGTTGGAGTAGAATTCGTTCAACCATACAGTACAGAATCACTTGTTAGTCAAGCATTACGTTATGAGGCACTTGCAAAGTCAAGTTACGCATATAGTACAATTAGCCCAGAAATCCTTAGAGAACAGCGACGAGCAGGGTTGATGAGGTAATGGGCGGAATAGAATATTACGTTGAAAAGTATATGGAAGAACATGAAGGTAAAAGTCCACTACAAGTATGCATAGAATCAGCTAAGGGTGAATATGATCCCGCTACACCGCACGATACTCCCCTAACTGGACACGTGCAGTTCATGTATAAAGCGGAAGGATGGCAAGACATGACACTTGAACAAAGGAAATTAGCACTTAAAGAGGGAGCGGGAATGTGGGAAGTTGAATACGGTGGATTAGTAGGTTGGGTTCAAGACGTATGGGATAACTTGCAAACTTTGGGTTGGGGAATAGGAATCGGCATCGTTGCAACGTTCATAGTTATCGTTGTTTTGGTTTTAGCGATAAGGTAAGATAACCAAAAAGTATATAAATAACTTCACTAATATTTAATAATTGGAAGTGATATAAATGGTGAAATTCAAGGTTTCCGTAAATCCGCACGGTCAAATATACTTGGCGTCAGAGATACGCAAGGAGCTAAACTCAAAAACATTAGAAATACTCGGAAACACTAGAGCAATAATCATGTTTCCTGAGAACACACCATTAGAAGATGTACTACAGTCACTTGAGGTCATCTCATTTGATATTAAACATCGAATAGAGCTAGAGAAAAAAGAAAACAGTAGAAGCCGAAAGGCGGAGGATACGTAAACAGATTCTTATGGAAACCAAGTGTGTACAAACTCCAGTACCCAAAAGATTGAGAGACTACACAAATAAGAAAACTGTGTATACTCTCAATAAATCAACTACTGGAGTTGATACACAGTTAATATTAGACGATTTGTGTAAAACCAAGCAAATTGTGAAACTGTTAAAATATTGCATAATCTCAGCACAAATAAAAGAAAAACCAGAAACAGCACCATTAAGCGCATGGCTCATAGCTCCATCAGAACACAACAAAACAAGAATACTACTTAAATTCAAAAAAACCGCAAAAGTATTCACCATAGAAAGCCTAAGCGAAAAACCATTAAACAAACTTATCAAAAAACAAGATAAAAAACAAACAATATACCACTTGGTAGTTCTAGATTTAGAAAGAATATTAGCTCACCGCTATTCCATATTCAAAGCAGTTTTCGGTACACTACTTAACCTTCTAGATGAAGGCGTACAAGCAAGTCTATATTATGGTCAAACGTATTTTCTCAAGAATCGAATAAAGATGGGAATCATGACTGCTATGACACCAGACATCTTTAAACAGCACTTTGGAACGTGGAACAAAACAGGTCAGCTAACAAGAATTTTACCCATCAGTTGGATATACTCAGATTCCACAAGAAACGACATTCACTCCTACATAAGAAAAGAATTACCTAAAATTGTAGATGAAACAACAGCAATAATTAAACGTAGAGGAAAACAAGAGGTAATCATAAACAATGAAGATATAGCATGTGCGGTACAATATTTAAGTGAACAAATAACTGAAAGGTTAAGAAGATTTCACGTTGTTAGACAAACAAAATATGGTATATATAATGTTTATTTCAACATTGAGGGTTTCAGACTACACAAAATGCTTAGACTACTAATAAAAGCAATCTGCTACGATAAAGGTAGAAATGAAGTTAATTATGAAGACCTTATGGAATTGAAAGAATTAAGTGATTATATTCGTTTACCAGATAATCCAAAGGAAGTTTAAGGTGATGACAAGTAATTGAAAAAAGAAATTGAAAGCCTCGGAACATACAGACGTCAAACATTTACAGAAAACAATAAAGTAATAAAAGAAATAATATCAATTAAATTCACTGACGGCTCAACACAAAAAATAATTATCGACAACAAGAAACATAAAATAACAGATATTATCGAATTAAGTGAGGAAGCAATAGAAGAATTAAGGGAAATACTTATAGGAGACGATGAGTAATTATGTTTATCCCTCCTCGAAATGGGGAATCAGCCGATAAAATAGGTTGCGTACGACGAATAGCCTTAAGGGCTAAATTCCCCCTTTTTTCTACTTTAATAGGTGAATTAATTGACTAAATGCAGTGGATGCGGATCAGAAAACATAAAAGTCGAGAAATACGATGACTACAAAATAATCACTTGCCTAGACTGTCACGCATATTACATAGTAAAATTAAAAGGTTATGAGATGCTCTAAAAATGGAAAAAATAGTAGGCTTAAAGGTATTTAATAAAAACGTAAATCTCTCCAAAGGCGGAATAATGGATGACAGGTTTAGAGGAAAAAGAATTAAAATTAAGGCACTGGAAAACATTAAGACTGGTGACTTCTGCTTTATGTTTACTAAGGATGAGAACATGAAGGATTGGTTTCTAACTAAGAGTAAGGTTAATGATGAAGATGTTGATGAAGTATATGATTATACTATGATGCAAGCTGACTTCGCAATTTTGGAACATGATGTTGTTGGTATAAAGGTTTTTCCTGTTTTAGAAGTTAAGGGTGGAAATATAGGGATTAATGAGTATTCCGACGTTGTATGTAAGAGTTTAACAACTACGTTAACTAAGTTAGCTGAATTCAATATATCAACTCCATCACTGCCAAATGGATTAATAGTTTATAAGTATGCTTTAATGGTAAGTGTGCAATGTAGGTATCAGTCAACCGTATCTGGATATTACCTTAAAATATATGTTGACGGTGAAGACAAATTTACTATCCCGATAACTGGTACGTTAACATGGTTCGATAGAGCCTTAGACATAAACGTGGGAACACACACAGTGCAAATTTGGTGTTACAATCTTGTGGGTAACTGTCCTGATTATGGAGTGAAAAATATTAAGGCTCAATGTGGTATAGGTACAGTTAGCACGTCTGATGTTAAGGTTGCTGAGGTTGAGACTTGTGGTGAAGGTAGAGGAGACTTAGCTGTAGTTGGGAAAAGCTATGGGGAGGATGCTACGATTACTGGTACTCAGAAAGTGGATGATGGTGATGCTGAGAGGGTTTCTGCGTCTGGTAACATTACGAAGGGAGGAACATCATATAATTACTCTGCTTCTCTTAGTGGGGCAATGTTTAATGCGAGAAGTACCTATTATGGGAGAACGTCAACTGGAAATGTTCCTATTTTCCATAATTATAGTAGAACATTAGTTAGGCGAGTAGTTAAGTGATTTTATGAGTATTGAGGAAATACACAAACAGAAAGTACATGAGGAATACATTATGATAATACTTTCAACTGTTATCCTTATTTTTGTAATCTACATTTACTTTATTCTGCATTGAGAACTTTCATCGAGAACATGCATTCTCGTCGCAAAGGAATGTGAAGGAAGGAAGGAAGGAATTAAAGTTTAACTCCAAACCCAAATGAAAGGACTCTAAACAGTCTCAAAATGATCTCGAACTCATCTCAAATTATTTACTACTAGGTATACCTATCTATCTACTACTAATTAATGAGTAATGGTTAGTCCACGTTCTAGATTTTAAGATTGAGACAAGATTTATCTTGAGCCTTTATGAGAGTGTTTACGAAGGAAAATGGCTGGAAAAAGGTACTCTAGGGACGAAATAAACCAAATTAGAGCCCTAATTACGGGGGATTGAGCAATAGGGAGATTGCTTCCAAGCTGGGCAGACCTGATGCTGGAATTCGGAACCTTCGGTATCGACAGGGATTGAAGAAAAAAGCTGAGAACGAAACGAAAAAACTGTTAGAACAGAGGAATATGTTAAGGATTCAGGTCTCAGAATTGCAGAGGAATGGAAGGGGAATAGAATCCGAAAGGTTTACAGATTTAAAGATTTCACCGAGTCCATGAAATTTGTTAACGTAGTGGCGAATTTAGCTGAGGAGAAGGGCGATCATCCAGACATATTAATGTTTTATTTAACTGGCTGCCCGAACCTCTCTCACCGCCTGTGCGAGATTTGTAAGTTTTCTTCTCGCAGATTCGAGCGAAACGATCCTCGACGCCCCGGCTGAAGCGAATCCGCAGCCCGGAGAAGCTACCGCCCTCTCCGGACCTACGATTTCTACTAGAGCAAGGCATCTCTCCTTCAAGACCTCGACTGGTTCAACATTGCGGGTTTTTACGCTAACAATCCCCGCACAAAGCCTTTGAGGGGGAGGAGGTGGGATGTCTCTGAAAACTTCTAACTCTTTATAATCCCTCAAACCGTCAAAGATTTCCAAAGGCCCCAACGTTCCCACTCTAAGATCGTAGAGTGTAGGAAAGAAATCCCTGAAACTTCCAGTCGTGTTTAGCTGGGTGTTTTCATAGTTACCCCAGCAAATATGTAACTCCAATTTTTCCGGAGGGAATCTTGAAATAACCGAATTATTTAGGTCCACAGCTTCCCGAAGGTTGGTTGAAAAGCTAAGATCCGGGGAATCGAACTGGACGACATCAGCCCCCGCCTCTAAGGCGGCGTCCACTTCATTAGCGATTATTGATTTTATTTCTTCAACGTAATCGTCTATGGTTGGATAGATTCCTTTGACTCTTTCATGTGCTGCTTTGACCTGAGGCGTGAATTGGGGCGGGATGAGGGGATTATTTGGGTCAGGGTAGAAGAATTTCATGTGGGACGGGGAGGGAATAGTGACCTTAACCTTTCTTTTAACTTCTAACTCTTCTAGAATCTCTTTGACTCTATGAACCTCCTTAGTGGCCAAAGGATTTTTTGCGTCATATTCAATCTTTCCTGTGAGGAGTGGTGCTCTGTAGACATCACCAGCTGAAAATACCACCGGAAGCATATTTTGGGTAAAGCCCTGTAAGCTCGTTACAGAACCAAAGTATACTAGGCGGGAATACTCACCGTCATTCACCTCGTCTATTCCGGTTTCAACCTGCATTTTTACAACAGAACGAATAGCTGCCTCTAGGGTTTCATCGAATTCCTCTTGAGATATTTTTCCCTGTTGACGCTCTGAAGAGGCCACTAACAGGTATTCTGGCCTGGGAAGACTTCCGACATGCGTGGTATAAGACTTTAGAGACACAACCCTTACTATGAAAGAAAATTATATTAAGGTTTTCTACCCTCAGAAGCATGCAACATCAAGCTCAGCAGAGATTTGATGGAGAGAACGGAATCCTTGGAAAACTTATATATAGCCGGGAGGCGGGAACCATCTAAACGCTTGAAGAAGACGAAACTTTTGCCTTGAGAGATTGAGGAGACTTTTCCGAAGGGAGAGAGAAGTTGGCGAGATATAAACTTCCAAAAGGGATGCGTTACTCCACCTTAAAAGAGAGGGAAGAGTTTTATCGGGAGGAGTTTGATCTAAGTAAAGTTGAAGAATGGTTCAAGAATAGAATGAAAAACGTTGTCTTCGCCGTAATCATTGGGAGACATACCAGAATTTATCCTCCAGAATATGAAGAAGATGCCTCTATGACCATACTGATTGACGAGTACGAAAATCTAGGCGATGTGAGAGAGTGGATCCTCGAGTTTCTACCAGAGTCAGCCTATTACGATAGGAACATCTACGATGAGAAGGGCAGAGTTCTAGGTCAGGAAGTAGCCTTTGACATCGACCCTGAGAACCTGACATGTCCAATTCATGGGACGTTGGAAGACAAGATGAAGCGGCG
>Ga0315307_1001190_pt1 | contig 11584 bp, 11 predicted proteins | sample TDP2_MG_FD_203079 | JGI IMG/M metagenome (GOLD analysis project Ga0315307, IMG submission 203079) | Freshwater sediment microbial communities from Lake Towuti, South Sulawesi, Indonesia - TDP2 | ecosystem: Environmental > Aquatic > Freshwater > Lake > Sediment | place: Indonesia: South Sulawesi... | reverse complement strand
GTCATAGACGATGGCGATGAGCTCGTGTAGAAGAGCCTCACCGACGGTTACATTGAACCCCTCCATCTCGCTTGTGGATACGTAGACATTGGAAGACCTCATCAATTCAGACTTTTCTCGCTCGCTGAGTTTGCCAGCGAACTTGATGTATGGCTTGCCTAACTTGAAGAAGTTCTTGAGAAGTGTCCCGTGTCCGATCCATACAAATTCGGTATCGACTTTCTTGTTCACAAGTTCGGCTACCTTGACAAAGTCCCACGGTCTCTTGTTGGCTTCGAGCCGTGCAACAGTGAGAACTCTTTGCAAGAGCTATACCTCGACCACGTCTCCGACTGAGGTGATGGGCGTTTTTGCTGCCATTTTTCTAAGTCTGTCAGTAGTCCAAGGGCTTACGGAAATCACCCCATGAAGATGTCCGAGTGGGGCATACATTAGGAACCATCTCATCACGGCTGTAAGCTTCCTTGTTGGCGAAATCGCATACCTAAGCAGCTGAGTCAAAGTTAGGGCATCGTGATACAACCCCACAACCTTCAGGTTTTTCAGCTTGGCCACAATTACGGTTGGCAGGACCGCGTAGCCTGCATTGACGATGACGGCCTCAGGCTTTTCCATGCTAGGTCGTGCGAGATACGTGGCCAGTTTGACTATGAATTGCGCAGGTCCAATGAACCTAGTTTGCCAGATACGAAGTCTGATCATTCTTGCGGGTTCAATATCTATGATATCTTCGGTGGCCCCACTGCACGTGAGGATCGTCACATTATGCTTGAGTGCTGCTAGCGCCCTGCAAAGTTTGAGAAATTCTATCCTGCCTCCGGCGAGATACACTGTATCCTCGGTCACCATCAAGAGATTCATTTCGTGACTCACAGGTTCATCACGCCATAGGGCATTCTGTTTGTGTTCTGGTATCAAGTCTCTCGTCAAACGTTCTCACGACCTTGGTGCCGTTTCCGTTAATCAGGCTGAAATCCGCTCCACCGCTTATGCTGAATATGACTGCGCTCTATGTCGATCCTATTGGGTCGATTTACGTGTCTTATTGAGCTTCAATCTGAGGGTGCCATAAGCAAGTGCGACTCCAGACGGTACGAAAATAGCTGATGCTAGTAGTCCATAGAAAATGCCGTGTGTCTTTCTGAAATGGTAAGCAACTGAAAGCCCCGAGTAGAGCAAAGCAGCGAGGATCACCCAGGGTGATCTGGTTAGGGCAAGCATTACAAGTCCCATGATCAAGATAGGAGGCAAAGCCAGATAGTAACCTATCTTAGCTAAATGTCTCTTCGAGCCAGAGCAAATAAACTCAAGAACATAATTCGGGGCGTTGGCGAATTCGTATCGGAGGAAACCCAGATAGTTGAACTTCCCCTTTTTCTCCACGTATTCTCTGGTCGTCAAATACGCCTCAAGCCTCAAATGTCTACATCTAAGTGTGGGATCTAAGATCACCGCGTAACCTATTTTCCTAGCTCTTAGGCAGTATTCCGTGTCCTCGTTACCCCCAAGTCTCTCGTTGAATGTTCCTACGGCCTTGGTCGCCTCTTCGCTGACCATGGTGAAACCCATTCCCACAGCCTCAACGGGTTCAGCCCCTTTCGGCTCTCTCGCTCTATACACTCTATCAAACAAGTGTGGGTGATCCACGTCATACGGTAGACCAGCTATGCCGACCTTTCCGCGCTCGAATAGCTTCAGTAGTCTCTGCACGCCATCGTTTGGAGCCACAACATCGCTGTCCCACCACAGCAGGTAATCCCCCTTGAATTGTTTCAGGCACACGTTCCTAGCGCAGGGGATGTTTCCCTCATCTCTGAGAACCAAGGTATTGAGATAGGCTAATCTGTGCTCTTCTGCCCAGTTCAACAGCTTCTCGTATGTTCCGTCATTTGAAAAACCGTCAACAAACATCAACTGCAAGCTCTGCTTAGGGTAGTCTTGGTTCTCAACGCTCTTCAACACCTTCTCGATGCACCATGCTCTATTCTTTACGGGTATCGCTATCGTCACGACAGGTGCAGCGTCGTCCATTTGGTTCACTCGTTCCTGATCATATGTCAACAATCATATGCATATCTGACTGAGGCAATTTCTACTACCTGCCTTAGTTAGAGATCCAGAGGTTGGGCGGCTCTTAGTCATACGTTTTCAACAGCCGGCGATGAGTCTTTACTTCGAGGTTGAAGGCGTGGGGACGACGATCGCTTAGGTTCGGGTATTCGACTTCTTTTGAAGATTCTTTCAGCTTGCATGAAAGTCTCATTTGTTTAATTGATCTTCCGTCTCTTTATCATCTGTGAAGCGATTCCTGCCTCCGAAGTCGTAGGTACTTGACTATCTCGTCAGCCATTCTTCTCAACTCGGGGTCCATAAGATAGAGCACGGTGAAGTAAGACACAGTCCCAGCTATGATTGTTGGAGCTATTCTTGAAATCAATAGTAAGATGGGATCTGAATAGTCCATACCTCTCCATACTGCAGAGACGACCCCTGTCATGAAGAGACTTGACGCAACATACTTTGAGATGTCCCAGATCGGAAACCTGAGTTGGATCCTTTTCCGTGAATAGATTAATTTGACTGCGAAAACTACGGCCCCAACCGTCAAGCTGAGAAGACTCCATGCAATTGCCAGCTGAAGTTGGTCTCCTCGAAATGCCGTGGATAGAGTTGCGACCAGAGGAAGGTAGAAAACTAGAGAACTCAGGCTGAGAGATGGCAGTGTGAATAGCGCGCTTTTTCTAAAGTCTTTGAAAGAGACTCTCTCTGCAATATCTACTTTCTCAATTCCCATTAATGAGAGACTGACGATGCCATCCATAACTCCAATGAAAGATGCAAAAACTGAGATGTAAAGTGGGACTCTCGCAGTCAGGTAGTCCGGCCTAAAGAGCGCGAGAAGCGGTTCAGAAAGCCAGACGATCCCGAACGAGGCAGGGATTATGAACATTAAGACCATTCTGAGGACAGCCGCTATGTCCCTCTCGTCTCCTCCCGACAATAAGCGAGGGTAGAGAGCGATTGTGAGGGAAGTTCCGAAGCCGATAGTAGCTGTAACGGAGCCAACGACACCCAGATAGGCCACGGAGATAGAGGCACCGGCCAAGACCACCACGATGAGTCGGTCCAATCCACCGAGAACTGAAGGAAGACCGTTGTAGACAGCCAGCCATCCGTGGCGTACCCATCTGCTTGCTACACCCCATTGGAACTGTCCTTGATGGACTATGTCCCATAGTCTTAGGAGAATGATTGACGTCTGCATGACTAGTGCAAGAAGAACGGAAAGGACGGTGCCTATCAAGCCCAGTCTGAGAGCGGCCACAAAGACAAGGCCACACACAACCTTAGTTATCTCGAAAAAGAAAAAACCAAAGCCTATGACCTGAGGTTTCTTCGCGTTCGCAATCGACTCGAGAGTACTTTCAACGTATGAGAGGGCAATGAACAGGCTGAAAAGGATGAAGGGCTGTCTATCCGCTCCTGTCTGATATGCTACGAAGATGCCGGATGGGAGGTATAGAAGAGCGGCTATTGCAGAGATTGCTAGGTTGGTTGTCATAGCCGTTCTTGGTGCATCTACGATGCCCCTCGCAGTGTATCGGGTTGCCCAGAAGTTTGCTATTGAAGAAGGCCATGTGAAGTAGGACGCCATATAACCGATCAGAGCCCATATGCCGAAGTCACCTGTCGACAGGCGCCGTGTAACAGTAAGGGTGAATATGACTCCGGTGAAAACGCTAAAGATTTTGCTTGCCAAGCTGACGAGTCCGGAGTATCTGAGTCTAACTTGGGTCACGCTTTCACCGTTCTTAGAGAGGGTTTCCAATCTCATTCTCGTTTCTGGAAGGCTGTTGTCTTTCACGAAATGCGTGAAATGTCTTTGGAGATCAATAATGTTCTGGGATATATGTAACATATCATGACGTGCTGACGGCGACAAGCAGTCGAACCCTAGGTTACCCGGACATAGTTCTGCAGCTTCTCCACGTCGAGGAGGAGCCACTGATAACATTTCATTCCGGTGTATGGGAGGATGCGATGGCCTTTGTCGAGGAGCTGGTTTTTCGGCGAAGTTGATGACATGATGCGAGAGCTTGAGCGCAGTATGGAAAAGACTTTCAAAGAGTTCACTGGCGAGGTGCCTAGGAACTTAGCCCGAGAGAAGAAGCTTCCAAACGAGAGTACGGTGAGGAAGTTCGGCCCTTTCGTATATGGATATTCGGCAATAGTGGGCCCAGACGGAAAGCCTAGGGTTAGAGAGTCTGGCGATGTAAAGGCTAGGACTTGAGGATTGGAAGAGGTGTTCGCCCCGGGGCGATGATAGACATCAAGGGTGAGAGGTAGCGTTTGGTCGATGTCATATCTACGGGTGGTGAGGTCAAGTTAGGACCGCGAGATCTTTGATTGTTGGGAAGAGGCCGGGATCGAGTTCCTTTGATACTCCGGATCCTGCCACTTTTGAGATGTTGCTGATCAACTCTAGTTTGGAGAGATATTCTTCCGTCGCTTGTCATTACAGTTCCATCAGAACCGGGATCTTGAAGACGCTTGCAGTGCGAAAGACTTCGTCATGATTTGTTCGAGCTTCTTCACCAGTGTTTAGGTCTTTGATGTAGACCCCGATCACTCGTTCTAGAATGCACGAGATGTATTCGACACGTTCTAGAATCGCTTGTAACACGCATCACCGAAGTCTTTCATTTGTTACGCTCTCCGTGCTTACAACTATAATCTAAGTCATGACCGAACAATCTCCCCTTGTTTCAGTTTATGGAATTGTTCAACGATTTTTGAAATTCTCTAGATCTGTTAGTTAGACCGATCGCGATTTGCCGATCTCGTTATTTACAGGTTCGGGTGAGGCATTAGTATGTTGCAGGGGATCAATACACGTGAAATAAGGAAGATTCCAGACGAGAGAGGCCTGTTCGCGGAAGTTCTGAGAAAGGACTGGAAGGATCTTTTAGGCGAGGACGAGGTCGTGCAGGCAAACCTCTCTAGGAGCTATCCCGGCGTTATTAGAGCGTGGCATAGACATGTAAGGGGTCAGAACGACTACTTCTTGGTCACTAAGGGCTCAATGAAGATATGCGCGTACGACGACAATCCAAACTCGGAGACCAGAGGGGAACTGGTGGAAATCATTGCCAGTGAAGAGAAGCTTCAACTCATAAGAATACCAGGATACTACTGGCATGGAACGAAGACGCTGGGTAACGAGCCATCACTCACAATCTACTTCACAAGCAGACTATACGACTACACAAACCCAGATGAAGAGAGAAGACCTTGGAATGACCTAGGAATCATAGATCCTCGAACCAAGCAACCCTACGACTGGAATAGATCGCCCCACAAGTGACTAATGATGAAAATACTCGTCATTGGCGGAGGAGGACAGCTCGGTAGTCGGATCGTGAGATACTGCAAACAGAGGTCATTCGACGTATACTCCACCTACTTATCGAGGCTGCCAGCTCTGGACTCTACCCACGTATTTCTCTTCGACAAGACAGATCCGGAAAGTGTTGAAAGGTTGGTTAGCAAGATTGTACCGGACGCGGTCATCGACACAGCAGCACTCCATAATGTGGACTACTGCGAGACGCATAGGGCGGAGGCGTGGCGCATCAATGTTGAGGGCACACGGGATGTAGCTATTGCTTGCAGGCGGTTCAGAGCCAAGATGATCTTCATCTCCACCGACTACGTATTCGACGGAAATAAGGGGAACTACAAGGAAGAGGATCCACCCAACCCTCTAAGCCACTATGGTGTGACAAAGCTGGAAGGTGAAAAAGTCGTCGCAAGCAGCAGTGAAGACCACCTCATCGCAAGGTCCTCAGTGATCTACAGTTGGGTTCCTTCACAACAGGCTACTATGTCCGCAAGCGGAAAACCTCTCAACTTCGCCGGATGGGTTGTGCAGAAACTCTCCAAAGGAGAGCCGATCAAGATTGTGGACGATCAGTACAGCTCCCCAACTCTGGCGGACAGCTTGGCGGAGGTGCTCATCAAGGCAGTTGAAAAGGATTTGAAAGGTCCCTATCACATTGCAGGAAAGACTAGACTGAGTCGATTCGGCTTCACCCTTAAGCTGGCCGAGCATATGGGTTTCGACAAAGATCTCATCGTGCCGATAAAGACCTCCGAGCTCAGACAGATAGCCCAGAGACCCATGGACAGCTCCCTCGATGTCAGCAAAGCCGAGAAGGAGATAGGCATATCTCTTCCAGAAATCGATGAAGCTCTGGAAATCTTCACCAGACAGGCCAAAGGCTGATCGACAAATGAAGGTTCTAGTGACGGGTGGCGGCGGCTACATAGGCTCAGTTCTCGTGCCGTATCTACTTGAGAAAGGCTTTAAGGTGACCTGCCTCGACCGATTTTTCTTCGGACAAGAGACCCTTAAAGAAGTACTCTCCAACCCCAACTTGGAGATCCTGAGAGAGGACATCCGCTGGTTCGACCCAAACATCCTCAAGAACGCGGACATAGTGATGGATTTAGCCGCCCTCTCCAACGACCCAGCCGGTGAACTTGACCCAGCCAAAACCCTCGATATAAACTACTTGGGCAGAACAAGAGTTGCCAGACTCAGCAAGGAGTTCGGTGTAAAGACATATCTCCTAGCATCGTCCTGCAGCATCTATGGATTCAGAGAAGACATGATCTTGGACGAGAATTCACCGACGAATCCTTTAACCACCTACGCCAAGGCCAACCTGATGGCCGAGAAGGACTGCCTGTTACTCAACGATGACAAGTTCGCTGTGACAGTGCTAAGGCAGGCAACAGTTTACGGCCTGTCACCAAGGATGCGGTTCGATGTGGCCATAAATGGAATGGTACTCGGCGTCTTCAAGAATCGCAAGATTCCCATAATGAGGGATGGAACTCAGTGGCGACCATTCGTCCATGTGAAGGATACATCGAGAGCATTTCTCGAAGTTGTGGAAGGCGAGAAAGAAATCGTTGGTGGAGAGATATTCAACGTCGGCGCCGATGAACAGAACTACCAGATCCGTTCACTCGCAGAGATAATCGCGGAAGCGCTCCCTGTGAAGTTCGAAATTGAATGGTATGGCAATCCAGACAGGAGATCCTACAGAGTCTCCTTCGAAAAGATCAAGAAAGCTCTAAACTTCAAACCACAATATACGCCGACGGAGGGCGCCCGCGAAGTATATGATGCTCTCGGCGAAGGCAGGGTCACAGATTCACTGAAGACTAAGACGGTCGAATGGTACAAGCACCTTTTGAGCTCCCATGCTTTCATGAAGGAGCTGCTCATCAAAGACACTGTGATTTGAATATAATGGTTTTGGGGCATTTGGTTTGAAGGGGCTGCTTTTGGCTGGAGGTCATGGCACAAGGCTGCGACCGCTCACGTTCACAGGCAACAAGCATATGCTGCCGATCGCAAACAAGCCCATGCTTTTCTACGGACTTGAGCATCTGACAAACACCGGCATACATGAGATAGGAGTAGTTCTCGGCCCGATCAAAGAAGGCGTGAGGGAAGCAATCGAACAGCACAGCAGAATAAACGCAGAGATCACCTACATAGATCAGCCGGAGCCGAGAGGCCTTGCACATGCGGTTCTCATAAGCGAACCCTTCTTGAAGAACGAGCCCTTCGTGATGTACCTCGGGGACAACCTCCTCAAACAGGGCGTACAACCCTTTATTCAAACCTTCAACCAACAAAGAAGCGACTGCGTCATAGGAGTCACAAAGGTCGGAGACCCCACTAGATACGGAATTGTTGAGATGGATGGAAACAAAATAGGACGTCTCGTAGAGAAACCTAGGGAAGCCAAGAGCGACCTGGCCCTTATAGGCGTCTATATCTTCAACCACAAGATCTTCCAAGCAGTCAAAGAGATTAAACCATCTTGGAGAAACGAACTCGAGATCACAGACGCAATCCAAAACCTCCTAGACCAAGGCGCCAAAATCGACGTGCAGCGCGTCCAAGGATGGTGGAAGGACACAGGCAGACCGGAAGATCTGCTCGAAGCAAACCAACTCGTCCTCTCAGACCTAGAACCAAGCAACCTAGGAAGAATATGTGGGAGCGCAACGATATCTGGAGACGTCTCCATCGACACCGGTACAGAGGTCCTCGAAGGATCCACGATAAGAGGACCGGCAATAATCGGCAGAAACTGCCGGATAGGCCCACACACATACATCGGCCCCTACACCTCCATAGGAGACGGCACAACCATAGAAGGCGGGGAGATAGAGAACTCCATAGTCATGAACAACACAACAATCAGATGCGGAAAAAGAATCGTCGACAGCCTGATTGGAAACAACGCCACGATAATCGATTCAGAGAAGAACATACCCAAAGGGCACAGAATGATACTCGGAGAAAGAACCTTCGTAAGCATCTAAACTGAGAGATGAAAGGAGACTAATGTCCAAAGAACAATTGGTCGGCGGCTGAAATATCTTCAAACCGACCAACCATCGGCAAAGCTAACCAACGCGTGCACATGTTAAGTAACAATCGAACGTTGGTACGTGTATTGGGCATAGATCCCCCAAAGGTAATCATCGTCATAGTCAGCTACAACAAAAGAGACCTTCTCGCAAAGTGTCTCGACTCGATAGAGGAGAATACATCTGAACCCGAGTACGAAATAATAGTTGTCGACAACGGCTCAAAGGATGGTACAGATGAGCTGCTGAAAGAGAGGTATCCGAGGGTCAAAATAATTAGAAATGAAACGAACGTCGGATTCGCCAAAGCAAACAACCAGGCGATGCGAGAAGCACTCAAGAACGGCCCTAAGTACTTCTTCCTACTTAACAACGACACAACAGTCCACAGGGGCTGGCTCGAAGAAGCGGTGAAACTAGCAGAGTCACAGGCAGATATAGGAATTGTTGGAGGCAAATTGCTCTTCCCTGACGGCAAGATACAGCACGCCGGTGGAATACTCTCCCCCAAAGGACCTTTGCATGTAAGAATCAGACAAGACAACTCGGACCTATATGACAGAGTTGCTGAGGTCGACTTCGTGTTGGGAGCAGCCCTACTAATCAAGAGAGACGTCATAGAGAAGATAGGCTTATTCGATGAAGGCTTCTCGCCCGCATATTTCGAGGAGGTGGACTGGTGCACAAGAGCCAGAAGAAGTGGCTACAAGATTCTGTATAGTCCAAGATCGACCATCACACACCACTTGGGCGCAACGGCAAGGGAGTTTGGAGATTACTGGTTCGACTACGTCTACAACAAGAACAACATAAGATTTGTCCTTGTAAACTACTCCATCCCATGGTTGATCCTTAACGTCCCGCACGAACTCAAGCTAGTATTTTCCCTCTTCTTCACGGTCCGAAGACATGGAGATAGAGTCTTCAAGCGAAAAAAGAATTGGACGAAGAGGCTCAAACTCTACGGCAAGGCATGGAAGGAGAACATACAGAACCTAGATGAAATTTTGGAAAAGAGGAAAGACAGAACGAAGAAAATTTGGTGACGAAAGAACAACCTAGTTAATCACAACGTGTCTCGTTTAGCGCGCTATGGTGCAAAGCTCATAGAGAATAGTTCACACCGCGCGCCGGAGTATCTGAGTCTGATTTGAGCCATGGTTTCACCGTTCTCGGGAAGCCCTCTCTACGCTTTCACGAAGATCTGGACTTGCAAATCTCAACGTTTGCTTTTCTGAATGAATTCAGCTCCGGGATATACGTGCCATACCGTGTTTCGTACTTCAACGGACTTATGCAAGACCTGAGATCATTTCGTGCAAGTTCTTGGAACAGGATACAACGGTTCATAAACTCTCCTTCCCGCAACAAGCCTATATTGGGCGAGGTGTCCGATCGTAGGTAGAGAGGTGACTGGGATGTCTTGGGATGAGTTTCCCTCGCGGTTCAGGAGGAGGCGTTGGCCCTTCTGGGGTGGCTGGTTCTCTGAGGATATAGATGAGATGATGAGGGAGTTTGAGCGCAGTATGGAGGAGGCCTTCAAGGAGTTCTCGGGTGAGGTGCCGAGGAACCTGATTAGGGAGAAGAGACTTCCGGATGGCAGTACAGTGAAGGAGTTCGGTCCCTTCGTCTATGGTTATTCGATGACTGTCGGCCCGGATGGCAAGCCCAGGATCAGAGAGTTTGGAAACGTTAAGCCGGGTGCTAGAGCGATTGGGAGAGGTCCGCCCAGAGCGATGATAGACATAAAGGGCGAGAGGGAGCCTCTGGTCGACGTCATGTCCACGGACGGCGAGGTCAAGGTTGTCGCGGAGCTTCCGGGGGTGGAGAAGAGTGACATCAAGCTTAGTGCGACCCCGAATTCTCTGACGGTTGAAGTTGATACGGAGGCCAGGCGCTACTATAAGGAGCTGGAGATGCCTGCGGAGGTCGATCCGAACTCGGCGAAGACCTCTTACAAGAACGGGATACTTGAGGTGACGCTCTCGAAGGTGAAGGAGAGGAAGCCTCGGGGGACGCCGATCAAGATAGAGTAGATACCCTTACGCGTCTTTTTCTCTTGAGTAGAGCAGGTCAATGAGCATAGTATTCATAGACTGACTTGGCTAACTCGGCGATTGCCTTCTCCCCTTCAAGCTCATTTTTCAGCCTCCTTGTGAACGCTGAGAGGACGATACGCTTCGCCCTTTCGTAGATGTAGATTATCCCCACGTCATTCCGAATCCCCGGCAGGCTTCCGGTCTTGTGAGCCACGTCGATCTTCTGCATGGGCAGGTAAAGCGGAATCATCGCATTCGTCTGGCATCTCTTCATTATCTCGATGATCTCCTCGCAGGCTGTTCTGTTCAGGATCTCGCAGTTTGCCAGCTTCTCGAACAGTATGGCAGTCTCTCTTGGAGTTGAGATGTCGTTGTCATAATCTGAGAGCGCCTTCGATGTTGGATCGATTTCACGCCTCTTCAGCTTCTCTCTGATCGTTTCTATCTGAGGCGAATGTCTCAGCGAATCTCCCATGCCTACTAGGTCGAAGAGTATCTCTCTAGTCGACATAGGAACCTTCGTCTTCTGAAGGCCGAGATTGCGGATTGTCTGGTTGATCGCGTCCTTTCCCAGAAGGTCTAGGATCATGTCTGTCGCCGTGTTGTCGCTGACTATGACCATAAGAATGGCCAGGTCCTTGACTGTTGGCGAGAGCCCTAGACTGAGTTCCTTCAGAACTCCGGATCCCGGAACTTTTGAGAGGTGGGTGAGATCGATTCGGGTCTCCAGCGTTATTCCTCCTTCAAGGACGCGTCTGTAGAGTTCTATGAGAACGGGTATCTTGAAGACGCTCGCTGTCGGGAAGACTTCATCCTGATTTATTCCAGTGTCCTCTTTGGTATCTAGATCTTTAACGTAGATTCCGATGGTTCCTTCCAGAGGCCGTGCGATCTTCTCGATCTGGTCTTGAAGTACTTGCATGGTCGAGTCCTCAAAGGCTTCTCTGCAGATCATAGATTCACGAATGCGACTTAAATCATGAGGGAGAACCCAGTCTCAAATCGGTCAAGGAATAAGGGGCCTAATCATAACTCGGATGACGTTTATCCGAACGCTCATCGGATCTAATGTCAGAACGTCAGACGCG
>Ga0315307_1001188_pt1 | contig 11587 bp, 12 predicted proteins | sample TDP2_MG_FD_203079 | JGI IMG/M metagenome (GOLD analysis project Ga0315307, IMG submission 203079) | Freshwater sediment microbial communities from Lake Towuti, South Sulawesi, Indonesia - TDP2 | ecosystem: Environmental > Aquatic > Freshwater > Lake > Sediment | place: Indonesia: South Sulawesi... | reverse complement strand
CTAGCCCCTTTGCATAAAGAGAGATAATGATCATCTTTGGCATCTCTCGATAAAGCGACCTGTATCGAAACCGATACCCTTCTCGCATGGCCTACCAATTGCCGCATCTTCTCCTCAAGAAAGGCCATCTGGTCTTTTGAGAATTTTTTCGAAAGTCCTGAAATAACCCCCCGTAGTTCTCGTTCGATAGGTTCGGATAAATAGACATCATGATCTTCCAGAGCTCGGACCACAGCATCGAGGGGTTTACCCCCGAAGGCCGCTGAGATGATCACGTTGGCGTCGATCACAATCTTAGCCATAGATCTCCCGTCTGACTCGATCCAGGGCTTTCAGAGCCTCCCTTTTAGAGACTCCTGCTTCGCTGAGAACCCTCCCAATTTCCAGCAGAATGACTTCCGCACTCTTTTTCTGGACAGGGGTTAAACGGGCAATCGGTTTTTTCCGTTTCATGACAACGATCTCGTTCCCTTCATTCAAGTACTTTACGACATCTTGCTTGAATTCCCTGACACCGACGAATTTCATAAGCTTCACCTCCAAAACAATGTTACCACAAATGTGGGAATAATGAAATAGGTTTGCGATGGAATGTAGCAGTGGAAGTTTTGGGGTCAAGGCTAAACCATACACTTTACGCCTAGAACAATTCTCGCGGCTTTGCTCTCGCCGTGTACACTATTCACTCACCCTCTCCTTTCAACTGCTCCGGAGCCCCTAAAATTCCGTAAGGTGCAAGGCATAAGGAGTAAGGGGTTGAAGCAAAAAAGCTTGTAGCATTTCCAACTGACCAAAATGAGATTTATCCGCTATCACCCTTGAATTCTTCTGGGGTACCTTCCTGTAACCACAGCCTTCAGATACCGTCAGGCGCAAGGAGCGAGGCGCAATCAAAACAGAAGCTCGCAAAGCGTGAGGCGAAATTCCGACCAAAAACTGCCCTGATGTGGTTCCCGAGAAAGACTCATTGCCTTTTCCGCTTTCTAGTTCCTTTTGCGTAAACATTTCGTTGATTGCAGTCTCGTGAATATCAAGCCTCGAAGTCAGTTCTTTTTCCAACTCTGCAAGTTTGCGAGCAAGACCCCGTTGCTCAATGAGCATCTGCCGCATACGAATGAATGCGCGCACTACAAACACACTCATCTGAATGGCCTTTGGAGACCTCAAAATATCGGCAGCCATAACACTCCCGTGCTCTGTAAATGCATACGGAAGAGTACGTCGGCCACCGCGCCTAGACTTTGACATCGCAATTTGCGATGTCAAACAGGCTGCTTCATCACCTGTAAGTTGGAACATTAAATCTTCCGGAAACCGATTACGGTTACGTTTGACTGCTTCGTTGAAGCGAAAGGTAGGAACCCCATACAGCGCGGCCAGATGCCGATCCAAAATAACTCTCTTACCGCGGACTGTTACAATCAGGGTCGTTATGTCATCAGTGGTGTATGCTACCATTTCCCTCTTCATCTCCAGCCTTCTCTTACCTAATTCCGGCCTAACGAAGGGTCGGTGTCTCCACTACTCACTCACCCTCACCTTTCAATTGCCCAATGACCGCTACGCTCAATGAGCACTCCGTTTCAGGATCGTCACGCCTTCAGCGTGACTTGAGGACCATCACGCCAAGGGCGTGATTTGAGGATCAGTCCTACGGACCTTAAGGCAACAAAAGAAGCAGAGAGCATCCTCCTACGTCCCGCCTTGCGGGACTACGGAGGACAAGTAGGGCCCTCCTATGGCAAAAAACCAATCCTTCGGCGGGTAAACATAGCGTATTCTCAATCGTAAGTCGTAAGGCGGGAGTCGTAAAGGGAATAATTGTTGGCATAATGCTCAACATCTCGTTAGGAAAGTCCCTTTATGGACTTGATAGGAGAATGTTCATTCTGTTTCAACCTTCCAATCTAGAATAAAGTATCATTTGCTGCTTCAACTTGTTCATAGCAGCCTCATATACTTTCTCGGGACTAAGTCTGGTGGTGTCGATACTAATTTCTGCAGGTAGTTTCTTATATTCATTATAGAGCTTTTTCACAAATTCATACTTATTTGGATAATTCGCACTGAACAGCCATTCGCCTCCTTGATCTTGTTTTCTCTTCTTTCCAATTCTCCCATAGAGAACCTGTTTGGGGGCCTCTAGTTTTACCGTTATTACTTGCCCAATGGGAAGGGCTGCTCTGATGAACGATTCCCTCTGGTTAAGTCCAGTCGTTTCAAGAATGCAGTTCTTCCATTTTCGCCTGGAAAGATCTCTGAAGAGATTCACCCACGCATCCAACTCCCCGATCGGGGAGGATGGAAACCTTGAACGATATTCTCCGATTCCAAATATTGGAAGGTGATATTTCCTGGATAGTTTTTTGGCTAAAGTGGTCTTTCCGGCACCTGGCAGCCCAATGATATGAATGATTGGAAACGAAGATTTCAAATTATCTGATTTATCTCACTTTTCCTTGGTTCTTCAAGGATCCCAGAAAGAATTGAATCAATAAATTCTGAAGGGGATATTATTCTAAGTGGGTATTTTCCTGTTCCCTTAAATCTTTCAAAATGCTGTTTATCCCCTGTCACAAGGAAATCCGCCCCACCCCGAATGGCTGAGATAAGGACTGGAATATCTTTATGGGCAATCACTCCGAAGTATCCTCTCACCTCTTCATGGTGCGGTAACGGAATAACTTTTGGATTTAATTTTGGAAGGGACTCCTTAGAGGATTACGTTTGAGTTGAGAAAAACTCTAAGCGGTCTTTTTCCCATAGGTTTCCTGATAAAGCTTCTCTCGTTCTTCTTTGAGACCTGTTAGAAGATCGTCTAAAGAAATTCCCGATGCTCTAAGAATCTTCTTTATCTCTCTCCTCACTTCATCCAGCTCAAGTCTCTTAGGGGTAATAATGACGGAGTCCCCAACTGGAATAATGGAAACGATCTGCCCTTCTTCAAGATGACTCACAACCCTTATTTTTTTGGGGATGGTGAGTTGACCTCTGGACTTGATTTCCGCTGTGAATGTCCTCATCTTCTGGCTTTTACACCTCCCTATAATTTCTCTGAATTCAGAATATCAGAATTCTGAAAAAAATGCAATACCTTTTAGAGAAATCTATTGAGTGGTCCCAGCAGTCATTGGTCCCATCGGGTGCAGAAGGAACGAGAGAAATTCCTTTGGGAATCAGATATCCACTTCCAATCCTTCAACAGGGTCCTTAAGGGGAAACGCCCCCAGAGCAACAGCTTCGTTATAAAGGGTCTCCAGAATTTTGAACTTTTTCTTTAAATCCAATTTCTCATTGCGCAAGATTCCTGTCTCCAACCTCTTTAGCTCGTTATTTCTTATCATCTTCACATTCCTTTTACATTGTCCCCCGTGCGCGGAAATAGGGAAACCATGCCCAAATCTATCAAGAACAAAATAGGAAATCAAACCTGTTTCCGCTCACCCACTACCCATTTCTACAGAAATCGCTTCCGCCAGATGAAATCAGGGCGACTGAAGTCGCCCCTACCCACAGAGAGCATGGAACATAGGATAAGTGCTCAAACGTAAGGGGGAAGGAGTTCACCGAATTTTCTATCCCTGCCATACTAAACGGGGGAGCGCAGTGAAGAGAATGGCCCATTCGATCTTTTCTTCAGGAACGTTGAGCCCCCTGGCTACCATTTCGGCATAAGCATCGAGTTGAGGGCGATAGTGTTCCTTCTGGTTCTGGAGCCAACCCGATAAATCTTTTTCAGGTCGGCCTGTTTTGAGATCTATCACTATTAGTGCAAATATATCCGTATGCACATCTGCCGCAGCTGTTCTTTTGATCGATCGTTGGCATAAAGGGCGTTTCTGGATCAACAACTTCCCTGAGCAGGCTCAAAATGATTCGAGTTAGGTTCTCAAAATTCTCCTTGAACTCTGCTTCATCCTTAAAAAGTGGAACTTCGATGTCGGCGTCAATTCTTGCCTTCCCGAGCAACAAAAACATGCAATCGATGTTGCCGGGTTTCTCCCCGCTTAATGTAGAATAGGTGATGAGATAAATTGGAAGCTGAAGGCTGCCTATGGCCTCAATCCAGGAATCTCTATTTTTTAGATCGAGCTTATTGTAATTGATGGTCAGGTAACTTTTGTTGGCCGAGGTCTTATAATCGATAATGACTATTCTTTCTCCCCTCCTCTCAATCCTGTCGAGTCGTGCCCCCAGCCTGAATGAATCCCTGACCACATCGATCCTCTGCTCAAGGCCCAGAATCTCTGTTTGGAATTCTCTTATCTTCGGCAACTGGTAATTCCTTATGAAATCTCTCAAATGCCTCTCTATCTGGTTTCTTAGGAGATACATCTCCCCGGCGGGATCTTTACCGTATTTCTCCTCAAATTGTTTTTGGATGACCTTCTCAAATTCCCTGAGATTCATATCCTTCTCAGAAAGAATAGAACCTATTTTCCCCTTGAAGTAATCGTGAAGGACCTGGTGAACAAAGGATCCTATCTCTTCCTTCTCAAACTCTTCTGAAACGACTTCTCTCTCCCTGAGCCCGAGCACATATTCGTAATAGAACTGGAGAGGGCAATACAGATAGGTATTTAATGAAGTGGCGCTGAAAGGATATTCCTTTAAGAACTTTATCATCTCTTTGGACTTATGGATGGGATGGGGATTTTCTTTTTCCAGGTTGATAGAGTACTGAATGGTCTTAACGTAACTCTTATCGTCCCTTTTTCCCTCTCTCTTTTGCCTTTCCCAGAGAAGTTTTTCGACGAACCTGCTCCTCTCCTTCTCGTCATTTTCTATATAAAAGAGATGGGCCTCTCTGGCCCCGCTGATGAGCGTATCAAAGTAATAGGACATAATCTCTTCCCTATCCTGATACGTGGGAAGGCCCATCATCTGCCTTGCCTTAAAAGGTAGAAAGGAATCCTCTCTCGCCGTATCCGGGAGGATGCCCTCATTTGCATCGAGGAAGACGACCTTTTCGAATTTCAGATTCCTCGTTTCCAGAAATCCAAGGACCTGAACCCCTCTCAGGGGCGTTCCTGCGAAGGGAGTATAAGAGGACATGATATACTTTTTGAAAAGGGCGAAATAGCTTCCCACATCCTGGAACTGTATGTCTTTCATCAGGGATTTGGAAAGGAGGTCCAGTTGGGTGACGAAAGATTCCGAGTAGGGATAGAAAAAGGGATGGAGACGGGCCGTACTGTTTTTGTAAATATATTCGATCACCTCTTTCAGTTTTTTTGCAAAATCACCCACATTCTTGAAGGAAAGCATTTTCCGGATGGTGTTCGCATGGATTGACTCCAGGTGTTCCCTCATCATCTTCAGAGTGATACCCGGCTCGACTTTCAAAACTTTCTCCTTTATGGAGTTGATAATTCCCTCGTCACCCTCCAGTTCCTGGAGGGACAGAAACTTCTTTGTCCTCTTCTCTGTCAGGGCTTCCTCGATGGCATGGAAAAGGACTCTTGTGATATCAGCCCTCCCCTGAAAGTAGATATTCTTCGTGTAAGGGTGAAGGATGAATTCCAGGTAATAGGGGGCATAAAGGCGGTCCCCATCCATCGAAGTGACGACTTCCATGAGGTTGTTGAAAAAACCGAAGAGAGGGGTCCTCTGAAGAGGATATCCGAGGGAGACGTTATAGTCACCCGGATCAAAAAGGCTCAATGCCTGGTGGAAAAGCGGAAGCAAGGTCTCCGGAGATGGAAGTACGATGACCGTGTTTTCGCCAATTCGCTCCTTCTTATCCATCCTGTTCTTCAGTAGTGTGCTTACACCAAGGATCTGACCATGGGTATCCGGACTTTTATAGCATCGGATTTCCGGCTCGGTCGTAGTGGATCGCCTTTGAGCCATTATCCCAAGGTCAGATAGCTTTCGTTTAATCTCCTCTCCTTCGTGGAAAATAAGAAGGGTGTTTTCCCTTTTCATGAGGGATTTAAAAATCTCCTTCTCCGATTCCGTGAGGGCAAAAAAACCTGCAAAGATCACCGTTTTAAAACGATCCAGATTTAAGTGGTCGATTTTTGCTGAAACGGCCCGGTATCTCGAAGACCTCGTCGAAAAATGTCCTTCCTCGATCCTTCTGTAAAACGTTTCGTAGAAATACGAAAGGGATTGGAGCCTTCTTGCTGTTGGTTCGGGTATCTTCTCTCCGGCGATGATGTCGATCTCTTTTACCTTTTTGGAAGGTATCCCTTCGATATAAAGCTCCTCCAGGTCGTTATAGATCTTCATCCCGACGGGGAAGAAGCGATCGGGAGTGAGAAAACTATTTTTGCCCAGATGCTCGGGCGAGGCTGTATGGATTTCATAAAGGATCGAGATGGCATCGATGGGTTCGATCTTTCTCCCGGCGGTGCCCATGGATTCGTCATGAATATGATCGATGAATTCATCCATGGAAAAGATGGAAGGTGGTATGAAACTCGACTTCTCTTTCTCCGCTAAAGTTTTTCTCAGAAAGTGGGAAGGTCTCTTCCCGGGAAAGATGACGAGGTTTGCGGAATAGTCCTTTTCAATTCCGACCAGATGCCCGGCCACTTTTTCAATCAAGTTTTCCGATGGTGAAACCAAAAGGACGTTCACTTAACCTTCCTGATCTCTTTTAGATCCACATAAGCAACCACGCCTTCGATATTCTTACCGGGGTAGATTTCCTTTAAGATCCGAATATAATTCTTAAGCTGCAAAACATATTCCTTCTCAGCCCCTTTGTCAGTGCCCGTTTTATAATCGATCACGGATATTCGATCTTCATCGATCACCACCCTATCCATCCTGAAGAGATTTCCCCCGGAGCTCGAAAAATCTTGCTCTTTTTTTATCAGCCTCCCCGGCCTAGTTTGGAAAAAGAGCCTGATCTCTTCATGGCTCAAGAACTCCAGAAGCTTCTTTTTCATGTCCAATACTGGATAATCGACCCTTAACTCATCGTTAACCCGCCGGATGATCCTTTCGAGTTCCGATTCGATGCTCTCACCTAAATCATCAATAAAATAGAGAACCCTGTGGATAAACTCGCCTCTCTGTTTCTCTTCTAAGTTAAGCTCCTCGATCGCTGCAAAAGGTAATGTCAACGGGCCAGAGTGATGATAGAGCTTCAAATCCTCTTGAGTCGTTCCAGAAGGACGAGGACGAGGGGCGGTCTTCGATCCAATCTGGGAATCCATGGTCTGAAGGAGATCAATCGGGAATTGATTTCTCTTAGCCTGGATTCCAACGATATAGAGCTCATCCTCGGCCCGCGTAAAACCCACATACAGAGTGTTGAGCTTGTTCACCAGATCCTTGAGCCTTTCTTCTCCATATTTCTCTTCTAGAAAGCTGCTGGCCCCAGCAATGTTCTTGTTTATTTTGAGCAGATGAGATCCCTCGGTCTCTTCATCAAGAATGTATTTGAAGCCCCGGGTCGTCTCCTCGTACATGAGAAGAATAACGACCTGAAACCCCAATCCTTTTGCCTTGTGGATGGTCATCACTTTAACAGCATTGATTCCTGCGGGCACATCAATGGTCCAATCCGACTCCCCTGCCTCTTCATCAAAGGCGGATCTGAGGAAATCGCCGGGATTGTTTCTTCCTTCTCCTTCAAAATTCTTGATGACTTCCAGGATTTTAACGAGGGTCGCCTCCTCTTCCTTGAAGTGATCGAACACCCTGCAAATGCGGTAAATCTCGCTCACGAGGTCGTAAAGGGGAAGGTAACCCGTCGACTTGAAAAGCTCTTCAAAATAAACTCCCCAGAGTTTTGGGAATTCCTGCTGGAAAGCTTTGTAAAGGGGTGTTTTCTTTCGGTTCCTGAAGAAGAATTCATGCAATTTTTCCAATCCTAATGCCTCTTCATCAGTTTCTAAAGCCTTTCTGAAGATATCTCCAAGGATGAAACCTGCGAATGAAAGATCATCAGGCGGGGAATCGAGAAAGGTGAGCAGGGCCACGATTTCAGCTGTGAGCTTCCTCGTCCTGATGTCGAGGCTGCTGTAGGAGATGAAAGGAACATCCACCTCGTTTAACCATGTGGTGATGTTGACCACGTCCTCATTCCGGTAGGCCAGTATGGCGATATCCGACCAGGAATAGCCTCTTTCTTTCAATTCACTCATTAGATCTTGGATCTTCTGTTTCTCAGCGATTTCATCATCCTTCTTTTCGCATCGGATGACTTCCACATATCCTGAACCTTTTTGGTCCTCCTTCACCTTTTGTTCATAATCGGTGAGTCCGCTTCGGCCTGCGGGTTCCCGGTATTTGTCATTATCCGCTACAACCTTTTGAAAAAACCCCTTGCTGAAATTTACCACTCCTTCGAGACTTCGATAATTTATCTCCAGCTCTTTAACGTTGTGATAGGCAGAGGAAAAGGGATTTTTCGATTCGATTCCCTTCATGATTCCGTAGTCTGCATTCCTGAATCCGTAAATGGCCTGCTTCGTGTCACCGACGGTAAAGAAGCTCCCTCCCTGGGAAAGGGAGTTCTCGATCAGGGGGAAGAGATTATTCCACTGGATAGGAGAGGTATCCTGGAATTCATCGATCAGATAGTGGTAGATCGTCTCTCCTATCCTGAAATAGACATCTGGGACGATTTCCTGATTGAGATAGTAAGAAAGCTTCTTGTTGATGTCATTAATAAAGATAGTCCCTTCCCTTCTCTTCACATCTTCGAGAATATCCTTGAAGGCTTCATAGGTTCTGAGGTAAGGAGTGTAATAAGTCTTTCCGTAGAGCTCAATATATTTCCTTATCTGTTCACCAAGGACGGCCCACTGTTTCGATATTTTCTCATAGAAAGCCGCTTCTTCTGCCTTCTTAGGCTTGGTGACAGGAGCGTTGACAAGGCCCTTGCCAATGAGATCAGGGAAGTTATTGTTTCTTACAAGCTCTAAAATTTTGAAAAATGAACTTCCTTTGCTTTTCGTTAGGCGCGATTTTTCTATTAAACGATTCAGTTCCTCTGCTGTATCTCGGATCTCTTTCTTGATGGACTTGGTTTCCTTCTCCGCATCAATGATTTTTGCCTCTCTGACGATCCCGGAAAGCTTGTGATAGAGTTCCACGGTCTCTTCAAGAAAATCCTTCGATGGATCCCATAAATAGGCAGACTCCCCTCCCCTGCTATCAAGGATGATCTCCAGAAGCCTCTCCAGGAATTCAGCCTCCGGGGTGTCCTCTCTGACTCCACGCAGAAATCGATTGAAGGCATAGGCCATCATGTTCTCCGGAGCCATGACAATTTCAAAATCAGGGCTATAACCGAGATCAATGGCCGATGCCTTATAGATGGAGGTCATAAAACTATCAATCGTCTTCACCTGGAATTCGGTGTAGTTTTTCAGGATCTCATCGATAACAGCTCCAGCCTTGGCTGGGAGGTGTTCCTTTTTTAAAGAGACTATTTCAGATAGAACTTCGATCTTATCTGATTTCCCGAAATAAATATCCTTGAGCCACGAAAGGATCCGCTCCTTCATCTCTTTGGCAGCGTTGTTTGAAAAGGTAATCGCGAGGATATTTCTCAGATGGTTTTGGGGAATTTTACTGGACAGGAGAAACTGGACAAATCTCTCCGTGAGGGAGTAGGTTTTTCCGGAGCCAGCGGACGCTTTTAAAACAGTGACCTGTGGGAGGCGGATGTCTACATCTTTTTCTAAAATTGAATGACTCATGAGTTTATTAAAACTCTCTCATAAGTTCTATTATTCGGGTTTTCACGATTATAAGTGAATTCCCAAGGGGAATATGTTTAGGAGATTGAACTTTTAATACCTCAAGAGTATGACCCTGCCATCTATTTGTCAATAATTCGCCATTCGCCATCTGCTATCTGCTAAAGTAACTTAGGCGTTCACCTTTTGCACCAAATTCCGGAGACTGGAGGCTGCGCCTTATAATTCATCAACATGAACGAAAATGTCAGCCATGAAAGGTGTCAGTTTCGTACGCCCGATGCCCAAGAACGAACGGAGTAACTCGATAGCACCAAGCCATTCTTCTTTTGTTGAAGGCCCATTCATGTCCTGATCACCGACGAAATAGATGAAGACCAAGAATGCCGATAGCTCATTGTCAAACCGAAGGAATTTGAGATGAGCAAGTCGATTGGCGTATTGGAAGAAGTGCATGGTCCAGTCCACATTGCGCTTGGCATTAAGAAAATCTTTGGTCCGTTCTAGCTGGGCTCGAATTGTGTTCAGCGACTCCCCACTCGCTCCCGAGGGAGAGGACACTATCTCGGGAATGTGGGCCTTTGCCTCAACAAGAAAAACAGATCCGTCGTTTCCCTTTCCAAGCCCATCCCAATGGGGACCGCCATTTGGCCAGAAATCGTTCAGGCGTATCTTCTTCGAGTCAAGATCAAGGACACGAAGAAACTCGTCATCAGAATACTCCGCGTAATCCGGAAGAATCGGAGAAACCCATTCTATTTTTAATTGTTCAGACAGGCCGAGCGATGCCTTGATTCGAGAATTTAGCAAATCAGGCCGTTTCTCGATAAGTCGCTGGAGATCACCCTGACTGCCCTTTGCATTTTTTGGGGGGATATGTTTTCCCATTCGCCCTTTTTGTCTTTTACCTATATCCAGTTGCCTATCGCCTATCCCCTATTTCCTATTTCCATTTTCTTACCGGCCACCTTTTCCACCAAATTCTGTCAATGATTGTTCTGGGGCGACTCGAACTGATATTGGATTATATCAAGTTCTACCGAGAGGAAGGTAACGTATCCGGTGCCGGGATTCTTCGACGACGACAACCGCACCTTGTTCTAACGCTTCGGTGGCGTCTGCAAGCACCGTGGCTAAGCGGTTGATTAGATGGGGCGTTCGAGTATTGTGTAAACGGAACAAGATGACACTCGCCCGTTCCCCTCGGGAAAGGGCTACGATTTCACCGAAATCAAGATCAAAGGTAACGATCACCCGATTTTCAGAAATGGCTTTAACAAAGACTTCGCCGTTCGGAATCCGATGCAAACCTTCATCACGCAAATGTTTCGTGTCATGTCCATTTTGCCTTAACCACTGAACAACTCTTATATCCACACCCATATCTGCAAGGAAACGCATCATTTCCTCTTACAGATTGTACACTTGTTCCTGGGCTAACCAGGCTGCGTATTCGATGGCCTGTTGAATATCCTCCTTCTGTAAGTCAGGATATCCCTCCAAAATCTCTTCAAAGGTAGCTCCATGGGCGATCTGTCCCACGATAACGGAAACAGGAATTCGCATTCCCCGGATGCACGCGCGGCCACCCATGATTTTTGGATCAAAAGTTATCCGGTCAAACATACCCTCCACCTCCTGACTTTTTGCGCCTTATTTTATCTTAATAGAACAAGGTAATCAAAGAAATTCTTTGAACTGCGAAGATCTTCGCTCCCTTCTCCCCATCTCCGCGTCTCCCTATCTCGCTATCCATCTTTTAAAATTCCTCAATCCGCCATCGCCTTACAACTTGCTGATCCGGAATTTCTGTTCGAGTAGGCAGAGGCCTTCAGTGTTTGCAGGACGAAGTTTGTTTTCTCTGTTTCCGCCTGCTTTCGCGACGGTGCCACAATATTTCGCCCATCACCGTTGATCCCCTG
>Ga0315307_1001187_pt1 | contig 11595 bp, 8 predicted proteins | sample TDP2_MG_FD_203079 | JGI IMG/M metagenome (GOLD analysis project Ga0315307, IMG submission 203079) | Freshwater sediment microbial communities from Lake Towuti, South Sulawesi, Indonesia - TDP2 | ecosystem: Environmental > Aquatic > Freshwater > Lake > Sediment | place: Indonesia: South Sulawesi... | reverse complement strand
GAGCCGGTCACCAAGGAACCCCCACATTAGCCTGCCCGCCGCGTTGAATCCTCCCAGAATCGAAACGGCAAGAGAGGCCGTATCTGGTTCTATGTGCGCCAGTTCCATGGCAACCAGTTTGGCTTGCCCTATTGTCATCAAACCTGCGGTGGTGCCTAACCAGTACGTAACCCACATCAGGAAGAAAGCCGGAGTCCTGACCATCTCTGCCGGTTCCAAGTCCTCTCTGACTGCCGCGCTCTTCACAGGAGGGCTCCATCCTGCAGGTTTATAGTCTGGTCGAGGATTTCTCAAAACCTGCGCAGCACTTACAGCCAACGCCATGAAAAGTAAGCCTGTGACCAGAAAAGTGGAACTCCAATTGCAGGCGCCTATCATGAAGGCCCAGAATGGGGCGAAAATGATTGCTCCCCCGCCGAAACCGAAGACAACAAGCCCAGTAGCCAGCCCCTTCTTGTCTGGAAACCATTTCGTGCATGTGGCAATCGGAGCTCCGTAGGCGAATCCAATTCCGAGTCCTGCTATCAAGCCGTAGCTGATATACAACGAAGCTAAGGAGTCGGTGAAACTGGACAGGATCATACCCCATCCGAGTAGGAGTCCCCCCAAGCTAGCTGCTGCTTTGGGTCCCTTCTTGTCCTGGAGCCGCCCAGCCGGTATCATGGACAGGGCAAAGGTAAGCAATGCAATAGTAAACGCCGGCGAAGTCTCAATTCTTTTCCAGCCAAACTGCTGCTCAAGCGGCGGAACAAGAAAGCTGAAAGCATAGACAGCGCCAAGACAGAGATTTATGACCACAGAAGCGATGACATATCTCCACCTAGATACTTTGACAGAACCTAGATTTGCAGAATCGCCAAGCATGCCTCAACCACAACAAGGTTTTGAACTCTTCCATGTTCGGATTCTCCTGATAAACATACCTCGGAAGATCCAGTTCGCACATGACAAGATACATGCGCTTTCCCACCCGATTCGAAGCGGTTCGGCCTGATACGAGCCGCTCAAACTCAACTAGCTTGTCCAAAAGCCATAATATGTGGCGATATCTCTGCACCCGAATGTTTCCCATGGAGCAGCCCATTTTCTTTCTCCCCATAAACTATAGGCTGATATATTCGTTCCAAGAACAGTCTACTTCGCAGTCATTATTTCGGCGAAGCAAGATGCCAGAAGCCCTGCATGTACAACCTCTCACTGAAAGCCTTGAGAAGCAGTTCGCTAGTTACTTGGACGAAGATAGGGTTCTGCACATTTTCACGATCTACGACCTGAGAAGGGCTAGAGACAAGACGGAGGTCTGGTTGGCTCTTAGGCAAGATAGAATAGCAAGTTACCTTTTCGAGTACGATAAAAGGATTGTCCACGCTCACGGTGACGCTGAGGGCGTACCTTGTCTTCTAAGGGTTATCGACATTAACGAGCCCATCTTCATCATAGAGCCTCAACATTTAGCGGCGGTCGAAAAGGTTTTCGAGCCCGTTCAACCTACAGACTCAGCAAGCAAGGGTAGGATAACAACATACTATGTCATGACAGCCAAAGCCGATACGTTTCGGCCGCTGATAAAGCACCGCGTCAAGAAGCTGAACTTAGACGACTTAGACGAAGTCTCCAGAAGCCTCGGAGCAGAATACAGGGAAAGAGCTGAGACTGCAGTGCAAAGAGGCATGGCTTTCGGGGCATATGAGAACGAAACGTTGGTGTCTCTGGCAACTGTTCCGGAAATCTTGGAGGAAGCTGCTCTGATCAGAGGGGTCTACACCGCGCCCTCGCTAAGAAGCCGAGGTCTGGCAACCTCTGCATGTTCTGCTCTAGCCGTCGAACTCATGGGGGTGGGCAAGACGCCCGTCCTCTGGGTTGCAGAAGACAACATCCCAGCTAGAAAAGTCTACGAGAAGATAGGTTTCGAAAGGACTGAGCACACACTCCTTGGGTTCAAAGCAAGGAGACGATGACTCCGAGTTAGAAGTTGTCTAGTCTTCTCTGCCGCTGAGGTGGATGGCCTCCACATGAAGGTTTACTGAAGTTGCTTTCTCGACTAGGACAGTCCAGGGCTTGTCCTTGATGTTTACCAGCCCATAGTTGCTATTTTCGCCGTCGAACCTCCCTTCGGCAGGTTCATCAACATACTCGAACCAGTGGTAACCCACAACGTATGGCCGCACGACCGCGGCTTTCACATATTCCTCGTAGTATTCTGCCCTTTCTGACTGGGTCTTGACTGGCACCCCCGCGCCCTTCGTGTTCGGCAAACCTGAGTCCATCGCCTTAAACGAGAACTCGCTCACAATTACAGGCAATCGTGTCACTTGATAGATTCGTTCAAGGTTTGAAAGGATTCTGCTCAAGTCCTCACTGTACGGATTAGTGTAGCCGCTAAGCGAGACCACATCGGTGTATCCTACGCAGCCTTTCAGCACCTCATCGGGCGGCTTGAAAGCGTACCTACAGCCGAGAACCAGATGATTCGGATCATGTCTCCTAATCGCGTTCCAGCAGACCTGGGAGTATCTTCTCGAAACCACTTCAACGAAGCCCAGTCTATCGGCAACCGCCATCGCGTTCGCCGGAGCTTCTTGTATGTTCAAGATCTCGCCAAACGAAGAGAATGCTGTTCCCCAAGCCTTGTTAAGCGATAATACAGTGCTGTGCCTCTCTACAAGGTATCTAACTAGTGCTTTCTTGCCTTCAGCGTCAGGTGACAGAAGGAGGTAATCGTCGAATATCCCTTTCTTTGACCTCCAGTCCGGCGTCCACCTCAGTTCGTTGTCAGTGAAGTAGCCGACCAGTTGGCTGTCGTTGCTCCTCGACGCACAAGCTTTCGCAGCCAAGTCGTCCGCAGCTTTCTCGAATCCCTCAGAGAAGTAGTCAGCAACCTTTCCACTAAGCCAGTCTGAACCGGCTTTCGTTGCGACGTTCAGGATGAGGGTGTATGGCATTCCCTTCGTGAACGTTTCTTCGCTTGACCAAGAACCGATGGTGTTGAAGCCCCACTTCCTGAGCCTGTTCACGGCTTCTGTTGCCCAAGTTTCTGCCGACCGATATTTCGCTGAGACGTGTCTGTTGTACGGGTTGTAGCCTAAGGTTGGCGCGTAATCGGCCCGGTAGCTCACATGGTTTACGCCTTTCGATATGAACAGCTTGCCTTTAGGGTCGACGAGCCAGTATCTGCCATCTATCTTCTCGATGTGGAAAAAACCCGTCTTCTGACCGTCCAAAAGCACAAGCCCTCCGTGCGTATCCTAGATTGACTACAGAATAAAAGCCTTCAACTCGTTGACCCAGAAACCAGCGCCAAGCAGAATCGGCATTTCTGTCCTTAAAGAGATAAAAGTATGCTTCCCGTATGGAAGATAAAAGATCGGGCCAAGACTTCCTTGGGTGTATTAAGATGGAGTTGAGATGGGATCCTGTAATGAACCAATGGATCATAGTCTCAGGTGAAAGGGCAGAACGCCCTCTGCTGCCAGAAGAATACTGTCCCTTCTGCCCTGGCTCCCAGGAAATCCCCGATAGGGGCTGGACGGTTCTGAGCCTGCCGAACAGGTTCCCAGCATTGCGGGTTGACGCGCCCCTGCCTGAAGTCAAGGGTGACAGGCTGTACCGCGCCAGCCGGGCAAGGGGGGCCTGTGAGATCATAGTCTACACCCCTAAGCATGATACCACTTTCGCCGACCTCAGCGTTGAGAACATGAAAGCCGTTGTTGATCTTTGGACTCAACGTTTCAAAGAACTGGGCAGCAAGGACTACGTGAAGTGTGTTTTCATCTTTGAGAACAAGGGAAGGATCATCGGAGTTACGCTTGACCATCCGCACGGGCAGCTCTACGCATTTCCGTTCATCCCACCGCTGATCAAGAAGGAACTGGAGGCGGGCAAGAAGTACTGGACGCGGACAGGAGTCTGCCTCTTCTGTCGGGTGATCGAGAAGGAGAAGGCAGATGCCTCTCGCATCGTATGCGAGAACGAAAGTTTCGTCTGTTTCCTTCCGTACTTCGCGCATTGGCCCTACGGGGTCCACATCTACTCGAAAAGGCACGCACAAGCATTGACCGACCTAACTGAGGAGGAGAAGTGGGCTTTCGCTTCACTTCTGAAGATTGTGCTGAAGAAGTTCGACAACCTTCTCGAAATGAGCTTCCCATACATGATGGTTCTGCACCAGAGACCGACCGATGGAGGAGACTACCCGTACTACCATTTCCACGTGGAGTTCTATCCCCCCTACCGGGAAAGGGACAAGGTCAAGTACTTTGCGAGCATAGAGACTGGATCAGGTTCAGTGACCTTTGATTACGCTCCGGAGGCTAAGGCCAAGGAACTAAGAGAAAGCGCTGAGATCTGACTGCGTTGAAGGTCCTTTCCGTATGCGGAAGCAAAGGAAGGAATGGTGGATACAGGTCAGAGAGGTTTCATTGATGAGAGGTGCCGTTGTCGTCTCTTCGCCAGGAAGAGCAGATTTTCTCAACACTCATCAGGACTACAAGGGCTTGCCTGTTGTGCCAGTCGCGATCAACCTGAGGATGCGTCTCTACGCAAAGCCCACCAGCGGCAGAGTCTTCAATATCAGGTCTGTTGACCTCGAACGATACAATGAGCCCTCAACGGACACGTTCGAAGTGAGAGTCAACGAGATGCTGCCGGGAAAATTCTTTGGCAACTACCTCCGTGGCGTCATAAACGTGATTGTGAAACGCGGCTTAGCTCAGAAGCTTAGGGGTGCAGACGTGACCATCAAGAGCGAGATACCTGTAGGTTCAGGACTGTCCAGTAGCGCAGCGCTTGAGGTTGGCTTCACCGAGCTTTTGAACTACATCTGCAACCTTGGCTTGGACAAGAAAGACCTAGCAGAGGTATCTTTCGCAGCAGAGAACCAGGAAGTTGGCGTTCCATGCGGGAGGCTTGACCAGTATGGCGTCTCCTTCGGGGGCATCATCAAACTCGAATGCAGACCTCCATACACTGTGGAGCCCCTTTCTTTCAAGGACCTGACGTTTGCCATCATAGATTCCGGCATTAGACACTCGACAGGCGACATACACCCGAAAAGGCAGAACGACATAAACAGAGGACTCAAAGCCTTGATGAATAATCCGAAAATCCCAGAAACGCTAAAGAAGGAACTCGGGTACAACTTCGACGAGCCAAAGTGGGAAAACGTTGGCGAAAATGAACTTGAAGACCACCTTTTAGTCCTCGACGACAAGTCCAGAGAACGAATTGTGTTCACGCTCAGAATGCAGAAGTCAACCGAGTTCGCGCTGAGAATCCTACGTTCCGAAAAAGTTGGCAGAGAAGAGGTCATTTGCAGCCTAGGCGAGGAAAGATGGAAGAGAATCCGGAAGCTCCCTACCGCCGAACGGATTTGCGGTATCTTGGGGGAAGTCATGAACGATCAACATGCTTTGCTTCGAGACCTTTACGACCTCAGCTTGACGGAGCTTGAGAACATATGCTCTACCGCCCTAAGTGCCGGAGCCTACGGAGCGAAGATATCTGGCGCAGGAATGGGCGGAAGCATCATTGCTCTGGTCAAGAACGAAGAAGGAGGAAAGAAAGTGGTCAACGCGTGCCTGTCCACCGGAGCGAAGAACGGCTGGGTCTCGAAAGTAGGAGAAGGCGTCAAGGTCGAGCGAGCCCCCTCGACAAACGCTGCAAAGACTTCACGAATCACGCGACGTTTGTGAGCTGGTCAGAGAGTTTTAAAGCATCCTTTCGATATTTTCTAGCTTGGGTCGCGAGTTATGGTCACCAACCTGCCCGCGGAAGCAAAGGCGAAATGGGCTGAAGTTGCAGCTGCCCGTTCGACGCCTGAGAAGATAAGGCTGATGCGGGAGTTCATCTCGTTGGTCCCCAAACATAAGGGTACAACTAAGCTCTTGGGCAACGTTAGGCGACGCATCGCGGCTCTTGAAAAGGAACTCGAAAAGCTGAAGACTCGCAAGAAGGGCGGAGGAGGCGGAGGGTTCTCGATCCCAAAGGAGGGAGCCGGCCAAATCGTTGTCCTAGGTCCGACCAACGTTGGTAGAAGCAGCCTCTTAGCGGCGGTTACAAATGCAAAGGCGGAGGTCACTCCAATCCCATTCTCCACCCGTAAACCGGTCATAGGGATGCTTCCGTACCAAGACATACAGTTCCAGCTTGTCGAGGCGCCTGCATTGGTTGAGGGCGCAGCTGCCGGAAGGATGAATGGATCTCAGATTCTTGGTCTGGCAAGGAACGCTGACGGCTTGGTATTGATGGTTGACTTGTCTGAGGACCCCATGAAGCAGCTATTGATGACGCGTTCAGAGCTTGAGCGGGCAGGCATAGTCACCGAAAAGGCAGAAGGAGAAGCCGAGATCACCCGTCGAAGCCTAGGCGTAGGCGTACAAGTCGTTGGAGGCGGAATCCTGGTCAACTGCACACTCGAAGACGTGAGAAGGCTGTTGGACAGTTACCGAATCAACTCCGCACTGGTCAGGATTCGAGGCAAAGTGAGCCTAGAGGATATTGAGGACGCCTTGTTCGCAAGCAGCATCTTCAAGCCTGCGCTCGTGATCGCAAACAAGGCAGACAAAGAAGGGGCTGAACAGAGCTTTGCTAGCTTGAAAGAAGCGATGAAAGAGAACACCATGCCTGTTCTACCCGTCTCATGCAGGGACAGTCAAGGCCTAGAAGACCTAGGCAAGACTATCTTCCAGATGCTCGGGTTGATCCGTGTCTATACGAAGCAACCCATCGAGAAGGAACGCTCTGAGAAACCTATCGTAATGGCAGAAGGAACAACGGTTATCGCTGTCGCGAAGGAACTCCATAGCATGTTCTACAACCGGTTCAAGTACGCACGCATTTGGGGTCCAAGCGCGAAGTACCCAGGTCAAAAAGTCGGCGCCAACCACGTTATGAGAGACGGAGACACGATAGAGATCCACTGATCATCCGCTGTAAGGTTGACGGTACGTTGTCGAAACCTTGACTTGTGTTATCTCGCCCGATCTCCACATGGTCAGATTTATGGTTTGGCCAGGTGACACGTGCTCGGCGACGTAGGCGTTCCAATCTGCGAAGCTAAAAGTCTGAATGTCGTCGACAGCCAGTATGATGTCCCTTGCGGTGTATGCTATCCTGCCTTGAGAGTCCAGGGTTCGGGTTACTCCTCTCAACCCCGCTTCAGCTGCAGGCGTGTCAGCTATCACTTCCCATATCAAGAGACCCGACTGGAAGGGTTCCAAGTTCAGAATATTCAAGTCATTGATAGTTTCAGGAGTCAGCTCGATCCCATAGAAGCCTACGAACGCGTGTCTGTAATACCCTTTTTCCATAATCGATGAGGCTACACGCTTCACAATGTTGGAAGGAACCGCAAAGTTGAAGCCATAATCAGTTCCAGCGTTGGTTATCCCAACAACGGCGCCCGACATGTCCAGCAGCGGGCCTCCTGAGCTACCTGGCGCGATAGTAATATCCAACTGAAGCACGGGCACAACGATCGGCACGTCCGTAATGTCTATGAGCTTGTTGATCTGGCTGATGTAGCCTGAGGACAAGCTGCCAGTCAAGCCCAGAGGGTTGCCTATGGCGACGACTTGCTCCCCTATGTAGAGTCTTGATGAGTCGGCCAGAAGTAGTGGCTTAGCGTCGGCGGGAGACGTTGGCACCTTAATCACGGCGACATCAGAGTACGCGTCCGTCCCAACAACGGAGGCTTTCTTCCTGGTGCCATCATAGAACTGGACATCAATGTCGGTTTCACTCCTCACAACATGCCAGTTCGTCAAGATCAGGTTTGTGCTGTTGTACAGAAAACCTGAGCCTTGCCCAGCCGGCGTTCTGATGACTACAACGGACTTATGGGCTGACTCGTAGATGCTCGCTGGCGTCTTGCCCAGAAAAAGCCGGAACGCATCGTCAAGCCTCGAGAGACTAGCATTCAGCTCAGTCACCGTGGCTTGCAGCTCAGTCATATTTGTTAGCGCGAGCTCGTCCAGTGCCGCGATCTTCCGGGCCAAGATTGAGAGGGATGAATCAAGTGACGAGATCCTGCTTCTTGCCTCATCAACGGCATTCTGAAGGTTTCTCAGCTGCTCCTGTTGGACCAAAACGTTGTTCAGGACAAGATAGCTGCTAACACCCGAAAGTGCAATCGCAATCACGCAGACAACGATGACTGCCCTCGGAACTCGGTTGGACATGGTTCCATTCCTGCGTTCGCACGCAATCCCTAACCTAGGGCGGGTTTTAGATAAAAACGTTTCCTAACGCAGTCCCATAGCAGATCAGGTGAATGCTACTTTATGAAACAGAAGGCTTCAAACGTGTCCGCAAGACCAGAAGCAGGGAAGCCAGATTCAGACTCGCCTAGATGAGGCCACGCGACTCATCGTTTGCGATGATGTCTCTTAGCAAGGTTAATCGTGTAACGATTCCGTTGGCGCCAAGTTTGACCGATTCCTATAAATTCGACGAAGAAGTAAATAACATGCTTCAGCCGCGTCACGATTAGGAGACGGTTATTTGACTGACCTCGAAGAACCTGGGATTCGGTGCCCAAGCTGCGGCAGATCCGCACCTGCCATGAAGTACTGTATACATTGCGGGGCAAGACTCCCACAAGCTGCTCCGCCCACAGTGAGACCTACAGCCCCTGTTCCACCACCTCTTCCCCCAACGGTCCCACCTCCGACACGAATACCCCCATCTATTCCCCCCACAGAAGTGAAGGACGAGATCGGCAGCATCGTGTCCGGCATCACTGTCCTCATCGATAGGAAGGTCGTCTTGCTCAACCTGTTCCAGTCTGAGCAAGTTTCGGAGAGAGTCTTCGGGAAGCTCCTCAATGACTACGGCGGCAAGCTGAAGGATCTCTTAAGGTCGCGCAATGGTAAGATAGCAGATCTAAGAGGCAGACTAGGTGAAGAAGAAAGGCGCCTCAGCGATGTCGCCATGAAGCTTGAAGAGCTCGAAGTGCGGCGCAGGGTCGGCGAAGTGGACGCTAACGTTTACGCGCAGGAAACCGATAGACTGAAGGCAGAAGAACGGGAGTTTACCGAATCCGTGAAGACGATGAAGACGAACATCGAACGTCTGGCAAGGGTGTTCACAGAGAGGAAACCCAGCGAAATCCGTGATCTCGAAACGAAACTCCCCCCTTATGAAACCGCTATCGCGAACCTCGCCGAGAAAGGGAAAATCTCAGTGGAAACCCTCAACGCCGTCAGACAAGACATCAAAGAGACGCTAGAGTTTCTCAACTTACTTATCTTAGACCGCAAGGAGAAGGAAAAGGAACTCAGGGACCAACTTGAGACGCTTCAAACCAGATACAAGCTTAGTGAGCTCTCGATAGAGGATTATGAGCGAAGAAGGCGCGAGCTCCAAACCGAGATAGATAGAATATGGGGATAGCACCCCCTGCCCTAGCTCCTTGCGGCTACTTCAATGGCCAATCCTGTCTCTGGAAACCCATCTTCTGAAACACTTACTGCTTTAGGGCAAGGCTCCAGCAATGGATTTCGGAGAGTTAACAGAGCTCTGCGAGAAACTGGCTGCGACGACTAGACGCACTCTAATGACTGACATGGTAGCTGACTTCTTGAAGCAGCTCGAACTCGAAGAGGTCGAGCCAGCTGTCTCAATGATGCTTGGCCGCTCCTTCCCAAAATGGGATCAAAGAACCCTTGATATCAGCTGGGCAACGCTCAGCGGAATAGTCAAACGCCTGACCAAGACGAGCTGGAAGGAGTTCTCGGCAGCTTTCCGGGAGACAGGCGACATTGGAGCTGCAACCCAAGCCGTCTTTGAAGGAAACAGAATTCGCAAGCAGACGACACTCGCTGATAGGCCATTGACGGTTCTTGAGGTAAGACGGGTCCTAGAAACTGTAGCTGAATCCAGTGGTCAAGGGTCAAGAGAACGAAAGGAACGCCTCCTAGAATCCCTCATCAGCAGGGCGACGCCTCTCGAGACGAAGTACCTTGTCAAGATCATCATCGGCGAGATGAGAACAGGCTTCCACGAAGGCCTGATGGAAAGCGCTGTCTCAAAGGCCTTCTCCATTCCCCTGAAGACTGTCCAAGACGCGGTCATGTTCACAGGAGACATAGGGGAAGTTGCGACCACATGCAGAAGGACAGGCAGAAAAGGCATTACGGAACTCGGATTCAAAGTCTTCAGACCCATAAAACCTATGCTTGCCCAGATGGCTGATAACCCGAAAGAGGCTTTGAAGGAGCATGACGGTGACTCGGCATTCGAGCATAAACTCGACGGGGCGCGAATCCAGATTCATAAGTCCGAAAGCGAGGTCAAGATCTTCAGCCGTAGACTCACCGACGTCACCGATAGCCTCCCCGAGATTGTACAGACCATCCGCCAAGAGGTCAAGCCCAGAGAAGCAATTCTAGAAGGAGAGGTCATAGCCCTCGGCAAGGATGGGAACCCTCTGCCTTTTCAGCACCTTATGCGGCGCTTTAGAAGGATCTACGAGATCGCTAGGATGGTGGAAGAGATACCAATAAGGCTCTACCTGTTCGATGCAATCTTCATTGACGGCCAAAGCCTCATAGTCCTCCCATACCTCGAAAGAAGGAAGATGCTAGGTGCAGTGGCAGGGAACATACGTTTGACGAAACAGATCGTGACAAGCGATGCACAACAAGCAGGTGAGTTCCTAAAGGAAGCCGTTGGAGAAGGGCACGAGGGACTTATGGCGAAAAGATTGGATAGCCCTTATACTCCAGGAGTCCGCGGCAAACACTGGCTAAAGATCAAGACAACTCTGGAACCGCTTGACCTTGTTGTGACAGCTGCTGAGTACGGTTACGGCAAGAGACACAGGTGGCTCTCTGACTATTACCTCGCCGCAAGAGACGAAGCAAGCGGCGAACTCCTTGTGATCGGAAAGACCTTCAAAGGATTGACCGACAAGGAGATAGAGGAAATGACGACGCGCCTTAAGACGATAGCTCTCCAGGAAGAAGGACATCGTGTTGTTGTCTCGCCACAGATCGTCGTCGAGGTTGCTTACAACGAGATACAGAGAAGCCCAAGGTACAAGTCAGGCATGACTCTTCGTTTTGCTCGGATCACTAGGATACGCGACGACAAATCAGCCCAAGAAGCGGACACAATTGAGAGGGTTCGCGGAATCTACGAAAAGCAGTTCGAGAAGAAAGCTAGGTACGCTTGAAGACCTAAGGTGTCAAGGCTGCGCAGCTAACTGAGGAACTTCCTGAAGAAGTCGAATGCTTTCCTTCCTGAGAAACGATGCTCGCCGGGGAAGACTTCGATCCAGAGGTTTTCAGGGTGCCCGCTGACCTCGTAAGCTTTCCTGATAGTATTGTGAGCTTTGAGGCTGGAGTGAATCCAGAAGCATGTGTCGGAGGCGCCGCTTTCTACCAGAAGAGGCTTGGGAGCAATCGCAGCAATCACGTCTGGAACGTCGGCGTACTTGTAGAGGAATGGAACGAGCTGAGACCCGCAGAAGTTGGGTCTTGAGATGGCGTAGTGCTCAGTCGTCGTTGCATAGCAGATGATGTCCGCTGCACCTATTCTGTCGTCAAGTAGGGCTAGATAGGTTGTCATCGTTCCACCGAACGAGAGCCCCATACA
>Ga0315307_1001184_pt1 | contig 11603 bp, 12 predicted proteins | sample TDP2_MG_FD_203079 | JGI IMG/M metagenome (GOLD analysis project Ga0315307, IMG submission 203079) | Freshwater sediment microbial communities from Lake Towuti, South Sulawesi, Indonesia - TDP2 | ecosystem: Environmental > Aquatic > Freshwater > Lake > Sediment | place: Indonesia: South Sulawesi... | reverse complement strand
GAGACGTGCGCGAGGCGGCCGCCGCGGCGACACGGGATGGGCATAGGAGTGCCGTAGACGAGCAAGTGGCTCTTGAACCGCAGCCGTCAGCATCTCAGTCCGCGTAGGCAACCGCGAACGCCGCGCCACGCGGCGCTGTGTGCGCCTTTCGGCCCCGGCCTGGGGCTATGCCTAGGGGCGCTGTAGGCGCGTCTGCGCGCATCTTTGGGCTGGCTCGCAGGCATCCGGCTTGATGCGGCGGGAGTTGTGGGGGTCGATGACCAGCCCGGCCGCCGAGGCGATCTTCAGCAGGCCCGGCTTGGCCGGGGCGACGTGGGTGGGAAGGAGTTCGCCTGTCCGGCGATCCTTCGTCCACCTCGTGCCTGGCGCAGCGGCTCCAGGAGTCGGGCAGCGAGGCCGCCATCCGAGAGGCCTTCGCCTATGTGCCCGATGGTTCGGCTTCGCTCACCACAGGCCTGGAGAACCGCAGCGACTGGGGCGGGCCGCACCATGAGCTGTAGGGCGAGACGCTGGTGCTAGACCGGAACGGAGTGGACGCGGTCGCTTACCGCGCGGAGCTGCGCCCGTCACGCTGCTTATGGGCCGGTTTCGTGGGCCGCTTCCGTGGCCTCATCCGCGACTCGGCCCACATCAGGCCTCACCAGAAGCCGTCGTGGGGCATCCTGGGCTACCTTGGGCCCATTGAGCCGGTTGGGCCGGTTTCTGGAGTATAGGAGGCATCTACGCGGAAAAGACGGCACGTCCCCTGCCAGAGCGCTCTGTGGAAGGGTGTTTGGATATCTGCAATTCGTGGGGAATCGTTGCTGTCCGCGAACTCCGAATGCCGTCCGATGCAGAGAAGTTTCGATGACAGCAACATTCCCTCCACCATGCTCTCGGTCTCAAGACGTCTCTCTACGTTTTCAAGCGCTCACAGCCGAGAGCGCCTTCTGGCGTGTTGCGGCTTCTCCGGCGCAATCCTGCGCCTCTGGCACTTCTGACAGCATGTGGACGAGCTATCCCCGTTTACCTCCCAAATCGCCCCTCAAACGGCCTTCTCGGACTCTGTTTCTCTGAGACCATTGGACTTCGGCCACCTCGTCCACATTCAGAGAAAGCAAGGAAATTGCTGCATTTTTCGAGGGTGCCTTTTCGCGTTCTGAAACGGAAGTCTGGAGTAGGAGATTCAGTTCCCGAAACTACGCGTGAGATAGCGTATCGGAGTGTGGCGTAGAAAGACTGCTGTGAACGGAAGCGGCCAGCGTGGCACTCCTGGGTTGCAGAAACCTAGGAGACGAGTGGGTCCCCGAGGGCCAGGGGCAATCCCCTATCTGACGGCCTCTGCGAAGGCCGGCCGGAACTCCGCCACAACGCGAGCAGGGACCTTGAACTTGTATGTGACCGCAATGACCCACGGGACTCGCCACTGGACCTCATATTCACCTCTAGCCCACGGTATCAGCCCCTTCAGGCCATGCGGCCGTTGCTTCACACAACCGAAGGCATCCAAGACGCTGTCCTTGTAGCTCGAAGGATCCAGCTGATCTCTAAGCAAGCTTCGAGCGTGCCTTACCACTTCCTCTTGGTTGCGCCCGCGCGCAGCAACAGTGCCCTGTCTGCCCTCCCGAACCAGTTGGCGCACCTCGATCTCCGCACCGTCAGGCATCTCGCGGCAGGCGTCCTCAAGGGCCGCTGCTTCCGATACGCCGTGACCCGTCTTCGTCTGTTCATAGGCCCTCTTGCCCGACTCCGCCAAGATAGCGCGGATCATCTGGCCGTCAGTCGACGCAACGAAGGCCGCGGCTTGGCGCTGGGCTTCTTCGGCCGTTCTCGCCACGAACCTGCGCCAACACACGGGCGGCCTTATCTTGGCGAGATCGTGCGGGCCAAGCTGCCCCGCGGCAGCGCCCAGCGTTACTCCGAGCATCCGGCTTGTGTAGTCGGGGCCAGTCCCGTAGTACCCGATAGTGAATCCACCGAGTCCGAGAACGCTTCCGCTGCTGAAGACTATCCGCACATCATGATCGTCTGCCATGAAAACCTCGAGGACTTGACCCAGTCTTGGGCGGATGCCCTCCTCCAGAAGTAAGTGCTTCAGCGACCCGAGGGACACATCAGGCCATCGGGTGTACAGGCCGTAGTCAATCGCAACCTTCCCGCTGCCCCGGCAGACAACACACTGAACTCCTGTCGCTGTGGGTAGGTCACCGCAATGCCAGCACTGCACCTGAGGTCCCTCCCGAATCCACTAGGTCCTCTTGCACCTCAGCCCAACGGCGTCTCGCACCTTCCTGTCACAGGTTCGCTGGGCCACCGAAACTGTACGTCATCCACACGTTACCGCATCGTGGGCAAACGACGTGGAACACGTCTCGAGCGGATATGCGGTAGCCCATGCCCCGGCAGGCGGCCACGATACTATCGCGCTCAGCCACATCGAAAGTAGCTGTGAATACAGGGAAAGAGCAGCGGTGCCCCGTCACGCCGCACTGGCTGCACCTCATCTGATGCCGCAGCCTGCCAAAGCGCCGCCCTTCGGAAACCACGAGTCCCGCCAGCACCGCCCCTCCTAGCACGACTGCCAGGCGCGCGATCTGAACCATAGTTTCCCTCCTGGTCGTGCCGAGGAGTCCTGAGACCAAGGCCCTCGCTGCACCACACGGGTCTATCACCGCCCGATGCCCGCAACCTTGCCACAATCCCTGCGGACATGGCCCACGATGCAGAGATCACGTCCCCACCATAGTGCAAGACGGGGCGACCATCTCGCACATCCTACGGCTCCACGCGCTCATTGTCAACGGAGATTGGCGACCGCGATGCCACAACGTCTTGCCCGCCCTTCCGGCAATTCGCAACTTGGTCCGGCATGTCACCCAGTACAGGCGCACTATGCCCCCGGTTCTGGTCAACATAGGCAACAAGACAGCGACGCTTCCGAACTCCTTTCCGTATGCAACGGCCTGGAGGAGAGCGCTCATGCGTCGCTTACCGGAGCCTGCTTCGCCCGCCCTCGCCGGACTGTGAGGCCCAAGCCCGGACCTGATGACCCCCGACGCCCGACGCGCGGAAATGGCGGCCATCCTTGCCACCGGCTTCCTGCGGCTTCGACTCGGGGAGTGGACGACAGAGAGAAAGATCTTCATGCTCCTCCCAGGCCGAGTGATGAATGTCTCGAACCCACGTCCAGGAGGAGAGACACGAGATTAGTCACAGCACCGCTAGACAGATCGCCGGTGTGCACCGGCTTGGAGTGCCCGAGCTGAAGCAGCGTTGGCGAGATCTGTTCGGGAAGGGGCTACCCGCCTACCACTGGGCCTTCCTGATCGAGCGACTCCCCTACCGCTTGTAGGAACTGGTGCCCGGCGGTCTGGCCCAGCCTCCGCCCGCGACTAGACTCGTGCTTGCGATAACTGGCCCTTGAGCCCCGCGCCTCACCTCCACAACCGGCTCATCCAGCAAAATCAACAAGCGCCAAAATCGGGCCCCCGCTACCGCGCTTGTTGATTCCTCTCCCAGCTAGGCCGCGGAGGCTTACTTCGCATGACTCGCTTATTGCGCATCCCACTCAGATCGTAAGTTCATCTCGGCTGGACGGCAGAGGTGCGGGGGAGGTCGCCGGGCTGGTCGGGTTAGCTGGTCAGTTTCCCTCTCCGCGAGACTGCGAACCCGACCACAGCGGTCGCCCTCCGTGCGCCCCCAGGGACTCCAGACGGCTAACTGGTCAGATTGGTCGGGTTGGTCAGTTTCCAGTCGGCTACAGAGGAACGAGGGAGCGAGGTGCGCGCGGCCTGGAGACCTGGCGACCACGGTGCCGCCTGCGTGAGAGGGCGGCCCGATTGCACCGGATTCCTGAGCATGGACGCCGCCCCCTCGCTCCTGTCCGGCTCCTTGCCCAGCCCCTTACTTCATCGGCTCTTGACATTATAGCGCCTTAGGCGTATGGTCCAAGAAGGAGGGCCCTGCCATGGTGAGCCTGAGCTTGAGACTCCCTGACCAGTTGCATGAGAAGCTGCGCTGGCTGGCCTACAAGGAGCACCGCAGCCAGCACGCCATCGTGCTGGAACTGCTGGAGAAGGCACTGGCGAAGGTTCAGGTGCCCAAGGAGCTGAGGAGATGAGCACAACAAGCGCTCTGCTGCAGAGCCTCATCGGCGACAGCAGCGTCGGCCTCGCGTCAGGCGCGACCGCGATCAAGGCCATCGTTTGGACACGCGTCTCCACCGAGATGCAGGAGGAACGCGGGCTGTCCATACCCGAACAACTTCGCGAGATTCGCGAGTACGCTGGGAAGCGCGGCATCAAGATCCTGGCCGAGTTCACCGAGACGGCTAGCGCCTTCCAGAAGGAAGCCAAGCGAGTGGAGTTCCATCGCATGCTGGCGGCGGCCAAGAACAACCCCGAGGTCAATGCCATTCTGGTCCACGACTTCTCTCGCTTCTCTCGCGACAGTGTTCGGACGAAGGCGTTGGTGAGAGAGCTCCGCGAAGCAGGCATCAAGGTGATTTCGCTCAACGACCCCGAGGTGGACCCGGAGACGGTCGCCGGAGTCTACATGGAGGCGATCACCTTCGCGAAGAACGAGGCCTATAGCCGGGAGGTGGCCTTCCACACCCGCAAGGGCTGCCGGGCGAACGTGCAGACGCGCGACGCGGAGACGGGCTGGTGCTACAAGAGCGGCGGCCAGCCCCTTTTCGGCTACAAGTCCGTGCAGTTGGTGCGAGGAGAAGAGAAGCGGGGGCGGCCCATCATCAAGAGCATCTGGGTGCTGGACGATGCCGTGGTCGCCGGCCGCCCTCTCCACGAATGGGCGCGGCACTGCCTGGTGGAGCTGGCCGGGAAGGGGGCCTCGCTTGAGGAGCTGATCACCTTCTGCAACCAGACTGGCATCCCGGCGCGGCGCGGCAAGTACTGGGGACTCTCCACCTGGTTTGGGCTCCTTCAGCCCCACATCTTGCTCCAGTACTGTGGGCACGCGGTCTGGAATGTCCACCGCAAGAATGGCAGCCTTCGGCCGACTTCGTAGTGGGTGATCGTCGAGAACGCCCACCCGGCTCTGATCACAGAGGAGGAGGCACAGGTCATTGCGGCGGTGCGCAATGGGGCGAGGAGGCAGGGATTCGACTCGGGGAGTCACCGCAGCCGGAGTTCACCTTACCTGCTCAGCGGAGGGTTGTTCAAGTGCAGCCGCTGCGGCGCCAACATGATCGGCCTGCGAACCAGCCACGGCGTCTACTACGTGTGCGGCAGCCAGCCGTATCGCAGAGGCATGGGGTGTGGGCCGGGCGTCTACGTCCCGGCGGCAGAGGCCGAGGCCATGGTGCTCTCCGGGCTGCGAGACCTCCTGGGGGTCTGCACTGACTCGAAGGGCCTCACCCGTCAGGTGAACCAGGAACTCCGGCAGCTGTGGGAGCGGTCTACGGGCCGCGACCCGAAGGCGGCCAGAAGCCTGGCCGAGGTCGAGCGCAAGACCGGCAACATACGGCGTGCCATAGAGGATGGCCTGTCAGATGCGGCCTGGGCGAACGCCCGGCTTGCCGGGCTCCTGGCAGAACGGGACCAGCTCCAGCACCAGGCGGCCCGTGGCAGCCAGCGGCCTCAGATCGATGCCGAGGCTGCCCTGGCCTACTGCCAGGACCTCGGCAAGGTGCTGTCCCAGGGCAACGCGGCGGAGCGGAAGCGCCTGGTACGGGCCTGGGTGGGAGAAATGACACTGGCTCCGGAACGCCTCGAGGTCGAGTGGACCTACCGCATTCCGGAGCCTATTTATGAATAGCGTGGTAGCGGGGGCCCGACTCGCAGCCTTAGAGAAAACGCGCGTCAGGCGCTGGATATGGCGATTGCCCTTTGACGCCCTTGGGAGAGTCCTGGACGCGTTCTGGGAGGAGGCGAGGTTGCGGCTGAGGCCCGCCGCGCCGGGCCGGAACCGCCGGTAGGTCGCAGGTTCGGAGCGGGGTAGAGGCAAGCGAGCAAGCCGTTCCCTGCGACCCCGATTCGAACCTGCGACCAGTCCTACCTGGCGCGAGTGCTGCGGCTGAGGCTCCTGGCACCGGACATCATTGAGGCCATCCTGGCCGGTACGGAGCAGGATGGGCTGTCGCTGGAGAAGCTGTACCGGCTGTCGGTGGGGTGGGAGGAACAGAGGCGCAGGCTCGGGCACGACACCTGACTAGTGGAGTAGCGGATGCTGGCGGCCAGCCGCGACTCGGGCGCCCGGCACTGGAGCGCCCGGTCGCAGGTCCATGAGTGGGTCCAAGTAGCCTGCCTGAGCGAGACCCAGACCTCCGTCATTGCGAGGCCGTTCACCGCAACCCCCAGTGCCCGGGTGCCTTCGCCCAACCACGACGCTGCCGGCCCCGTGACAAGGGCCATGCTCACGCGAGCCAGCGCACCACGGCGTAGACGGCAGCCGCCAGGAAGAGGACTGTCAGCACCACCCAGATCGCGGTTCGCAGCCGGGATCTCCGCCGCAGGGCGGTCATGGCCGCCTCTAGGCCATGACGATCTCGAAACCCGCGCTCTCGTCCGATGAGTTAACCAAGAGAGAGTCAGCGCAACACCCAAGTTGTCCGGCCGCGCCTCCGCGAGCCCATTCCATCCTTCCGGACATTTCGGCGTTCATCTGTGTCCCGGCTTCTGCGTTCACGCTCTTCTTTGCGCTGCCATCCGCGGGGTGACGGTACTGGTTTGGGCGGCTCCGGCGGTATCCCGAAGCTACTTGACACCCACATGTCGGATCGAGCCGCTCCGGAATCGCATCCCAGAGGGCCTGCCTCCTGCCATCAAAAGCCCACCGCGGCTCGTCACCTGCAGGGCGCGAGCCGCAGAAGGCCGCCTCCGCGACAAGGCCGCAGTGGGCAGGGTTTTTCCCGAACACTAGGCGTCGGTACCACGGAGATGGGGACGAGGCGGCGGACTCGATGCCGGATCTGCCGGCATTCTTTGACTGGATTGAGCGCCCGCACGCTGGCCCGGAGCGCCTATCTCTGACCGGAGGCGGCCGGCGCGGCGGGCTCCTCCAACTGGCCCACGGCAATCGAGTTCTTCCCCGCGTCAAGGCCCGCGAAGGTCAGCGCGCCGCTGATTCTGAAGGCCTCCTGGGTGAAGGTCACCAGGTCATAATCCGGCGTCACCTTCCGGTCATCAATCATGACCCATTCCTTCCTCCGGCCTTCCTTCACGTCTGCCGCTATATAGGCAAGCTTCGTCTTCTTGTCATCAAAGGTTAGGAAGCCCACCCGGGCGAAGTCCCTGTCCTTGGTCACTCGAACGCCGTTCCTGACCACGAACTCCCTGCCTCCGCTGCTGGCGGCGTATGCGTACGGGTCCCCCCCGAAAGCAAACGTCAGGTCGTGCACCGGGACGAACTCGGTCTCCTGGACCTTCCCGTCCACGACCAGGACGGACTTCTCACCACTTCTGGCGATGTACGCAAGGGCGTATTCCGTCGCGTTGGGCTGGTCGGCCTTAAGCCTGGGGCAGAACGCCGGTTCGATGGCGTCGTAATCCCCGCAGACCTTCTTCCCGTTGATAAACAGTGAGCAGCGATTCGCCGCTGAGACCACATAGGCGACTCGTGGCCCCCGAATGACGGCCGGGCCCACAGGCGTAGCGCCCTCCTCCAGCTCGATTCTGTCGCCCGGATACTGGCCGATGAGCTTGATCTTGCTGCCCTCTCTCGCCCATACCGCGATGCTCTCGCCCACGCCGATGCCAAAGAGCCAGCTCGGGAACGCACCCGAGACACACACCACCGGCGCGTAATCCGGTGGCGTCAACCGGTTCATCAGCACGACCGGGCCGGCGCTCGAAGTCATCGCGGCGTAGGCGACCCCCTGCCAGAGCGGGCTCACAGCCAGGTCCGCGACCATGGTGAAGCGATAGGCCGCGGCGTCAACGGGTATCCTGGTGTCGCCGGTTTTCTCCCGCTGCTGCTTGGCCGTCTCCAGCAACCGATTGGACAGGCGCGTGGTGTTCGCGATGACGCCGTATTCGAGATCCTCCCCCTCGAGCTGCGCGACGTACAACACCAGCGTGCCGTCACCCTTCACCCTCATGACCGGCATCACCATGTATTCCTTCGGTACCTGGATCTCCTGGATGACCTTGTAGTCCGCGCCCGAGACTGGGGCTGGTTGCTCACCGGACGGCGGCTTGACGGGCTGACTATCCTCGGCTGAGAGTGCGCACGCCGCCGAGGCGAGGACCAGCGCGAAGATCATCCACCATCGCTTTCCCATGTCGCACCTCCCGCTGAAGTGCTTACTTCGCCGTAGAACCGCCCTAGCCCTGCTCAGCGGGCTTTCCTCGTGTATCGTGGGCACTCCATTTCGCTGGAGGACGGACCCACGTGGAGGCAGCTGAAACTGCGGTCTGCCTGGTGATGAAGGCGGTGTTGCCGTCCGCCCGCCGGGCGGCGTAGGTATTGTAGTGCCGCATCCTGTGCCAGCACAGGCCCTGTTCGCTAGACGCTCCGAACCCCGGTCACTGCCTCCCAGCCGAGGCGGTAGCCGGAGTGGGGGGTGGCCTGGGGCCGGTCTCACGGGAGGTTGCCATGGACAACCGGTACCACCATGGAGACCTGCACGGCGGCGGTGGGGGTGGCGACCCCGTAGTGGCGCAGCGCGGGGATGAGCAGGAGGTAGGTGAGCACAAACCCCACGCCGCTGGCGCTGGCGATGAGCCACAACCCGACGGGTGCTGCGCGGAGGTCGTGGACCGAGGTGAGGGGGAGGGCAACGGCCGCCGCGGTGAGGTAGTTCGTGCCGCCAACTGCGAGCACAGAGTAGCCCCTCTCCTGGCTGAGCCTCATGATCCACATGAAGGCGGACGTGGCGAGCACGGCGAGTGCGAGGAACGCTGTCCCGACCCAGATCGATGACACCATGAGGGACTGCTCCCGCCGCCCCTTCGCTGCCGCCCCGGGTGTGACCTGTCAGGGCCGTTCCCCGTGTCTGCTCGTTCGGGGGGAGCTACGCGCACCACCACGCCCGGCACCAGGTGTCGCTGTCAGGGGCCTGCGAACCCCGCCTGGCATCGCGCCGCCAAACGGAACGCCGTGACTCGCGCGTCGAAGAGGAGCCGTTGCTCGCGAGTAGGTGCCGGAGCCCCGGCACTCACGCCCAGCCGAGGGGTAGCCAGAGTCGGGGGCGCCTCGGACTGGCCTGACGGGCGGGTGACAGCCACAAGTGGGGCTAGGCCACGCTTGGCTTCGCTAGGCCCCCTCCGGCGACTCCAAGTGGAACTTGTGCGCATAGCGGTGAATGGCCGGCGCCAGCAGCACACCCACGACCACCAGGAAGAGCAGCCCTGAGAAGAGCGCGTAACACGAGGCGAAGATCTTCCCGGCCCGCGTGTGCACCTCGTTCACCGGCCCCATCCCACCGAGGATCATGGAGGCATTCAGCAGCGAGTCGAGCCAGGGCAGGCGCTCGGCGTAGTGGTACCCCAGCACGCCGCTCCCGAGGCCGACAGCGAGGATGGTGAGCGCGACCACCGCATGCGCCACCATGCGCCGGATGAACACCCCCACCGGGAGCAGTGGTTGGTGACGGCTCTCGTACATAGCGTTTGCCTACGAGTGGTGCCGACTTCGCCTGCGTCGGCAGGGGATACCATATTCCGGGGGCGCACGCGAGCGCGTGCCGTCCAGCACCTCATCTGGCTCCCAGGACGCTCCTGCAGCCCAACTCGTGGCGCGCTCGGGGGCCGTAGACACTCCTGTGCGGGGAAGGCGGCGAGGATCGGCGGGAATGCGAAGCTGGGGTTCGACCGGCCGGGACTGCCGTGATCGCCACCGCGGTGCGACTGCTCCGCCGTGCGGTACCCGCCACGCGACGCAACGCAGGCCAGCAACTCCCAGCCGAGGGAGTAGCCGGAGTCGGGAGGGTCAGGTCGCAGCCTCATTGCGGGAAGCTGCCCGATCGGCCCGCGCCCGATGCTTGCGAGGGGAGAGTTGGTGCTTGGCTCAGGGGTGGTTCGCCGCTACCATGGGGATCGGCCCCAGGACAGTGCGTGCGCAGATCGGCAGGATAGGCCCTGCCGCCATCCGAACTCCCCCTATCGCCTCGTTTGGAGATCCCGATGAGCCTGGTGGCCCGCCAACGCACGGTGGTCCGCGCTCTGGCAGAGCAACTGGCAGCGATAGCGGCGTTGCCCGTCCAGCACGAGAAGGCCGAGATGTGGCGACGCTTGAACCGCCTTGATCCGGTACGGCCGATGGTGTGGCTCCAGATGGCGGAGGATAGTGCCTGGCCAGACACCGGCATCACGGAGACGCTGGAGTGCACTGACCCGTTCCTGCGGCGCCAAGAGTTAATGCTGCGGCGCCTGCTCTACCAGTGGCAGCACCAGGCTGGCGACATGGTGTTCGAGGCGGCCGTGCATGTTCCCATAGCCATCCGGGATAGCGGATTCGGTATCGAGGTCAAGACGGAGAGCCCCAACCACTGGTTCGGGGCCTCCCGGTACCTGGCCGTCATCGTATCGGAAGACGACATCGAGAAGATCCAGACGCCGCAAGTCAGCATTGACCGAGAGGAGACGGAGCGGCAGTACCAGCAGCACGGCGACCTCTACGACGGCATTCTGGAGGTGCGAAAGACCGGGCGGAGAGACTTCTGGTTCTCGATCTTCGACACTTACATCCAATGGCGAGGATTGGAGCAGGCCTTCCTGGATATGACCGATCGGCCCGAGTGGCTGCACCGGGTGATGGATCGCATGACCAGAGGGCACATTGCCGAGATCGAGGCCCTGGAGCGGCAAGGCGCGCTGAGCCTGAACAATGGCAATGTGCGGATCGGCTCGCAGGGCTTCGGCTTCACCGATGAACTGCCACAGTCTGACTTCGACGGCGCGCACGTCCGGATCAAGGACCTGTGGGGGCACGCCTCGACGCAGATCTTCGCCGACGTGTCGCCGGCAATGCACGAAGAGTTTGCCCTGCAATACGAGGCGCAACTGCTGACGCGCTTCGGGCTGAGCAGCTACGGGTGCTGTGAGCCGCTGCACCGGAAGGTAGATCTCATCAAGAGGCACCTGCCCAATCTGCGGTGCATTTCGATGAGCCCGTGGGTGGATGTAGAGGTGGGCGCGGCAGCGGTCGGCAAGGACTTGGTCTTCGCCTACAAGCCCAATCCGGCAATCATGGCTGGCGACACCTGGGACATCAGCCAGGTGCGGGCCGGTCTGCGCACGGTGCTAGAGAGGGCGCGCGGCTGCGCGGTCGCGATCCTCATGAAGGACCTGCACACCTGCAACGGGCATCCCGAGCGGATGTGGCAGTGGGTGCAGACGGCGGTGGAGGTGGCGGAGGAGTTCGCGCACTGACGAGGCCGCCCGCCGCACTCGGGATGTGACTCCCAGCCGAGGGGGCAGCTGGAGGCGGGGGCACCGACGTCGTCACACCGAGCTGTCAACGTCTCTTGTGAGCAGCCAAGGCTTCGTCGATGGCAGACAGCACCTGATCCAAGGGTGCTGGCTTGCGCAGATACCGGCTGATTCCCAGCTTCCGGAGCTCCTGCTCTTGCTCAGCATCGGCACTGGCTGTCAGCACAATCACCGGCAGCTTGCTGCTCAGGATGTTGCGCACGAAGTCCAGAAGGCTCACCCCGCTGGAGAGAG
>Ga0315307_1001182_pt1 | contig 11608 bp, 10 predicted proteins | sample TDP2_MG_FD_203079 | JGI IMG/M metagenome (GOLD analysis project Ga0315307, IMG submission 203079) | Freshwater sediment microbial communities from Lake Towuti, South Sulawesi, Indonesia - TDP2 | ecosystem: Environmental > Aquatic > Freshwater > Lake > Sediment | place: Indonesia: South Sulawesi... | reverse complement strand
AAAGTAGGCTAAAAACTAGTAAGAGGTTCTGCCTCGACATATCTGTAAGGTTGGTCCTTTTTGGGGTTTATAGAATTAATTAAAGAACGATGTTGGCGGATTAGGATTGATTATGAAACATATGAATCGTTCTCCGACCGTTGATCTCCGTCCTGGTGGGCGCATATCTGGTCTGGATAAGGAATATTAAAAAGGAAAGGGAATTAGGCAGTTCTCCTGAGAACTCTCCCAGGTCTGGCCCCAGTGTGCCTGCCCTCATCGACGACCGCCTCCCCGTTGACGAAGACGCACTCGATTCCCCTCGGGTGCTTCCTGGGCTCCAGCTCCGTGCCTAAGACCCTGAGCTTCTTCAGGCTCATGAGGACCACATCGGCGTAGCCGCCCTTCTGTATGACCCCCCGGCCCTTCAAGTTATGTACCCTCGCAGGCATTGTTGAGGTCTTCTGCACGGCCTCCTCGATGGTGAAGAGGCCTGCGTCTCGGACATAGTTGATGAAGAACATCGGGTAGGCGCTGAAGGTGTTAATGCCGGGGATCGTGTAGGGCGGGCTCTCTGCCTGGTACTTGGTATCGAAGATGCTGGTGTCGAGGCCGACCATGCCCTTCGGGTGGGCGTAGTACTGGAGGTAGCTTTCGCTTGGGGCGAGCTGGCCGGTGGCTCCCCTCGTGTCCGGGTCCTCGACCACTATGTCGAAGTAGGTGTCCCACGGGTCGGCTCCCCGTTCCTTCGCGATCTCCGCAACGGATTTTCCTTCGATCCCAGGAACTCTGCTCTTCAGTATGAAGATCCTTTCAGCCCAGCGGGGCTCGGTGTTCGGGTTGAAGGCGACCCTGATGAACCACTTCCCCCTCCGGATGGCGTCCTTCACCTCCTCTCTGAAGTCCTTCACCCTCAGCCACTTCCCGAACTCCTCCCTGCCCCCTAGCTCCCTGAGCCATGGCTCGTAGAGGCTGCAGAGGTATGGCATCGTCGCGAAGCCGCTCCTCGATATCTGGGGGATGGCGTCCCACGTGATGTCCAGCTCCCCCTTCGAGTCTGCTGTGATCATGTTGAGGGTGACCTTCACGTTGGCCGCCTCGAGCTCGTCGGGCGGGGGCGGGTGGATCTCCCAGCCAGTGGACATGTGGGCGTAGTGGAGGCGTACCCCGGTCTTCTTGTGGACATCGACGCACTCCATGAGGGCGGTGATCTTCTCGTTTGGGACGTGGCCCGCTGCAATCCCTCGCCTCCTCCCCGTCCTCCTCCAGTGGGGGCAGTACACGCCGTTGTAATCCTTCAGGACGCCTACGCCGTCGACGATCTCATCGTGGGCGGCGAAGACATCGGGATCGTAGTCGAGGCCTGTGCTCATCCCGATGCAGCCCTCCCCTATCGCTTCGTGGATTAGCTCCCTCATCCAGGCCCACTCCTCCTTCGTCGAGTGGCGCTGGTAATCGAGGCCCATCACCTTGGTCCGGATAGAGCCGTGGCCGACGAGTGGGGCGTAGTTGATCGAGACGCCCACCTCCTCGACCTTCCTGAAGTAGCCGCCCATCGTCTCCCAGTCGATCGTCCAGCCGTAGATGTCCTTCATCCACCCGTTGACCCGGTCGAGCGGGTAGTAGGGCTGGTTCGGGTAGAACTTGAACGGGTCGAGCTCTGGGAGGTGGTCCATGAGCGGAGAGGGCAGCCTCACAACTTCTCCGATGGGCCCCTGCGACCCTCCGCACTGGCCCCCGACGAAGGTGGTCACCCCCTGCATAGCGTAGCTCTCGCAGAGCGGGTACCAGAGGAGGGTCCAGTCGGCGTGGCTGTGGGCGTCGATGAAGCCGGGGACCGCCGTGAGGCCCTTCGCGTCCACGACCTTCTTTGCGTCCCCCCTGACCTCGCCGAGGGCCGCGATCCTGTCGCCCTTGACCCCTATAGAGCCCCCGTACGCCCCTTTGCCCGTGCCCTCCACGATCGTCGTGTTCTCGATCAGAACGTCGAATTCAACCATCAGAGTCTCCGTGAGGACAGTTATACGTCCATAATTTAACGCTTACAGCCCCGTTTCAAGAGGCCTGTTACCCGTCGCTTACCATCCTCTTATGGTAACTAATCAGCATCCCGGCCGACTCAAACGTGTATGAGTCATTGAATAAAATTTCTCAAGATCGTCATGATCACCTGGACGATGAGCGAGCTCGCCATCAGCCCGGTCACGATCATCCTCCCCTTCTCGCCGTAGAACCCCTTCCCGTACTTCCTGTCCGTGTACCATCTCATCAGCCCGCCGAGGCCGAAGGGCACGATGTAGTGGGGAGGGAGGAGCATGCCCATGCCGAGGCCCATCATGGAGACTGGGGTGAAGACCTCGAGGAAGGCCCCGATCACCCCTCCTGCGACGAATGTCCAGGGGTTGAGGGTGCCTGCCACATCGCCCATGGCCATCATCCTCAGGTAGACCTTGCCCTGGATCAGGCCCACGGACGGCATCATGGCTGTGCCGAAGCCCACGTACCTCCAGAGGAGGAGGGTGAAGGCGACGCTGAAGAGCATCGTCGGTAACCATCCGACGACTTTAGCCCTCACGATGTCCCCCCAGGAGACGTCGAACTGTTCCCTGTACTTCATGTACGGCAGAACCCCGTTCGAGATCGTAGGGCTCGGCTTGAAGAAGGGGTAGCTCCAGAAGCCCGGGTAGCCCCTGTAGCCCGTGCTGAAGATGGGCACGTCGTAGATGAAGATGGAAGTCACGCCCATGCTCATCCCGGTCTCGCCGGCCATCTTGGTGATTATAACGAGCTCGACGAAGCTCCCAACGAAGAACATGTATGCCGTTATCAGCATGGAGAACGCCTGCGGAAGCGGGCTGAATGGGTTAAGGAACCAAACCAGGGCGAATAGGGCGGAGGCGATCGATCCGACGACGAGAAGGCACCTCCTGTCGGAGATCAAACCCCTGATAAGGACCCTGTAGAGGTTGATGTACCCCAACTTGCCTTGGGCTTTTTCGTTGTTCTTGGTCTTGGAGAACATGTTTCTTAGCAACACGAAGACCGAGAGCATTATACCGCCGAGGAGCAGCACTCCCAGGGCCGGTCCGATGGAGAATTTGAAAGCCAGCTCGTTGTACGCGTCCATAACATCGGGAAAATAACCTATAAAACCCCTCGAAACCAGGAAAGGGGCTATAATCAGGTTCGTTATTAGACCCGCAGCCATCAAGCTCATGGACGTCCTCACGCTGATCATATAACCGATCGCGGCGAATCCGATGCTGAGGGAGATGGCGAAAAGGGCGCCCCTCGGGAGGTACGCTGTCAGGTTTACCGTCGTGAGGTCGTACCCCCAGAAGGAGGGGATGTTCTGCAGGAAGGTGACCGCGAACCCTATGAGGGTGGCGATGGCCACCAGCCTTGCGGATCCGCCTCCGGCCACGCATGCGTCGACCAGGGAGCTGTTGGCCGCGGACTCTGGCCATGTCATCTTCTCGCTTCGGATGAACTCCTCCCTCAACAGGTAACTGAAGACCAACCCGACGACCGATGTCAGCAAGGTCGTGAGCAACAGGAAACATATCGGCGTGGCCCAGTAGCTCGGGTTCAAGCTCCCCCCGATCACGATCTCCCTTGGAGGGGCCATCCAGTTTGGAAAGGAGAGGTTGCCCTCGGTCTGAAGAAAGTATATGACCAAGGCAAGGCTGTTGTAGACCCCAAGGCTTGAGGCGCTAGCGATGAGCACAAATGAAAGCTCTTTCCTGCTCGAGCCACCGCCCAACCTGTGGAAGAGTGAGTAGGCCAGGATGATCGCGAAGGCGCCGTAGCCAAAGCTCATGCCCATGTTGATGCTGAGGTACCCGTTGATCGCGCTGAACAGTACGGCCAGGAGGACGCCCAGAAGGATGGCCCTGCCTTTTATCCCGCATCGTGTTTCAACACCGGTCCTGGAGCCCGCTGACTCTCCGACCAACTTTCCGGGTCCCGTGGAAGAGTAGGGCATCGCTTATGCTTATAAAAACAAGTCACATTTTGAGAGTACAATAAGATACCATTCGGATAGACTAAGGGCTGTGACTCTAGCTTTCCAAGGATTAATAAAGAAAAAAAATCCAGACTTCCTACGAGCCCAGATCCTTGGCCTTCATGTCGACCGCGAGACTTCTTTAACGCTCGAGTAACTAGAACTCATCGTTCACTGGTCCAAAGGGGATCGGAGTCGTAACTGGTTCGCTTTTCATTGGAGCAGGTTTAATCTGAATTTTCTCCTTCTCTATTTTTTGTGGATGCATGTATTCTCTTATGTCCACCCTTAGCTTTTCCAGCATTTGTTTACCACCAAGCATGAAAGAGCCGGTCATGCACAAGATTCCTACTGTATGGTATCCAATGACCGTGATAAGCGCCCCCTCAACGAATGGCACGTTAAACAGATTAGATATAATGAATCCAAGTACAGGATAGATTATTACCTCGTCAGGCGTAGGCAGCATAATAAACAATGACACGCCCATCAGAATAATCGCAATCGATATATTTTTTTCCATTGATTAATATCTTCAGCCTTATCCTTAAGATGTTTATGCACTTTCATTAGTTATGCAATGAAAGATGTTGTAATATGTAACTATTATATTTAAAACACATACTTAAATTTTAATCAATCATAAATTATAACACCTTATTATATATAATTTAATTCCTCTATTTATTTATAAAATAAAAATCCATACGCATATCATGTATTTTTTTTCTGATATACCATTTCTTGATTCAACACATCTTATTCTCTTTTACCTTGTTGGGTTCTTGAAAATTTTGACTTAAAAACTAAGTAAAACGCCTGTTGAAAATGATGTTTATTACTTATTTATAAATTCCGAGTCAAAAAATAAGCTATTTATCCTGAATTTGGAGAAAAATGGTGCTTCAAAAAAATAGGTCATAAATTTCGATAAGATTGATAATCCGATGGTCTCCAAGGCATAAAATTATCTAATTGTCACCTTACAAACTTAGATGGTCTCAATGGTGATAACGTATCATCGCCTTACTAGGGAAGCCCCATTCGGTCTTGCTTTAGAGGCCAAATGGTATTCTGCTTTCGATGCCCTTTTTCATTGGGCGTTTCCAAGCAGGTTATCTGTATCTGTCGTTCTTCCACGGGTCGGCCGTGTCGCTGTAGATGCCGGACTCCCAGTAACCAAGCCTCTTCTCTTTCATGAAATTGATCCTTTTTAGCCACATTGGGCTCTTGTATGCGTAGAGCTTCGGAACCACTAGCCTCACCGGCCCGCCGAGGGGCTGAGGCAGGTCATCTCCGTTCAGCCTGTAGGCGATGACGACGTCGTTGTCCATCAGATTCTCCAGCGGGAGGGAGGTAGTGTACCCGTCATAGCACTCGAACCACGTGTGCTTAGCCGCCGGCTTGGGCTTCACCTTCCCGGCGAGCGTCTCGAAGAGGACTCCCTCCCACCTCTGGTCGAGGACGCTCCAACCCTCGACGCAGTGGAAGTCGCTCACCGACTCGGTCCTGGGGAGGGACAAGAGGCCATCCCAGTCCAGCGTCAACGGGCTCTCGACCTCGCCGTCCACCGTCAGGCTCCAATCCTCCTTCCTTACGGTCGGAAGGTCCCCGACGATCCCCGGGTGTTGCGTCCCCCATCCTAAGATCGCGCCGATCGCCCTCTGGTTGGGCGGTAGCTTCGAGCCCTTCTTCCTCCCAAACGGGAACACTTAGATCATTGTGCCATGAGACGCCGCTGGCAATAAGCCTGTTGCCGCCCAGAAAGAGGCATATACCTGCGAGGGGAAGATAAACCCGTGAATCTAGAATATCACACAGGCTTGTGTGACGGGATGGGGGAGAGGGCTGAGAGGATAATCGAGCTCCTCGAGGAGGAGTATCCCGACGTCAAAGGGACTGCCCTTAACTGGGAGACGCCGCTCGACCTCCTGGTCGCAACGATCCTCTCGGCCCAGAGCACGGACGAGCAGATCAACAAGATAACGGGGAGGCTGTTCAAGAAGTACAGGGCGGCCTCCGACTACGTAGAGGCGCCGAGGGGGGAGCTGGAGCAGGACATCAGGTCTTCGGGGTTCTACAAGCGTAAGGCAGAGTTCATACAGCAGGTCTGCAGGGGCCTCGTGGAGGGCTACGGGGGCGAGGTCCCGGCCTCCATCGAGGAGCTCACGAAGCTGAAGGGGGTCGCCAGGAAGACGGCGAACGTCGTCCTCGGGAACGCCTTCGGCGTCGTCGAGGGCATCGCCGTGGACACCCACGTCTGGCGCCTAGCCCACCGCCTGGGTCTCTCGGATAAGAAGAACAGGGAGAAGATAGAGCGGGACCTGATGGAGGCCTTCCCGAGGGAAAAGTGGCTTGCCGTGAACTACCTCCTCATCGAGCACGGAAGAAAGGTATGCGACGCAAAGAGGCCGGACTGCGAGGGCTGCGTCCTGAGCAGTCTTTGCCCTTCAGCATTCACGTTTCCCCACAATAAACGCCAAAAAAAAACGGGAATGTAACAGCTGTATAGCCTCGGATCGAAAGGCATGATCGCTTTAAATATGCATTAGGTCGCTGCATTTCGAGTGATGACCGCTTGCTCGGGCAGAGGCTCTACTCGAGAGGCGTCTTCGCCCTCGGGACCGTCCAGCTCATCGAGTCCATCGCCCTGGCCCTCCCTATGTCGTACTTCCCGAACTACATAATGGGGCTCGGCGCATCGGTGGCCTCCATAGGCCTCTTCACCAGCAGCTTCATGATCTCCTCGGCCATCATGTCGCCGAGGCTTGGAACCCTCTCGGATCGGGAGGGGAGGAAGAAGATGATGATCGTCGGCCTCATCGGGGATGTCGTCTTCGGCGCCCTCACCGGGCTCGTTCCCTCGTGGCAGTGGCTGATGCTCGTCCGCATCGTCAACGGCGCCGTCTCCTCGGCCGCTATGCTCTCGGCGGAGGCGCTCCTCATCGACATCGTATCGCCCTCGAGGAGGGGGGAGGCCAGCGGATTCGTTATGTCCATGGGCATGATGGGCAGGAACATCGGGCCCGTATTCGGGGGCGCGATCCAGTGGTACTCCACATCCGTTGGCCTTTCATTGCTCAACAGCTACAGGGTGCCCTACTTCGTGGACTCCGTCCTCGCCCTCGTCGCTCTTGTCCTGGTGGTCCTCCTGGTAGAGGAGCCGAGGGTCGAGAAACCGCCCCAAGAGACTGTCAGGACGGCAGCCAGGGAAGCGGGGAGGACCCCCATGTCCCTCTCTTTCAAGGTCCTCCTCGCATACTCCTTCATCAACGGACTCGGCATGGGCTTCATAATGCCGATCAGCGTCCTCTTCTACAACGACAAGTTCGGAATAGACCCGATCCAGATAGGGACGATCATCAGCATCAGCGGGTTCGTCGGCCTCTTCGCCAGCTGGGCTGCCGGCCGGTTGTCGGATAGGGCGGGGAGGAAGCCGATCATAGCCATCGGGAACATAGCTTCTCGACTGTGCGGCTTCTCCCTGCCCCTGACGGGGAGCGTCACACAGGCGGCCGTGGTCATGAGCGCTCGCAGCCTCGGGTTCAACGTCAGCATGCCGGCCCTCAGGGCCCTGAGGGCGGACATAACCCCTCAAGAGGCAAGGGGAAGGTACTTTGGCCTTTTCATGACGGCTTGGACAGCGGGGGACATCGCGGGCCCCATCCTGGGCTCATTCCTCTACGACCTCTACCGCTTCCGCTCCTTCGATGCCGGCGGGCTCGTCCTACCGGGCTACGGCCTGCCTTTCTACGTGAACGCCGTATTGGGGATCGCCGCTACAATTTTCCTCTTGCTTTACGTACAGGAGCCCGTATCGCACAAGAAGCTGACCCCGGCCTGATTGCTGCGAAGACCGGTGCGGAATGAACCTGGCTGGGTCTATCGACTTCGCCTCTTCGAGTAGATGGCCTTGTACTTCTCCGCCTTCGAGGATGTCCGCTCGTGCTCCCTAGATATCATCTCCCTCTCGCCCTCCGTCACCTCCCTTATGGGCTTCGCTGGGATACCGATCGCGAGCTGGTTTGGCGGTATCACCGCCCTGGGAGGGACGAGGGCGCCGGAGCCCACGATGGCGCCGTCCCCGACATCGGCTCCCTCCAAGACTATGGCTCCGATGCCAACAAGAACCCCGCTGCCTATCTTCGCCCCGTGGACAACAGCGCCATGGGAGACGATGGTGTCGTCGCCTATCGAGACCGGTGAGCCGGTCGGTGCCTCGACGACACAGTTCTCAAGCACGGTTGTCCTTGCCCCTATCTTGACCGTGTCGTCGTCCCCCCTGATGACAGCCCCGGTCCAGATGTTCGCCCCCTCCCTGATCGTCACGTCTCCTATCACCCACGATCCCGGCGCCAGCAGGACCGATGGATCCACCTTTGGCCTCTTTCCCTCAAAATCCACCTTGGACAAGCTTTATCCACTTACAGCTAATTTGTTGGACTTTCTCGAAAAAGGTTTACGTGCGCTTCATCACAGTTCCTCTTGGGCTTGGTTTCTTGAGATTCCCTAGGGAACGCTTCGGATACCACGTAGTTTACGACAGGGACATCTACGAGGCTATCGATTTCGCCTCGAACCACGGCTTCGGCTACATCGTCCCCGACCTCATGATCCCGAGGTTCTGGCCGGAGAGATATACCCCCTCGGAGGTGAGGGGGATTAGAAGACGACTGGACGACAGGGGTGTCTCCATCTCGTTCCACGCCCCTTCGGACAACCTAAACCTCTCAGCGCCCTACCCCGAGGTCAGGGCCGGCGTCCTGAGCAGGATGAAGAGATGCCTGGGGCTGGCGAGGGATCTTGGAGCGGACCGTTTCACGATCCATCCTTCGGAGCCCCCCGACTTCGCCTCTGGCGGCAGGGCGGGCACATATCTGAGGGACCACTGGGGCCTATACGCCGACGCCCTCAAAAACAGCATCGAAGAAGTTCTGCGCGAGGCGGGGACGGTGCAGGTCTGCGTTGAGAACGAGCCCCTCACACCCTTCGTCGAGGATGTGCTGGAGGAGGTCATGACGAAGAAGCCCCTGTTCCTGACCCTGGACGCCCCGAAAGCCCTCAGCGCCGAGAAGGGCGCGCCCCCGGAACGCGTGGAGGCCTTCTATGAGCGCCACATGGACAGGGTTAGGGAGGTCCACCTCCACGACAGGCGCCCCGGGGGGACCTACCACGACGTCCTGGGCCAGGGAGAGGTCGACGTTGGGAAGACCATCCGAACCTTCGCCCCCCTCAACGTCCACTTCACCCTTGAGATACGCCCGAGGGAGGGCGCATACGAGAGCCTGATGCTCATTAGAAAGATATGGGAGGAAAATTTCTGAGGCTATAGGTTCATGGCGAGCATCCGCTCAATGGGGACGCACGCAATCTGGGTCACTCTTAAACCGGCTCGATCTCAAGCTTGACGCCAAGGTTCCTCACCGAGTGCGTGAGGCTTCCCATGGAGACGATGTCGACGCCTGTGGCGGCGAACTCCGCCACGTTCTCAAGGGTGATCCCGCCGGAGGCCTCGAAAAGGCGCCCGTCCCTCAGGCCTTTCCCCCTCAGGACAGAGAGACAGGCCCGGATCTCGTCCGGCGGCATATTGTCGAACATGACGATGTCCGCCCCAGATCCGGCCGCCTCAACCGCATCTTCCTGTGTCCTAACCTCGATTTCAATCTTCTTCGTGAAGCTCACCCTCCTTCTTGCCCTCTCGACGGCCTCGCCTGCAGTGAGGCCGAAGTTTAGATGGTTGTCCTTTATTAGGACGCAGTCGTCGAGCCCGAAGCGATGGGCGTCGCCTCCGCCGAGCTCGACCGCCCTCTTGTCCTGGGCCCTCAGCCCGGGCGCTGTCTTTCGGGTCGCCGCGACCCTTATCCCCGGATTGACCTTTTTGGCCTTGGCGACGGCCATTGCGACCGCCGTGGCGATCCCCGCCATCCGCCCGACCAGGTTGAGCGCCGTCCTCTCCCCCGCAAGCAGAGCCCTCGCAGGCCCCTCGATCTCCATCAAGACCCTGCCCCGGGGGGCCCTTCGGCCCTCCTCCTCAAGGATCTTCGCGTCGCACCCAAGGTAGCGGAATATCGCCCCAGCTTCCATCAGGCCGGCGGCGATCCCATCCTCCTGGAAGAAGAGCCTCGCCTGGGCCCGGCGACCCTCTTCAATGAGGGCCTCGGAGGTTATGTCTCCATATCCGATGTCCTCATCGAGTAGCTCCCTGATCTTCTCCTCTGAAAGGGCGCCTGCGCCGCCCCCGATGCATTCCCTCAATCCATCCGAGCCTCCGGTTTCAGTGTCTTCATCATCTAACCAATCATATATCTATGGAGGTCGGCAGCCGGACAAATCTTTTATCCACATCCGGCTATGCTCGGGCGGTGAGCGATTTGGATTACAGGAGGTACATCGTCGAGGTCGGAACCGGGATCGACCTGCACGGGGAGGACGAGACGAAGGCAGCCCAGAGGGCCGTCAAGGACGCGATAAGCCACTGCAGCATGGTGGGGCTTGGCCAGCTTTTCAAGGTCGGGAGCTTCTCCGACTTGGAGGATGCCCTAATGGTCGATGTCACCGTCGCTACGCCGAACCCTGACAAGATCAACGTTGAGGCCGTCCTGAGCATCCTACCGGAGGGGCGCAGGAGGCTTAACGCTGTCAAGGGCGGGATGGCTTTTCCGGCGCCCTCAACGGCTGAGGAGGCGAGGACCCACGGCATAGTCATGGTGAACGCCGTCATAGTCGTCCTCGTTGACGTAGAGAAACTGGAAAGGAAGTGAGTCCCTGGAGACTCACCCTCCACGAACCCTGTGCGAAGGAACCTACAAGGGGGTCATCCGATTGGACCCAACATACACAGGAAGGGCCCCGGATATCGAGTAGATTGGCTCAGGAAAAAAAGGGCCTTCAGAATAAGGTCGAGCTCAAGCGCTTCGAGATGTCGACCCAAGAGGAAAACTTCAGCCCCTTATGAGGCGCTGTAAGTAGTCGACGATCCTCCCATGGATTGGGATCCCCGTGGCCTCTATGAGGGCGGTGTAGCCGGGGAAGCAGTTGGCCTCGAGGACGTATGGCGTCCCGTCGCTCGCCGGGAGGACGTCGATGCCGGTGATCTTGAAGCCCACGGCCTCGGCGACCCTCACGGCCGTCTCGTCGTAGACTGGGTCGCTGAATGGCTCCGCTGTGCCCCCGACGGCGACGTTGTACCTGAAGTCCTCCGTGTTCGAGCGCTTCTCCCTGCCGATGACCTCGCCGTCCACGACCATGCACCTGACGTCGTACCCCAGGTTGGGGACGAACTCCTGGAGGTAGAAAACCCCCTCGCCGTGGGCGCGGTTGTACCAAGTTAGGAACTGGAGGAGGTCCTCCCGCCTCCTGATGCGGTCCAGCCTAATGACCCCGACGCCCCTCCCCTTGCAGATCGGCTTCAGCACCACGTTCCGCCCCGAGTCGAGGAGGTCGGCAGCGAACTGGTACGCCCTGTCCATGTTCTCAGTCACCAGGGTCTTCGGGTGGGGGAGGCCGAGCCTCCTCATCTGGAGCGTGAGGTGCTCCTTAGAATAGTGGAGCATGCTTTCGACGGGGTTGACGACGATCCCGATCCTGCTCTCCAGCTCCTTCAAGATTAGGAGGCGGTGGATG